>OLGA01000009.1_pt1 | contig 175840 bp, 126 predicted proteins | sample 1604881 | NCBI WGS metagenome assembly OLGA01 (sample SAMEA3888896, study PRJEB22519) | human gut metagenome | biome: human gut; feature: human-associated habitat; material: faeces | place: Denmark | collected 2009 | reverse complement strand
ACTTTATTTCCTGGAGGTGAACACTATTCCGGGAATGACCAGCGCCTCACTTGTCCCTAAGATGGTCAGGGCCGCCGGGATGGATATGACGGCATTCCTGACGACTGTCATTGAAAATTCATAGGAGGGAAAATGCTTCTTGCTGAATTTGTAAAAGCCGGCACCAAGGCTTTGGAATCGTTGTACCCTCAAAAGGAGGCGCGTTCCATTGTCCTGATGCTTTGCGAAGAGGTGTTGGGGACGGAGAACTATACCCATATCGTTGAACCTGAATTCAAGATAGACGACAAGAAACTGCCTGAGCTTGAGGCTGCTATGGAGCGCCTGAAGAAGATGGAGCCTGTGCAGTATGTGCTTGGCCACACTGAGTTTTATGGACGGACTTTCAAAGTTGATCCCGCTGTGCTGATTCCGCGGCCGGAGACGGAGCTCCTATGTCGTGATGCCATCAAACTGGGAATGAGGGTGTACCGCATGCGCTCGCCGTATGGAAAAAATGCCGAACCGGTGCGTATCCTCGACTTGTGCACAGGCTCCGGATGCATCGCCTGGACTATGGCGCTGTCTATTCCGGGAAGCCGGGTGACCGCGGTGGATATTTCTGATGCGGCATTGGAAGTGGCTGCGGGGCAGGACTTTGCATCGGAGCTGAAATCCAAGGAGACATTCAAGCCGGAGTTTATAAAGGCTGATGTCCTGGATTCCGAACAGGAGATTGAACTCGGTCCTTTCGATATGGTCCTGAGCAATCCGCCATACATAATGGAGTCCGAAAAGGAGGATATGAGGCACAATGTGCTTGAATATGAGCCTGAATCGGCATTGTTCGTGCCTGATGACGATCCGCTGCTATTTTATCGTGCGATAGCCAGATGGAGCCAGCGGTTCATGTCTCCCGACGGCGTCGGCCTTTCAGAGGTGAATGAGTCGCTTGCCCGCCAGACTGAAACGGTCTTCAAGGCTGCCGGTTATGCCCATACTGAGATCGTCCGTGACCTCTCCGACAAGAACAGGTATATTATTTACCATAAATAACTTTAGGATCTAAAATTATTATGTTAACATAAATCGGCTTTGCAGGTTACTGTGAGGCCGATTTTTAACTTTATCCGTGTTCATTTTCTGAAAACGGATATTTTTTCGTCACTTTGCATTGTAAAAGACAATGCTTATGAGAAAATTACTTTTTGTTCTGGCTGCGGCTCTGATGCTGGCAGTCTCGTGTGAGAGAGTGGACCATTCCGGTGAGAAATATTATCCCGATACGGCATATCTTCCGCTGGACACCGTGGCGAAATTGTTTTCCGTGCTGCCGATTGAGGCCGGGCACATGCAGGAAGTCCATGATGCCGTTTCTTCATCTTCCGGGAACGGCTACGATGAGGAGTATCTGATGAAGGACCTTTTCGAATCGCCGGGTGCGGGAGTCGGTATGGACCCGAAGAGCCGTGCCGTCCGCACCAAGTCGTATGCGCGTCCTTTGAAAGAGCTCATTGCTGAACATTTTGCAGACATGACGAAGGCAGCCGGGGATTCCGAACGTGGTGCGATGACCCCGGAGGAATATCTGGACGCACTGGAAAAGTCTGATATTCAGATATATTGGCCTTATTCGGAGAAATGGGACGGCAGGGAGTGGCCTATAATCACATTTGACCCGGGAAATGGGGCGGAGGTCAATGTCGGTTATCGCATGCGTGAGAAATCCGATGGAAGCAAGTATGTGGAAGAAGTCATTGTCGATGAAGAGATGGCGGCTGAGCATCCTGTCTGGGTCGTCAACAGAAACGATGATTGCCAATACGAGTCCTTGGAAATGATAAAGAAACGTGACCCCGAGTGGGGAACAGGCGGAGGTTCGATTGTCATCAGGCCGTCGGGTGTAGCGGCAGAGCAGGCAAGTTCCTCAGGTACAGTACGCTCGCTGGTGCTGAAAGATTTCCTGATGCACAGGAATTACGACTGCTGGTTCGCCGGTGCCTCGGAATTCTTCTTCAAGGTGGGGAGCGTGGAGAATTTCACGGCTAGCACTGAAGCGGAATTGAAGCTGTACAATCCTCAGATTACTGATTTTATGTTGGTGGTGAAGAGGAACCAGGTAGGGCAGAGGATTCCGATGAACATTATGCTGGTCTCGCAATGGACTGACCAGCTGGACAATATCGCGTTTCTCCTGACGGAAGATGACGGCGGCACCAGGACAGAATGGAAGTGTTCTGCCGTGGTGAAAGTGAAGTCGAAGAGCTATGGTTTCGATGTGTCCCTGCCGTTCAATTCTAGGGATGACATCGTCTGGCGCGGCGAGCTTTCGGCCCGCTACCTTGAAAAGTATGACGGTATAACCAGCCGCTTCGGCGACGTGTCCCTGACCTTCTCGTTCCTTGAGAGGTAAGATTATATCGACTTATATCGACGTGAATCTTATTTCCAAGGAGGAACCCGGTGACAAGGTAGGGTAGATGAAGCCGTTGCTGTCAGACGGGAACTCGTTTCCGTAGATGTCGCGGGCGATGAGACCGTCAGGTGTCTTGACTGTCAGGCGGATATCGCCATGATCTCTGTCTGCATGGACAACGGCCTGCTGCAGAGTATGGTTCTCCCAACTGAAATCCACCGTGGCGAAACCTCTGACACGCATTCCGCGGACGCTTCCGGAATGCCATCCTGAAGGAAGTGCCGGAATGAAATTGACATAGCCTTCGTGGCTCTGCAGCAACATTTCCGCTATGCCGGATGCGCCGCCGAAGTTGCCGTCTATCTGGAACGGGTCATGTGAACAGAAAAGGTTCGGGAATGTGCCGCTATGTTGAGGCAGAGACTCGTCCCGTGCGGCTCCTGTCTTGTGAAGGCTGTCCAGCCGGTCATAGCTGACTGCCGGTGACAGGAGATTGTGGAACAGTTTCCAGGCATGGTCGCCGTCACAGAGTCTTGCCCAGAAACAGATCTTCCATGCGCGGCTCCATCCTGTGCCCTCGTCTCCTCTGGCCATGAGCGACCTGCGGCATGCTTCCGCAAGTTCAGGCGTCTTGTGCGGAGATATGAGATTGCTTGGATGCAGGCCGTAGAGATGTGAAACATGCCTGTGATGCGGCTCTGTCTCGGGATATTCTTCCAGCCATTCCATCAGTCGGCCGTCGCTGCCTATCTGCATCGGAGGGAAATGTGACACGGCTTCGTCGAGGCTGTCTGCGAATGCTTTGTCCGTTTCCAGAAGAGCGGCAGCCTTGGAAGTGTTTCTGAAAAGCTCCGTGAGAATCTGCACGTCCATCGTCGGCCCCATGCAGATGCTTACAGGTTTGCCGTCGCAGAGGAATTGGTTTTCCGGCGATGAACTTGGTGATGTCACAAGCCAGCCGTGCTTCGGCTCCACTACCATCGTGGAGAGGAAAAAGTCCGCCGCTCCCTTCATGACGGGGTAGATCCTGCGGAGGTAATCATCGTCTCCGGTATAGAGATAATGGTCCCATAGATGTGCGCAGAGCCATGCTCCTCCGGTATTGGTCGCTCCCCAGGATGGCTGTTCGCCCGGTGCTGTGAAATTCCAGACATTGGTCATCATGTGGAGTACCCATCCGCGGGCGCTTTCGCCATAGAAGCATTTTGCGGATTCCCTGCCCGATGGTATGAGTCTGTCAATGAACGTTTCCAGAGGCTGCATGAGTTCCTGAAGCCCTGCCTGCTCCATAGGCCAATAGTTCATCTGGAGGTTGATGTTGGTATGATAGTCGCCGTTCCAAGGAGTCTGGACTTCGTCTGCCCACAGGCCCTGGAGGTTCGGCGGCAATGAGCCCCGTCGTGTGCTGCTGATAAGTAGATATCTGCCGAAATTGTAATAAAGTTCGGCAAGGGAAGCCTGTGCCGTTTCCGATTCGGCGGCTTTCCTCAGGCGGACATCTGTCGGCAGATTGTCTTCCGGAACTGCCGGAAGTTGGATGCGTACTCTTTCGTATAGGTTTCTATGTGAACGTATATGTCTGTCCAGCATTGATTTGTAAGCCTGTTCCTGCTGTGACGGCTTCTTCTTGTCCAGCAGTTTGACGGCGCTTTTCAGTCTGGCATTGCAGGCTTCCTTGTATTTGTCGCCCGGAAAGTCGGTGCCCTCGGCGTGGAAGGATGTGGCGGCTGAAAGAACGAGTGTCGCGGTACCGGCTTCTTCTATGTGGAGCGTGCCGTCCGGCGAGATGCGTTGCCTGCCGTCGCAGTTGATTGCCTTCATGGCTACCATGAACTTGATGCCGCTGTCCGGCCCGTTGCCATTGCGCAGAGCTCCTTCCAATATCGAAGAATTGCCTGCCGCCCTTGTTGAGGCGTTGGCTTCTCTTCCGAGTGACGCGGTGAAGTTCAGTTTGTCATTGCCGGAAGCTGTCAGGCGGATGATGAATACGTCATTGTCCCTGGACGTGAAATATTCGCGGGTATATCGTGTGTTGCCGCAGGCGAATCCGGTGTGGGCGACGGCGTCTGCGAGCGACAGGTCACGGGTGTAGTCCGTGGCATCCGGGATTTCTCCTGGTGTCGCGCCGGAACCATAGCTGAATTTCAGGTCGAGGTTTGCCAATGTCTCATAGCAGCCATATCTTGCGTCGGCTGTCTCTTTTTTGGTTGCAAAGTGTTCATACATAACCTCTTGAGCTTCTGCGTTCTTCCCTTCGGAAAGCAGTCTGCGGATTTCCGGGAGGCTTTTGGCCGCATCGGGATTCCTGTAGTCGGCCTCGTTGCCGCTCCACATGGAAATCTCGTTCAGCACTATATGGTCAGTCTGCACTCCGCCGTCAGGCATCATGCCCAGACGTCCGTTTCCGAGCGGCAAGTTCTCTTCCCAGATTGCTGCCGGGAACTCATAATACATCCTGTCATTGACGCCGGCAGTGAATTGTCCTGCGGAAGCCTCTTCTGCATTTGCCCTTTGGGAAATACATGAAACCGTTGCTGCTGAAAGAGTTGCGCAAATTGTGATTGCTGTGGTTATTCTTGTGAAAGTTGTAGTTGGCATAGTGTTTTCTTGTTATAATTCCATCCACTTTACATCTGGATATCGTTTCCACCATGTAAGCTGTTTCTTGGCGTAATGTCTGGTGTTCCGCTGGATCAGCCGTATCGCTTCATCAAGAGGAATTTCCCCGTCCAGATAGCTGAAAATCTCTTTGTATCCTACGGTCTGTAATGCCGGCAAATCCCTATAAGGCAGCAGGTTGCGGACCTCGTCCACCAGCCCGGCATCTATCATTTTAAGTACGCGTCTGTTGATTCTGTCATACAGGACATCGCGTGGACGTGTGATGCAGATTCTCTCTATCTCGAAATCCCGTTTCTTGGGCTGCGTCATCTTGAACTCCGTGAAAGAACGCCCGGAAACCAGGACCGTTTCCAATGCCCGCACCACCCGCTGGCCGTTGTTCAGGTCAATGCTGGCCCATGCTTTCGGGTCCAATTCCTTCAATTCCTGTGCGAGAACATTGACCCCCTCCTCGCGGATTCTGCGCGTCAGATTCTCGCGCATTTCGGGCGGTGCTACCGGAAGATTGTCCAGCCCGTTGCAGACTGCGTCGATGTAAAATCCTGAGCCTCCGGTCATTATCAATGTCTCATGGCCTTCATTGAACAGCCGCTCTATCAGGTCGATGGCGTCGATTTCGTATTGTCCGGAAGAATAGGGTTCCGTGACAGGGATGGTCCGGATAAAATAATGCTTCACGGCATTCAGCTGTGAAGCATCCGGGACAGCAGTCCCTATGGTCATTTCCTTGTAAATCTGTCTGGAATCGCACGAAATTATCGGAGAGCCGCATGACAATGCCGCTTCTATGCTGTAATCGGTCTTCCCGGCAGCTGTAGGTCCGGTAATTACGACGAGTTTTCTAGCCATCTTGCCGAATTAGTTTCCGGTAGAATTACAGCATCAGGTCTTCTGAACCGTCGAAAATGATGTCGCTGTCTTCCTCTATTGATGATTTGAGGTCGTCCTCCTCATCATCCTCATCGTCTTCGTCTACATCCGCAATGTCATCGGTCAGGTCGTCAGCGTCATCAGCCGCATCGTCGCCCTTGCCCCATGATGACTCTCCGGGCAGATGTTTCTGCTCGTCCGGCAAATCTTCGTATGCGACATAGCCGTTCTCGAATTCGACAGGGTTAGGACCCTTCGACTCCACGAGGGCAGGATAAGTCTTTCCAGGCTCTTCCTCTACTTCGCCTTCGTAGGTTACAATGACACTTTTCCTGTCTGTGACATCGTAGAAATAAGTAAATTCGGCAATGCCTTTCTTTGTGGTGTCAGCCAGGGTGACATCATCCACGGCTCCTGCTCCGAGGTCGAACATGCCATATCTGGCCACGAGCGATCCGGATTTGTCCAGACCCTTGAACTGAATCAGCTGATCATGGGAGAAGTCCATGTCATCTCTCATTCTCTTGTGGAATTCATACAAAGTCGTGGTCGACTTTAGCTCATAAACGCGGGCGAAGCCCTTTATTCCCGGCAGGGATACACGATATTTAAGAATCATATTGAATGTAGCTTTCCTAACAAGTGCCAAAGTTAACAAAATATTTCCGTTCCGTTGCATAATAACGTGTTTTTAGCTAATTTTGAGGCCATGGAAAAGAACGAAATCATCATTCCTGATACCTACAGGAGTATTTCCGGAGAATCGGAAGGACTCTTCAAGGACAATGGAAGCAGATTCATTGCGAAAGCCTATCCGGTCGAGTCGGAGGAGGAAGTGAAGATGATTGTCGGTTCTTTGAAAAAGGAGTACCATGACGCCAGGCATCATTGTTATGCGTACCGTCTCGGCTATCGCGGAGATGTGTTCAGGGCCAATGATGACGGGGAGCCGTCTTCTTCTGCGGGACGTCCGATTCTCGGACAGATTGATTCCAATTGCCTCAGTGATATACTCGTTGTCGTTATCCGCTATTTCGGCGGAATCAAGTTGGGTATTCCCGGCCTGATCCGTGCATATAAGACATCTACTGCGGATGCCATTTCCAATGCGGTGATAATCACGAAGGTAGCGATGAAACGGTATCGTCTCCGCTTCGGCTATCTGGCGATGAACAGCGTCATGAAGATAGCGAAGGACATGTCATTGGAACAGGGCGGGCAGGATTTCGGCACCGATTGCTTGATGACGGTGAAAGTGCGCCTTTCCTCGGAGGCGGATTTCCTGGAGCGTGTCGGCAGCATTGACGATTGCACTGCAGTGGAGGAGGGGCCGGCGACTTCGGAAACATGAAGAAACAACGATACTTAATTAAATAATAATGAGCATTATGCCTAAAAGTCTGATTTCAATCAGGGATTTTTCGAAGGATGAGATCCTTCATATCCTGGATGTGGCCAAGGAATTTGAGAAAAATCATGAACAGAATTTCCTTGCAGGGAAAGTCATTGCCTGTCTGTTCTTCGAACCGTCCACGAGGACGAGGCTTTCTTTCGAGGCGGCTGTGAACCGTCTTGGCGCCCGTGTCATCGGATTTCCGGATTCCCGTAACACCAGCGTTACCAAGGGCGAAACCCTTGAAGATACCATCAAGATTGTCTCCAACTACGTGGATATGATCGTGATGCGCCATCCTGTTGAAGGAGCTGCTGCCATTGCCGCAAGCGTTTCCCCTGTCCCTGTGGTCAATGCCGGCGACGGTTCGAATCAGCATCCAACCCAGACACTTCTGGACATGTATTCCATCCGGCAGACTCAGGGTAAGTTGGACGGCTTGACAATCAATATGGTAGGCGACTTGAAATACGGACGTACCGTGCACTCGCTCTCCGAGGCGATGTCTGATTTTTCCCCAAGCTACATTTTCACGGCGCCGGACGAGCTGAAGATGCCGCACAAGTATCTGAAGGAGCTGGAGGAGAAACATATCCCGTATGAGGAAACCGAGTCCCTCGAAAAACATCTCGACGATTGTGACATATTATATATGACGCGAATCCAGCAGGAGCGTTTCCCGAGCAAGGAGGATTACGACCGCGTGAAGGATGTCTATGAGCTGACTGCGTCAATGCTGGGCAATGTGAAGCCTAACATGAAGATTCTCCATCCGCTTCCACGTATTACGGAAATCGCCCGGGATGTGGACGATACGCCTTACGCATATTATTTCGAGCAGGCACGGAACGGCATGTATGTGCGCATGGCCGTCATTTCTTATCTTCTCGGTTACAGATAGAAAGAATAGAAAGTTGATAATTTTTATCAAATCTTTTGTTTTTTCTAAATAATCATTATCTTTACAACGATTTGGAAAGCAAAATCCGAATCGTTGTTTGATTTTTATTTAATTTTTATAATTATGGCGAACGTTCACGTCTTTAATGCCGGGCCATGCCTTCTGCCTCAGCAGGCCATTGACAATTCTATCGAGGCGCTCAAGAATTTCAAGAACACTGGAATATCAGTGCTTTCCGTATCGCACAGGTCGAAAGAATGGGGTGAGGTCATGGATGAGGTTCGCGCGAATTGGAAAGAATTGCTCCACATCCCTGATACCCATGAGGTGGTTTTCCTCGGCGGCGGTGCCAGCCTTCAGTTCCTTTATGTCGCTATGAACTTCCTGGAGAACAAGGCTGCATATCTTGATACCGGCGTGTGGGCTCACAAGGCTCTTCAGCAGGCTCAGGGACTTGGCAATGCTTATGCGCTCGCATCTTCTGCAGACAAGAATTACTCGTATATTCCTGAGGGATACGAGATTCCTACGGACCTTGACTATTTCCACATCACGACGAACAATACCATTTACGGTACGGAAATCAAGGAGGATATCATTTCCCCTGTTCCTCTTATCGCGGATATGTCTTCTGACATCATGAGCCGTCCGGTGGACGTCAGCAAATATGCCATGATTTATGGCGGCGCACAGAAGAACGTAGGCCCTGCCGGTGTCGTGTTCGCGATTATCCGCAAGGACGCTCTCGGAAAGGTCAGCCGCTATATTCCTACAATGCTTGACTACCGTACACATATCGACAAGGAGTCAATGTTCAACACACCTCCTGTATTCTCCATCTTCGTGATGAACGAAACCCTCAAATGGCTGAAGGGCATGGGTGGCGTCGAGGCTATTCATAAATATGACATGGAGAAGGCCAAATTGCTCTATGGTGAGATTGACCGCAACTCACTCTTCGTAGGAACCGCAGCAGAGAAAGACCGTTCGCTCATGAACGTCTGCTTCGTGATGGCTCCAGGTTACGAGAATCTTCAGGACGAGTTCATGTCATTCGCCAAAGGCAAGGGCATGGTCGGTCTCAAGGGCCACAGGTCAGTCGGCGGATTCCGCGCATCCATCTACAATGCATGTACGGTTGAGGATGTTACAGCTCTCACAGAGTGCATGAAAGAGTTTGAATCAATGAAAAAATAAAACCCACTTGTCATGAAAGTATTGTTGGCTACTCAGAAACCATTTGCAGCTGCAGCTGTAGCGGGAATCAGAGAAATTCTTGAAGGCGCCGGACATGAGGTAGTCCTTCTTGAAAAATATGCAGAGGCGCAGGATCTTATCAATGCTGTCGCTGATGTGGATGCTATGATCGTCAGGTCTGACAAAGTTACTCCTGCTGTTCTCGAGGCTGCGGGAAAACTGAAGATTGTCGTTCGTGCAGGTGCAGGTTTCGACAACATTGACCTGGTCGTTTCCAAGGAGCGCGGCGTGGTCGTGGAGAATACTCCTGGACAGAATTCCAATGCTGTCGCAGAGTTGGCGATTGCCATGATGATTTATATGTGCCGTAACCAGTTTACCCCTGTTTCCGGATGTGAGATTTCCGGCAAGAGACTTGGTATTCAGGCATTCGGCAATGTCGGCAGGCTTGTCGGCAAGAAAGCTGAGGCTCTCGGTATGAGCGTTCTTGCAGTGGATCCATTCATTCCTGCAGAGAAGATTGCCGAGGCTGGCGCCACACCTGTCGCTTCCGTGAAGGAACTGTATGCAGATTCTGATTTCGTGTCAGTGCATATTCCTGCTACACCTGAGACCATCGGCAGCATCAACTACGAATTGATTACATCCATGCCTAAGGGCGCGACCCTCGTAAATACTGCCCGCAAGGAAGTCATCGACGAGGCAGGATTGGAGAAGGCATTGGAGGATCGTCCTGATCTCAAGTATATTACAGACGTTGCTCCTGACAATATCGATGTGTTGAAGGAGAAATTCGGAACCCGCGTGTTCGCTACTCCTAAGAAGATGGGTGCCCAGACTGCAGAGGCCAATATCAATGCCGGTCTTGCAGCTGCCCGTCAGATCGTAGCATATTTCGCCGACGGCTGCACCAAGTTCCAGGTCAACAAATAATAAAACATAGTTTCCATGAATGGAGTCCGGTATGAAACTGCTCCATTCGCGGAATTTGAAAATAGTAGATTGAGATGGTAAAAGTAAAACCGTTTGCGGCTGTCAGACCGCCGAAAGATATTGTTACTGAAGTAGCTGCACCTCCTTATGATGTATTGAACTCAGAAGAGGCGAAGAACATGGCCGGCGAGAAATCCCTGCTTCATATAACCAAGCCGGAGATTGATTTCAATCCTATACTTCCTGATCACGACAGTCGTGTATATGACAAGGCTGTGGAGAATTTTGCCGAGTGGCAGAAGAAAGGATGGCTCGTTCAGGATGGCAAGCCTTGCTATTATGTCTATGCCCAGACCATGGACGGAAGAACACAGTACGGTCTGGTGCTTTGCGCCCATACCGATGACTATTCCGACGGCAAGATCAAGAAGCATGAGCTTACCCGCAAGGACAAGGAGGATGACCGCATGATTCATGTGAAAATCCAGAATGCCAATATCGAGCCTGTTTTCTTCGCGTATAAGGACAATGCGGAGCTCAATGAAATAGTAGCAAAAGCTGCTTCCGGAGAACCGGAGTATTCGTTTACAGATGAGAATGGCTTCGGTCATGCTTTCTGGGTAATCGATGACGATGCAGTGATTTCCCGTATCACCGAAATCTTCACGACCAAGGTTGATGCTTTCTATGTGGCTGACGGTCACCATCGTACAGCTGCAGCTGCGCGTGTCGGTGCTGAAAAGCGAGAAGGTAATCCGAACCATACAGGCCAGGAAGAGTACAATTATTTCATGACGGTCTGCTTCCCTGAAAGCCAGTTGAAGATTATCGATTACAACCGCGTGGTCAAGGATCTCAATGGTCTTTCTCCGGAGCAGTTCATCGAGGCTCTCGGCAAGGATTTCGACGTGAAGCCGTATGACGGCGAAGGCGAATATCGTCCTTCCCATCTTCATAACTTCGCCATGTATCTGGAGGGCAAGTGGTACTCTCTTGAGGCAAAGGCCGGAAGATATGATGATAAGGATCCTATCGGCGTCCTCGATGTGACGATCCTTTCGAATCTGGTTCTTGACAAGATTCTGGGTATCAAGGATCTCCGCACGGACAAGCGTATTGATTTCGTAGGTGGAATCCGTGGTCTCGGCGAGCTTTCCCGCCGCGTGGACAATGGTGAGATGAAGGTCGCTTTCGCGCTTTATCCTGTTTCCATGAAGCAGCTCACCGACATTGCCGACAGCGGCAACATCATGCCTCCTAAGACCACATGGTTCGAGCCGAAGCTCCGTTCCGGTCTCGCAATCCACAAGTTGGACTGATTTGTTTGCCTGCTTTAGGGTGATGTTTATAGATAGTGTCAGGGTCTTGTAGGCTCTGACATTTTTTTTGTGGTTCCTGTTTATTGTGACTAAATTTGGTCAATGAGGTTTGTGTGGCGCTCCGTCCGAGGTGGCTCCTCGGGAGGTTCGCTTCGCTCATCCCCGTCAGGCTGCGCCTGCCACCCCGTTCACAAGGTCACGGGCGACCATGCCTCCCGAGGAGCCACCTCCGCCTGAGCCGGGAACTCTGGCTCTCGTGCGTGGAAAACGTTTTAACGCTCACGAGAGGGATGTTTTTCAAGGTGTTGTGCGTAGAAAACGTTTTATTGCGCACGGGAGAGATGCTCGTAGGAGAAGATGGGGGCAGAAACGGGGTGGGGTGCAAAATTATAAAGCTATGGGACAGGAAATTGAAAGGAAATTTTTGGTGCGTGGCGAATTCAAGTCGTCGGCGAGAAAGGCCTTGCGCATCAGTCAGGGATATTTGAGCTCCGTGCCGGAAAGGACGGTGCGTGTAAGAGTGCGTGATAATCAGGGATTTATCACGGTTAAAGGCAAGAGCGACATTCGTGGCGTGAGCCGGTTTGAATGGGAAAAGGAGATTTCCGTGGATGATGCATTGGCATTGCTCGGACTATGTGAGCCGGGCGTTATCGACAAGACCCGGTATCTGGTTGATTATGCGGGACATACATTCGAAGTCGATGAGTTCCACGGGGACAATGAGGGCCTGGTCATGGCGGAAATTGAACTTTCTTGTGAAGACGAGGCTTTCGAAAAACCGGATTGGCTGGGTGACGAGGTTACCGGCGACAGCCGCTACTATAATGCGGCATTGACAAAAAAACCATATATAAACTGGGAAAAATAGCTCTCCGCTATTTCGATTGCCACGGCCTTTTCGTATATTCGCATTTTGTTTAACTCAAGTTTCGCAAGTGCGAAACACCGCTTATAGAGCCCGCGAGGGCGTGGGTAAGTCCCTACCCCGAGACCCGGGATTTAGGGAGTGGGTAACGTGATAAAAGTGCGTTGGGCTTACAGCCTTCGAACAAGTGACGGCCCTCAAATTCGTGCTGATGTTCAGCAAGTTTGACAACTTGCGAAACTTGAATTGTTGTACTATTAAACGCGAGCTATGAAATCAGACATCGAGATTGCCAGGAGCATCAGGCTGAAGCCTGTGACGGAAATTGCTGACCAGTTGGGGATTCCTCAGGACGAACTGGAACCTTATGGAAAAAACATGGCGAAGGTGCCGCTCACACTCATTGACGAGGAAAAAGTCAAGAAAAGCAAACTTATCCTTGTGACGGCCATCACCCCTACGAAAGCCGGCATCGGCAAGACCACAGTCTCGGTCGGTCTGGCGCTTGGATTGAACAAAATCGGGAAAAAGGCAGTTGCAGCGCTGCGTGAGCCATCTCTCGGACCTTGCTTCGGAATGAAAGGCGGAGCAGCCGGCGGCGGATATGCGCAGATTCTTCCTATGGAAAAGATAAACCTGCATTTCACGGGAGACTTCCACGCCATCACATCTGCCAACAATATGATATCGGCATTGCTGGACAACTATCTGTATCAGCATCAGGCAGAAGGCTTCGGATTGAAGCAGATTCTCTGGAGACGTGTACTCGATGTCAATGACCGCTCGCTCAGGCATATCGTGACAGGGCTCGGGCCACATTCCAACGGGCTTGTCCAGGAATCAGGATTCGACATCACTCCTGCATCGGAAATCATGGCGATACTCTGCCTCTCCAAGGATATCGATGACCTCAGACGTAGAATAGAAAACATTCTGCTCGGCTATACTCTTGACAACAAGCCGTTTACCGTGAAGGATATGGGCGTGGCCGGTTCCATTGTCGCCCTGCTTCTCGATGCGATGAACCCGAATCTGGTGCAGACCACGGAAGGCACGCCTGCATTCATCCATGGAGGTCCTTTCGCCAATATCGCACATGGCTGCAACTCTATCCTGGCTACCAGGATGGCAATGACTTACGGCGACTATGTGGTGACGGAAGCCGGCTTCGGTGCCGATCTCGGTGCAGAGAAATTCTTCGATATCAAATGCCGCAAGAGCGGTCTGAATCCTTCGCTGACGATTCTGGTGGCAACTCTCCGCGGACTCAAGATGCACGGCGATGTTCCTGTCGACAAAATCAGCGAGGCCTCGGCAGAAGGCGTCAGAAAGGGTTTTGCCAATATGGACAGGCACATTGAAAACATGCGGAAATTCGGCCAGACCGTGCTGGTATGCTTCAACAAATTCGGCGATGACCGCGACGAAGAAATTCAGATGGTCAGGGAACATTGCGCCGAACTTGGAGTACCTTTCGCCCTCAATGATGCATTTGCACGCGGAGGCGACGGTGCCGTGGAACTCGCGGAACTGGTGGTAAAGACCATTGACGAGCATCCGTCGGAGCCTGTCAAGTTTATTTACAATGATGAGGAAAGCATTGAAAGCAAGATAGTTGGCGTGGCGAAGGAAATTTATCGCGCCGGAATGGTGGAATTCAGTCCGGAGGCCCGCAAGATGCTCGCGAAGATCGAAGGCACGGCATACGCGAAATTCCCTGTCTGCATCGCCAAGACCCAATACTCGTTCTCCCAGGACCAGAAACTCTATGGTGCGCCGGAAGGCTTCGAGTTCGATATCAAGGACATCGTCATCAATGCAGGTGCTGAGATGATTGTGGCTATTGCCGGAGACATCATCAGGATGCCTGGCCTGCCGAAATCGCCTCAGGCATTGAGAATTGACGTGGTTGACGGACACATTGACGGCTTGAGCTGATGCTTTACGACAATCATAATCATTGTCAATTCTCGTTCGACGGGGAACGCACGACAGTGGAGGCGACTACGGCAGAGGCCATCCGAAAGGGGTTGGGCGGCCTCTGCTTCACCGACCACTGCGATTTCTTCGTTCCTCCGATGAAGGCGGACCACGAGGATTACGTCTCGGAAGTTTTCGACGTCGACGCACGGAATCAGGAAATTGACAGGGTCAATGCCCTTGTGCATACCGGGGAAATATTGGACCGCAGCAAACCTGAATACAGGGATGTCGTGATTCCGGAAGGCTTTAAAGTGTTCAAAGGCATTGAGATAGGCGTGCAGAAGAGTGAGAGGGAGAAGATTGCGAAGCACCTGGCGGAGCACAGTTTCGACGAAATCATTGCCTCAGTGCATTATCTCGATGATACGGACCCGTTCTGGGGCGGATATTACGAGGGCAAGGATTGGCGTGAGGCATACGGGCATTATCTGGAGACATTGTACGAGGAGATGGTATGGCTCGGTGACCGTTTCGATATCATGGGGCACTATGATTATGTGACACGTTATGCTCCTTATCCGCAGATGAGCATATTCTACAAGGACTTTCCGGATTTGCTGGATGCGATTCTCCGTTATCTGGCCGAGAACGGCAAGGCATTGGAAATCAATACGAAAACATATCAGGAACTGCATGGCAGGACTCCTGAACTGGACAGGAACATTCTCCTGCGCTACATGGAATTGGGCGGTGAGATAATAAGTCTCGGCTCCGATTCGCATGATGCGTGCCGGACCGGGTTCAATTTCGGGTATTTCGCCGAATTGTTGAAATCGTGCGGTTTCAGATACCTCGCCCACTACGAAGCGAGACGTCTGGTAATGGTAAAATCCTAGCTTTGGAAGCGCGTGGCTTCCAGCCCCTTTTGGTAAGCGTCAAAAAATCAGTTGGCTACTTCCGACAAGAATTTCAGTCTCACAAGACGGATTTCCATCTCTTCATAATCGCCGCCGAGCGCCTGGATCGCATCTTCGAGAGAACCGGACTCTGCCTCGTCCTTGAAATACTCGTAAATCTCATCAACTACGTCAGCATCAATGTTCTGCTCAATGTAATAGTCCAGATTCAGACGGGTGCCGAACTCCACGATGTCTTCCATTGCTGACAGAAGCTCGTTCATGTCCATGTTGCGGGCATCTGCAATGTCCTCCAGGTCCATCCGCCTGTCTATGCTGGTGATGATGAATATCTTGTCAGATGATTTGTTCGGCATTGACCTTACCACGAAATCATCCGGGCGGGAAATTTCGTTTTCCTCCACGTAGCGCGTGATCAGTTCGATGAACGGCTTGCCGTATTTGCGCGCCTTGCCTTCTCCGACGCTCTGGCACTTGATGAGCTCATCCAATGTCTCCGGGTACATTATGGACATGTCGTCCAGCGAAACGTCGCTGAAGATGACCCACGGCTGGAGATGAAGTTTCTTCGCCTCTGAACGTCTGAGGTCCTTCAGCATTGAAAGAAGTACCTGGTCGCCGCCCTGGCCTCCTTTTGCCGGAACAGGTGAATCGTCATCATCCTCATCATCAGTGCTTTCCGAGAAATTCCTGTCGCCGGAAAGCATCAGTTCGTAAGGTTTCTCCGCGAATTTCAGGCCTTCTTCCGTCACGGTCAGCAATCCGTAGGAATCAATGTCCCTGCCCAGGAAGTGCTTTATAAGTCCTTGATGCAGAATCATTTCCCAGAAACGCACGGTGTGGTCTGACCCAGCTCCGAAGAATTTCAGCTTGTCATGTTTATATGACTTGATCATGCCGTTGGCGACCCCCGTAAGGACATTGGCAAGATGCTCGACTTTGAAATGCTCCGGCAGCGACTTCACCAGTTCTATGGCCAGGGCCATTTCCTTCCGCGCGTCGAATTTCGGCCTCGGGTTCAGACAGTTGTCGCAAGCGCCGCAATTGTCTTTCGGGTAATCTTCACCGAAGTAGCTGAGCAACAGCTTCCTGCGGCATTCTCCGGACTCGGCGTACGCCAATGTCTCCATCAGCAGCTGACGCCCGATTTCCTGTTCGGCGACCGGTTTGCTCTGCAGGAACTTGTCCAGTTTGCGGATGTCCTTATAACTATAGTATGCGATGCAGACGCCTTCCTTGCCGTCACGGCCCGCCCTTCCGGTTTCCTGATAATAGCCTTCCAGACTTCTCGGGATGTCGTAGTGGATGACAAAACGCACATCCGGCTTGTCGATTCCCATTCCGAATGCGATGGTCGCCACGATCACGTCCACATCCTCCATCAGAAAACGGTCCTGGTTTTCGGCCCTGACCTTGGCATCCAGACCTGCATGATAAGGCACGGCACGTATTCCGTTGATTACCAATACCTGCGCAAGCTCTTCGACTTTCTTGCGGCTGAGGCAATATATGATTCCGGCCTTGCCCGGATTCTGTTTTATATAGCGGATGATATCCTTGTCCGGCTCCACCTTGTCACGTACCTCGTAATAAAGGTTCGGCCTGTTGAAAGAAGATTTGAATACTTGCGCCTCTGAAATGCCGAGATTCTTTACAATGTCGCTCTGCACTTTCGGGGTGGCTGTCGCTGTCAATGCAATGATCGGAGCTCTTCCTATTTCGTCGATTATCGGACGGATACGCCTGTACTCCGGACGGAAATCATGTCCCCAGTCCGAAATGCAATGCGCCTCGTCAATGGCATAGAACGAGATGTGCACATCATTCAGGATGGCAATGTTCTCCTCCTTGGTCAAACTCTCCGGCGCCACGTAGAGAAGCTTCGTCACGCCGGCTTTCAAGTCTGCGGCCACTTCGGCGATCTGAGCCTTGTTCAATGATGAATTCAGGAAATGTGCAATGCCTTCGTTTCCGGAAACGAATCCCCGGATGGCATCTACCTGATTCTTCATCAATGCGATAAGAGGGGAGACGACGATGGCGGTCCCGGGCATGAGCAGCGCCGGGAGCTGGTAGCACAATGATTTGCCTCCACCCGTAGGCATGATGACGAAAGCGTCATTGCCCTGAAGAAGATTCGTGATGATCTTCTCCTGGTCACCCTTAAAGCCGGTATAACCAAAGAATTCCTTCAGTTTTGAATGAATTTCTGCCGAACTGATAGCCATAGGCGTGATTAGTTTCAATCTGGTATGTAGTTTCTAACGTATACCAAATTTAACAAATAATTCCGTACTATCAAAAATTGTTTCGGTCTTTCAAATAAAATTGCGATATTTGCGGCTGTTTGTCGCCATGGTGAAAAATATCCCGGCGGCTGGCAGAACAGAAACATTAAACATTTTATAATAATGAAGACATTCAGATTTATCGCCGCTGCGCTCGTTGTAGCACTGGCAGCGTCCTGCTCCGAGGGAAATGGAGCAAAAGCAACTGTTGAGGGTGCAGATTCTACCAAGACAGTAAAGCCTGCAGATCCTAAAGATTTCAGACCAAGCAAGTCGGAGATCAACGAGGTCAGCTACCTTATGGGTATCAACTTCGGTTCATTCATAAAGGGTTACAATTTCGGTGACGATCTTAACTACAGGCTCATCGAAGAGGGTATCAAGGATTTCTTGAAGGCTAAGGGTGACTATCGTGACTCTACTTATGCAAAGCAGTTCAAGGTCGATCCTGAGAAACTTAACGAAGTGTTCAACTCATTCCTTGCCAAGAGACGTGATTACACCATGGCCCTGAACAAGGAGAAAGAGACCAAGTTCCTCGCTGAAAACAGCAAGAAAGCCGGTGTACAGGTTACCGAGAGCGGTCTTCAGTATATCATCATCGAGGCTGGTAACGATGTGAAGCCAAGCGAGACCGATACAGTGTTCGTTCACTACAAGGGTACTCTTACCGACGGCACCAAGTTCGACGAGTCTCCTGAGAATGACGAAGGCGTAAGAATGGTTCTCAACCGTGTGATCAAAGGTTGGACAGAGGGTCTTCAGCTCATCGGCGAAGGTGGAAAGATTCAGCTTTTCGTTCCTTCAGAGCTCGGTTATGGCGAGAATGGTACCAGAGGTATCGAGCCTAACAGCACTCTTATCTTCGATGTAGAGCTTGTCAAGGTCAACAAAGTAAAAGTAGCAGAAGAGGCTGAGAAATAAGTCTTCGGACGAAATAATTGAAAAACGGATCTGTCGGACGAAAGTTCGGCGGTCCGTTTTTTTTGTGTTTGTCCGGGCTGCGGAAAATTACTTGAAATTTACTAATTTTGTCGTGCGAACCTCGGAATTGTAAAAACCGCGCGAAAATCCGGGACTTGCATTATTATGGTTGGAGGTGATACCGAGCCTCTGACTTGCATTAATTTTGTATATAATAGATTGATAATTATGGAAATAGAAGGAACACTCATTCAGAAGCTTGCTGTCCAGTCGGGCAAATCGGCCAGAGGAGACTGGGCCAAGCAGGACTTCGTGATAGAATATCAGGAAGGAAACTTTCCGACCAAGGCTTGTTTCAATGTCTGGGGTGCGGACAAAGTCAAGGAACTGGAACAGTTCCAGATCGGCGACAAGATAAAGTTGTCGTTCAATGTCTCCAGCCGCGAGTATAACGGCAAGTGGTACACTGATCTGAGGGCATGGAGAATAAGCAAGGCCGGAGCTCCGGCTGCAGGCAATTATGCACAGGCTCCGTCCGGCTATCAGCAGAGCGCTCCGGCATCGTATGACATGCCGGCAGGTTTCGCCCCGTCATCCTCTCCTCAGCCGTCAGCCCCTGCCCCGACATTCGACGACATGCCTGGCGACGACCTCCCGTTCTAGCCCATGCGGCGTGTCGGCCTTGTCGACTTCGAACGAGAGACAACCCTCAAATTAGCACTAACGTTCAGCAAGTTTGATGACAACTTGCGAAACTTGTGGCAAGTATATCAATAAACGAACACAAATCAGTCAGCGTATGATAACATTTGGTTACAACAATAAATTCAGCACGGCATTACGTGCTCTGGCCGCCATCGGCATCGGCCTTGTGATGGTATTCAGTACCGAAGCTACCGTCAATGTAGTAAAAATCATTGCCGCATTCCTGTTTGCAGCCGGCATGGTATCATTGGGCTACGGCTTCGCGCACAGGAAATCCGGCGCCATGGCATTGATGTCGGTCAATGCTGTCGTCGACATTGTAATAGGCCTTTTGCTGTTCTGCTTCCCGAACGTGGTCGCAGGCGCGATTGTTACTATTATAGGTATCGTGATACTTCTCTTCGGTATCCTCCAGCTGATTGTCCTCGGCGGAACGATGTCCCTCGTCGGCATGGGCGGCTTCTCATTGATACTTTCAATATTGGCAGTCATTGGCGGTATAACATTGCTGTTCAATCCTTTCTCGGAAAGGATTATGAGCGTGCTTGCCGGCATTTTCCTGATTTTTTACGGAATATCTGAACTGATTTCCATGCGCAGAGTTTCCAAGGCGAAAGTCGAATACGATATAAGATATAATCGTGACAATGTAGATGACAATGACTCCGTACCGCAGGGACTTGGCGATGTGAAAGACGTTGATTATCATAAAGTTGACGACCAGTAAAGATCGATGATTCCCCAGGATACCGTAGATAAGATTCTGGACTCGGCGCAGATAGTCGATGTCATAAGCGACTTCGTCTCCCTCAAGAGGCGGGGCGCCAACTACATTGCATGCTGCCCGTTCCACAACGAGAAGACGCCGTCATTCTACGTTTCCCCGGCCAAAGGCATCTACAAATGCTTCGGTTGCGGAAAGTCAGGCACGGCTGTCGGCTTCGTGATGGAACATGAAAGCATGACGTATGTGGAGGCATTGAAATATCTTGCGCGGAAATACGGTATCGAAGTAAAGGAAAAGGAAGATTCTCCGGAAGAGATTGCCGCAAGGCAGCGCAATGAAAGTCTGCTTCTGGTGATGGATTATACCGAGCAATTCTTCAAGGACAGCCTGAAGACGCAGGAAGGCAGATCCATCGGTTATGCCTATTTCAGGAGCAGAGGCCTGGAAGATGCCACGATTGAGAAATATGGTCTCGGCTGGTCTCCGAAAAGCGGACACGCATTGGCGGAAGCCGCATTGGCGAAAGGCTACAAGGAGGAATTTCTGACGGCCACCGGAGTCTGCATCAAGAGGAATGACGGCAGCCTGATAGACAAATTCTATGACAGGGCGATGTTTCCGATCCATTCGGTCAGCGGAAGAGTCATAGCTTTCGGCGGACGTACGCTCCGGTCAGACTACAAGACCGCCAATATCGGAAAATACGTAAATTCCCCTGAAACAGAGATTTACGACAAGAGCCGGTCGCTGTACGGCATCTATTTCGCCAAGAGCGAGATATCGAAGCTGGACAAATGCTACCTGGTGGAAGGCTATCTGGACGTGCTGTCGATGCACCAGCTGGGAATCACGAACGTCGTGGCGTCCAGCGGAACGTCATTGACGGTCCCGCAGATCCGGTTGATAAAGAAATTTACGGACAACGTCACCATAATGTACGATGGCGATGCCGCCGGAATTCATGCCGCGTTGAGAGGTATCGGATTGATACTCAAGGAGGGACTGAATGTGCGCGTGGTGCTGCTTCCGGATGGCGACGACCCGGATTCATATTCTCAGAAGCATAATCTGGAGGAGGTCCAGGCTTTTCTCCAGGCGAACGAGCAGGATTTCATCGAATACAAGACGGACCTGCTGCTGGGCCAGTCCGGCAACGACCCGTTGAAGAAGGCGGAGCTGATCAATGATATTGCAGATACGATCGCGCTGATTCCGGATCAGATAAAGCGCGCTGTCTACGTGCAGTCGGCGGCCGTGAAATTCGGCATAAATGAGGACGCGCTCTATGCCAGGATCCTGAATACCAGGCAGAAGATGATCGATGACGAGCGCAAGGAGGCGGAGCGCGAGCGGATGCGGGAGGAAAGACAGACCAGGGCCAATGCCGGCGGTCAATCCATTCCGCTCCCTGAAGATTATGGCGAGCCTGCGGGGGATGGCTACATGGATGGCCAGATGGAGCCTGTAGATGTTCCGGTACCGGCTGACACCGCTCCTGCCAGGGCGAATGCAGGTGGCGTCTATCTGGAAAATCCCGTGATGGCACCGGTGGAACGCGACCTTCTGAAATTCATATTGGTGAGCGGACTGGATACCATGGATTTCGAGTCTGATTCGGAATTCTATGACAGCGAGAAAACCACTGCGGCGGATTTTATACGTGATGCGATAGAAGAACATCCGTTTTCCAACAGCTTGTATGCCAGGACATTCGATGAATATTTCAAACTTTATGATGCGGATGCGACTCTGGGACAGGATGATATCATCAGAAGTCTCATGAACAGTCCCGACAGGGAAATGGCATCGCTCGTGGGCGATTTGGTGGAAGAAAAATACAGGCTGACGGTCAAGAACTTTTCCGATGCCATGACATCGCAGTCGTCTTTTCTGGTGATACAGGTGCCGAAAGCGATTATGGTCTACAACTCCAAGATTGTCAGGTCGCAGGAGTTGGCATTGGCAGCACGTCTGAAGGAACTCGGACGTATGGAAAAGACTCCGGAGACCATGGCGGAAGAGGCGGAAATCCTGGTGAAATTCCAGAAGGTCGCGGAGCTGAGGAAGAAAATCGTCGGAAAACTCGGGAGAGTCCAGTAGATATAATAACGGAAAATATTAACAATTAAATAATTATGGACAGCAAATTCAAGAGAACATTGGTCACATGCGCATTGCCGTACGCTAACGGTCCTGTGCATATCGGCCATCTTGCCGGAGTGTATGTCCCGGCGGATATCTATGTGAGATATCTGAGAATGCGCGGTGAAGACGTCCTTTACGTGTGCGGAAGCGATGAGCACGGTGTGCCTATCACCATCGCCGCCAAACGTCAGGGATGTTCACCTCAGGACATCGTGGACAAATATCACAAGATTATCAAGGATTCCTTCACGGGTCTTGGAATCAATTTCGACATATATTCCAGGACATCATCCAAGATCCACGAAAAAAACGCATCCGAGTTCTTCCGTAAACTTTACGATGAAGATAAATTCATCACCAAGGAGTCGGAACAATTCTTCGATCCGGAAGCCAAGACTTTCCTTGCAGACCGCTATATCACAGGCACTTGCCCTAAATGCGGCAATCCTAATGCCTATGGCGACCAGTGCGAGAAATGCGGCAGCACGCTCAGCCCGGAAGAGCTGATCGACCCTAAGTCCACGCTTAGCGGCAGCAAGCCGGTGAAGGTGATGACCAAGCATTGGTATCTGCCTCTGGATCAGTATGAACCGTGGCTCCGCGAGTGGATTCTCGAGCAGCACAAGGAGTGGAAGACCAATGTCTACGGACAATGCAAGTCCTGGCTGGATGCCCACCTCTTGCCGCGTGCAGTGAGCCGTGACCTGGATTGGGGCGTTCCGGTGCCTGTAGAGGGAGCTGAAGGAAAGGTGCTCTACGTGTGGTTCGATGCGCCGATCGGTTACATCTCCAACACTCAGGAATTGCTTCCGAAGAGTTGGGAGAAATGGTGGAAGTCGCAGGAAACCAAGCTGGTACACTTTATCGGCAAGGACAATATCGTCTTCCATTGCATCGTGTTCCCGTCAATGCTGAAAGCATACGGCGACGGATATATCCTTCCTGACAATGTCCCTGCCAATGAGTTCCTTAATCTCGAAGGTGACAAGATTTCGACGTCCAAGAATTGGGCTGTATGGGCACACGAATATCTGGAGGAATTCCCTGGAAAACAGGATGTCATGAGATATGTCCTCACGGCCAATGCGCCTGAGACCAAGGACAATGATTTCAGTTGGAAAGAGTTCCAGCAGCGCAACAACAGCGAGCTCGTGGCTATTTTCGGAAACTTCGTGAACAGGGCCATTGTCCTGACTCACAAGTATTTCGAGGGTAAGGTCCCTGCTGCCGGAGAGCTGCTTGACATTGACAAGGAAACATTGGCACAGGTGCCTCAGCTGAAAGCGTCATTGGAGAAGAACATTGAAACTTATCATTTCCGCGAAGCGCTGAAGGATGCGATGGCGATCGCGCGTCTCGGAAACAAGTATATCTCTGATACTGAGCCTTGGAAGGTGGCGAAGACGGATATGGCGCGCACCGCGACGATCCTGAATGTCAGCCTCCAGATTTGCGCGGACCTCGCGATCGCATTCGAGCCTTTCACGCCGTTTGCAGCCGAGAAACTTCGCAAGATGCTGGATGTCAGCTTCTGTGCCGGCGTGGACCACAGGCATGGCGAGCAGGAGACCGTCAATACTTACAAGGATGGCGAGGGTGCAGCTCTTCATACGGTTTCGGCTCCGGAAGGTGCTGATGTCAAGGAAGTTGCCGCTGCATGTCCTGGAACTGGCGTGTGTCTCGGCTGGGATGTCCTCGGAACTGAGAATCTTCTTCCTGAGGGACATCAGCTCGGTGCTGCGGAATTGCTTTTCGCCAAGATTGAAGATGAGGCCATCAAGGCCCAGACTGACCGTCTTGATGCAATCCGTGCAGCACGTGAGGCTGCAGCGAAGGCTGCTGCTGCAAACCAGGTGGCTCCGCAGAAGGATGAGGTGGAGTTCGATGATTTCGGAAAGATGGATATCCGTACCGCCACGGTTCTGGAGGCAGTCAAGGTCCCTAAGTCCGACAAGTTGCTGAAACTCACCATAGATACGGGCATTGACAAGAGAGTCATCGTGTCCGGCATCGCCAAGTTCTATACTCCTGAGGAAATGGTCGGCAAGCAGATCTGCATCCTCGCGAACCTGAAACCGCGCACCATTTTCGGCATAGAGTCCAAGGGTATGATTCTGATGGCGCGCCAGGGTGACGGCAAGATGCGTTTCATCACTCCTGCCGAGACCTTGCACAACGGCGCCGAGATCGGTTAAATATCGGAAATGTGAGAAAATAATCTTAAATTTGCAGGTTGTTCCGACGGATGGCCAACGGATGATGTTCCGGGCGGTCTTGCGTCGGGGCGGTTGGCTATAGAAAAATAAAACAAAGTCATTATGATGACATCTAACGAAATAAGACAGAAATTCCTTGATTTCTTCGCATCGAAAGGACATCAGATAGTCCCTTCAGCTCCGATGGTCGTGAAGAACGACCCTACGCTTATGTTCACCAATGCCGGTATGAACCAGTTCAAAGACATATTCCTCGGGAATGTTACGCCTAAGACACATCGCGCGACCGACTCCCAGAAATGTCTTCGAGTGAGCGGAAAGCACAATGACCTGGAGGAAGTGGGACACGACTCTTACCATCATACGATGTTCGAGATGCTCGGAAACTGGAGTTTCGGAGACTATTTCAAGACAGAGGCGATCTCATGGGCATGGGAACTTCTTACGGACGTGTACAAGATTGACAAGACCAAGCTTTATGCTACCGTGTTCGAAGGCTCCAAGGAAGACGGAACCTCTATGGATGAGGAGGCTCACCAGACATGGCTCAAGTTCCTGCCTGAGGACCATATCCTTTTGGGAGACAAGCATGACAACTTCTGGGAAATGGGTGACACCGGTCCATGCGGCCCTTGCAGTGAAATCCACATTGACCTCAGAAGCGACGAAGAGATTGCAGCCGTTCCTGGACGCGACCTCGTGAACAAGAGCAACCCGCTCGTGATCGAAATCTGGAACCTTGTGTTCATGCAGTATAACAGAAAGGCGAACGGCGAACTTGAACTGCTCCCTAACCACAACATTGATACTGGAATGGGATTCGAGCGTCTCTGCATGGTACTTCAGGGAAAGAAGAGCAACTATGATACAGACGTGTTCACCGGCATGATCCACAAGATCGAGGAACTTTCCGGACACCAGTATCATGAGTCAGAGAATACGGAAGTGGCGATGAGAGTAATTGCCGACCATATCCGTGCCATCAGCTTCTCTATCGCCGACGGTCAGCTGCCATCCAACGTGAAGGCAGGCTATGTCATCCGCCGAATCCTCAGAAGGGCAGTGCGTTACGGCTATACGTTCCTCGGATTCAATGAACCTTTCCTTTGCCGCCTCGTGCAGCAGCTCGCCGATGATATGGGTGGCGCTTATCCGGAACTCCGTGAGCAGAAGAACCTTATCGAAAGCGTAATCAGAGAGGAGGAGTTCGCATTCCTCCGTACATTGGACAGGGGAATCCGCCTCATGGATGATTATCTGGCAAAGTCCGCCGAGACCAAGGTCATCTCAGGAAAAGACGCATTCGTGCTTTACGATACATACGGATTCCCGATCGACCTTACCGAACTTATCGCTTCGGAGAAAGGCTATACGGTTGACCTTGAAGAGTTTAACGCTGAACTCCAGAAGCAGAAGGACAGAGCCCGTCAGGCTACTTCCAATGAATTCGGCGACTGGATCCAGTACCACAATGGAGAGGAAGAGGAATTCCTCGGCTATGACTATACCGATATCGACGGCGTAAGCCTCATCAAGCAGCGTACGGTAAAGCAGAAGAACAAGGTGATGTATCAGCTCGTGTTCGACCGCACTCCGTTCTATGCTGAAATGGGTGGCCAGGTAGGAGACACCGGATACATCGAATCCGAAGGCGGCGAGAGAATCAACATCCTCAATACCGTGAAGGAGAACAACCTTACAATCCATATCGCAGAGCGCATTCCTTCAGATTGCAGCGAGTCATTCTCATTGCATGTGGATGCTGACAGAAGGCTGAAAATCACCAACAACCATACTACAACGCATCTTCTCGACCAGGCTCTCCGTGAGGTTCTCGGAACACATGTGGAGCAGAAAGGTTCGTTCGTATGCCCTGATTATCTCCGTTTCGACTTCTCGCATTTCTCCAAGATGACCGATGAGGAAATCGAGAAAGTGGAGAAGAGGGTCAATGAACTTATCCGTGCGAACTACCCGCTTGAAGAGAAGAGGGACGCGACCATGGAAGAGGCCAATGCAATGGGTGCGATTGCCCTTTTCGGTGAGAAATACGGCGACAAGGTAAGAGTTGTGAAATTCGGCAAGTCAGTCGAGCTTTGCGGCGGTACACATGCTAAAGCTACCGGCCAGATCGGTATGTTCGTCATCATGTCAGAGGGCGCGGTCGCTGCCGGCGTGAGACGTATTGAAGCCGTTACCGGTGAGGCAGCCTGGCTGCATCTCCGTGCCATGACAGAGTCGCTGAAGACTGCCAAGGCGTTCTTCAACAATACACCAGACCTCGGTGAGGCTATCCGCAAGATTATCGATGAGAATGCCGGATACAAGAAGGAAATCGAAGGATTCGTACAGGAGAAAGTCGCAAGACTCGCCGAGAAGATTTCCAAGGAAGCCAAGGAAATCAACGGCGTGAAAGTCGTTCAGTTTACACAGTCTGTAGACCCGGCTATGGTCAAGGGTATGGCAGGCCTGCTCCAGAAGCAGATGGAGAACTTCGTACTTGCTGCGGCATTTGAATATGCCGGCAAGCCGAACCTCGTGCTGATGTACTCGCAGGATCTGGTTGCCAAGGGAAAGAACGCGGGCAAGGATGTGCGTGAAGCTGCCAAATCAATTCTTGGCGGCGGTGGCGGACAGCCGGGCCTCGCTACAGCCGGTGGCAAGAATGTTGCCGGATTGAGAGACGCCCTCGCAAGACTTGTCGAGCTGGCTACAGCATAACAGGTTACACATGAAGAAACTCGACCAGTTCATAGTCAAATCATTTCTGGGGCCGTTCATCGGCATCCTGCTGGTCGTTATATTTATATTGATGCTCCAGTTCCTCTGGCTCTACATTGATGAACTTGTAGGCAAGGGATTGGGGCTCAAGATTATAATGGAATTCCTCGGATGGGGAGCAGCGACTATGTTGCCGCTATCACTCCCACTTGCGACATTGCTGTCTTCGGTGATGACCGTGGGGCAGATGGCGGAGAACAACGAGCTCATCGCCATGAAATCCGCCGGAATTTCACTCACCCGTGTCCTGTCACCGATTATCATTTGTGCGGCAGTAATCAGCGTACTTGCGTTTTTCGCCGCGAATAATCTGGTGCCTGTGGCGTACAACAAGATTTTCACGCTGCGCGACGATATCGGCAAGACCAAGGCAGAAATCAGTATCCCGACCGGAACATTCTACGACGGCATCGACGGCTATGTGCTCCGTATCGACTCCAAGGACGACAAGACGGGAATCATGCATGGCGTGCTGGTTTATGACCATACCGCCGGCAAGGGCAATGTCAGCGTGACGATTGCCGATTCTGCGGTGATAAAGATGTCCAAGTCGAAGGATTATCTGACATTCCAGATGTTCAGCGGCGTCAACTATCAGGAAACCAACAATATGAGCTACCGGGACACATCGCTTCAGCTGCAAAGAGTGAATTTCAGGCAGCAGGACATGATTATCCCGTTGAGCAACTATGCTTTCCAGAAGTCTGAGAAGGCCAAGTTCGGCGACCAGGTAAGGGCAATGAACCTGAATCAGCTCAGCCACGGCAAGGACTCCCTGTCTCACCTGAATGACTCTGCGCGTGTCGTCAATACGGCCACGTTCATGTCCAAGCGAGTTCTCCGTTTTGCGGCACAGCTGGATACTGCAAGCCACTTCCAGGGACGTGTGCCGTTCGATTACTCCAAACTGCGTGACTGGAGCGATGAACATGAGGAACTGACGGCGTATGAAAATGCGGCAGGTGCGGCGGAAGATTTCCGTACGGTCGTGAGCGGATATGAGAACGATGTCTATTCGTACATGTACATATTGAGGAGAACTGACGTGGAACTGCTCAAGAAGTTCGCCGGTGCATTGGCCTGCTTCCTCCTGTTCTTCATCGGCGCCCCTCTCGGTGCATTCATCCGTAAAGGCGGACTGGGAGTGTCAGCCATCATCGCGGTGATGTTCTTCGTGCTGTATTGGGTCGTGGACATCACGGGAACCAAGCTGGCACGTGACGGAGCTGTCTCTGCCGCGGCAGGAGTATTCATATCGGCATTCGTGCTGGGTCCGATCGGCGCATATTTCACATGGAAAGCCGTCCATGACTCCGCAATCTTCAACACGGAGAATTTCGGGTCATGGTGGAGAAAGATAAAGAGCAAAGTTATGAGCATATTCAAGAAGACGAGAATAGTATACATGGGAACGCCTGAGTTTGCAGTCGCTCCCCTGAAGGCCCTCATTGACGCAGGCTACAATGTCGTCGGCGTCGTGACTGTCGCGGACAAGCCTAGCGGCAGGGGATTGAAGGTCAATGAAAGTGCAGTCAAGAAATTCGCCGTGGAGCAAGGCATACCTGTTCTCCAGCCGGTGAAGCTGAAAGATCCGGAATTCCTGAAGCAGTTGGCCGCTTTCAATGCTGACCTTTTCGTGGTGGTGGCATTCAGGATGCTTCCGCAGGAAGTCTGGACCATGCCTAAGCTCGGAACCTTCAACCTCCATGCGGCACTTCTGCCTCAATACCGTGGCGCGGCCCCTATCAACTGGGCAGTGATAAACGGCGAGAGAATGACAGGCGTCACGACATTCATGATCGACAAGGACATTGATACTGGCGGTATCATGCTCCGTCAGGAATGTCCTGTCACACCGGAAGATACGGCAGGGACATTGCATGACAAGATGATGCCGGTAGGCGCGGAACTCGTGGTCACTACCGTGCAGGGCATCATTGAAAAGAACATTGAAACCCGTGTCCAGCGAAGCTTCATCCAGGGCTCGGAGGTGCTGAAGCCTGCGCCTAAGCTGACGCGCGAGCTCTGTCATATCGACTGGAATGATTCCACGAAGAACATCTACAACCTCATCCGCGGCCTCAGCCCATACCCGACGGCATTTACCGAGCTCGTGCACGAGGGCGCGGCACCGGCCCAGCTGAAAATCTATTTCGGCACGCGCGTCGAGGATGATGATTATATGTCAATGCTGGCAAAGGCCGGTAAAGAGGCCAATGCCGTCAAACCTGGCGATATCCTGAGTGATGGCAAGACCTTCTTCGCAATTGCCACCGCCGATGGAGCCGTTTCGGTTACCGACCTCCAGATGGCAGGCAAGAAACGTATGGAAGTCAAGGCATTCCTTGCCGGTTTCCGCAATCCTGAAACGTGGAGCACCACGCAGGGCACGTCAGCAGAAATCCTGAAAAATACCAGGGCGTAGACATACTTATAGGATGCTCTGTATCATACATCTTGATTGACCAAGGCGGTAAAAGCGAAACTTACTTCTACATATGCCAACATAAAAGCACGAATTGCGCAATTGCTGGCGGTACTATGAATAAAATGCTTTATATAATCGGCAACGGCTTTGATTTGGCCCATAACATGAAATCATCATATGGTGATTTCAAGGAGTGGTTATGCCGAAGCGAATGCATTGACTATATCTTAATCATGCAACAGTTTTTTCCATCTGTGACAGACGGAAAGTATCTTCTGTGGTCTGATTTTGAGAATGCCCTTGAGTTACTTGATGTGAACGTCGTCTCCAAGTGGAGTTTTGAGGATATGCTACTGCTGGAAACCACCGAGGGAGCATATTCATTTGAACGGCAGGAGATTTTGGATACTTGTATTCAATCGATTGTGTCAAAAACATTTATCTCGTGGGTAAAATCAATAGAAGTTGCACACTGCAAAGCTTTTCATTCCTTGGAAACAGGTGCTTTCTTCTTGACTTTTAACTATACTGACACCCTTGAGGAGGTCTATGGTATTCCTTCTGAACGAGTCCTGCACATACATGGAAGAGCAAAAACAGATGAGTCTTTGGTCGTAGGTCATAGAAAACTTCTGAACTCTCCGGATTGTATTGAGGACAGGGTTGATTTTCGGCAAAGCAACATCATCTTCAGCAACATATGTGACTATAACGAACTGTACAAGCCAATCGAGTCTATCATTGAACATAACGCTGCATTCTTTGAATCACTTTCGTCTGTCGATAGAATCTCGGTAATAGGACATTCATGTGGTTGTACAGATATGCCATATTTCGAAGCGATAAGAAATTCCGTTGACGATAAAGTCAAATGGGCGTTCTCCTATCATACAGAAAACGACATGGAGCGCATGGAAAATTTATGCAGGCATATCAATGTTTCCTCCAGCAATATGAGTCTCATTTATTTATGAGAGTGGGTTTGCCGTTTATATGAATAACTTTAACAAATAATGATAAATCATAGGCTAAATTTGTTAAATTTGCATCATATACAATAGCGACATGGAAGCGCAACCGATAAATAGAATCAGAATAGCTTTGGCGGAACAGAACAAGACCAACAGATGGTTGGCTGAACGCATCGGAAAATCAGAGATAACAATCAGCCGTTGGGTGCAGAACAAGTCTCAACCGTCGTTGGAACAGTTGACCATTATTGCCAGAGCATTGTCTGTCAGTCCAAAGGACCTGATAAATGAAATTCAGGACACGACAGGCAAGTATGGAAAAGGGTCGATGGTATGAGATCAGATGATGATTGATTCCTAAATCATTGTTCGGTTTAACAATAGCAAAATCAGATATGTTCAGATACATTGACAATAAAGACAGGACATTTCTCTTCGGAGCTTACCGTGGAGAAAAGTCGCAGCTGGAATGGATTCTGGGAGAACATCCTCGCAGGTACGAGAAACTCTATAATGTCAGGTTTAACAAAGACTTGTTTTCTCAGCGGCGAGGAGGAATAATATCGGAACAGCTACCGGACTATATCCTCATATACAACACACAAGATCCACAGCAAGGCTATCATCTTTTTCCATGCATAAGTTCATCGATAAAAGAGGAGCACGACATGGAAGCCCTCGGATACCCTAGTCCAAATGGCAGTTATATGGTTTATTCTCTTGGGGATGAATTGTTATCAGAGCCTCTTGATATGCAGAAACTTATCTCCAAAGTTCTGCCGTCAGGAGAATTCGATGTTCCGTTTTCTCCGGCAATTCTAAAAGGTAAAGACATTGCAACCACGGTTGACAACACCATGGCACAGCCAATTCTTGCCGCAACACCGCAGGATAAAGTTCTGCGTTTTGTGGATTTGTTTGCCGGTATAGGCGGCATTAGGTGCGGTCTTGAACAAGCCGCTAAAGAGAAAGACCTGATTCCAGTATGCGTTATGACTGCTGAAATAAAGCCCTATGCGGTTCGTGTCCTTAAAGATAACCACCCAACGGAGACGATAACCGGAGACATAACAAAAGTCGATGCAAAGAATATTCCTGACTTTGATGTCCTTTGTGCTGGATTCCCTTGTCAGGCATTTAGTTCTGCCGGCAAACGTCAGGGTTTTGCCGACACGCGCGGTACTATGTTTTTCGAGGTTGAACGTATCTTACGGGAGAAACAACCGAAAGGTTTTATTCTGGAAAATGTCGAGGGGCTTGTCAATCATGATGGAGGTAAAACACTCAGAGTGATAACTGACCGCCTGTCCGCACTAAACTATAAATTTGATTTCAAGGTTCTCAACTCAAAACATTTTGGCGTGCCGCAGGAGAGAAAAAGAATCTATATCGTCGGGAGTAAGTCCGAGAAACCGGATCTTGATGATTTTCCGGTGCGTAGTGCGAAATTGGGGGATATACTGGAGTCAGGAAAACCGACTGTCGATACCCCATTTGTGAAGACTTTGCTTAAGCATTTTTCAATCGAACAGTTATATGGGAAGTCTATAAAAGACAAGCGGGGCGGCGAGGATAATATACATAGCTGGGATCTGGAAATCAAGGGGCCGGTTTCGAAGAGACAGAAAAAACTTCTGGATACGATCCTTACGGAGCGGAGAAAAAAGAAATGGGCTGAAATCATTGGCATAGACTGGATGGATGGTATGCCTTTGACTCTTGATCAGATCCGTACATTTTTCGTTGATGCGGACCTTGAACACATGCTGAAAGACTTGACGTCTAAAGGCTACCTCAAGTATGAACATCCTAAGAAGCTTATCCGTGAAAAAAATGCAGATGGAGTAATGGTTACGCATAGGGAATATGATACAGCAAAGCCCAAAGGATATAACATCGTGGCTGGTAAGCTGAGCTTTGAGATAAATAAAGTAATGTCTCCGGAGGACATTTCCCCGACATTGGTTGCTATGGATATGCAGAAATTGTATGTTGGTGACAATGGAGGCCTCCGGCGTCTTACATTACGTGAAGGTCTGCGGCTATGCGGATATCCTGACGACATAAAGTTTAATGTGACAGAAAAAGAGGGCTTTGATTTGTTGGGCAACACGGTTGTGGTTCCCGTAATCAAGGCGGTGGCAGAAAGATTATTAGATGTTATAACAATATAATATTTTCATTGTATGAAACTTACGGTAGAAGAAGTATATAACAAGCTTGTCAATGATGATAAGATTCTCACCAAGAAAGGACGGATAACTTTTTCCTTGGGAGATATTGATATCATCGTGAAACAGCGTGATGTCGTCGGCAATATCATGCAGGAGTGGATTGAAGGATGGCTTAGAAAGAACAATATCGACTATGCCTTGAACGACAACACCCAGATGCCGCCAGATTTCTATCTTGACCCGGAGAACAAGAAAGAATGTCTGATGGAAATCAAGGCGTTCAATTACAAAGGCGGTCCTGGCTTTGACATCGCAGACTTTCGCATGTATGAGCAGGAAATTGCACAGAAGCCATGGATGCTTAATGTGACTTACCTGATTTTTGGCTATGATATGTCTGACGAAGGAGTCGTGACCATCAAAAAAGTATGGAAGAAGAAAGTATGGGAAATGTCAAGGCCGATGAAATCCGGAAATCGAAAGTCTGTTTGGCCAATCAATCTTCAGATAAAGAAGGGAACGGTTCATAAGATGCGTCCGGCAAAATGGTATGGCAAGTCAACCAGTTTCGCAATATTTGAAAACAAGGAAGACTTCTTGGCCGCAATGGAAGAAACGGTCTACAAAAACAAAGATACAAGAGAAGAAGCACAAGACTGGCTGCAGAGCTTTCTGGACAACTATGAGAAGTATTACGGTTTGAGACTTTCTATTCCAAGATGGGGTGAAATATCATCAAAGTATGTTGTACGCAAATAAATCGATTCTTTGTACAGTGTAATTGCATTATTGAGACCGGCGGATAAAACGATTGTTTTGTAGCTGTGCAAAAGTATGTTGTACATTAGGTCGAAGGATACGATGATGGAAGTTGTCTTGCGCAGAGAACTGTTTAGTCAAGGCATTCCTAGCCGGTTTCCGCAATCCTGAAACGTGGAGCACCACGCAGGGCACGTCAGCAGAAATCCTGAAAAATACCAGGGCGTAGACACACTTATAGGACAACAATATATACTTATAGACTATCATTCTGTAAACCAGGCACTTGCCTCGATTTGCAGAATGATTTTTTTTATTGTACTTTTGCTAGATGGTATTTATTGAAAACGAATAACAGATGAATTACGTTAAATTATTGTCAATCTGTGCTTTATCTGCATTTGTGGTGTCCTGTGGCACTACGGAAGTGGAAGGTGGCGACGGGACGACGGAGGTTATCCTTTCGCTGGACACAGATGGGACTCACCACACGAAATCCGTGTCGGAAGAAACACTTCCGTCGATTGGGGACTTCACGGTTGAGATCTTCAAGAAAGAAAGCGGCGCGCGTCTGTACAGGGATACATACGCCAACGCAAAGGATCAGAAAATCCGCCTCAATGAAGGCACTTACAGACTTTCCGCATTCCACGGCGATTCACTCGCAGCTGGTTTCAATGCGGCGTACTACCAGGCACTTGTGCCATTTTCCATCAATGCCGGCCAGCGCCGTGTAAACATTTCAGGAACAGCCCGTCTGGCGAACACCAAGGTCGCAGTCGAGTATGGTGATGCATTGAAAACCTACTACAAGCGCTACTGCACATCGGTTTTCACTGACAAGGAGAACGTCAAGGATTCCCTCGGATTCTCCCGGACGGAGACCCGCGCGGGCTTTATCCCTGCAGGAACATTGACCGTGAACCTGTATGCGGCTGAACCGGATGCCAAGATGAAGTATTTCCATACGCAAGTGAAAGCCGCTGCCAATGACTTCATTACATTGAAATTGGACACCAAGCCTTTCACCGGAAAGATTACCGTCGGCATTGTCATTGACAATGGCGTGGAAACGGTGGAGAAGACGATTGAACTGGATCCTACGGATGTGGCGACGGATGCTCCTTCCATCAAGGTCTCCGACAATCTCAAGGCTGGGACGGTCGAGTTCTATGAGGGTGACGACCTGGACGGTACGATGCTGGACATCTTCACTCCTGCCGGATATTCCCACGCATGGCTGGACATCACCTCTGACTACTTGAAAGCCAAGGGAGTAGCTGAACGTGTGGACCTTACGGCGATGGACGCGGCTACGGCCAAGGTGTTCTCGCAGATGGGAATCCAGATTCTCAAGATGAAGGAAAACACCAGATTCGCATACATTGACTTCAGCGGAATGAAAGACTGTCTCAAATATGAGGCGGCTCCGTTCGCCGGCACGTTCAAGCTGTCGGTGACCGACAAGAACGGCAATTCTGCCGAGTCCGGCGAGTTCTCGCTCAAGATGCTGAAGAACAATGCCGTCCTGAACTTGTCCGAGGCCAATGCCTTTGCACGCAGCGTGCGCAATGTCAGCCTGAACGTCGAAACGGGAAAGCCTGAGAATTACACATTGCAGTACAGGACCGTAGACGGGACTTGGAAAAATGCTGACGGCGTGGCTTCCGGCAAAGTGGTGGAATTCAACAAGATAGCTGGCCTGGCCCCTGGTACGGACTATCAGTTCAGAGCTGTCTATAACAATAATCCTGACAATGCCACGGACATCATTACCGTAAAGACCGAGGATGCTTCACAGGTGGAGAATGCCGGCTTCGAGAACTGGTATGATACCAAGGTTTATGAGAAGAAGACGGCATGGGTCGGAAGAGCCATTTATGAGTGCTTCCCTAAGGCATCTGCCGGGGCTGCCGATTACTGGGCTACAAGAAATGATTTGACGACATCGCAGCGAAGCGGTGCGTCATGCTTCTATACCTCCTATTCCGGGACGCTGAAGACAGCTGATTCACACAGCGGTTCGGCTGCTGCCGAAATCAGCACGGTGAACTGGGGAGAAGGCTCTACTTTCGTGGCAGGAAGCGGCTATGTGCTGAAGAACCAGACGGCTGGAATGCTGTTCATGGGAAGCTATACGCTCAATGCCGAGAATCCGGAGACTTATGGACGGACATTCAAGTCGCGCCCGGACTATCTGGAATTCTATTACAAGTTCTCGCCGTTGAACTCGGAATATTTCAAGGCATACATCGTGGTCGAGAACAGGGACGGAGGCAAGGTCACCGAACTTGGCCGTGCCGAATTGACCGGAAACACGGAAGCCGGTGAATATACTCTCGCGAAACTGCCAGTAGTCTACACTGATACATCGCTGAAAGCCACTGACATGTATATCGTCTTCATCTCCAGCACGGCGGAAAAACCGACGGTAAAGCAGGTGTGGGGTAAAGACGGCGTATTCCAAGGCTACTCTGATTCCCGTTATGTAGGAAACGTCCTTACCGTGGACGACATCGAACTTATATATGAATAAAAACAAGGATAACAATATTATAGATATGAAACGCAGTATCATTACCATATTGGCCGCAGCAGCAGTTCTTGCAGGCTGCAAGCAGACGAAGGTCGAGGAAAACAAGGGCTATTTCGTCCTGCAGTCAGTAACGGCTGACGCCGACCTTAACGAGGTGAATGTCAGCACCAAGGCAATGCCTTCTGAACTGGTTGATATCAATACGTTTGTCGTCAAGATCGAGAGCAACCTCGAAGGAGGCGGAACCCAGACATATAATTATAAGGACATCCTGGACCAGGCGATCGAGCTTCCTACCGGTTCTTACCGCATTACAGCCGGATCTCCTGCCGGAAAAGCTGCCGCATGGGACCAGCCTCTGTTCGAAGGAAAACAGAACTTCACCGTCGTAGCAGGTGCCACGTCTCCTGTCAATGTGAAATGCTCCCTTTCGAACACCATGGTGTCCATAAAATGCACCGACACGTTCAAGACCGAGCTTCAGGAATTCAACATCAAGGTTTCCGCTACGGACAATGATTTCCTGACATGGAGCAAGACAGGGAAAGAGAGCTCTGACGCCCTTGCTGCAGAACTTTCCAAGGACGGATATTTCTCGGCATCAGAACTTTACGTCCAGATTGACGGCAAACGTGAAATCGACGGCTCTACCGCTGCGCTCACTTATGTGGTGAAGAATGTCCATCCTAAGGACCATATCATCCTGAATCTGGACGCGCGTGTTACCGGACAGGTACAGCAGATTACGCTTGCTGTGGACGGTACCGTAAATGACAGGACTGAAAATATCGTCGTAGGCGGATTCGAAGAAATTCCTATCCCTGGCCCGATAGACCCTACACCGGATCCTAATCCTGATCCTAATCCGGACCCGTCATTGCCGGCGAAGCCTTCTCTAGTATGGGAAGCCAATCCTACATTTGCATTGACTGAGCTCAAATCCGGAGACATGTCCGTGGAGATTACCGTGAACGTTCCTGGCAAGGTAAAGGATTTCCTGATTGATGTGAAATCTGATTGCGCTGAATTTGAGGGCGTTATCAAATCCATGACCGGAGACGGCCTGACCATGGACCTCGTGAATAATGCCGCACTCAGCAGCCTGAATGAACTGGGAATCCCTACCGGCGACAGCGTGAAGGGAAAGCCTACGGTTCCATTCAAACTCTCAAGCCTTCTCCCTATGATTCTGCTTTATAATCCGGAAGTGAATTCATACCATACATTCACATTGAAAGTGACGGATGAGGCCGGTCAGACATTGACACAGGCTCTCCAATTCCAATATCGCGGAAACTAGGACCATTAGAGCAAGAATCAAATGAAAATCAACAGATTAATAAATGTCCTGACTTGCATGACGCTGGTTTCGGCATCATGCAGCAGGGAAACGGCAGTTCCTGACAGCGGTCATGGCTATCTGACGGCAGCCGTGGAACAGGATGATTCGTTCACTCTGATTACCACCAAGGCCGACGTGACTGCGGAGACGCCGTTCGCATTGAAGATATACAAGGGGAGCGAGATGGTCAAGGAGATAAGCGACCATCGCACTTTGCAGACCGAGCCGCTGCAGCTCAATTGCGCTACTTACAAGGTGACAGCGGAGAACCGTGCGCAGGTGGATGCCGTGTTCGACGACCCGCGCTACTACGGCGAGTCCGATGTCAAGGTACTTGCCGACCAGGTGGCCAATGCTGACATAAAATGCTCGCTTGCTGATGTTCTGGTGGCTCCGGCCTTCTCTGATGATTTCGGGACATACTTCAAGTCATGGTCGTTGAAGGTCGTGAGCGGAAACGGCAACCTCGTGTGGAGCAAGGAGCTGGATACCTTCGGCAAGACGGGATATTTCGCCCCTGCAGGTTCATTTACATGGACATTGTCATTGACGAACAATGCCGGCAGGACATTTGCCCGCTCCGAGACTGTCGCTGACGTGAAGGCGAAACATAAATATGCATTGAACTTCAGAATCAAGACGGTGGACCCGAGCGCCGGCGCCGCAGGCATCAGGATTGTCCTGGACGACAACATGACGGAGAAGGAGTTTGACCTGACGCTGGATTTCACGAGCTCCGAGGCTGAGGCGAAGTCGGTCAATGCATGGGCGTTGTTTGCCGATGTGACCGGTTCATTGAAAAGCAATAGCGTGCCGGAAGGATTGAAACTCCAGTACAAGAAGATTACTGAAGAGGCGTGGACTGATTTCGCAGGCGAGATCAAGACTGATGCTGAAAACAAGGCATTTACGGCGAGACTTGCAGGTCTTGAGCCGGGTGCGAACTATATCGTACGTGCAGTGACTGCCAAGGAAGAAGGCAAGAAACAGATTGCTTTCACCACTGAGGCTGCTGCGGAGGTGCACAACATGAGTTTCGATTCATGGTATATGAGCGGAAAGGCTCCGATGCCTAATGCCAGCGGATATTCCGTATGGGATTCTGCCAACAAGGCTACTGCCGGACTCGGTACAATTCCTACCAAACAGGAAACCAGTCATCTGGCTGTAACGGGTGAAGGCAAGAGCGCTGTGAAACTTGAGAGTATGACGGCATTCGGCATCATGGCTGCCGGAAACATCTATACGGGTGCCTTCCAGAAGGTCATCGGTATGAGCGGAGCGGCTCTGGAATGGGGTACACCGTTCACTTCCAGGCCTTTGGCACTTAAAGGATATTTCGACTATACCCCGAAGAACATCGACATGGCGGACGGTGCCCACGCGGCTTTGAAGGGTCAGCCTGATACCTGCCAGATACAGATTTTCCTGACGGACCGTGCCGACAGATTCCAGATAAACACTTCTGAAGGCAAGTTCGTGGATGTGAACGGCAGCAACATCATCGCCTATGGCAAGGTGGAATCCGGAACTGTGACAAGCACGAAGGATGGCTTGGTCAATGGCTATGAACCGTTTACGATCAAATTGGAATATCGCAGCACGACACGCAAGCCGACGCAGATAGTGATTGTCGGTGCTGCCAGCAAGTATGGCGACTACTTCACCGGAGGAAAGGGAAGTGTCCTGTACATGGATGAGTTCTCGTTCGTTTATGACCCTGCAGAACTGTAGTGCCATGAGACGTGGATTATACATATTGGCTGCCGTGGCCGCATCGGGACTTGTCTCATGCGGTCTCGACAATGATATGTCGCTGCCGAAGAACCATGCGGACTTCACTGTCTTCGAGGTGTTCGGACAGGTTTCTTCGAAAATCAACGTCAACTCCTGTACGGTGAATATCGTATTGGGCGAAGATGTTTATGTCAATGACTTGCATATCAAGACCGTACAATTCTCGGAAGGAACCCGCTGCCAGGACCCTGCCATTGCGGAGGGGCGGGAGATCGACTTGACGTCCCCGTATCAGGTGACATTGTCCGTATTCCGGGATTTCAAGTGGACGATTTCTGCGGAGCAGCCCGTGGAGCGTTATGTAAAATGTGATAAGATGGTAGGGGATGCCACGATTTTCCCCGATACCAGGAAGATAAGTATAAAGGTGAAGCCGAATGTCGGCAGTGCGATAGATTCCCGTTCCAATCTTGTCATCAATGACATGAAACTGGGTCTCAAGCGTTCACGCATCATATCCACTACCGACATGCATGGCAATGTGCAGACTATCAGCTCGTTCCCTGTGACGCTGGATTGTTTCAACGTGCGCAGGTTCACCGTGGAACAAGATGGCGAGACTTCGGAATGGACTTTGATAGCATTGCCGTCTGAGTAAATAATATGTCGGTTAAAAAGAAATATAGACTTGATCCGGAAACGCTTCTGTATGAGATAGAAAATGTCTCCACGAAGTCACGTTTCCTGAAAATGGCAGCGCTTGTTGTGGCAAGTGTCGCTTTGTCGTGTGTTTATTTATGGCTTTTTACTTCCGTCTTGGGTCTTGAACTGCCTAAGACGACTATGCTCCGGAAATCCAATGCAAAGTGGATTTCCAAGCTGGAACTTATGAACAGGCAGCTGGACATGTACGATGAAACGTTGCGTGGACTGGGTATCCGTGACGATGAAATCTACAGGAACATCTTCGGTATGAATGACATACCACAGGAAGTGAGGAATGCCGGCTTCGGAGGAGTGAACAGATATGCCTATCTGGACAACATTTCCGAAAATTCATTGCTGAAGAAGACCACCATCCGTCTGGATGTGCTCACGAAGAAGACATTCGTGCAGAGCAAGTCTTTCGATGACGTGGAAGCACTTTCCCGTCGTGCAGGAGACATGGCATCTTGTATTCCTGCAGTGATGCCGATTGTTCCGGACAGGTCCAAGTTCCGCCTTTCCAGCTCGTTCGGCTACAGGTCCGACCCTATTTCCGGCAAGACCAGAATGCATACCGGATTCGACTTCGCATTGAAACCGGGAAATCCTGTCTATGCTACTGGGGACGGTGTCGTGGCTTCCGTGACTTTCGATTTGTTCAACTATGGAAATTCGATTGTAATCGACCATGGTTTCGGATATAAGACCAGATATGCCCACCTCAAGACTGTCCTGGTTACGGAAGGCATGAAGATCAAACGTGGAGAATTCATTGCCGAAAGCGGAAATACCGGAAAGTCCACGGGCCCGCATCTGCATTACGAGGTGATGTACAAGGGCAAATACGTGAATCCTGTGAACTATTTCGACCTGGATATGCCGATTGAGGAATATGCGTCCATGGTGGACAAGGTGGCTGCCGAGTCGGACAATGTCATGACAGGACATATCCGCAAGTCCAGACGGGAGGGCCGTAAATGAAGAACAAGTACGTAGTAGACAAGGATTTCAGTCTCCGCAAAGTGACTCATTCCGTATGGGAAATTCTGTGGAGGTGTGCCAAATGGGTCATTGCGACAGCCTCTCTTGCAGCGTTTTACTATCTGATTTTTTCGCTGGTGATAAATACTGACGAGGAGCGGAGGCTGAAGAGGGAAAACCGCATGTATGAAAAGCTCTATCCGCAGATGCTGGAGAAGGAGCGACTCATTTCGGATGTGGTCAAAGACCTCGAATTCAGGGACAATGCCATCTACAAGCAGATTTTCAAGGCAGATGCACCTTCCGTGGACCCGTTGAGCTCCATGACTTTCGTTTTCGCCGGAGATTCCGTTGCAGACAAGGACATTGTCGAATATACGGAGAAGAAAGCGGAGACATTGACCCGGGCGGTAAAGTCGGTGGATGAGGATTTCATGGCGATTTTCGCTGATGTGTGCGCGGAAAGACATGTGACGCCGCCGATGCGCATTCCTGTGGAGGGCCTGAAATTTGCGCAGGTCGGCGCTTCCGTGGGGATGAAGATGAATCCTTTCTATAAGGTGCTTACGCAGCATAACGGCATTGACTTTATCGTGGGACAGGGAACTCCTGTGCTCGCGGCCGGGCCTGGCACGGTCACTGATGTGAGAAAGTCGAGAAAGGGCTTGGGCAATGTCGTGGAGGTGACTCATGAAGGGGGCTATGTGACCGTATATGCCCATCTGGAGGATATCGTGGTGAGAAAAGGTGAGACCGTGAAAGCCGGAAAGAAACTTGCCAATGTGGGCATTTCCGGAAACTCTTTTGCACCGCATCTGCATTATGAGGTCCATCGTGACAGCCTGGTGCTGAACCCTGTGAACTTCTTGTTCGCGTCACTTTCGCCGCAGGATTACCTCAAGGCTGCATACATGGCTGCCACTACGGGACAAAGTATGGATTAAAATCGTACATGGCGATGGAAAAACTTTATTACACTATCGGCGAGGCCGCTGAAATGCTCGGGGAGAATGTCTCTCTGGTGCGTTATTGGTCTGACAATTTCAGCCGTTTCCTCAAGCCTCACAGGAATGCGAAGGGAAACAGAATGTACACTGCAGATGACCTGGAGGTGCTCAAGCAGATATATCATCTGGTAAAAGTGAACGGCATGACATTGGCCGGAGCCAAGAAGAAATTGACCGAGGACAGGAAAAGTGTGGAGAGCCGTGTGAAAGCCGTGGACTGCCTGAAGTCGATACGTCAGCAACTTGCGGAAATCAGAAAATCATTGTAACGATATGATTGTCAAGGATATAATTGATGCTCTTGAGGAGTTCGCGCCTCTCGGGATACAGGAAAAATGGGACAACAGCGGATTGATAATCGGCTCTCCTTCTGCTCAGGTGCACAAGGTTCTCATCGGCTTCGACTGCACGCCGGAACTGGTGGATGAAGCCGTGGCGGAAGGTGCCGACATGATCATCACGCACCATCCTCTGATTTTCGGGGGAGTGAAGAAGATTTCGCCGGACGATCCCGTCGGTTTGACGATAATGAAGGCGATTTCCGGCAATGTTGCCGTATATGCGGCACACACGACCGCCGACAAGGTGATCGCCGGAGTGAGCGGTGCAATGGCTGCCCGTCTTGGACTTGAAGATGTGGAAATCTTGGAAAAGGACGGTGACGGTGTCGGACTCGGAGCCGTAGGGAATCTTCCGAAAGAGATTGATGCTCAGGAAGCTGTGGAGATGGTGAAAAACAAGTTCCATCTGGTGGCCGCCAGATGTTCCCGCCATGCGGGAGTGAAGGTCAGGAGGATTGCAATGTGCGGCGGAAGCGGTTCTTCCCTCATTGACGAGGCCATGGCATCGGGTGCGCAGCTTTATATCAGCGGCGATATTTCGTACCATCATTTTTTCACGCGTCCGGGCTTCATGATTATGGATATCGGACATTTCGAAAGCGAAGTGGATATTGTGGACATATTATTTTCCGTGATAACGAAAAAATTTCCTAACTTTGCAGTTCGCAAAAGTGCCGGGCTTGCCGAAAGCAATCCTGTGCTTTACGTTTGATACTGATACATCGTAAATTATATATAATTAGATATGGCCAAGAAAATCAAGAAAGTCGAGACTCCGATAGATCAGAGAGAGACCTTCGTTTCCATTCAGAAAAATTTCGCAGATTCTGAGTTGAGTGTTGAGGAGAAGCTCAAGACTCTTTATGCGCTCCAGAAAGCAGATTCAGAAATCGACAAGATCCTTCAGCTCAGAGGTGAGCTCCCTGTAGAGGTGGAGAATCTTGAGAATGAGGTGCTCGGACTCAAGACCCGTGCAGCCCAGATCAACACGGAGATTGATACTCTCAACTCGAACATCACGGACTACAAGCACCAGATCGTGGAGTGCGACACCGCTATCGAGAAATATAAGAACCAGATGGATAGCGTCACGAACAGCCGTGAGTATGATTCACTTTCCAAGGAAGTTGGGAACCAGGACCTTCTGAAGAAGATTGCAGTGAAGAATGTTGCCGATACCAAGGAAATCATCGCTGCCAAGAAGGCTGAACTCGCTGACATCAAGGATGAAGCCAATGTCAGGAACGAGGACCTGAAAGCCAAGAAAGAGGAGCTTTCCAACATCGTGGAGTCTACCGCGAAAGAGGAGAAGGTTCTCCGCACCAAGAGAGACGCTTGTGCTGCATTGATCGACCCTAGGACAATGAGCGCTTACGAGCGTATCCGTCAGAGCGAGAGAAATCATCTTGCTGTCGTAAGCGTATTCAACGGCAATGCGTGCGGCGGTTGCTTCAATACAATTATCCCGCAGAGACTTATCGACATCGCTTCGAACAAGAAGCTTGTCATCTGCGAGCATTGCGGAAGAATTATCGTAAGTTCAGAGATCGAAGAGGAAAAAGCCTAAGTCCTTATGCCGGATCCAAAGAGAAGTTCAAGGAGCAAGGCGGACAAGAAGGTAAACCTTGATACCCTCGGGCTTGAGATGGGAAACAAACCACCTCAGGCTGTCGATTTCGAAGAGGCTGTGCTTGGTGCGCTCCTCATCGAGCCGACATGCGTGGACGAGGCGATGGAGGAATTGTCTCCGGACTGCTTCTACGAACCGAAACATAGAATGATATTCGAAGCTATGGTGGCACTCGTCAACGAGCATGTCGCCATAGATTTGCTGTCTGTTTCGCAGAAGCTCCAGGAGAGGAAGAATCTGGAGGAAGTCGGCGGGTCAGTGGCTCTGGTCGCGCTTTCCCAGAAGATAGGCGCGGCTGCCCATGTGGAGTACTATATCAAGATTCTCAAGCAGAAATGTATTCAGAGAGACTTGATTACGGCGGCCTACGACATCCTGAAAGGAGCGTACGACGACTCCCAGAATGTCGATGACCTCATCGACATGTCGCAGTCCAAGGTCTTCGCAGCAATCCAGAACAATGTGAAGAAGGATGTGCAGGACGTAGGCTCCGTACTGAAATCCGCATTGGACGAAATCGAGGAAATGCAGGGCCAGTCCGGTATCAGCGGCGTGCCTTCAGGCTTCCCGACATTGGACAAATATACATTGGGATGGCAGAAATCGAACCTTATCATTCTCGGTGCGCGTCCGTCCGTCGGTAAGACGGCATTCTCGCTGAACCTCCTGAGAAATGCGGCTGTGGACAACAATATGCCTGTGGCCATCTTCTCTCTGGAAATGTCAGCCATAGAGCTGGTGAAGCGTCTCATGACGACTGAGTCCGGTTTGGCGGCCGACAAGATCAAGGGTGGTGTGAAACTGGACCAGGCAGACTGGGACCAGCTCTCATACAGCACCAAGGCCCTGGCGAAATCTCCTATTTATATAGATGACACTCCGGGCATTTCCATTATGGAATTCCGTACGAAGGCGAAACGTCTCGTCAAGTCCAAGGGAGTGAGATTCATCGTCATCGACTACCTCCAGCTGATGCAGGGGCCTCCGGAATTGCGAGGCATGCGTGAGCAGGAAGTGGCCGCGATTTCCCGTACCTTGAAAGGAACGGCCAAGGAACTGGAGATTCCTATCATGGCATTGTCACAGCTCTCGCGAAATGCGGTGCAGCGTGGAAACAGCAACAACCGCCCGATGTTGAGCGACTTGCGTGAGTCCGGTTCCATAGAGCAGGATGCCGATATCGTTCTCTTCGTGCATCGTCCTGATGCTATCGGCATGGGCGATACCGTTGATGACAAGGAATATACGGAGATCCTGGTGGCCAAGAACCGTAACGGTCAGATCGGTACGATTCCTATGAAGTTCAAGGGCGACCAGCTCCGCTTCGTGGAAGACTCCGACGGCCTTTCCAATACTTTCGCGTCCGCGATGAATGACGATCCTGTAGATTCCGGTTTCCCGTCCGGCAATGATTTTGGCGGTGGGTTTGACGGCGGTTTCGGCGGTGGCGGATATCCCGGACCGGGTAACGGAGAATTCCAAAATACAGGTTTCTGATTATGAGACAATGCCTTAGACATATCCTGGCGGCATCGCTTGTGTTCCTGTCCGTGAATACAAATGCGGTAGAACCTTTGAAAGGCCCCAATTGTATTCCTGTCAAGAGCCTTGCGGAGGACAAGTTGGCCTTTGTCGGCGGGGAAAAGTTGGATTTCGTCATCCATTACAAGTGGAAGGCCATCAATTCCGACGTGGCGAAAGCTTATGTAAAGCTTGACACGACGACATTGAACGGAATACCTGCTTTTCATTGTTCCGTATTCGGCAGGACTGCCAGATTTTACGACATGTTCTTCAAGGTGCGTGAAGATTTCCAGTCTTGGTTTACTCGTGACGGCGTGGTTCCGCTAAAGTTCTACAGGGATTCCCGCGAGGGAGGCTATTATTCCGTGAACAGGTATGAGTATATCTGGGACCCGGACGAGTCGAAGCATATCCGCGCGGAACTGGAAACCTCCAGAAGGCCTGCACGCACGGAAGAACTGCCGCTTTCGGGATGCACCTATGACCTTCCGTCATTGTTCTACATGGCGAGGAACATGAATTTCAGCAAGGTAAAGCCGAACATCAAATATCCGATGACATTCGTCATTGACGATGACATCTACAATGTCTATTTCATCTGGCTCGGAAAGGAGAAGAAATATATAAAAGGTATCGGGACGGTAAAGACAATGAAATTTGCCGCCAAGCTTATAGCCGGTGATGTCTTCGGCAGCGGACAGGATATGTTCGTGTGGATTACTGAAGATGAAAACAGGATTCCGGTATACTTCGAGGCTCCGTTGAAGGTCGGAAGGGCTTCCGGATGTCTCATCGGCTGGGAGGGACTCAAATATCCGTTCGATTCCATCATAAGCAATTAGCCATGAAAGAGGAAGTTTCGCATAGAGGAAGGGTCCTTTCGGTTGATGCTGAAAAGATACGCGTGGAAATAATTTCCAGCTCGGCTTGTACGTCCTGTCATGCGGCAGGGCTTTGTTCCATGTCCGAGGCTGTGAAGAAGATAGTGGCTGTCCCGGCTTTCGGGAACAGCGGTTATGCTCCGGGAGATGAAGTGGAGCTTGTGCTGACGGCATCCATGGGCATGAAGGCGGTTCTGGCTGCTTATGCCGTGCCTCTTGTAATTTTGCTTGCTATTTGTGTGTCAATGTCTTATGCAGGGATGCACGAGGTTTATGCCGGATTGGCCGGACTCGCCGGAGTGGCGGTATATTATCTGGCATTGTATTTCATGAGGAACCGTATCTCGAAAGATTACGTGTTCCGCATACGGAAAGATTATAATCTCAATTCATAAAAATAATGACTTCAACAATTATTTGGACTATTGTGGTCATCACAGTGCTCGGCCTTGTTCTGGCAGTAGTTCTTTACCTTGTAGCTGAAAAGTTCAAGGTGGAGGAAGACCCTAGAATCGAGGAAGTGGAGAAAGTGATGCCGGGCGCCAACTGCGGCGGTTGCGGATTTGCAGGCTGTCATGCATTTGCGGAGGCAGCTGTGAAAGCTCCGAATCTGGACAATAATTTCTGTCCGGTGGGAGGCAATGCCGTCATGCAGAAGGTTGCTGCGATTCTCGGTTACGAGGTAGAGGAAAAAGCTCCTATGGTTGCAGTTGTCCGCTGTAACGGAACTTGTGAGAACAGACCTAAGACCAATGAGTATGATGGTTTTAAGTCATGCAAAGTCAAAGCCGGCCTGTACAGCGGTGATACCGGATGCTCATTCGGATGTCTCGGTTGCGGCGACTGTGTGGAAGCATGCCAGTTCGGTGCTTTGTCAATGGACGAGAAGACGGGACTCCCTGTCGTGGACGAATCCAAGTGCGTTGCCTGCGGGGCATGCGTGAAGGCATGTCCTAAATCCATCATTGAACTCAGGAACAAAGGTCCTCGCGGAATGCGTGTCTACGTTTCATGCGTGAACAAGGACAAAGGCCCTGTTGCCCGCAAGGCTTGCAAGGCTGCCTGCATCGGATGCGGCTTGTGCGCCAAGACTTGTCCTCATGACGCCATCACCGTGGAAGGCAATGTTGCATACATTGATTATGCGAAGTGCAAGCTCTGCCGCAAGTGCGTGGTGGTTTGTCCTACCGGGGCAATCCATGATGTCAATTTCCCTAAACCGGTAGACCGCACCAAGAAGCCGGCACCGGCTGTTGAAAAACCTGTAGTTAAAGCATAAGGAGAACCGATATTATGAAAAGAACATTTTCCATAGGCGGTGTACATCCGGCAGACAATAAGATTTCGCGTGGCTGTGCCATCGAGACTCTGCCTACTCCGCCGACAGTATATATCTCTGTATCACAGCATATCGGAGCTCCTGCGAAGCCGATTGTAGCTGTAGGAGACAAGGTCCTGACCGGTCAGCCGATTGCGGAACCGGGCGGATTCGTCTCGGCATATATCCATTCATCTGTTTCCGGAACAGTGAAGTCCATCGGACCTCGCAAGGACCTCGCCGGCAACATGCAGACCTGCATTGAAATACAGGTTGAGGGTGACGAGTGGATGGAAAACATTGACCGTACCGATACTCTTGTCACGGAGTTCACCGATGACAACAAGGTCATCATGGACAAGATCAAGATGGGCGGTATCGTCGGTCTCGGCGGTGCTACGTTCCCTACCCATGTCAAGCTTACTCCTCCTCCGGGAAAGAAATGCGACATGCTTATCATCAATGGTTGCGAGTGCGAGCCTTATCTTACATCCGACTTCAGGACTCTTCTGGAGAAAGGTGAGCAGGTGGTCGTCGGAACAGCCATAATCAAGCAGGTTCTCGGCTTGGCAGAAGCGACCATCGCCATCGAGGACAACAAGCCTGAGGCCATTGAGCATATTCAGAAAATCGTGGCTGATTTCCAGAAAAAATCGCCTAAGTTTGCCGGTATCAAGGTGTTGAGCCTTCTCAAGAAATATCCGGAAGGCGGTGAAAAACAGCTCATTGACGCTGTCATGCACCGTCAGGTTCCTTCAGGAGCGCTTCCTATCGACGTAGGTGCTGTCGTGCAGAACGTGGCTACGGCTCTCGCGATTTACGACGCTGTCCAGAAGAACAAGCCTATCATCGACAATTCAGTTACCGTTACCGGAACATGTGTTCCGATGGACAAGCAGCACAATTATCTCGTGCGCGTAGGTACTCCTATCTCTTATATCATCGAGAAGATGGGCGGAGCTCCTGAGAATGCCGTGAAGGTCATCAGCGGAGGTCCTATGATGGGCAAGGCCATTGCCAATCTCGACGCTGCGACATTGAAAGGAACATCAGCATTGCTTTTCCTCACCGAGGAACAGACGAAGCGCGGCATTGAAGGAAACTGTATCCGTTGCGGCAAATGTGCCGACGCATGTCCTATGGGACTTGAGCCGTGGTTGCTCCAGAGGCTGGCCCGTCACGGCATGACCGAGGAATTGGAGGCCAATGCAGTCCAGGATTGTATCGAGTGCGGTTGCTGCCTCTACAGCTGTCCTGCATATATTCCTCTGCTGGATATCATCAGACCGGCGAAGGGACAGGTTCTCGGCATCATCAGAGCCAGGGCCGCCGCTGCCAAAGCCGCTGCACAGGCTGCTGCGCCACAGAAATAAGTTGAACGTATAAACCAATGATATACAATGAATAAACTTTTGGTTTCACCGTCTCCGCATGTTCATGCACCGGTTTCCACGAAGTCGCTTATGCGGGATGTGGTAATCGCTCTGCTGCCTGCGGTCATTGTCTCGGTCGTATTCTACGGCCTTGGCGAAATCGTGGTACTTGCGACAAGCGTCATTTCTTGTGTCCTTATCGAGTACCTTATCACAAGGTTCCTTCTGAAGAAGCCGTCTACCATCTGCGATTATTCAGCTGCGGTGACCGGTATTCTCCTGGCATTGAACCTGCCTTACACTACTCCTTGGTGGGTGGTGTTCATCGGCGCGCTGTTCGCTATCGGAGTCGTGAAGATGACTTTCGGCGGACTCGGACAGAACATTTTCAATCCTGCAATCGCGGGCCGTGTGTTCCTTCTCGTGTCATTCCCTTCCTACATGACCAAGTGGCAGATGCCTCAGGGATTGTTCGGGTTGGATGCCGTTACAGGTTCCACACCTCTCGGCATGATAACCGAGGGACTCGCGAAGGATCAGACAGTTCCGGAAATCATGTCTGAGAAAGGCTTGTCATACGCACAGATGCTTTTCGCCAATCTCGGCGGTTCAGTAGGTGAGATTTCAGCCCTGGCCCTTCTTGCAGGTTTCGTATATCTGCTTGTGCGCAGGGTCATCAAACCGCATATCACACTCTCCATCTGGGGTACTGTGGCTGCAGTTTCGCTGATTTTCTGGCTGATCAATCCTGACAGGTTCACCGATCCTGTATTCAACCTTCTTACCGGAGGTATGATTCTCGGTTCATGCTTCATGGCCACGGACTATGTCACTTCTCCAATGACCGTGAAAGGCGGTATCGTCTATGGTATCGGCATCGGTTTCATAACATTGATGATCAGATACTTCGGCTCATATCCTGAAGGTATGTCATTCGCTATTCTTATTATGAACTCCGTGGTTCCGCTCATCAACATGTGGTTCCACCAGAAAAAGTACGGGAGGAAATAGTCATGGCAGCAAAATCTAATTTGAAGAACATGGTCCTTTGCCTTTTCGGCACGACACTTATCTGCTCATCAGTGCTTGCAGGTGTCTATGCGGTAACCAAGGAACCGATTAAAATCACCAACAAGGCAATCCTCACGGCATCTGTTTCCAAGGTATTGCCGGAAGGCGGGGAAATTTCCGATGCCCAGCCTTGTCAGGTAGGCGGAAGAGAGTCAGAGTGCTATTTCAGCACCAAGGACGGTGAGGTTATCGGAATCGCCGTAAAATCCACCGTGTCAGGTTTCGGCGGCCCTCTTACACTCATGGTCGGCCTTCTTCCTGACGGCACGGTCTACAACACATCCGTGCTGTCACATAGCGAGACACCTGGTCTTGGAGCCAAGTGTACCGAAGAGAGTTTCTTCGGGCAGTTCAAAGGCTGGAATCCTGAACAGAAAAAATTGCTGGTGAAGAAGGATGGCGGTGACGTAGATGCCATTACGGCTTCCACGATTACTTCCAGAGCCTATACTCTTGCAATCCAGAATGCTCTGTATGCATTGACGACAGCCCCTCTCGAAGGCGGCAAGCCGGTAGTGGATGAAGTTGAGGCAGAACCTGCTTCCGAGGAGGCTGCAAGTGTTGAAGTAGAATAAGGAGGATAGAACAATGACAAAATTACAGCTTATAACCAAAGGTCTTGTCAAGGATAACCCTACATTCGTGCTTATCCTTGGTATGTGTCCTACATTGGCTACGACATCTTCAGCCATCAATGGTCTCAGCATGGGACTTGCAACACTGTTCGTGCTGATTCTTTCCAATATTGTGATTTCCGCTATCGCTCCGGCCGTTCCGGACAAGGTGCATATCCCTGTCTATATCGTGGTTATCGCTACGTTCGTGACTGTGCTTCAGCTTCTTATGCAGGCTTATGTCCCTGCAGTCTATGCTACGCTCGGATTGTTCATTCCCCTTATCGTGGTGAACTGTATCGTGCTCGGACGCGCGGAGGCCTTCGCCAACAAGAACGGCATCATTGATTCCGCACTTGATGGTCTCGGAGTCGGTCTCGGATTTACTGTATCATTGACAGTGATCGGACTTGTACGCGAGATTCTCGGAAATGGTTCCGTTTTCGGATTCAAGTTCATTGCCGGTGACGGTATTCTTGCGTTCATCATGGCACCTGGAGCATTCCTCGTTCTCGGATACCTGATGGTTCTGTTCAACAAGTTCCTCAAGAAATAATAAAGGATTCGGATTATGGAAATTTTACTTATCATCATATCTGCGGTATTCGTAAACAATGTCGTACTTGCGCAGTTCCTCGGTATCTGTCCGTTCCTGGGAGTTTCCAACAAGCTTTCCACGGCTACCGGAATGTCTGCGGCAGTATGCTTCGTCATCACTCTCGCGACATTGGTTACCTTCCTGCTCAACAATTATGTCCTTCAGCCTCTGGAACTTGAGTTCCTGCAGACCATTTCATTCATCCTGGTCATCGCAGCTCTCGTGCAGATGGTGGAAATCGTGTTGAAGAAGGTCAGCCCGTCCCTGTATCAGGCACTCGGTATTTTCCTTCCTCTCATCACCACCAACTGTACCGTGCTCGGTGTTGCCATTACAGTGGTTACCAAGGAGTTCACCTTCGGTAAAGCTGCCCACATGATGGGTCTCGGCGAGGCAATGCTTTACGCTTTCGCCACCGCAGTGGGTTACGGTCTGGCAATGGTACTCTTCGCAGGTATGCGCGAGCAACTGGCTATCAGCAATGTTCCTAAGGCATTCCGCGGCATTCCGATCGCCCTCATTACCGTCAGCATCCTTGCCTTGGCATTCATGGGATTCTCCGGCATGTGTTAAAACTTAAATTTTTTCATATATTTGTATTGTATGAAAATTTAAACCGGACATTTTGCAGTGATGCAGATGTCCATAAACACGACAAAATGAAAAAAGTTCTTATTGTGATTGCAGCCGTATTCGGCTTTGCAGTAATGGCTTCCGCGCAGCCTAAGGCAATCGGCGGAAGACTCGGTTATGGCTTGGAAGCAAGCTATCAGCATTATTTCGGAAAACCGCACTTCATGGAAATCAATGCAGGACTTGATTTTCTTGGCGGCAAGGCGGGCTTCAGGGCTACCGGAACATATAACTTCACATTCGCCCAGCCTTCATGGACTCCTAGAGGCAATTGGGCATGGTATGCCGGCCCTGGTATCACTCTGGGTTCCACCTATTACAATGATGACCATCATTTCTTCTTCGGAATTGTAGGTCAGATCGGACTCGAATACAAGTTCTGGTTCCCTCTCCAGCTTTCTGCGGACCTTCGTCCTGCATTCGGACTGTGTGACGGCGAATTCTGGACAGACGGATTGGTCTACAGCTTCGTTCCTACACTCAGTGTAAGATACAGCTTCTAGCGAATCATTGGATATCAGATATTCTGGCGGAGACGGCATTCCAAGTGCCGTCTCCGTTATCGTTTTAAGTCGATTTTCTCTTGACTTTTGATTTCAAATCCCTACATTTGGGAAAAGTCAATATTTTTCTAACTAGTTTTGTGTTTATGTTAAGACCCGTTAACCGCAGCCGTATGGCTGTTTCTCTTTTTTGCTTGACGGCGATATGTCTTCTGATCTTTTCCGGTCAGCCCGCCGCAGCTCAGAAAGTAACTGAAAAAGAGGTCTCAGGTATCGTGACTGGCACTGACGGCTCTCCTGAGCCCGGTGTTGCCGTCATGGTCAAAGGAACCCAGAATGGCACAATGACGGATGAGAACGGCAAGTTCTCATTGAAAGTACGTGTCGTCAGCGGCCAGGAGGTTCCTGTGCTCGTGTTCTCTTGCCTTGGAAAAGAACAGCAGGAACACAAGTGCAACAAGGACTTCTTCAAAATCGAGATGAAGGATGAACTTGCGACATTGATAGGGGCCGTCATCAACACTGGTTATCAGAAGATTGACAGGCGAATGTCTGCGTCTTCCGTAGCATCGGTATCCGGTGAAGAAGTGCTTCAGAGCAATGCCACGACACTCGACAACATGCTCCAGGGAAAGATTCCGGGCATGACTGTCCTCAGCTCGTCATCTACCCCTGGTGCCGCCACAAAGATCCGTATCCGTGGCACTTCCACCATTTCCGGAAACCGTGAACCTCTCTGGGTTGTCGACGGCGTGATTTTGGACGACCCTGTCTCCATCTCCACCGAGGCGCTCAATGACTTGGACAACGTGAACCTTATCGGTAACGCCATTTCCGGCCTTAACCCTATGGATATCGAAAAGATTGACGTGTTGAAGGATGCTTCCGCTACCGCAATCTACGGTGTGAGGGCAGCCAACGGCGTCATTGTCGTGACTACCAAACGCGGTAAGAAAGGTGCGCCGAGAATCAATTATTCCGGAACCGTCACCGTTACCGAGAGACCTAGCTACAATAAATTGAATCTCATGAACTCCAAGGAACGTGTCGATGTCTCCAAGGAGATTGCCGAGAAAGGTCTCGCATATAGATTCGAACCTGCTGCCGTAGGTTATGAAGGATTGCTCTATGACCTGTATGACAGGAAGATAGACTATAACACCTTTCTTGACAGCGTACAGAAAATCGAGGAAATCAACACTGACTGGTTCGATATCCTCTATTACACCTCCGTTTCCCACAAGCACAACCTCTCCATTTCAGGAGCGGATGACCGCGTGAACTATTATGTGTCAGGCGCTTATACCGATGACAATGCGAACCTTCGCGGAACCGGTATGCAGACTTACAATGTGATGGGCAAGGTGCAGGTGAAGATTGCCAAGAAACTTACCGGTACAGTACAGGTGAGGGGAAGTGTCCAGAACAAGGATTACCTGAACTCAGGCATCTCTCCGTACAGCTATGCTTACAATACTTCCCGTGCGATTCCTGCCTATAACGAAGACGGGTCGCTCTCGTATTACAATGCCGAGCAGGGCTACAATGCCAACCCGTTGAAATACAATATTGTAAACGAGAAGAACAACTCCGGCAAGAAGGTTTCTTCCGATTCGTTCAGCTTCAATTCGAATCTCGAATGGGGTATCTTAGAAGGTCTCCGCGCTACCGGTACGTTCGCCATGAACGTGGCCAATACCACTGACAAGGAATGGTTCAGCGACAAGACCTACATGGCAGCGACATTGAGACGTACGAACTATGGTGTGGCCCTTCCTGACGACAAAAATTTCAAGGAACAGCTCTGCCAGCTTCCTTACGGCGGCAAGTTATATTCTTCCAATACCAGGAATTTCGGCTACACTGCACGTCTCCAGCTGGATTACAGCAAATACATCAAGGGCCACCACATTTCCGCTGCAGGCGGATTCGAGGCCAGGTCTACCAAGTATACGGGTGTCTCAAGCACCCAGTGGGGGTATCTTCCGGACCGCGGTATGACTTCTGTAATCATTGATCCGGTTCAGTGGCCGCAGTTCAACAAATTGCAGAAATCCACACCGAACTCCATCACCGACAGAATTTCCAATTATCTGTCTGTCTATGGCGTCCTTTCATACGCATATAAGGGAAGATATATCGTAAATGCCAATGTCCGTGCTGACGGTTCCAACAAGTTCGGTCAGGACAAGAGTACAAGATTCCTGCCTATCTGGTCAGTATCAGGAAGATGGAATATCATGAACGAATCCTTCCTCGAAAACGTGATGTGGCTCAATGAACTCTCCGTCAAGGGCTCTTACGGTATTCAGGGCAACGTTTCGGACGACCAGACTCCAAGCATGATCATCAAGCTCGGTTCAATGGACCAGACTACAGGTGACTACATGGCGACATTGTCCAAACTGCCTAACCCGTTGCTGAAATGGGAGAAGACGACTTCATATAACCTCGCCCTTGATTTCTCCGTACTTGACAACCGCATTTCCGGTACAGTGGAGTACTACTACAAGCAGGGAAATGACCAGATCGTCTCCGTCGAGGTATCTCCTACCACCGGAACTTCGAGCATGAGCCTCAATGTCGGAGACATCATGAACAAGGGTTATGAACTCATCATCAATGCCGTGCCTATAAAGACACGTGACTTCAGATGGTCACTTTCATTGAACTCCGCCAAGAACATCAATAAGATTACGAGAGGCGGTATGCAGGATGAATATACTTATGCACAATATGTGGACGGTTCCGCAGTGCTCAAGGGATATGCCATAAACTCCTTCTTCTCCTACAAGTTTGCCGGGCTCAATGAAAAGGGACTTCCGACATTCAAGGACATTGAAGAAACCGACGGCATCACCCGTGAAGAAATGTATGCCAAGGCTTTCGCCTATTCCGGAAACCGTGTTCCTGACATGCAGGGCGGTTTCAGCACGAACTTCACATACAAGCAACTGACGCTCGGCCTGTTCTTCTCCTACAGTTTGGGAGCGAAGGTCCGCATGAACAACCTCTATAACAACAGCGGCCAGTATCTTCCTACTCCTCAGCAGAATATGTCTGGAGAATTCGTGAACAGATGGCGCAAACCGGGAGATGAGGCATGGGCTGTAATACCGGCATTGTCGACGGAAAGCCTTTCGATGACAGGCTTCTTCAGTGACAGGGAACTGACTATCGCTGACAACAGATGGCAGATGTACAACCAGAGCGACCTGCGTGTCGTATCGGCCAACTTCCTGCGTCTCAGGACGGCTTACATCAGATATGCCATCCCTGAAAGCTTCTGCAAGAAGATCCATGTGGGTGCGGCCAATGTCCGTCTAGAGGGCAACAACCTCTGGACAGTCTGCTCGAAGAAACTAAACGGCCAGGACCCTGAGCAGCTGGGTATGGGTAATATCGGTATCACTACTCCTCCTGTATCTTCATTCTCTTTCGGACTCGACATAACTTTCTAATAATGATGACAATGAAAACAATATACAAAGTGTTCGCATGCGCTTCGGCAGCATTGGCCCTGGCTTCTTGCTCAGACTTCCTCAAGGAGTCGTCACAGGACCAGATCAGACCGAAGAATGCCAGTGACTACAAGGAACTGATTGCCGGCGAGATATATTACAAGATGAACGAGTATAGCCCGCAGAATGCATGGCTTGACGCTATGACGGATGACTGCGGGGAACTGGCGAAGAAGGCTTCTACTTTCGCACCTGACAAGCGAATTGCGGCTTTCGGCTATTATACTTGGCAGCAGGAGCCTGAAAGACAGCGCGAAGGCGTGCTGAACAGCGATGGCGCCTGGGGACTGTATTATCACCAGATTTTCACTTGCAACATGATTCTCAATGATGTGGATGACATGGAGGGAACTCTGGAAGAGAAAGCACAGGTGAAGGCGGAGGCCTACATGATCAGGGCTTATGCTTACTATATGCTGGTGAATCTCTATGGAGAGCCTTATGACCCGAAGACAGCGGACAAGGCTGCCGGCGTACCGGTCAATGGCCTTATCGGCGTGGAAAACAAGAAATTCCAGAGGGAGAGCGTGGCAGCCATTTATGACCAGATTCTCACAAACGGTGAAAATGCATTGAAGCAATTCGAAATTTGCGGAGACGGCAATTCTGTGTTCAGATGGAACAAGGCTGCCGCTGAGGTGTTCCTTTCCCGCGTCTGCCTTTATATGCAGAATTGGGAAGATGCAGCCAAGTACGCCAATGCGGCACTCTCCATCAAGGCTGATATCTGGGATTTGAACCAGAAGGCGGTGGATGACGCTTCTGTCGATTCATATTCTTACATGGACAGGTTCTTTACCTCACGAAATCCTGAGATTCTCTTCACCTTCGGATATTCTACGGAAATCTTTTCTGCTGAGGGTGCAGGAAGTTGCTATCCCCCGTCAGCCGAGCTTCTGGCAATGTACATCGACGGCGACCTTCGCGGAGGAAAGAAGGGCATGTATATCAGATGGCTGGGCGGCTTCTTGAATGTGAAGAAATATGCACCGTTCAAGTCCTATATGGCTTCATATACTTCCAGATACGGACAGGCCATAAGAACTGTTGAGGCATATCTGAACAGGGCTGAGGCTTATTCCCACATCGACGGAAAATCAGCTGATGCCATCGAAGATGTGGAAAGGATCAGGGTGAACAGGATTAAGCCTGACAAATATGTGCCGCTTACGGCGACCTCCAAGGAAGATGTAATCCAGGCTGTCCGCGATGAGCGCAGAAGGGAAATGTGCTTCGAACGTCTGAGATGGTTCGACCTCAGGAGATGGGGACGTCCTTCCATTATCCATACCTATACTCCGGACATTAAGAATCCTACAGTGACTGAGACCTATGTCCTTCAGGAAAATGATCCGGCGTATACGCTCCCTGTCCCTAAGGAGGTGCTGGAAATGGAACCGGAACTCACTGATATTGAAAGGCCTGTAAGAAATCCTCAGGCTACGGCGTAAAACATTGAAATCGTATTGAAAATGAAAACATTGACCATAAAGACGATATTGGCGTCCGTTGTATTGCCGGCAATGCTGACGGCTTGTTACAAGGAAGACCCTCTCCATTCTGAGAGGGGCGAGATTCCTTATAAGATAGAGGATAGCGACAATCCTGCCCTCCACTATATTTACGAGTACAATCAGAAGACGGGAGTGTATATCCTTTCCGATTATACCGACGTGGACTTCAAGTGGAATGTCGGTTCGGAGTCCAACAATGACTTGATAAGAATCAAGGACGGGGTGCTGGATGATGCCATCGAATATGTGAAAGCTGTATTGACCGAGGTCTATCCGGAAGAGTTTGCGAAAAAATACTTTCCTCTGAAGGTGCTTCTCGCCGACAGTATAAGCGTTTCTACCAGCAAGAGTGACGACCTCCTGGTCGGCTCCGGCAGGAGTTATATCGCTATCGGAAGGCTTCATAAAGGAGACATCCCTACCGATGAGGACAAGTTGGCTGATATCAGGGGAGAGGTAAGCGGATATCTCTGGGGAAATTATATCTATTCGAACAATCTGATGACCATTCCTGAGGGATTCTTTTCTTCTAGTGAAAAGTATTACGGAGTCTCTTTCAAGCAGGATGAATACAAGCAATATGAAAATGATCCGGACTATCCGAGAAAGGTCGGTTTCTGGCGTTATGACCCTGATGGAGTTTATCCTTGTATTTGCCCTAAGAAGGAGTTGGATATCTCGGATTTCGTCAAGACGATCGTGACGCATTCTTCAGCACAGATGCAGGAACTTATGGAAGGTTACGAAATTCTCAGGATCAAATATGAGATATTGATAAAGGCCGTAAAGGATAATTGTGGAGTGGATTTGCAGGCGATAGGAAACAAATATGCCAAATAAAATTTGCTAAATATAAAAAGGTAGATGGAAACAAAAATGATGAAAATGCTGGCTGTCGGGGCTGCAGCAATGCTTGCCGGAACAGCGGTTATGGGTGCGCAGCCGTCTCTCGCGAGTCTTCTGAAGGGAGGAGCGAAGAAAGAAAGCGCAGACACTACGAAGTCTGAGGCTTCGTCCAAGAAAAGCTATGACAAGGTCATTACTGCTGAAGCGGAGACTGCCAAAGGTGTCATGGACATCCACAAGGTAAAGAGCACGTATTATCTGGAGATTCCTTTCGAACTGATGGGAAAACCGATGCTGCTCGCTACCAAGGTATCATCCACAAGTGACAATTCGGATGTCATTGCAGGTCAGATGCCTGGCGAGCCTACACTGGTCGAGTGGAGCTGCGATGAAGACAAGGTTTATCTTCTGGACGGCACCATCCGTGCCGTATGTGATTCTGCAGAGTCCATTTCCAAAGGCTTTGCATTGAACTACGCCAAGCCTGTCATGAAGGCTTTTCCTATCAAGGCTGTCAATCCTGATTCCACGGGTGTCGTGATTGATGTCACCAAATTTTTCTGCAGCGATGAGTCATATATGTCGCCGTTCATTCCTGCATCTCCTTTTGACGGACTGTTCGGCATAAGCAGGAAGAAAGGCTCGTTCAAGTCGGACATGTCATCCATTCTTGATTTCAAGGCTTTCCCTAAGAACATCGTGTTCCGTACCAGAATGGTATATACCGTGGCATCAGAGCCGTTTACTGCTGTAGTTTCGGTTTCAATGATCCGGCTTCCGGACCAGCCGATGCGTCCTAGACTTGCAGACTACCGTATCGGATACTTCAAGGACAGACATGTCGAGTATACGGAGAAAAAGGACCGCAGCGAAATAGTAAGCTATATAAACCGCTGGAACATAGCTCCTAAGCCTGAGGATCTGGAAAAATACAAGGCCGGAGAAATGGTAGAGCCTGAGAAACCTATCGTTTATTATGTTGACGATGCATTCCCTGCAGAATGGCGTCCTTACCTCAAGGAAGGTATCGAGGATTGGCAGAGAGCATTCGAGGCTATCGGCTTCAAGAATGCAATCGTAGCCAAGGACTATCCTAAGGACGATCCTGACTTCAATCCGGACGATATCCGCTACTCTTGCCTGCGATATGCTTCCATCCAGACGGCCAATGCGATGGGCCCTTCATGGACAGACCCTCGTTCAGGCGAAATCATCAACGGTTCAGTATATTTCTATCATGACGTGCTGAAACTCCTGCACAACTGGTCATTCATCCAGACTTCTGCAGTGGAGCCTGCATCCAGAAGGGAGGTATATACCGCAGAGCAGATGGGACCGCTTCTCAGATACCTTGTGGTTCATGAAATCGGACACACTCTCGGTCTTATGCACAACATGAGGTCTTCTTATGCTTATCCTGTGGATTCTCTCCGCAGCAAGACCTTCACCGACGAATACGGTACCACTCCTTCGGTAATGGACTATGCCCGTTACAATTATGTGGCTCAGCCGGGTGATGGTGTAACATGGCTTCTTCCTCCAAGGCTTGGAGTATATGATTACTATGCAATCAGTTGGGGTTACAAGCCTATCTATGAGGCCGCTACACCGGAAGATGAAAAACCGGTTCTGAACGAGTGGATCAAGGCTCATACCGACGACCCTATGTACTGGTATGGAGAGCAGGAATTCCTGTCTTCTGTCGACCCTGCAGCGCAGACAGAATCCCTCGGTGACGATGCTGTCAAGGCCAGCGAGTATGGTATGCGCAACCTTAAGATCATCATGTCGCATCTGGACGAGTGGACTGCAAAAGACGGCGAGAACTACAAATATACCCACGAGATGTATGGCGAGGTCCTCAAGCAGTTCAACCGCTACATGGGCCATGTCATGAAATACATCGGCGGAAACTTCCTTCTCTATCCTGTCCACGGTGACGGTAAGCAGGCATTTGAACCTGTTACTAAAGAAAAGCAGAAAGAGGCTCTCGAGTTCATCTATACGAAAGCCGCAGAGATGCCGCAATGGCTCCAAAATCCTGACCTGCTCCGCAAGTTCGAGCCTTCCAACCCTCTGGTCAATGACCTTCAGGCCGCTTATATCAGGAACCTGATTTCCACATATCCGAAGGTGGGTTACACTTCCAGACTTGCTGAGAATCCTTACACCGTAGAAGAGTATATCGATGACATTTATTCATTGGTATTCGGCAAGACCATTGCCGGCAAGCAGCTTACGCTTTCTGACAGAAACATGGAGTATGCGTTCGTCTACAGCATGTTCGACTATCTCGGTCTGCTTGAAAGCCCTGTAAGTGCGAAAGGTTTCGCTGCTGATGACATCTTCGCTCATGGTGTAGAGGCAATTGATGACACATGGCCATGCCAGCATATCGGCTGCGGTCATGCTCATGCGGAGGAAAACAGCCTCACTGCAGCCCGCAGGGAATCTGACATCAAGATCCAGGGCAAGGCTGCATTCTACTCTACTCTCCTGAAAATCAAGAAGGTGGTAGATAAGAGAGCTTCTTCTGCCAAGGGCGTCGACAAGACCCACTACGAGTATCTTGCTCACGAAATCAGCAAAGGACTCTCCAAATAATGGTCGTTCTTTTCGATTTGGATGGTGTTGTTCTGGACACGGAGTCGCAGTACACCGTGCTCTGGAACAACATTGGCAAAAAGTACGGCGATGTCGGCGAAATCGGCAGATTGAGCAAAGGACAGACATTGACCCATATCTTGGATACTTACTTCAAGGGACAGACGGAACTGCAGAAACATATCATCGAAGAATTGTATGAATTCGAGCAGAACATGTCGTATGCGCCGATTCCCGGAGTGATGGCGTTCATGAAACAGCTGAAGGCGGCTTCCGTCCCGACGGCTGTGGTCACGAGCTCGAACAAGGCCAAGATGGAAAATGTCTACAGGCATTATCCCGATTTCAAGGATATTGTCGGGCATGTCTTTACAAGTGAGTCGTTTACACGCTCGAAACCTGATCCGGAATGTTTCCTGATGGCGATGCACGCACTCGGGGGAACGCCGGAAGATACGGTGGTGTTCGAGGACTCCGTCAATGGGCTGAAGGCTGCGCGCGCGAGCGGAGCCACCGTCGTGGGACTCGTGACTTCGAACCCGCGGGAGGTGGTCGAGCCTCTGTCCGACTATGCGATCAATGATTTTACATCAATGTCGTTGGACCGGCTGAAGGAAATGCTCCAAGTACATTGAATTTGCGGAATTATTGGGTAACTTTGCGAAAATATTTTTTTATGTCTTTGCAAAGAATTTTGACCCATCTGCTGTCGGGCGCGGCAATGCTTTCTGCAGCAGTATCCGTAACTTCATGTTTCAATGAGGATTACGATCTTACGAAAGACATTGACACGAATATAAGCATTGACGGGGATATCAGCGCGCCGCTGGGAAACTCCGAGCTTATTCTGGTCGATGACTTCCTTAACCTTGGTAACGATGACAAGGATGTCCTGAAAGCTGATGCTTCGGGAAATTACTATATTTCTGTAACCGGACGCGGTGCATCTTCGGATGTGACGCTGCCGGTTTTCTCGTTCCCGGACAAGCTGGTGACGGACGGCGGATATAGTGCCACGATCAAGAAGAGCGAACTCCCGCTGCCGTCAAGCGGAACGGTTCCGTCTACACCGTACACCAAGCATTTCAAGGCCTCTTCGACACCGATGACGGTCAATGAAAATGTGCCGACGGAAATTCTGGCTGTAAAGGATGCTGAAGTTTCAGGCGTCGTGACCGTCTCTTTGAAGACGACTGCAGGAAAGGCGACTTTGTCTGACCTGACCATTGATTTTCCTGATTATCTGGAATTTGCAGATGTGAAAGACGCCGGCATGAACTTCAATCCGAACGGCAATATCCTGACCATCAAGAGTACACAGGTCACCAAGACGGCCAAGAACTATCATCTGAATATCGCAGGCATTGATTTCGACAAGATACCTTCAGGACAGGGATTCTTCCCGTCGCAGCATAAGATCGTGCTGAATGATGAGATAAAGCTTGGGGCCTTCGATGTAAATGCCGTGCTGTCGGATTTCGGGGCTACTGTGGCTGCAATTCCGAATGAAATTTCAGCCGATATCGACATGTCCATTTCATCATTGATTGTGAAGTCCGCGCTGGTCAAGGTGAACCCGCGCATTGTCATCGAGCCTTTCATTTCGAATGTGGGCAATTTGCCTGATTTCGTGAGCGGCGATGACGTGGTCCTCGACCTGTACAATCCTGCGCTGAAGATAGATATTGACAACCGCACTCCGCTTACATTGAACCTCAATGCCGATATCATGTCATACAAGGGCGCCGACAGGCGTTCTGCTCATGTCGGCAATGCCAACGGAGGCACGGCAGTCGCACTGAGTCCTTCCGGGATGAACCGGCTATATGTTTCCAGGACCGGCGAAGGCGTTCCGACCGGATTTACATCTGTCGTAGTGCCTGACTTGTCATCGATCATCAGCATTGTGCCTGACCGCATAGGTATGGAAGACATTGATGTAGAGGCTGCTGACGAGTTCGTGACGTTGACCTCGGGTGGCAGGTACAATATCGTTTATGATTATGAAGTGGCTGCCTCGCTGGCATTCGGAAAGGATGTCAAGATAGTTTACAGCACTGATTTTACAGGCTGGAATGAGAATTTCAACCCTAAGGATGAGAGTTTTTCATTGGAAGTCCGTAATGCTGACGTGAAGTTCGACTTCGTAAACATGATTCCGTTGTCTATTTCTCTTGATGCCGCTGCCATCGATGTGGACGGCAATGTCATTCCTGAGATAAAGGTGTCATTGGATGGAAATATCCCGGCAGGATCTGTCGAAAAGCCGTCTACATCGGCATTGACCCTGAATCTGGAAGGTAGCGCGGAGCAGATGCGCAAACTTGACGGCCTTCGCCTGAACCTTACCGGAAGCGATCCCGGTACGTTGGAGGGCGTCTGCCTGAACAAGAATCAGGGCGTGCAGTTCAAGAACATGAAAATCAGGCTCCAGGCCAAAATGGACATTGATTCCGGTCTTTAATCTATGAAAATCATGAGAAAAATTCTTTTTACGATATTGGTGTCAATGCTGGCGGCAGCAAGCGCTTTCGCACAGCAGACGATGTTGCGTTCCGCCTATTTCATGAGCGGATATAACGGAAGGGGAGACCTGAACCCAGCATTTTCAGCGGAGAGAAGCTATTTTTCCATGCCCTCACTTGGCGGTACGGCATTGTCCGCACAAAGTAACATGGGTGTGAGCACGTTCCTGTATCCTGTTGACGGTCAGCTGACTACATTCATGAGCTCTGCTGTCTCCCCGGAAGATTTCCTGGGTAAACTGAAGAACAGCAACAGGCTCGGTGTGAACGTGGACATGTCCATCTTCTCGCTCGGCATCTGGGGAAAAAAGTCGTTCTTCACCTTCGGTATCCGCCAGCGTGTCAATGCGGGACTGAACGTTCCGTACAGCCTCTTCGACTTCATGAAGAATGCCGGCAAGTCGCAGTATTATGACATTTCGGACATGGCTGTCAAGGCTGATGCCTATATGGAATATTCCTTCGGCTGGTCGCGTCAGTTCGCGGATAAGATCAATGTCGGTGCACGTGTGAAGTTCCTCATGGGCGAGGGAAGCGCCGAGGCACGTATTGACAAAATGCGCGTCCGGATGACCGAGGACAAGTGGAGCGTCACTTCCAGTGGAACATTGACCGCAGCCTGCGGCCTTCTCGACGTCAAGACGAAGGGGGAAACCGGCGCGGACATTGATTCTCCCGAGGATGCCGACCTTCTGGACAAGTTCGGTTTCAAGGAATTCAACGGCTCCGATATCGGCTCGGTAATAGGCGGTTATGGTGCTGCCATTGACCTCGGCGCAGAACTGGAACTGATTCCCGGCCTGAGGCTTTCCCTCGCTTTGAATGACATTGGCGGTATTTCATGGAACAGTGTCACTGAGGCGAAGACCAGGAAGGACAGCTGGTCGTTCGAAGGTTTCGACAATATTTCGTTCGACGAGGGTGAGGGCAAGGAGAATTCGCTTTCAGAGCAGTTCAAGACGCTAGGCGATGACCTCCAGGACCTTGCGAAGTTCTACAGGACGGCCAAGGATGCCAGCAAGTTCAAGATGCTGGCAATGACCCTGAATTTAGGTGCCGAATACGTGATGCCTTTCTACAAGGGCCTCACCGCCGGTTTCCTGAGCTCGACCCGTTTCAATGGCCCTTGTACCTGGTCTGAAGGCCGTTTCTATGCCAACCTGAAGCCATGCAAATGGTTCAGTCTGGCCACAAACTACGCCATTTCGTCCTACGGCTCCACAATGGGCGCCGCCCTGGGCTTCCACGCCGCAGGATTCAACATGTTCCTGGGTGCCGACGCCATCGGATTCAAGTACGCCAAAGCAACCGCCGAAGGCATTCCGTACCCATACGGACAGCTTCACCTGGGCCTGAATTTCGGCATCTCCTTCAACGTAGGCCGCCGCCACGACACCGCCCCGCGCCAGGCGCTCATTTCGCTGTAGGGTGTGGAGTGTAAACGAATGGTTATCAAATAATTCGCCATTTTCAGAGTTAGCGAAACGACAACTCTGAAAATGGCGAATTTGTTATGTGACAGGGATTTGTGCTCCACGCCTAGTCAATGTCCTTGAACGCGTCAGAGAAACCTTTGAGGAACGGTATCAGGGAATCCATGGCCTTTTTACCGCTTTCCACTACGGTTTCCATGCCCTTTTTGGCGCAGATTCCGTAGTACTTTCCGATGGCGTTGAGAGCCTGTTCCTTTTCCTCCTCTGTCATATTTTCGGAATTCTCCTCGATCTCGGAAATCATTGCCTCGAATTCCGAATTGAGACTCTCCCACTCCTCGTCAGTGTAGCTCTCCGCATCCGCCTCGACCTTGTCGACGAACGAATCCAGATTGCGCAGCTGTTTTTCAGCCGTTGTCCCGCAGGACCCCAGTAACAGCGCTGCAATAGACGCTGTTACCAGGATTATGATTGTCCTTTTCATGTTCATTATAGTTTTTCAAGCGGAGCTATACCCAGTTTCGTAGTGATCCTCTTGATAAGGTCTAGTGTTATGTATGGATAACCGTAGTATTCCTTGTTGGCTGAATATACGCTGTAGCCGATATTCTTGAACTTGGTCTCCACAGTCTGGATAAGCGGCTCCAGACCCATGTCGGAATACATGTACCCTTTGAGCGCTTCTTCATTTACATTGTTCACTTTGTCAAGATACCCGAGATCCGCTTTCACCAGAATGAACTCGAAATTGATTTTGCCCAGGTCCTTGTCGCTCAAGTTGTGCGCTGTGAGCAGATCAATGAGCCTGTCGGCAGTCCTCTTGATATTGATCTTGACTGTATTAGGCTTCTGATTCTTCTTGAGCCATTCCTTGAATTCATCAGACACATCATTGTATGAAAAATCAGTGGTCATAGGATCCACAAGGAACAATATCGTGTTCACGTTCCTTGCGAAAAGGCTGATTTGTGTCGAAGTGCTGCTGTCCACTGAAGTGGTGTCATACAGCTCGCCTCCCACGTCGTTGATGAAAAGCCTGTAATCTATCGAAGAATCCTTGCGTCTCAATTTGAGCTGTATAGAACGCATCAGTCCGACTTCGGTCTTGTTCGGATAAGGCTGTTCAAAAATACTTTCACCTTTTTTGATATTTGCCACAGCGGTCTCGATGTCATTCTTGACCACGGCGTCCATGTTATCCTTGTCCATGAGTCTTGCATAACCGTTGGAGATAAGTTGGGTTATCATTCGGTATGCCAATGTCGTCTTGCCGGACTCGGCGACACCGACCAGGGCAATGTGTTTCTCGATACCCATGTCTGCCTTGATTACCGCACCGCAATGACCACATTTGCGGAAACACTTGTCTTTGCCATTGAAGAACATGGTCGGCATGATTTCTCCAGTGTCAGGATGTTTGATGTGCAGCAGGCCATACCGTCCCGGCTGGAGTTTTACCGGAAGATCTGCAATCGTTCCGTCTGTCATCCTTGAGAAATATATTGCCGGTTCGGAATTATGCTGGCAAACAGGGCATGGATTCTTGATATTGTAGTGTCTCATGGCGATTTTCTCGATGATGATGAGAATGCCTGAAACTATGAAGTTTATAATTACCAGTGCCAGGAATATCGCGATAGGAGTGAATATGATGATGAGTCCGGTCTTCCAATATACCAAGAACAAATCTCTCACGAAGTCGAGGATATATAGATTCTGGAAGAAGGCCTTTCCGCCGTCCAATGCCATTTCGCCGAAGTCCAGAATATCTTCTTCTCGTTTCAGGATGCAGTAGCCGAGGAATATTGCAGCTATGCCGCCGAATCCTACCAGGCATCCTTTCTCTTCTCCTCCGCTGAAAATAGCGACTACGATGGTAATTACGCCACCTATGACGAGTATCCAACCGATGACGACCAGAGCCCACATCAATACCCATACCAGGGCCATCAGTCCCCAGCCTATACCTGCAACGGTCATCAGGACTATGATTCCGGCAAGGATTGAAAGTACAATTATTCCTGTCAATGTCAGTACCGCCTCATATGGATAACTTTTGTAGAACCATAACCGCATATCGTAGATCATATGGTCCTTTCTGGATTTCTCGTCGTAATAGCTTGGAAAACGGATGCTCTCCAAAAGGCTGATAATTAAATCCCATCCAAACCAGATCATGAATATGACGAAAGCCAAGATACAAAGTCCCAGCAAAATCCACCGGACAATCCTCTGTATCCGCAGCGTCTTTTCGAAATCATACGTGCCCAGTTCATACGAACTCACGGGTTTCATATAATGCGGATTCGCCTCTGAAACAAGGTATTGTGTGGATGCATACATTTCTACGCCGTCCACCTTGAGCCAGTTCCAAGTCTCACCCGGAACGGTCTTTATGGTGCCGTAGAGGATATCGCCCTGCCTGGCTCCCATGACGACTTTACCTGTTTTCGGTTTTTCCCTGAGGTTCAGCGCCCGGCAATTCACCACATAGCGGTACTCGTATTTGGTGATATTCTCTCCGAAATCCCTTGCGGAAATCTGGAACATCGAGCAGATGAACAATAATGGAATCAATAGTGTTTTCAGTTTCATATTATCTGATGGTTTTTTCTTCTTCTTGAATAGATTGGAGAAGAATGATTTCAGGGCCTGCTTGCGTTTCCAAGACTTGAAATCGTTCGTGTAGTAAGTCTCCAGAATCTGGTCTGCATAATCCGTAAATGCTTCATCTATAAATGCTTTAGCGTCCTGGAACTTCATTCCTGAGCATTCCATGTAAGTTCCAGCCGCGCAGACGATATCTTTTTTCTTCAATGATTTCGCTATCTCGACAAATTTCTTCTTGTCGAGACATCCCTTTCCGAGCATGTCGTTTATCAACTTGCTGATTTCATTCTGTCCGGAAGCTGAAGAAAGGCATTTGTACGCGATTTCCGAGAAAATCTTATTGGCCTGACTGTCACGCGCCAACTCATATTTGAGAGAGATATCCTCATCATATTGACCTGTCAGCATGTCGCTCAAAAGGCACCACTCCTTGAGATCTTTCGGGTTGTCATTGAAAAGAGGTTCGAGAATGTTCAGATTGATGAAATCTGCCATTTTCGCGGCATTCTTGTCCGTGATTTTCCTTATGATGTCAGCGATGATCTTGTGATAGATGTGGTTCTTGCCCTCACCGTCAGAAACCATTTTCTTGTAAGCCGCATTGTCACTCATCAACTGGGCGTTCGATTCGATGAAAGCGGATGCGTCCGTGATAGGAATATGCGCTGCACTGTAATAGAAAAGTGCAGCGAAGTCCGGATTCTGTGCCTGTGACTTGAATTCTTTGATGAAATTGGTCGCAGGGCTGACGATGTCCTTGAACATCACAGACGAAATGACGGATACTTTTTCCGGCGAGTTCTTGATGATATTGACATAAGCCTGTTCCCTTGCTCTCGCGTCGTTTTCCGCCAATTTCAGCATCTTGACGGTCTCATCTTCTCCGACCGCAGGAACGAGCTGCTCCTGCAGAACCGGAATCCGCTTCTCCCGTTGAGGAATTATATAGCAGAATACATCTTTCAATATCGGTCTCAATGCCGGTGAAGACAGGTAATCGTATTTTCCGCCGAACTGTGCAATGTCCAGGAAATACTCGAAGAAAGATTTCCCGAGGGCGGAGAATGCTCCCGCCATTGCTTCTGGAGTCGCTGAAGCCAGAGCTGTGTACCTGGTAGAAAACTTGTCCTTCAGCGAAGACACGTCAAACCCGTCCTCCTTCAAATCGGCAATCGTCTTGAGCGCCTTGACGAAAGTCCCGGTCTCGTCCGACGCATTTGTAAGGACCTCATTTCCAAGCTCCAGTATTCTCGCGGATGTCGCTCCCTTTTTCGCGGCGATGAGGCGGAGCAGCTCCCTGTTGCCTGTCATCGGCAATGTGAACTGATCCGGATTCGAGCAATATGTGAAGTAGCCGGTGACAATGTCTTCCGATTTTCCGGCAGTGTGTTTCCATTCTCCAGACAAGATCCATGATGACAATTTGTGGAGTTCAGTGTAGTCGCATTTCTGGATCTGTACTTTCATCTTCTCTGCATAGTCCTTGTACAGAGGCGTATCCGGAACGTCAGCCGCGTTTTTCTGGATGAATTTGTCACCCGGAATCATCAGCTGATAAGGATAATACTGGCTGATGAAGGTGATTTTCGTATCTGCGCTGAAACCCTGTTCATACGAGCAGGCATCGAATGTCACGTCTGCACTATATTTCCCGAGAATCCTGAAAAGGTCAGCGATTATGATGTTCTTGTCCTTGTCTTCTATGCGGACTATCAATGACTTGCCTTCCTGCATCGCCTCCACGTAATGGAAGAATATGTTCAATGCCGTCTGGTTAATCGGTCCGTTTGCGGCTGTCCTTACATCCAGTTCCCCTTCCGGAAGTGGTGAAGGCTTGCCTACCATGATGGACTTGAGCTCCGGATTGTCCTTGCTCAACACACGGTTTGCAGGGAAGAACGCCCTGGCGCCCGGAGCAGGAGCATCATAGAAAATCTCAAATGCTTCCGGTTCAGGTTTCTGGTCGAAAACGATGGCGTCATATCCGTAGTTTCCAGGCCTGGTCGCTTCACCGTCGATGAAAAACGCGTAGTCGAAAACTATCGGAATCTGTCGGAGAAAAACATAAATCGTGCGCCCGTCCTCGGTCTTGGTCTCTCTGTAAGCATAGTTTACAGGATAATCCAGTATCGCGGACGGATTTTCCAGCAATGCTTTTGGAGCCGGGACTTTAAAAGTTCCGGCCGAGTACTTGCGCAGGAAAAAACTTGACTTGTTCAATGCTTTCAGAACATCTTCCGACGCCCCGTCTGTCTTCGCCCTGACACCGAATCCGACGCTCCCGGTTATGGAAGATTCGGAGGAATTGTAAAGGATTTCCTGAAATTTCATATTATCAGTTTTTAATGTTATTATACTGGTTTATTTGCTCTTGATTTCGATTTTGCCTAGTTTGTGCATGACCCAGACGAGCGGATCCAGAACTCTGTAAGGTGATACCTTGTCCACATTCAGACTGCCGTCTCTTTCCGGCTCGGTTCCCAAGGAGGATACGCCGAAGAATTTCACATTGTTCTGATCCCAGTTGTTGTTCTGGAGCATGCTCTCCATTTCGCAATCGGCCAGTGCCATCCGGAAATCATTGTCTTTCTGGTCAAATTCGTGGAGATATAGGTTGAAGTCATTTTCAGTGAAACTACTTGGTACCGCATAGTTTCTGTTGGTGAACAAACTGTTTTGCTTCAAATCCACCGTATTCTCGAATGCCTTGAGCGAAGCCCTGTACTTGTCCAATATGTCCACCTTGCTGAATGCGAAAGCGATAGGTTTGTCCTGGAGTATCTTTTCATGGTTGGAAGAAATGTTGAACAATTCCTTGACCGTCTTTTCGATGCTGAAAAGAATCTCGGATGAAGTCTTGCCGAGTGATTTCAGAAGATCCTGGACGACAGGAAGATCGAAGGAGTCCAGCAAGACGATTGCACCTGAGGCATGTCTTAATGCTCCTTGGTTAAGCATTATGTTGGCATCCGCAAATTGCTCGCCGGCAATATCATAGAAGATGAGATACGTCGGTTTTGTAACCTTTCCTTTTTCCCGGTTTTCAATTCTTATAAACCAAGGCATGTTGATGGTGTTATCCCTGATTTCCGTCTTGTCAAGCACAAATTTGTCCTTGAACATGATGTTGGACATCTCTTCGAATTTCTGGGAAGCATCCCCATACATGCTGTCAAGTGAAGATGTGAGATTCAGTCTCCATCCATATTTGTTCAACTGGTTTATAAGTGCCACCATGAAGCAAGTCTTGCCTGTGCCCGGGCCACCGATTATAGGGATGATGTCGGTTCCATAATGCACCATGTCTTTAGGAAGTGCATTATGACAATGAGGACATACATAATCCGGGATGTCATCGCCGCATACGGGACAAGGCTTGATTTTAGGAGATCCCATCAGCGACCATCCGCCCTTGTAGATATGAGGACGTAGGGCAGTCGTGGAGTCTTTACTGATTTTCCAATGTTGGATAAAATTGGAAGTGACTTCCAACTTGCAGTTGTTCTGAGTATTACGGCATATCAGCATCGCTTTGGAATTGTCGAATTCCTGAAAGCAGTATGGACAGCGTATTTTCATGATATTATTGTCAAATGTTTATATAAAGGATATTAGAGGAAACCTTGGCAGGATCATACATCTTTTCTTTCTCATCATCGATGAAAAGTCGGGCATTGATGTACTTGCTGTCGGCAGCGTCCGGCAGCGGCAGAGCCAACTCCGTCTGGAATGACCGCTCCGTTCCCTTGGGAATGTCAATGCGGGTGTAGCGCCTGTCAATGAATGAGATAGGGGATCCGGACACTACCAGCACGCAATTGTACGGAAGAATTCCGCATCCTGTAATTCTCATCTTTATATTGGCCTTTACAGGTTTCTTGCTGAAGAGCGACTTCTTGTATTCCACATCGCCGCTGAGCTCGACCGTGACGCCATTGACCTCTGAAGGGTCCTCCGGAAGCGCTTCTCCGGTAAGTCCCGACATTTCGTTCAATATCCTGCGCTTCTCTTCGAGACCCGATGCTGATTCGAAATCTGCACGGAGTTTCTTGTATTTAGGATAACATTCCCGGAAATGGCTGACCTTTGCCTTTCCTTCCTCAAGCAGGTGGCATTGCTCGTCATAAACCTTGGAAAACTCCTCTATGCTGTCATGAAGCTCATTGATTTCCGATACGACCTTCTTGGCGAAAGGATATTCTGAAACCTTCATAAGCAGCTGTCGGAGAGACTGTTGCTGGTCGATGATAGACATGATGTTCTGAACGATATGGTTCTTCAGCATCTGTCTTTCCTCATCCAGACTGCCGAGGTGGTCGTCAGCCTGATTGAAATTGCTGGTCTCCAGCGCCGATGACATTGATGCCAATGCTGAAGAACATTTGTTCTTGAAGGACTGGACCCTGAGCTTGAAGTCCGGAACGATTTCCGTCAATGCCTTTTTCAGGCTGAGGATTTTTCCGGACTCCGTCGACCACAGTCTGGCAGAATTTGCCGCCCTGGTCCTGTCTGCCGTCACCTTGTCGAAATTTTTCGGGTCTTCTGTAAGCCCGGCATTGACCTTCATGTATTTATGAAGGATTTCCGGGTATTCGATACTGCTGATATAGTGGCTCTTTCCGGTGCTGATCTTGGCCAGAAGTTCGTACAGCTGTTCTGTCTCGAACATCTCACCCATGAACAGATATGCTGAAATGTCAGAAGCATTCATGCCGGAACAGAATTTCGCAAGTCCGTCGGAAACCGGTTTTACAAGTTCCGCCTGTTTCCTCAGGATAAAGGACTTGCTGATATTCAGGCTATAGCTGATTTCCGGATCGATGGACAGATGGTACGACACCTTGAAAGATGAATTGTCATCTGTCTCGTTTGCGAGTTTCAGCCATTCTTCCGCGTATTGCATCTGGTACAGATACTCTCTGCGTACACCCTCCGGTGTCAAGAAACCGTTGGTGCGGTTGTTCTCATCGACGATATGTCTTACCAATGCCTCCTTGACAGGGTTCTCTCCGCCGGTCGGTATCCTCATGGTGTCACTGCACGTCACGAATGAACCATCCAGATAAATCAACGCTGAAATATTTACGGAAGTGCCGGAAGCAGAGATGGTTACAATCTTCTTTCCGAAGCCTTCCGTGGAGTCGGAAAGCTCTGAACGTCCGAATACGTCGCCGTTGAAATAGAGAGCTGTCAGCGAATTGAAGGAAGTACTGTAGGAAACTGTCCTGAACCCGCAATTTGAAATCACTTTCAGAAACTTCAGCCTTGCGCGCGGATCGATGCTGTCATCGAAGATGCACACCGTAGGAATGTCAGCCGTCCCAGGAACAATGCCGTGATAGAAATTGGCAAGCGTGTCCGTCAGACCGGATAATTTCACGAAATCCTGGTAATGTGCCTTCACGCCATGGATGGAAACGGTCTTTTCGGCCGATACGTTTTCCCAGTATCGACCGAAATAGGACTCTTTCTCCATCATCGAATAACGGAAGTTTTCCCTTCCGAAAGTAACGTCCGTAGTGTCCGTCTCCTCATGGAAATACAGCCAGAGGCGGTTGTCGTCACCTTGCCTGTATTCGTACATGTCTCCTTTCAGGGAGTCTATGATCGGAACGATGTAGTCGTTGCCGACATAGAGTATCAAAAAGTAGTCATTCATGTAATTCCAAACCTCTTTTTAGTCTTTGAACACTTCAGGAAGGAGTACTTTGTCGAGGTAGTACAATGCCTCGGCTATGAACAGCGGCATCCTGTATGTGGACGGATGTTCGGTGTTGCGGGATTCCAGATATTTGGCGTATTCTTTGTCATTGTCGAAGAACTGCTTGACATTTTCAATGCTCTTCTTCTCGTCTCTCAATGTCTGGATGTCCTGTGTGTCCCTGATCACGCCGGTCTCCTCCAGGAAGTTCGTGTAGAGTGAGATGAACTTCGAGAAGTTTTCGAACTCTCTAGGACAATGCAGCTTCTTGATGAATGCACCGTCGACGATGTCCAATTCATCAATCTCAGTCTTGTTCCCGTCAGAATCAGTATAGTAGAAACCTTTCTCTCCGAACACTTCCGACAGGAATTGCTTAGGGTCGTCAGTTACGGAAGAGTCGTCTCCGTTGTCTTCAGGAGCATTGTAGATGCCGTCAATGTCCGGTTTGAGATTTACGAGTCCGATTGCGACCTCAGACTTGTTCTCAAGCATGTCTTCCGACAGGATGTCCTGTGCATTGTCGCAGAAGAACTTTATGCCGTCATTTCCGAGACCTGCCTTGAAACACTTGGCATAGAATCTCTTGGCATCATCTTCATACACACCGTATATCCATTCGAAAGTTCTGCCGCCCTTTCCGTAATATCTCATGTGTATCTCGTCGATGTCGTTCTGCAATTCATTGGTGCTTATGGCCTTGCGTGTGAGCAGTCCGGCATAGAATACGAGAATTCCGGTAATGTAGCATGGCAGGCAGAATGCTGAAGGCACATCCTGGTTCAGGGAATTGTAGAATTTCCTGAACTCGTCTCCGCCGTTGAGCTGGTCGAAAATATTGTTCAGATAATACGGAGCCCTAGAATAGACTGCCTTGTCATTGCTGATGATATCTTCGATGTTTATGACCTTGACCTTCGTAGCCTTGGACTCATGGAATTTGTACAATGCTTTCCTGAACTTGGCTGAAGAGTTGACGGCCTTGAAGAAATGGTTGGCGGCGATTCTGATAGAGCATTGCGAAAGCAGAGTCTTGTTTCCGCTGCCGTTTCCGTTTCCGTTGCCGAGAATCAGGATGTCGCTGGTGCTTCCGCCTATGTCAATGCCGACGAACAGACGGTTGTCCTGAAGAGATACTTTTTTCGTGATGGCGTATGAGCAGACAGCCTCACTTTCAGTATGAGACTTGATCTTCCTCAGTCTGACACCGTTAATTGGAGTGTCGCGCAAGTCATTGAATATCTTGCTCATGCTCTTCCTGTCGTTGCCGCTCATGGCACTCGGATATGACCAGAACAGGTTTTCCGGCTTGAGGTCGGCGTCGAACAAATCAGCGCAAATCATGACCCAAAGCGTGTTCATGAAAGATTTCTTCAGTTCGTTGCCTTTCGTGTCGGAAAGCCATTTCATGTTGCTGTACAGCTCACCGGCATTGGTCTTTATGAAGTTTTCGCTGATTTCCTTGACCGCGATGTTCGTCTCATTTACAGGCACGCCGCCGATCAGCTCGTTCTCCTTTTTGGCCGAAGCGATATATTGGCTGTTGTGCGAATGGAGCCAGGACTTGACCTGTCCGTTGTTGTTGATGGTCTCTTCGTTCGAGATGAAAAGGAGTTCGTTCTTCTGGGCGAGACTGCGTGCCGGATTGTCGAATCCGAGCAGAGACAACCTCCTGTTGCTGAATGGCATAGGGATAGTTTTCTCGTCCTTGTCCGAACGGTAATAGGCACATGTGTTCGTGCTTCCGAAATCGATGCCGACAGTGGCGTTTGCCAATGAATCCACGGTGGTGATCTTTTCTTTCATTCCTCCGTTGTCGCCTTTCTTCAGCATGAGGAAACCTGCCGTATATTCCTGTTCGTCACGGTCGATTCCGAGCTGGACCAGATAAATCGGATATTCGCTGCGGATTATCTCGTATCTGTGCGCGGAAGAATCGACTTTGCCGACAGGATATGAAACGAGATATCTCTTCTCCAGTTCTGACTGCGTCGCCTCGTCCTTCAATGTGAAATCAAGTATCGGTGCAGAATTGTCATCATCGCCACCGAAGCCCTTGAAAATAGGTGAGGCCTTTATTCCTGAGCCGTTTATAGGGTACTCGCTATAATAGTAGTACTTGTTCCACAGGCTGGATGCGAAGTTAGGCCATGTGATGATATGTGCCGGAGAATCAGGCTCGTAGATGCTGTATTCCTTGGACGCGATATCTACCTCGTTGTCGCTGATTTTGGCAGTGAGCGTGATTTTGATCATGTTGGAATTCACCTTGGCGGATACCTTCACGTTGGCATTGCCGTTGACGATATTGTAGGTCTCGTTCTTGAAACACTTGTCGATGGCGAATCTGCTGAACGGCAGGGCGGTAAAATAGATGTTTCCGTTGTCTTCGGCTTTCAGGTAGATTACCGGTGCATTTTCATACTTTTCACATTCTTCCGGCGTGCTCTTGAAAGCTACCAGATATTTGCTGTCGATGAACAAGTCCTGGACATTGTCTATCCTCAAATATTGCTTGCCCTCCTTTTCTGTGGCGGAGAATTGGTTGTCGCCCCACCAGTAAGTATATTTCTTGTTCAGCAACTGCGCCAATGGCCCCGACGGCTTGGCTGCCGTGTTTATCGATACCGGAATGTTGTTCAATTCGGCCTCGGAATATATCTTGGTGATGTCCTTTATCCAGTCTTCCGCCATTGTGGTGATTGTGTTCCCGATATCCTTCATGGAGTCAATGATGTCGTTCCCTCCGATGCTGAGCAGAGATTCCTGGTAAGCCGGCAGGCATTCCTTTATGTCCCTTAGGAACTGGACGATTTTCTTGAAGTCCTTCTTCGTCCTTACATCATCGAAATGCTTTCTGAATCTTTCGGAAGCCGGGTCTGCGAATTTGCCTTCATCGTCTATCCAGAACATCTCTTCCCGTTTCTGTGAGGTGCTGACGGCATTGCTCATGGAATAATTCGTGGACGGGAAGAAAATGGTGTAAGGTGAAGTCGCGCCTACCAATGTCAGGTCCGGTGAATCAGGATCCTTGTAGTACAGCAACTGGATTTTAGGTGCGGCATCTTCATTTTTTCCTGTGTCGGATGTGTATTTCCATAATGTTCCGTCATTGAACAGCATATCGCCGAGAATGTTCCTGGCGTCGAATCTGCCGTACGTTTCCGTTATTTTCTTGCCGAACATAGGGACCGGACTGGAGGTTATGAACCTGTCGGAGAACAGGATATAGGAAGCCATGAGACCGCGCCACTCGCTGCGCATGTGCCTGTAGCACTCAATGAGTATCCTCTTGTCGTCCTTGTCTGTCAGGTCTGATGTAAGTGCGTATTTTGTCAATTTTATCCTTGCCCATGGGGACGGCACGCCTGAAACCAGAGTATTGAATTGCTCTGAGGAGGCGTTTTCTGAACCGTCGGAAGTGACGATGCTGTTGATGAAACCATCCAATGATTTCATTTCCACCCAACTGTCGGAACTGTCAATGCTGTTGCCCTGGGTTGAATTTATAAGTAGTGGTTTTGTTGCCATTTCTAGTCAAATTATATGGTTGCTTATAATGAGTACAGACTTGAAAGAGCCAGATATGTCCTTTCCATCAGCTGCTCCAGGGTTTTGTTGTTCTCCGGCTTGGTGTCTATCACTTTGTCCTTTATTACATTGAAAGGATTGGAGAACAGCTTGACTTTGAATGTCGGAGCGCTTTCCATATTGAATACCTTTTCGTTGATTTCGTACTTTTTGAAATCCTTGTCGGAACTGCAGGCGAACAATGTCGGTTTGAAGAATGCCCCCTCCTGGTAACCGCAATCCTTTGCAGACTCCACTATCTGGTTCAGCCAGCCTTTGACGAGCCTTCCTTTTTCATCGGTATAAGACTTGATACCGAACATCTGGAAATATTTTTTCAGCGGGATGAGGTCGTTCTCGTCGAAATGAACGGTGTCGCGTCTCAGGTTTTCGAAATATTCATAAGCGGAATCGATGAATGAAGTTACCGTCATGACTCCCAGCCTCTTCATGAATTCCTTGTCGTCTTCGGTGAAATTCCTGAATGAAAGGTGTGAGATGTTGTCGTCAATGCCTCTGCATACGAATCTCTTGTCCGGGTTGTCGAACGACTTCGGCTTGTCGCACTGCTTGAAGAAATCGTGTGCGGCAAATGCTGCCATCAGTTCAATGAAATCTGAAGGGTTGCACTGGTCAGCTCCACCGGTGCCTCCGGAAGGCAGTCTCCTGAGAGAACCGGCATCCCTTCCCAGAACGTAAAGGCGTTTATAGACATCCTTGACCGTCTGGTCATTGTTGTAGAAATTGAGCGCAGCCTGCGAGTTCAGCGCGAATTTGTCAGCCGTTGCGTAGACCTTTTCATTGCACTGTATGTCGAACGTAAAATAGTTCGTGAGTATCACGGCACCATAATAATTGTTCTTGACGAGGTCGATACTGTCATTGTTGAACATGATTTTCGCGGCCTCGTTGAATGCCGGAGGAATTATCGGCAGTGAAGATGCGCCCGTGCCGCCGAAGACTGAACCGAAGACGAATACCTGTTTGCCGGCGCTTCCGTTGTTCAGGTTGCTGAGGAAATCGCGTAGGCCGCCGGAGTTGCTTCTGGTATTATATGCCTCTTCCAGAATCGCGTAATACATGAGCATTGAACCCATCTGGGTCTGTGCGCGATAGCCGTGAGCCAGAGACATTTCCTTTACTTCCGGACGTATGAGCAGGTCGGCCAGATCGGTAGCTTTTACCCTCGTTCCGGAAACGCTGTTTGCTATTTCAATGTTATTGTCAGCATTGTTGTTTATTATTCTGGCCATCGTCGCATTGTCAGTCTTGTCGTAGTCAGGGCTGAACTGGTAGTAATTGATTTTGGCCGAGAACAATGTCTCGCTTTTCGAGTGTCCTCCGTTGATTTTTTTATAGTTGTCGACCAGAGTGGCCAGACGGCGGAAGTTGCCGTTGTCCTTGTCCGTATCCATTGCGAGCAGGTGCACCTCTGTGTCGTCGAACATACCGATTGCACACAAGTGAACAAAACTTTCTATACATCGCATACCGGTTCCACCGATACCGACGACGAAAACACTTTTAGGCATGATTATAATGTGTTGTGGTGAATTGTTGTGGTTGATTCTTTAGTCCTTCTTAGGGAAAATGCTGGAAAGCTTGCGGTTTTTCGACAGCTTTACAATGATGAAGCTTATCAGGTAGTAGGCAGCTGTAGCTGCGAAAGCCGCCAACGCCAGATGCATCAGGTATTTGTTGGAAAAAGCCGCGATGCGTATGTTCCTGAAAAACAATGCCCAGTTCAATGCCAATGAAACTAATAGCGTAAGGACTCCGTAAATGAAGAAATATGCTCTTCTGGTCTTGCCGGAATTGTCGACTTTGCCGTAGTCATAGTTGATTATGAACGCTGTGACAATCATTGCGAGGAAGAATACCACTGCCACTGCAAGGTCGATAAGATAAGTAGCGGAAATGGCATTTGCCAACTCCGGTGCGGTTTTGATTAGGGACATGATGTTATTGGTTTTTTAAATTGATGCGGTGTTGATGTACACTGTGTAGATTACGGATTTTTCAGTAGCCGGATTCATCTTCGGATCTGAAATCGTCTGTGAAATGCTCTGGTAGATGGATGTGTTGAGCATGTTCTGATGCATTCTCGACATGGACATCCATTTGAACGATGAGTTCATTCCGTCATTGCCCGAGAAGTTGTCTTTCGCCTCGGAAACGACGAAGTCCACGCGGAGCAGGTTCGGGTGCTCGTCCGACAGCCTGTCGCCGATGCCGTCGAAATTCTTGCTGAGTTCAAGCACGATCTCTCCGGTTTCTTCGAATATGCCGTCGTTGACCTTGAATACATTCTTGACTTTTTTCAATTTTGAGACAGGAACGGCTGCCGGGAGGGTCCCTTCCAATGCGAGACTGTCGCAGAACTCCGTATATTCGTCGTAGATCTGATATACGACAGCGTCCACTTTGTTTATCTTGTAGCTGTTCTCGTCTCTGTTGTTTACGAACAGGCCTCTGAAAATGTAATCTTCGTTTATGCTGCCGGTCTTGAGATAGCTGTTCATGTCGGACCATGAAAGCAGATACTCCTGGACATCCATGACACTGTTGCGTCTGGTCGTTTCAGGATTTGGCGAAAGTGCCTGGTTGATATTCGGGTAATCCTCCGCGAATGTGATGTCAGGAACGCCGTTGTTCAGGTGGAGAAGCTTCACTCTCGTGTCTGCCGGGACCGTGCGGGCGAACTTTTTATAGACATTGTCCTCTATCTTCGTGTCGGTGAAGAACATGTAGTAGCGGAACTTCTCATATCGTCCGTTTTCGAGATATGGCTCACTATAAATATATATGTCATATCCTTTCGTAAGCCATGTGCGGAATTCTTCTGCAAGATAAGGATTGTTCAGATTGTCGCGGGATGCATTGCTGAGGAAATATTCGCCGTCAGTGATGAGTACTGCCTGATGGTTCGAATTGACGATCATGTTTACAGCGGACTTGATGTCTGCGTTGTTGACCTCAGTGATGGTATTGAGCAACTGATAGACTTGCTGTCTGTCGGAAGTTTCTTTTTTGATTTTGTTTCCCTTGATGGAATAGAAGGTAGGGGAGCAGTCGACGATGGAAGGGTGGGTGGCATTGTACCAGTTGGAATTTTTGGCCTGGGCCACGCAGGATGAATAGTCAATGAACAGGTCCACGGTGTCAGTCAGTGCCTGGCTTTGCACAGGGTAACTGTGTTTTACGAAGTCTTCGAGATTGGACAAATCTGCCGGAGCTTTCGAACATCCGATTGAAGCGGAAGCTAAACAAATGAGGCACAATACGTTAGATAGTGCGATGGGGGGGGGTAAGTCTCATTATATTATCGTTTTTATTATTATTCTGGTTCATCCTTCGGCCCTTCCCGAAAGGGTGCAATGACGCAAATATATAAAATATTTTATATCTATTCAACATTTGGCATTCTTTTACCTCCGGAAAATGCCACGCAGGAATCTTCGCCCTTGCAAGTGCAAGCCCATTCCACACTAACTTGTTCGGTGTGATATTGGCGTTTTTTTTGTCTGGTCCTGAAAAAAGTTTACCGATGTTGAGTATGAGGTGTGGTGCATAAACGGCTGGTTATTAGATAGTTTGCCATTTTCAGAGTTGGCAAAACGACAACTCTGAAAATGGCTAATTTGTTATGGGATAGGGATTTATGCTCCACGCAGAATGTATCATGTTAAAAGGTCTCCCACATCCCAAGCATCACGCGGCTGCTTATTTGATAATTTTTGCCATTTTTACGAAAAAGTATTTAGAAAGTAAGCCTCAGGTGACGCACGTCATAGGTAGATAAAAAAATAGCCGGAACTTTGGTTATCAATAAATTGAGGATAATTTTTTACGGAACGATAGAACCGTTCCTATACCGTCATCGGCAGAATTCCGAATTGTTCCGTGTATGGCACATGAATATCCATGTGTTCAAAGGAAACACTCTTCTGCTCTGAAATTTTCTTGATAAGTTTTGATGATTCGGAGTCGGAGGTTACAAAGTACTTCACATCCGGATTGCACTCGGCCTGCGCAAACAACTTCACATCATTCGGAATGATTAGCCGGTTGTCCACAGAAATGTCTTTTGCTCTTCTTGCCGAGTATAGTATATTCGCAAAGCCACCGGCAACTGGAGCATGCTGAATGTTGAAAGGAATAATCCGCACACTGCGTAGCGGAAGTTCGGATATGTCTCCGTTCACACAATACTCCGCAACGGTAATAGTGGAAACATACATAGGTGTTCCATTCTCCAGAAAATACCTATAATAATCCTCGGCATTCTGATGCAGAGGGTCATTCTTGGAAAGAAGCCTGATGAGGAAGCTGGTGTCAAGCAAAACACTGAATGGTTGTTCTTTAAGCATAGGCCCCCCTTATCTTTGAGACATATTCATCCACATCCATGTTGTCAAACCGGCTTCCAACCTTTTCAATCAGTCCGTCAAGATAGTCCTTGTCGAAATCAGGTTTGTAGTCAATGATTTTGAGCAGTTTCACAGATGTCCTGTCTATCTCCCCGGTCATTACATTCTGCTTGGCCTGAGCTTGTATTCCGTATTCTTTATACAGAAGATTTCGTTCTTCATTTTTCAATGTCTCCCTATCTGCGGCAATCACAATAGTGCCGTAATCCTTCGTTTCAAGATGGATGTTCGATTTGTCCTTTCCTCCGGCATCCACGAGTGTTCCATAGAAATAGACCTCCGCATCAACCCACAATGCCTCGGAACGATAGAAATTTGTCGTCGGGGTTATACTCAGAATATTGCCTTCGTGATTTCCTGCCTTGAATTCAAAATCGTAGTTGTACTTGACAGCCATATTCTGAATCTGTTCTATTGCCTTGGCAGATGGCAGTTCAAGCGTGTCGATTGACTTTGTCGCTGCGACCATTGTCATCACCCCGACAAAAGCGGCTTCCGCCTGTTTGGTCACTTTGAAGATGTTTCGGACAGAGCCGGACTCAAGTTGATATGCAATATCCGGCCTGTTTCCTTTCATTCCAGGATAAAGAAGAGGTTCGATATTGGACAACAGCGAGATTATCTCCTTGATGTCGTAATTATCAGGAGTGAGCGGGTTGTTGCCTTTCTGTCCCACAACATGTATCTCTATTTGACCGAACTGTCCCATATTGTCACAAAAATAGACATAAATTTCAGATTATACAGCTAAACGGGACAAAATTAATCTATAAAACACGATAAAAGCTGTTGATGCTACTTCCCCGATACCCACTTTCGACATCAATGAGTGTAAATTGGCAATGCGCCCCCAAACACCACGCAGCTGCGTATTTGACAATTTTTGCCATTTTAGCGAAAAAGTATTTAGAAATCGAAGAAATTTTTGTTTAATTCGAATTATTTGTAACTTAGGGGAGGAAAATATGTGACAATCTTTAAAAGTTACTGATATGGCTGAAAAATTTCTTCTTCTCGGTGACGAGGCCTTGGCCCTAGGTGCGCTGCACGCAGGGCTGTCCGGCGTCTTCGCTTATCCGGGAACTCCATCGACTGAAATTACGGAATATATTCAGGCGCATCCTCTCACTAAGGAACGCGGCCTGCATTGTGAATGGAGCTCCAACGAAAAAACCGCTATGGAATCGGCACTCGGCATGTCGTATTCCGGAAAAAGAACATTGGTCTGCATGAAACACGTCGGCATGAACGTATGCGCGGACGCTTTCGTGAACTCGGCCATCACCGGAGCCAACGGCGGACTGGTGGTCGTGGCATGCGACGACCCTTCGCAGCACTCTTCCCAGAACGAGCAGGACTCCAGGTTCTATGCTGATTTCGCCATGGTGCCATGCTTCGAACCCTCCGACCAGCAGGAGGCTTATGACATGGTCCGTGAGGCGTTTGAATACTCGGAATCCCGTCATATCCCGGTACTTATGAGATTGACTACCAGAATGGCGCACTCCCGCGCCGTCGTTTCTACCGGCGAAATTCTGGAAGAAAACCAGGTGAAATTCCCGGAGCCGCAGCTCGCGTCCAACTGGGTGACCCTGCCGGCCAATGCCAGAAAACGTGTGCGCCAGCTAGCAGATGACGTGCTCGCATTCACAGCGGACTCCGAGGATTCTCAGGACAATGCTTTCGCGAAGGGAACTGACGCTTCCGTCGGCATCATCGCTTGCGGCATTGCATATAACTATCTGATGGAGAATTTCCCTGACGGATGCCCTTATCCGGTGCTGAAAGTCACCAGATATCCGTTCCCGAAAAAACAGGCACGCGAACTCGCTTCGATGTGCAGCCGCATAATCGTAATGGAAGAAGGCCAGCCTCTCATCGAGGAAAGACTCAGAGGACTCCTCTATGACGGGGACAATGCTGCCCTCACCATCAGCGGACGACTTGACGGAACATTGCCTCGTACCGGAGAACTCACACCGGACTGCGTACGCGCGGCTGTCGGCCTGGCTCCTACAGGAAACAAGGCGGCGTCCCAGGTAGCCGTTCCGCGTCCTCCGGCACTATGCCAGGGCTGCGGTCACAGGGACTTCTACACGGCATTGAACGTGGTCCTGGAGCGTTATGAGCCGCAGGCGCGCGTATTCAGTGACATCGGATGTTATACGCTCGGATATCTTCCGCCGTTCAAGGCATTCCATACCTGCGTCGAAATGGGTGCGTCCGTTACAATGTCCATCGGCGCTGCCTGCTCGGGCGTTTGGCCGTCCGTAGCTGTGATAGGTGACTCGACATTCACCCACAGCGGCATGACCGGCCTGCTCGATGCCGTCAATGCGAAAGCTGACATCGTAGTCTGCATTTCAGATAACCTGACCACCGGAATGACCGGAGGACAGGACTCAGCAGGTACAGGACGACTTGAGGAAATCTGCAAGGGAATCGGCGTGGAACCTGAACATATCCGCACCATCGTCCCTCTTCCGAAGAACTATCCTGACATGGAAAAAGTCATTGAAGAAGAAATAAACTATCACGGAGTTTCAGTTATAATCTGCCGCAGGGAATGCATCCAGACAGCCAGACGTCATGCAGCAGCGGCCGCTAAAAAACAGGAGAAATAATATGGACAAGAAAGACATTATTCTCGCAGGCGTGGGAGGACAGGGAATCCTCTCCATCGCTACAGTCATCGGCTGGGCAGCATTGGACCAGAATCTTCATCTGAAACAGGCCGAGGTTCACGGCATGAGCCAGCGCGGAGGAGATGTGCAGAGCAACCTGCGACTCAGTCGCGAACGTATCTGGAGTGACCTGATACCTAAGGGCGGATGCGACCTTATCCTGTCGCTTGAACCGATGGAAGCGCTCAGATACCTTCCTTGGCTTGCTCCTGACGGATGGATCGTTACCAATACCACACCGTTCGTAAATATTCCGAACTATCCGGAAATGGACGATATCCATAAGGAACTTGCATCTGTAGGCAGGGTGGTCTCCGTGGATTGCGACGCCATCGCCAAAGACGTAGGCTCGCCGAAGAGTGCCAACATGGTGTTGCTCGGTGCCTCTGCATCTGTGATGGAAATCATTGACCCTGAGAAACTTCGCGAAGGAATCGCGGAAGTGTTTGCCCGCAAGGGAGAGAAAATCGTGGAAATGAACATTGCTGCATTCAACGCCGGACTTGAGGCGTCGAAGAAGTAAAAAAACACTGAATTGATGCTACCTATTTCAGAAAAAGACCTTCAGAATGTCCTGAAAGACATGGACATTTCCGATATAAATCATGCGACGATACGCCAATGCGTGAACGTGGCTCATGAGCTGGAGCATATTTCCGGGGACAAATTCGTCCATCTGGAATTCGGAATTCCGGGTATCAATGCCTGTGAAGTCGGTGTCGAGGCTCAGAAAAAGGCGCTCGACGAGGGCATGGCTTCGATTTATCCGCCGGCATCCGGCACCACGGAGCTGAAACAGAACGGCGCCAGGTTCGTCAAGGCGTTCACCGGCATTGACATACACCCCGAAGGAATCGTTCCGACGGTCGGGTCAATGCAGGGCTGCTACAACCTTCTTCTGGAATGCTCGCAGCTCGTTCCCGGGAAAAACACCGTCGTCTACTTGAATCCGGGCTTCCCGTCCCACTATGTCCAGGCCAATGTCATCGGGATTCCGACACGCATGTTCGATATTTACGACTGCCGTGGCGAGGCTCTCCGAGAGAAACTGGAATCATTGTTCAGTGACGGAAAAGTCTGCGCGATGGTCTACTCGAACCCGAACAACCCTTCCTGGGTGTGCCTGACGGAGGAAGAACTCAGGATAATCGGCGAAATGTGTACGAAATATGATGTCATCGCTCTGGAAGACATGGCCTACATGTGCATGGATTTCAGGAAGGACAGGTCGGTTCCGTATGCGGCGCCTTATCAGCCGACAGTGGCGAGGTATACCGACAATTGGGTGATGCTCATATCTGCCTCCAAGATATTCAGTTATGCCGGTGAGCGAATTGCCATGGTGGCGATTTCCGACAAGCTGTATCACAGGGAATATCCTGAGTTGAGGTCGCGTTACGGCATCGGCCGGGTCGGCGACAATTTCTCATTGACATATATCTATGTGAATTCTTCAAGTTGCTCGCATTCAGCTCAATGCGCGTTCGCGGCAATGCTGGGCGCAGCTGCTGACGGCCTGTACAACTTCGTTGAGAACATGAGGGAATATGGCCGCAGGTCTGCCCGTGTCAAGGCTGCATTCATCGAAAACGGATTCCATCTGGTATATGACAAGGACCTGGACGAGGATGTCAGCGACGGCTTCTTCTTCACGGTCGGCTATCCGGGAAAAACCGGAAGTGAGCTTCTGCTCGGACTTCTCAGATGTGGAATTTGTGCGATAACATTGTCCTCGGCAAAAAGCACGAGGGAAGGTATCCGCGTCTGCGTCTCCCTGATGAAGACCGAAGACGACTACGCCCGCCTGGAACATGGCTTAAAACTGTTCCGCGAGATTTATAAATAATTGAATTATTATTATGAAATTTGTGAGCGCCGACGAGGCAATGAAACTCGTCAAATCCGGAGACTGGGTCTATTTTCAGGGCAGCACCGCCGTACCTGTCATTTTGCAGGAAGCCATGGCGAGACGCGCAGATGAACTGCGTGACGTGAAAGTTGTGTCCGGATTCAATGTCACCAAAGGAGTGGCACCTTTCTGCAAGCCGGAATATCGGGACTCATTCATTGTCAATAGCGTTTTCCTGTGTGCGGACCAGCGCAAATATGTCGCTGACGGCTACGGCAGCCTTATCCCGGGCTTCCTCGGAGAAATTCCGAGCCTGTTCCGCAGGGGAGAAATCCCGATTGACGTGGCATGTATAAACTGTTCGTTGCCGGATGAAAACGGATATTGCAGCTACGGTATTTCCGCAGACTTGGCTCTGTCGGCAGTGGAATCCGCGAAGATTGTCATTGCGCAGATCAACAAGAGCATACCATACCTTTACGGTACGGCAATGATCCATGTTTCGGAAATTGACGCGGCTGTGGAATGCGACGATGCACCTGTGGACATGCAGTTCGGTGCGCCGACTCCGATAGAAGCGGCCATCGGATCATACATTGCCGAGGAAATCCCTGACGGTGCGACATTGCAGATCGGTGTCGGAGGTATTCCAAATGCGATTCTGAACGGATTGAAAGACCATAAGCACCTGGGACTCCATACCGAAGCCATGACGGACGGCGTTTTCCGCCTCATGCAGTCGGGTGTCATTGACAATTCCTGCAAGAAGATCGAACCGGGACGCAGCGTCGCTTGTCTTGCCCTCGGTTCCCGCCACATGTATGATTATCTGGATCATAACAAGGATGCTGTGTTCTACGATGTCGCATGGACCAATGACCCTCAGCGCATCCGTCAGAATCCTAAGGCAATGGCTGTCAATTCCGCCATCGAGGTGGACATCACCGGACAGGTTTGCGCGGACAGTATCGGCGACATGATTTTCTCCAGTGTGGGAGGCCAGCATGACTTCATGTACGGCGCGGCATTGTCTGAAGGAGGCAAGACCTTCATCGCGCTTCCGTCCAGGACAATGAAAGGAAAAGGCAAGATCGTTTCTCACCTTACACCTGGTGCCGGCGTGGTCACGACCCGTTTCCAGACACAATACGTGGTGACGGAATACGGCTGTGTCTACCTGAGGAACAAGAACTTGGCGGAAAGGGCCAAGGCGCTTATCTCGATTGCCCATCCTGATGACCGCGAGGAGCTGGAGCGCGCAGCATGTGAGCGTTTCGGCTACATGTGGCTGAGGATGAAATAGTGAGGGTGCCAATTGTTTAACTATTTTAGTTATCTTTGCAGACTATCCGGAAAATCTTCGGGTAGTCTAATTTTTATTGACAATGATCAGGCCGGAGCAGGTATCGGAGTCGTGCTCTGCGCAATGTTGATCAAGAGTGAAAAAACCAAAATAAATTAAATTATGAAAAAGTTTCTATTGTCAATGATGATGCTCGCTGTCGTGTTCGCGAATGCGGATGCGAAATGGGTGAGCGGCGACTGTCAGGTGGAGATAATTGCACCGGGCCAGAGCAAATTCCATCCGAATTCAGTAATCGCCTGTGTATGGGGCCATGACTCTGAGTGGACAGTAACCTGGTCGCAGGACGGCAAGGATATGGGTCCGATGACCATGGTCCAGGACTGCTCTCCTACCTATATCAAGAAAATCGAGGAATTCTACGCCAAGGAAGGCAAGGACATTCCTTCATTCAAGAAGCTTAAGAAGAATATCCATTATTTCGCCGCAACTCCGGACCAGTATGCCAAGGTGGTGACTGTCAATGTCCGCAGCCGTTTCGGCAAGGAGTGGAAATTCGACGTGAAACTGAGCGACTATGTGGACGTCCAGGCTCACCGGGGAGGTGCGGGCCTCTGGCCTGAAAACACTTTCACGTCCATGATCAAGGCTACAGAGATGGGCGTGAACACTCTCGAACTGGACCTTCAGATTAGTCAGGACGGAAAGGTGGTCGTTTCTCACGATGCATATTTCCATTCACGCTATGCTACCCGCCCGGACGGAAGCGAGGTGAAGAGCGGGGATCCTAAGGAATATCTCTACACGATGCCGTACAGCACCATCGCCAAATACGATGTAGGCAAACGTCCGAGTCCTGACTGGCCGGGCAAGGAGCAGTCTCCTGCCATCAAGCCGCTCGCTACTGAGCTGATTGATTCTGTAGAGAATTACGTGAAGGTCAATGGTCTGGACCCGATGAGGTACAATATCGAGATCAAGAGCAGGAAAGGCAAGGACGAAGGCAAGAACTGGCCTGAATATCACGAGTTTGTGGACAAATGTATGGAATTGCTTCTGTCCAAGAATCTCGGCGACAGACTGGTAGTCCAGTGCTTCGATGTAAGGGCCCTGAACTATATGCACGAGAAGTATCCGCGGGTAAAGCTTTCCTATCTTATAAGCAAGAAGGATACAGACTGGGATACCTATATGGGGAAACTGAATTTCACGCCTGACTGGCTCAGCCCTGAATTCGTGATTGTGGACCAGACTATGGTGGACAACTGCCGCAAGGCCGGCATCAGACTCGTGCCTTGGACAGTGGACAATGAGGCTGACATCAGGAGAATATTGGATCTCCACGTGGAGGCCATCATCACCAATTACCCTGACAGGGTCCTCAAGATTACAAGAGGTTATTGACAATGATCAGGCCGGAGCAGGTATCGGAGTCGTGCCTGCGCAATGTTGATCAAGAGTGAAAAAAAACAGAATAAATTATGAAAAAGTTTCTATTGTCAATGATGATGCTCGCTGTCGTGTTCACGAATGCGGATGCGAAATGGGTGAGCGGCACAGTTCATTGCGGAGGCAAGGGCCTTCGCGGAGTCCTCGTCACGGACGGCAGTTCTTTCACCAGGACTGATTCGAAGGGAGAATTCTCATTCGACATCAGCGACAATGCTGAATTCGTTCACATTGTCACTCCTGCAGGATACGTGGCTGACTATTCTTCCGGAACGCCTGTGTTCTACCATAAGGCAGACGCTTCCAAATACGATTTCGACTTGAAGGAGACCGGCAGCCAGTCCCGATACACGATGTTCTCCATTTCTGACCCTCAGATCAGGAACAAGGAGCAGTTCGGGCAGTTCTGCGGCGCTCCGTTCAATGACCTGAAGGCGCAGGGTGCCAAATACAAGGAGAACGGACCGGTAGTAGGAGTCGTTCTGGGCGATCTCGGCTGGGATAAGAACCTGCCGGACCGCTTCGTCGAGTACAAGAAGAAAATGGCGGAAATCGGTTTCCCTGTATATTCAGTGACTGGAAATCACGATTACAACAAAGAGCGTCAGTTCAGCGATTATTCCAAGGACTATTTCCAGAATTTCGGTCCTCACAACTACGCTTTCTTTATGGGCAAGGACCTGTACATCTGTCTGAACAACATCATGTACATTAAGGAAAAGCAATACAAGGAGGGTTATTCCGAGCAAGTGCTGGAGTTCGTGGAGCAGTTGCTCAGATACATTCCGAAGGATACCCACATCTTCATTGCCCAGCACAGTCCGATATCAAACTGGAGCAAGAATAAGTCCATCATCAATGCTGACCGGATGCTCGCTCTGCTTGACGGAAGAAAGGTGGACATCCTTTCCGGACACAGCCACATCATGAACAACTACACCATTTCCGCTACCGTGATGGACCACAATGCTCCGAGCATCTGCGGTTCCTGGTGGTCAGCAGACTGGTGCCGCGACGGTGTGCCTTCCGGTTATGAGATTTTCAATGTCAAAGGCAAGAACATCAGCTGGTTCTACCATTCTGTCGGCAAAAGCGACGACTACCAGGTGGAGATCATTGCGCCGGGCCAGAGCAAATACCATCCGAATTCAGTAATCGCCAATGTATGGGACTATGACCCTGAGTGGACAGTAACCTGGTCGCAGGACGGCAAGGATATGGGTCCGATGACCATGGTCCAGGACTGCTCTCCTACCTATATCAAGAAAATCGAGGAATTCTACGCCAAGGAAGGCAAGGACATTCCTTCATTCAAGAAGCTTAAGAAGAATATCCATTATTTCGCCGCAACTCCGGACCAGTATGCCAAGGTGGTGACTGTCAATGTCCGCAGCCGTTTCGGCAAGGAGTGGAAATTCGACGTGAAACTGAGCGACTATGTGGACGTCCAGGCTCACCGGGGAGGTGCGGGCCTCTGGCCTGAAAACACTTTCACGTCCATGATCAAGGCTACAGAGATGGGCGTGAACACTCTCGAACTGGACCTTCAGATTAGTCAGGACGGAAAGGTGGTCGTTTCTCACGATGCATATTTCCATTCACGCTATGCTACCCGCCCGGACGGAAGCGAGGTGAAGAGCGGGGATCCTAAGGAATATCTCTACACGATGCCGTACAGCACCATCGCCAAATACGATGTAGGCAAACGTCCGAGTCCTGACTGGCCGGGCAAGGAGCAGTCTCCTGCCATCAAGCCGCTCGCTACTGAGCTGATTGATTCTGTAGAGAATTACGTGAAGGTCAATGGTCTGGACCCGATGAGGTACAATATCGAGATCAAGAGCAGGAAAGGCAAGGACGAAGGCAAGAACTGGCCTGAATATCACGAGTTTGTGGACAAATGTATGGAATTGCTTCTGTCCAAGAATCTCGGCGACAGACTGGTAGTCCAGTGCTTCGATGTAAGGGCCCTGAACTATATGCACGAGAAGTATCCGCGGGTAAAGCTTTCCTATCTTATAAGCAAGAAGGATACAGACTGGGATACCTATATGGGGAAACTGAATTTCACGCCTGACTGGCTCAGCCCTGAATTCGTGATTGTGGACCAGACTATGGTGGACAACTGCCGCAAGGCCGGCATCAGACTCGTGCCTTGGACAGTGGACAATGAGGCTGACATCAGGAGAATATTGGATCTCCACGTGGAGGCCATCATCACCAATTACCCTGACAGGGTCCTCAAGATTACAAGAGGTTATTAAATTATTGCTAAATTTGCGGGTTGATGATAACTCAAGAACAGATAAAGGAACTTCACGGACGTCTCGGGACATTGAAAGAATGTCTCGACATCGAGTCCAAGCGCAAGAAGGTCGGAGAACTTCAGAAACAGACGGAAGCGCCTGATTTCTGGAGCGACCCCAAGGCGGCCGAGACGTTCATGAAGAATATGAATGCCGTGAAAATCTGGGTTACGGACTTCGACAAGGCATCTACATTGACAGACGACCTGGATGTGCTGTATGAATTTGCCGAAGCGAGTATGGACGGGACAGAGGATGAAGCGGCCGAGTCGGAAGAGGTGCAAGAACTCGAGGCTGCGTATTCAGAGGCAGAAAAGGCCGTGGAAGCTTTGGAACTGAAGAATATGCTCGGTGAGGAGGGTGACAATCTCGGTGCGATTCTGACGATCAATTCCGGTGCCGGCGGAACCGAGGCGAACGACTGGTCCGCCATGCTCATGCGTATGTATATGCGCTGGTGCGAGCGTAACGGCTACAAGACCACGGTTACCGACCTCATGGAAGGTGACGAGGTGGGAATCAAGTCTGTCACGATCCAGGTGGACGGTGATTACGCATTCGGTTATCTGAAGGCGGAAAACGGCGTGCACAGGCTTGTGCGCATATCTCCGTTCAATGCACAGGGAAAGCGCCAGACGACCTTTTCATCGGTTTTCGTCTATCCGCTTGTCGATGATACCATCAACATTGAAATAAATCCTTCGGATCTCGAATGGGATACCTTCCGCTCCGGCGGGCACGGCGGACAGAACGTGAACAAGGTGGAGACGGGCGTGCGTGTGCGTCATATTCCTACGGGGATCATGGTCGAGAATACCGAGACGCGGTCGCAGCAGGACAACAGGCAGAATGCGCTCCGTATTTTGCGCTCGCGACTGTACGACATTGAACTGAAAAAACGTCAGGAGAAGCAGGCGGAACTGGAGGGCAGCAAGAAGAGGATCGAGTGGGGCTCGCAGATCCGGTCTTATGTCCTGCATCCTTACAAGATGGTGAAGGATTTGCGCACTGGTCTTTCCACCGCAGACACCCAGGGTGTTCTGGACGGAGACCTGGACGGATTTATGAAAGCGTACCTTATGCAGCAGGGAGGCGGTGCCGAGTCCGGCCCTGTGGAAGATATTGATTAGCGCCGACTCGCCGAAGTTTCGATGAAACCCGTTGAACTTGTACGTGGAAATAAACGTATGAAAAGCGCGCTGGCCGTCGACTCGCGAGAGAAAAAGGTGAATAATGAGAGGATATAATAATTATAATAACATAACATTTAACGACATGGTAGAATTTAAATACGCTCCAATGTTTCAGCTCGGAGAAGACACTACCGAGTATTACCGTCTGACCGACAAATACGTGTCAGTAGGCAATTTTGAAGGACATGACATGTTGAAAGTTGAGCCTGAGGCTCTTACGATGCTTGCCAATGCCGCTTTCCGCGACGTGAACTTCCTCCTTCGTCCTGCGCACAATGAGCAGGTAGCCAAGATTCTCAGCGACCCTGAGGCATCTTCAAATGACAAATATGTGGCTCTGCGTTTACTTCGCAATGCTGAAGTTTCAGCGAAAGGCCAGCTTCCGTTCTGCCAGGACACCGGTACCGCCATTATCCATGGTGAAAAAGGCCAGCAGGTCTGGACCGGTTTCGACGATGCGGAGGCACTCTCGAAAGGTGTATTCAAGACCTATACCGAGGAAAATCTCCGTTATAGCCAGAATGCTCCTCTTACAATGTACAAGGAGGTCAATACCAAGTGCAATCTCCCTGCTCAGATCGACATCGAGGCAGAGGAAGGCATGGAATATAAATTCCTCTGTGTCGTAAAGGGCGGCGGCTCAGCCAACAAGACATATCTCTATCAGATGACCAAGGCTGTGCTGAACCCGGCTACACTCGTTCCGTTCCTCGTGGAGAAGATGAAGACCCTCGGTACGGCTGCATGTCCTCCATACCATATCGCATTCGTAATCGGCGGTACTTCAGCAGAGAAGAACCTCCTCACCGTGAAACTCGCTTCCACACATTATTATGATGCATTGCCTACAACAGGTGATGAAACCGGACGCGCTTTCCGTGATGTGGAACTTGAGAAACAGGTACTTGAAGAGGCATATAAGATCGGTCTCGGTGCGCAGTTCGGCGGAAAATATTTCGCTCACGATATCCGCATCATCCGTCTTCCACGCCACGGTGCAAGCTGCCCTATCGGACTTGGCGTAAGCTGCTCCGCTGACCGCAACATCAAGGCGAAGATCAATAAAGATGGTGTATGGATTGAGAAGCTCGATGACAATCCGGGACGTCTCATCCCTGCGGAACTCCGTGAGGCAGGTGAAGGCGATGCAGTGAAGATAGACCTGGATCAGCCTATGTCTGAGGTACTTAAAGAACTCACCAAATACCCTGTTTCCACACGCCTGAGCCTTAACGGCACCATCATCGTGGCACGTGACATCGCTCACGCCCGCCTGAAGGAGCGTCTGGACAATGGAGAGGAGCTTCCTCAGTATTTCAAGGATCATCCTGTATTCTATGCAGGTCCTGCCAAGACTCCGGAAGGATTGCCTTGCGGTTCAATGGGCCCTACCACGGCCAACCGTATGGATCCTTACGTGGATCTCTTCCAGTCTCATGGCGGCAGTATGGTGATGATTGCCAAAGGTAACCGTACACAGCAGGTTACAGACGCCTGCAAGAAACATGGCGGCTTCTACCTCGGTTCCATCGGCGGTCCTGCAGCAGTGCTCTCTTACGAAAGCATCAAGTCAATCGAGTGCGTAGAGTATCCTGACCTCGGAATGGAGGCTATCTGGAAAATCCGTGTCGAGAACTTCCCTGCATTCATCCTCGTGGATGACAAGGGCAATGATTTCTTCAAGCAGTACGGTATCTAGGCGCGTGTTTCCTTGGTGGCCGGTACTGTCCGGCGCCACTTTGCCGGTGAGCGTCTCCAGGGTTGCCCCAATACTGGCGGGACGCGGCCACGGGGAGTTTCGTAACTGATTGACAATCAGATATCATTCTAAACAGAGCGTGGAAACGCAGCCTTTTTTTGGCCACGTTTCCACGCTCTGTTTTGTAACTAGTTGAAAGTCAACGCCTCCAAAATTATGGCGTGGCCGCGTCCCGACAATCGTCGTACTCGACATTGGAAAGGAACAGCGCGTGTCCCGGGACGGATTGTCCGGCATCTGAACGGGTGCCGGTATCTATCAGTTCCTGAACCCATTCGGGGGAATGTTTGCCGCGGCCGACATCCAGCATTGTCCCGACTATTGCGCGCACCATGTTCCTGAGAAAACGGTCTGCCTTGACGGTGAACACGAGATAGTCGCCCTCGGAGCATGGGTAGCCCATCATCCGGACATGGTCGGGAGTCCAGATTTCCCATCGGGCATCCGTTATCGTGCAGATGGAGGTCCTGTTGTTGCCGCCGATTTTCTCGAAGCACCGGAAATCATGCGTGCCAGACAGAAAAGCCGCGGCTTTGTTCATTGCATCAATATCCAGGCTGAAGGGACAGAAATAAGAAAATTGTTCTACGAAAGGGTCTTTCTTCCTGTGTAGAAAGTATTTATATTCCCGGCTTCTCGCATCGAACCTTGCATGGAAGTTTTCATCGGCGCAGGCTACCTCGTGGATGGTTATTCCTTTCGGTAACATGGCATTTAATTTGTAGCTAAGCCAATCGGTTTTGACTGCTTCAGACGACGTCGTTGCGAAGTGTGCGACATAATTTATCGCATTAACTTTAGTATCAGTCCGTCCGGCACCTGTAACCGTGTTTTCCTCGTTCAGGAGAATGCTCAGAACATGTTGAATACATTCCTGGACGGAGGGGGCGTTTGGCTGAATTTGCCAGCCCGAAAAGGCGGAACCGTTATATGACAGGCGTAAGCGATATTTCATTGTCGGATAGTTTTAAACTAAATTATCCGCAAATATAATGAAATCCTCCAACCCCGAACGAAGGTAAAACATTGGAAACGTAAGAAATTTAAACATATAGATGATGGATAGTGTTAATATCAAAGAGTTAAATGACCGCATCCAGCGGGAAAGCTCCTTCGTGGACCTTCTCTCCATGGAAATGGGAAAGGTCATTGTCGGACAGAAACAGCTGGTGGAGAACCTGCTCATAGGCCTCCTCGCTAATGGCCATATTCTCCTCGAAGGTGTCCCTGGACTTGCTAAAACATTGGCTATAAACACATTGGCACAAGCTGTCAGCGCTAAATTCAGCAGAATCCAGTTCACCCCGGACCTTCTGCCTGCCGACGTTTTGGGAACACTCATATACTCTCAGAAGAACGAACAGTTCGAAGTGCACAAAGGCCCTATCTTCGCCAATTTCGTACTTGCGGATGAAATCAACCGTTCTCCTGCAAAGGTACAGTCGGCCCTCCTCGAAGCGATGCAGGAAAGACAGGTGACCATCGGAGAACAGACATTCAAACTCCCTGAGCCGTTCCTGGTAATGGCTACACAGAACCCTATCGAACAGGAAGGAACCTATCCGCTTCCGGAAGCACAGGTGGACCGTTTCATGTTGAAAGTCGTGGTGTCCTATCCTAAGAAAGACGAGGAACGCCAGATTATCCGCATGAACAACACCGGCGAATTCCCTAAGGCCCAGCCTGTTGTCTCACCTGAAGACATCGTGAGGGCACGCCAGGTAGTCCGCGACGTGTACATGGACGAGAAAATCGAGAAATACATCGTGGACATTGTCTATGCCACCAGAACTCCTGAGGACTATAACCTCAAGGACCTTTCCGGACTCATCTCCTACGGCGCTTCACCACGTGCCAGCATATCCCTCGCCATGGCTGCCAAAGCCTATGCCTTCATAAAGAGAAGAGGATATGTGATTCCGGAAGACGTGCGCGCCGTTTGCAATGAAGTCTTGCGTCACCGTATCGGCCTTACATACGAAGCTGAGGCTGAGAACGTTACCACAGAAAATATCATATCACAGGTTCTTAACGCCGTCATAGTGCCATAATCATGGATAACTCCGCAAGCGACCTGCTGAAGAAGGTCAGGAAGATAGAGATAAAGACAAGGGCTCTCTCGCATCAGATATTCGCGGGAGAGTACCATTCTGCGTTCAAGGGACGGGGAATGGCCTTCAGCGAAGTGCGTGAGTATCAATATGGTGACGACGTCAGAAACATGGACTGGAACGTCACGGCCCGTCTTCGAGCCCCATACGTGAAGGTATTCGAAGAGGAGCGTGAAATGACGGTCATGCTGCTGGTCGACATAAGCCGTTCAGGCTTTTTCGGCACCGTAGGCAGCACCAAACGCGACATGCTCGCGGAAATTGCCGCTGTCCTGTCATTCTCCGCCATCATCAACAATGACAAGGTCGGAGCCCTGTTCTTCAGCGACAAGATAGAGAAATTCATACCGCCCCGCAAGGGACGCAGCCATCTCCTCCGCATCATCAGGGAAATCATTGAACTGAAACCCGAATCCTCCGGCACCGACATCAGCGGAGCGCTCAGGTTCCTGACCAATGCCATAAAACAGAAATGCACCGCGTTTCTGCTCTCCGATATGATGGACACGGATACGAGCGGAGCCCCGAGATACGAAGACGCCATCAAAGTGGCTGCCGGCAGACATGACCTGTCGGTCATCAAGGTCTTCGATCCGAGGGAAAGGACAATACCCGACATAGGTCTTGTAAATGTCAAGGATTCCGAGACCGGCGAAACTGCCTGGATAAACACCTCCAGTTCGAAAGTAAGGGAAGCCTACGCGAAAGCTGCACAGGACGCTGACATGAAGGCTACCAAGCTGATGCGCCAGTACCAGATAGACAGCGTGGACATTTCTACCGGTTCGGATTATGTTAAAGGATTGATGGCGTTTTTCGACAGAAGATAATGAAAATGAAAGGATTACTGAAGATTGCATGCATAGTGCCGGCTGTGGTCATGGCTGTGGCGTCTGGAGCCCAGTCACCTTCAGCCGGGCATAAAGGCATTGTCCCTGCCGGGGATGCTTTTCTGGAGCAGCTTCAGAAACGGGATTCAGTGCTGATCGCCGACCAGCTCCGATACGGATTCCGGTTGGAAAATGTGAAAGCCGGTACCGCACTCGGGCTTCCTGACCTGTCGCATGGCGTGATGGACAGCATAGAAGTCGTAAGTGACTGGAAACTGGATACATTGAAGTTCCGCAAGAAGAAAAATGAGATGGACCTGGAGGGAAGTTTCGTCATCACCTCATTTGATGAAGGAAACTACAGGCTTCCGGATATCGCTGTCGGCAGAATGGCCCCTGACGGAACCGTCGACACATTGGTATTCAAGGGAATGGACCTTCAGGTAATGTCAATGCCTGTGGATACGGCCACTTACAAGCCTCACGACATAAAAGGACAGATCCGCTATCCGGTGACCTTCAAGGAAGTGTTGCCGTATATACTTGGCGTGCTGCTGTTTGCCGCGTTGGTGGCACTTTGCGTCTACCTGTACAAGAAGAGAATGGAGAACCGGACGGGCGAAGGACATACGAACGAGCCTCCGTACATCGTGGCCCTCAGGAAACTGGACAAGTTCCGCGGAAACAAACTCTGGGTGCCTGAAAAGCAGAAGCAGTTCTACAGCGGCATCACTGATGTCCTCAGGGAATATATTGTCGGCCGTTTTGGTGTCAGCGCCATGGAAATGACCACTGCGGAAATCTTCGAGGGCTTGAAAGACAAGGAAATACCGGCGCCGCTCATGGAAGAAGCCAAAAACCTGTTCGTCACCTCTGACTTTGTGAAGTTCGCCAAGATGACTGTGTCGGATGAGGAAAATGCCAAGGCATTGCCGTCGGCGATCAGGTTCGTGACATCTACATGGAAATCAGAAGAAGAGGAGGAAGGAAATGTTCTTTGAGTATCCTGCATTGTTGTGGCTGCTGGTCATTCCGGCGCTCATGCTGGTTCATTATGTCTATATTGAACTCAGCGGAAGACGGCCGCACCTGCGTGTTCCGGATATCAAATTCTGGAAGGCAGGCGGACGTTCTGTACTGGGTGTGATACGACACCTGCCTTTCTTGCTCAGGACCATTGCACTTGTCATGATAATAATCGCCATTGCCAGACCGAGATCGTCTACCAAGATGGACAAGATTGATACGGAAGGCATTGATATAGTGCTTGCTATGGACGTGTCCACCAGTATGTTGGCACGCGATTTCACGCCGGACAGAATCAGTGCGGCTAAAGACATTGCCATAGAATTCATATCGCAGCGCCCTTCCGACAGGATGGGAATCGTGGTCTTCGCGGGGGAGAGCTACACGCAGTGCCCGTTGACGACCGACAGGGCGACATTGATAAACCTGATGAAGGAAATCGAGACCGGCCTTATCGAAGACGGAACCGCGATCGGAAACGGTCTGGCGACAGCCGTGGCCAGGATGCAGAACTCCGATGCGAAGAGCCGCGTGGTCATCCTTCTGACCGACGGTGTGAACAACAGCGGTGAAATCACCCCGCAGACCGCGGCGGACATCGCCAAGACCTACGGCATCCGCGTATATACGATAGGTGTCGGTGCCAATGGTACCGCGCCATATCCTGTGATGACCCCTTGGGGTGTCCAGATGCAGAATGTCGAGGTGGAAATTGATGAAAATCTTCTCAAGAACATAGCCGAAACCACAGGCGGCAGATATTTCCGTGCTACGGACAATACCAAGCTTTCGGAAATCTACAGCGAAATCAACAAGATGGAGAAGGCGCGTACCACGATCGACAGTTTCCCTATCTACAAGGAACTGTTTACCGGATTTGCGCTCATCGCCCTGGCCTGTCTGCTGCTGGAAGTGCTTATCAGTTTCATTTTGAGGAGATTGCCATAAAACGAGGATTGGATTATGATATATTTTGCACAGGCTCAATATCTGTTGTTGCTTCTGCTCGTACCTGTTTTCCTGATAGTGTACGGGTTGGTGCAATATGGCCGCACCAGACGCATCAGGAAATTCGGTGACGAGGCGCTGGTGAAGCAGTTGATGCCTTCATATTCGAAGACGAAAGGCTGGGTGGGGATGATACTTTTCTCATTGGCCTTCCTGTTCTTCAGCATCGGATTGGCACGGCCTCAGATAGGCGCCAAGCTGAAGGAACACCAGAGCAAGGGCGCCGAGGTGATGATTGCGCTGGACGTGTCCAATTCAATGCTTGCGCAGGACTATTCCCCGGACCGTCTCCAGAGAGCCAAGCTGGCGATTTCCAGACTGGTGGACAAACTGAACGGTGACCGCATCGGACTGGTTCTTTTCGCCGGAACGTCATTTGTCCAGCTGCCTATCACGACCGATTATGTGTCCGCCAAGATGTTCCTGGGCAATATTTCCACGGAGTCGGTCCCTGTCCAGGGAACTGCTATCGGCGATGCCATCAACACGTGTATCAAGAGTTTCAGCGCCCAGAGCGAAAACAGTCGCGCCATCATTGTCATAACTGATGGCGAGAATCATGAGGACGATCCCGTGGAGGCGGCGAAAACGGCGGCTTCGATGGGCATTTCCGTATACACTATCGGCGTGGGATCCGCTCAGGGACAGCCGATTCCGATGAAAGGCGGGCTGCTGAAAGATTCCCAGGGCAATATCGTCGTGACGAAACTGGACGAGGCGACATTGAAAGAAGTCGCGAAGGCGGGCAATGGTGCGTACGTGCATGCCGGCAACAATGAATTCGGACTGAACCCGGTCATTGACAATATCCGCAAGCTCAATGACGAGGAATTCAAATCCATAGTTTTCGAAGAATATGACGAGCAATATATGTATTTCTTCGCCATCGCGCTCGGACTCCTGGTCCTGCAGATGCTTGTCGGCGAACGGAAAGTATTGCGTCATATATTTGATAAATAGGTAATTATGTCAATAAGATTGAAACATATAATTGCTGTCGCCACCGCGCTCCTGCTGGGGGCATTGTCAATGTCTGCCCAGGTGGACAGGCGCGACGTCCGTGCCGGCAACAGGCAGTTCCGCAAGGAAAACTGGCGCGAGGCTGACATTGATTACAGGAAGGCGCTCGTGAAGGATTCCACGTCGATTGCCGCGAATTACAACCTTGCGTCCAATCTCTACCGCCAGGGCAATTTCGATGAGGCGGCCAAGGTGATGGAAAAGATCAAGGAAACCGCACCTGCTACTGCCAATGCTGCTGATTATTACTACAATACGGGTGATATCGCGATAGGGAAAAAAGATTGGCAGGGTGCTGTCAATGCTTTCAAGGAGGCGCTTCTCCGCAATCCGGCAGACATGGATGCGAAGGAGAATTACATCTATGCCAAGAAGATGCTGGAGAATCAGAAAAATGGCGGAGGCGGACAGAACAATGATCAGAACAATGACCAGAATCAGCAGAATGACGACAAGAATGGTCAGGGAGATCAGAATCAGGACCAGAACAAGGACCAGCAGAATCAAGACAACAATAAGGACAACAATAACGACAACAATCAGAACCAGAATAATCAGGGACAGAACAATCCGCAGAATGGTCAGAGCGGCCAGCAGCCTGTGAAGATTTCCCCTCAGCAGGCCCAGCAGATGCTGAAAGCCATCCAGGCGAAGGAGAAAGAGACACAGGACAAGGTCAACAAAGAGAAGGCAGAAGCCCTGAAATCAAGACAGAAGGACAAGAACTGGTAAGCTGTTAAAGGATTTATTATGAAATCATTGACAAGAAAAATTGCATTGGCATTAGTGATGGCGGCAGTCGGCTTCGTGGCGGCTGCGCAGACGAAGATAGCGGTGGAAGCGCCTAACATTGTGGGTTCTGACGAACAGTTCAATGTGACCTTCATCATTGAGGGTGAGGATCGTCCGTCGAATTTCAATTGGAATCCAGGCGATGATTTCACACTGGTCTGGGGACCGCAGAGGGGAGAGTCGACCAGCATCCGTGTCATCAATGGCAAGCGTTCCAAGTCATCGCAGTTTACCTATACATACATCTTGGCTCCGAAGAAAACCGGAAAATTCGAGTTGTCGGCTGCTACGGCCAAGATGAAGGGAGAGACGATAACGTCTGTCCAGGCAGCCGTCGAAGTGCTGGCAAGTGATTCCTCTGCATCCGCACAGTCGGGCGCCTCTTCGGGGAACACGCAGCAGACTAAGCCGTCCGGAACGATTTCATCCAAGGATTTGTTCCTGAAATTTACGGTGAGCCGCACCTCGGCAGTTGTAGGCCAGCCGCTTACGGCAGAATTGAAACTGTATCAGAACGTGGATATCGCTGGATTCGAAGGCGCGAAATTCCCGGCATTCAACGGATTCTGGAGTCAGGAAACAGCTGCTCCGAACAATATCAATTTCCAGAGGGAAGAAGTGGACGGAAGGCTGTATAATTCGGCATTGCTCCGTCGCTATGTGCTTATTCCTCAGCAGGTTGGAAACCTTGTAATAGATCCTGCCGAGTTGGTGTGCATGGTCAATGTCAGGAGGCCGTCGCGCGGAAACAGCATTTTCGACAGTTTTTTCGATGACAATACCATGAGGGTGCGCAAGCGCGTGACCACGCCGGCCGTGCATGTGCATGTCAATCCTCTTCCTTCCGGAGCGCCTGCCACGTTCGGAGGCGGCGTGGGCAGTTTCCGTATCTCGGCAAGCCTGGGCAAGGACCAGTTGAAGATGCATGAGGCTACATCATTGACAGTCACTGTCTCCGGACGTGGAAACGTGTCGCTGCTGGAAGCTCCGAAGGTCAATTTCCCGGCTGACATGGATGTCTATGATACCAAGACGACGGAAAATACCGACAAGACTACAGGCGGTACGTCAGGAAGCAAGGTGTTCGAATATCCGTTCATCCCGAGAAGCCACGGCGAGTTCACCATCGCCCCGATAGAATACTCTTACTATGATGTCAATGCCGGTAAATATGAAACCATCTCGACCGGCCCGATCACTTTCAATGTCGAGAAAGGGGATGTCGCTGAAACTCAGGCTTCTACGTCACAGCTGGTCATGCCTGACCGCAAGAGCGTGAAGAATCTCGGCGAGGATATCCGCTTTATCCGCACCCGCCAGCCGTCATATAAGTTCAGGACGGTATTCTTCGTGGATTCATTGTGGTACTGGGTTACGACGGCATTGATACTGCTTGTCGCAGGACTGTTGTGGTATCTCATGAAAGGTATGGAGGCGCGTCGTGCCGATGTCGTCGGGAACAAGAACAGGAAAGCGACCAAAATGGCGCTCGGACGTCTGAAAATGGCAGCCGGATATCTCCAGAAGAATCTGTATTCTGCTTTCTATGAGGAACTTCACAAGGCGTTGCTCGGATTTGCATCCGACAAGATGAACATCGGAGCCGAAGACCTCAGCAAGGAAAATATAGCGGCAATGTTGAAGGAGGCCGGAGTCGCCGAGGACCTTTCCGCACAGTTCGTGGCTCTTCTGGACGCCTGCGAGTTCGCCCGCTACTCTCCGGACGGCGGCAACGAGGCCATGAATACTCATTACAATGAAGCTGTGAAGGTGATTTCATCCATCGATTCTGTCATGAAGACACATAAGAAAAATACGTCCGCGGCCAAGGCAATGATTCTGATCATGTCAATGCTGATGATTCCGGGCCTTACGCATGCGGAGAATACGGCATATCTGGATTCGCTCTGGAGCAAGGGAGTGCAGGCATATACCGACGGGCGTTGGTCAGAGTGCACTGAAAGCCTGAAGGCGCTGGAATCTGTCGGCGTCGTATCCCCGGAATTGTACTATAACCTCGGCAATGCTTATTTCAAGTCGGGGGATTATCCTCATGCCATACTGTATTATGAGCGGACATTGAAGATTTCGCCGTCATTTGAAGATGCTAGAATCAATCTGGACTTCGCCAACAGCTTGATACGCGACAAGATAGATGCCGTGCCGGAATTCGTTTTGAAAAGCTGGGCCCGGAAAGTGTGCTATCTGATGCCGTCGGATTTTTGGGCTGTGATTTCCATAGTCCTGTTTGCTGCTGCCCTGGCATTGTTCCTGGTTTTCAGACTGGGAGCGTCCAGAGGCCTCCGGAGGACCGGTTTTTATTGCAGCATTGTCGCCCTGATATTGTCGGCATCGTCTTTCGGCATGGCGCGGTGGCAGAGAAATTCTTATTTGAGGGCAGACGGGGCGATTGTCATGAAGCCGGTGGCTTCCGTGAAAAGCTCGCCGTCCAGGGATTCGTCCAAGGATTTGTTCGTCCTTCATGAGGGAACCAAGGTCACGGTTCTGGATACCGTAGGGGAGTGGAAGAATATTTCCCTTTCAGACGGACGTCAGGGCTGGATAGAAGAATCCGACATGGAGATGATTTAACTAGTTGTATATCAAACAGAAAACAAAATAACCAATAATAAATTATAATGAATTCTAAAAGAAACATCCTTTTTGCCGGTGCAGCGCTTTGTGCGTTGTCAGCGGCAGCTGCCGGTGTTCCTTCTGAGAAAATGAAGGATTGGCAAGACCCCGGAGTATTTGCGGTCAACCGCTTGCCTATGAGAGCGACTTTCGTAACTGAACAGCAGAAGACATTGTCTCTGAACGGAGACTGGAAATTCGCGTTCTATGGTACGGTCGCAGAAAGAACTATCGGATTCCAGGCCTTGTCTTTCGATGACTCCAAGTGGGGAACGATGCCTGTTCCCGGAATGTGGGAATTGAACGGATACGGCGATCCTCTCTATGTGAACGTAGGTTACGCATGGCGCGGCCACTTCGAAAACAACCCTCCTTACATACCGGAGGATAACAATCATGTAGGACAGTACAGACGTACTTTCGATATTCCTGCTGATTGGAAAGGACATCAGGTGTGCCTGGCCATCGGTTCCGCCACATCCAATGTCCGTGTGTGGGTGAACGGCAAGGAAGTCGGCTACAGCGAAGACAGCAAGCTCGAAGCACGTTTCGACATCACATCTTATGTGCATCCTGGTGAGAACAGCATTGCCCTGGAAATCTTCAGATGGTGCGACGGCACTTATCTTGAGGACCAGGACTTCTGGAGATTCTCCGGAATCGCACGCGGCGTGTATGTCTATACCCGTGAGCAGAAGAGACTTGAGGACGTGAACGTAAGCGGCGGCATGGATGGTAAACTGACATTGAAATCAATCGTCACACCTGGCATCACCACCGTTTCGTACGAGGTAATCGACCCTTGCGGCAACAGCGTGGCCTCTTTCACCGAGACTGTCGGCAGAGGCCGTGAGAAGGCACAGGACGGCAACATTGTCGTAAGCTCTACCGGAAACCTGGAGAATCCGCAGCTCTGGTCGGCTGAGACTCCGGTCCTTTATACATTGAAGGTCAAGGTTGCCGACAAGAAGGGCGTAGTCGAGAGCGCTTCCGTGCCTTTCGGCTTCAGGACCGTGGAAATCCGCAACAAGCAGCTTCTTGTGAACGGCAAGCCTATTCTCATCAAGGGTACCGACCGTCACGAGATGAGCCCTTACGGCGGCTACGTGGTTTCCGAGGAGAAGATGCTCGAAGATATAAGGATAATGAAGAAGTTGAATATCAATGCTGTAAGAACTTCGCACTATCCGAATGACCCTATCTGGTATGCTCTCTGTGACAAATATGGTATCTATGTAGTGGACGAGGCGAACATCGAGTCCCACGGCATGGGCTATGAGGAGAAATCCCTTGCACATCGCGAGGATTACTTCGCTGCCCACATGGACCGTAACCGGCGCATGGTTTACCGTGACTACAACCATCCTTCCGTGATTATCTGGAGTATGGGAAACGAGGCCGGCAACGGCATCAACTTCGAGAGGGTATATGATTGGATCAAGGCTTATGACCCGACCCGTCCGGTACAGTATGAAAGAGCATTGCTGAACCGCAATACGGATATTTATTGCCCGATGTACATCTCTCCTAAGGATTGCGAGAAATACCTGAAGTCCAATCCTGACAGACCGCTTATCCAGTGCGAGTACTCTCATGCGATGGGCAACTCCAACGGTAACTTCAAGGAGTACTGGGACCTTATCCGCAAATATCCTCTGTATCAGGGAGGCTTCATCTGGGATTTCGTGGACCAGGCTATATACAAGAAAGTGGACCCTGCCAAATATGGCACTGACCACATCTTCATCTACGGTGGCGACAGCAATGATTATGACGCATCTGACGGATCCTTCAACTGCAACGGCTTCATCGCCGCTGACCGCTCATGGCATCCTCAGGCTTATGAAATCGGCTACCAGCACCGCTCTATCCTGACATCTGCGGCAGACAATGCTTCCAATGACAAACTCATGGACGACAATACCGAGTTCAAGGTCAATGTCTACAATGAGAACTTCTTCATAGATCTTTCACGTTACCGTATGGTATGGACTGTCGTTGTCGGCGGTGAAAATGCATTGTCCGGCGTGATCGAGAACGTCGTTGCCGCTCCTGGCGAGACGGTTTCCGTAGGCCTCGGCATTACCAAACGCGATATGCTCGCTGCAGCCGTGAAGACTCTTGCTACCTCTGACTCATGCGTCAGATTTAATGGCGAGGACGGTCGCGATACTGATATCTATCTGAAAGTCAGCTGGTTGCTTAAAGCACAGGACGGCCTGTTGCCTGCCGGCTACGAGGTCGCTTACGACCAGCTCCCGATATATGAGGCTCCTGTCAATGCTTTCGCTGCAGGCTCTGCTTCCGTCGACGCTCTCCCGTCTTATACAGATGTTGACGGCAATGCCGTGTTCTCCGGAAGATTCATATATGCTGAAATGCCGGAAGGCGACAGAATCGCTGAGTGGAAAGCCGTGTTCGACAAGGCTACAGGTGCATTGTCAAGCTATATGATTGAAGGCCAGGAGATTCTGAAAGAGGCGCTTATGCCGTCATTCGGAAGGGCACCGCTCGACAATGACATGGGTGCTGTCATGCATGACAAACTCAAGATGTGGAGATATCCTGAATATTCTGTGGCAGCTTTCGACGTGGCGAAAAATGCTGACTACTACACTGTTGACGTGAAATATGCTCCGTTCGGAAAGTATTGTTTCGTGACGATGTCTTATCAGGTTCATGCTGACGGTTCCATCCGTGTATCAGAGAAATTGAATGATGCCGGTGAACTTTCCAAGGCACCGTACCTCTTCCGTTTCGGTATGAAACTGGCTATGCCGGGTGAGTACTCTACCCTTGATTTCTACGGACGCGGTCCTTGGGACAACTATTGCGACAGGAAGTCAGGTGCGCTTGTGGGACATTATACCCAGCGCGTTCAGGACCAGTATTGGTACGGATATGTGCGTACGCAGTCTTGCGGCACCAAGTCAGACTTGAGATGGCTGAAGGTTGTCAATACTGCCGGCACAGGTCTGGAGATCACCTCTGACGTGCTCTTCAGCGGTTCGGCTCTTCCGTTCAGCCAGAAGGAAATGGATTCGGCATTGACGAACCCTATGCCTAGGCCGAATCCTACCAACACCCAGCAGGGAAATGCCACTCATTCACTTGAGCTGCTTCCGCTTGCACACAATGATGCGCGTTCGCTCGGAACGACTTACGTGAATTTCGACCTCAAGGAAATGGGTGTGGGCGGCATTGACTCATGGTACGCATGGCCTCTCGAACAGTATCGCGTGAAGCCTGCCGAGTATGAATTCAATGTGGTTATCAGACCGGTAAAATAATTTCTCGGATATGTGGGCTTTTCCAGAGCCCGCATGACGATGTCAAGTCCCTTCCCTTTTCTGGGGAGGGGCTTATTTTTTTGCGCAATGGCAATGCCACAGTACAATGCCTGCTGTGACGGAGATGTTCAGCGAGTGCTTGGTCCCGTACTGAGGAATCTCCAGGACGCCGTCAGATGCGTCCACGACCTCCTGCTGGACGCCGTCCACCTCATTGCCGAAGACTAGAGCGTATTTTTTGTCCTTTTCGGGCACGAATTCATCCAGGCTGATGGAATTCACGGCCTGCTCCACGCTCAGTACTATATATCCCTGCTCGTGCAGGCGCTTCACAAGTTCCAGTGTATCAGGTGCATATTCCCACTCCACACTGAATTCCGCACCGAGGGCGGATTTGTGGATTTCGGCAGACGGAGGGGTGGCGCAGATTCCGCAAAGCCATATCTTGTCGGCCTTGAACGAATCCCCGCTGCGGAATACTGAGCCTACGTTGTGGGCGCTCCGGATGTTGTCCAGTACGATGTTTATGCCGGATTCCGGCAATGCCTTGTATTGTTCCGGGGTGACGCGTCCCAGCTCTATATTGAGAAGTTTCCTGTTTTTCATGATTTTGTCGTTATCCGTAAAATATTGTATATCAGCGATTCGCTTTTAAGTAACGTGAAAAGAATAACCTGTTTCAGATTAGGAGAATATTTTCGAGGATAGATTTCTTTTCGAAGAAGGAGTGTACTGGACGTACACGACTGATGAGAAAAGAGATATAGACCGAAAAGATTCCCTTAGATGATGCAGGTTATTTTTTGAATGTTACTAAAACCTCCAGCCGAAGGTCATTACCACATCCCAAATCCTCTTTCTGTACTGGATTTCAGGGGACAATGCATCTTTAATGTAAGTGTCATACGGATAGATGTATTCGTACGGGAACTTGGTGCCTCTTACTGCGAGGTCGCAGAAGAATGAACCCTTGGAACTGTATCCGAGACCTCCGGAAATCGCTGTCCTGTAAGCCTTCGGAGTCTTCTTCACGTCGTTCTCGAGGTATCTCTCGCCACTTGTGGAGATGTTGTAACCTGCCCTGACGGCAAATGACGGAAGAACTTTGAGTTCAGCTCCGAGCCTCAGCATGTGGGCCGCTCCGGCGAAGTTCTTGATGTCGCCGTTGACAGCTTCAAATGCTGAATTGTCATTGGTCTCGGTCTCCGAGAATTTCATCGTGCTGTAGTCGCAGAGCTCGTAATCGGCACTGACCACTCCCAATGAACCGAAGGTATATGCAACTCCGACATTGACCCTGTATGGTGAAACGAACTTGTATTTGTATTCGCCTCTCGGAGACTGTGCGCTGGCATCGAAATTACTGCTCATATAATATGTCTCGCCGGCAAGCTGCCAATGCTCCGTGATGAAGTTCGCGGTAGGAGTCTGGATGGCTGCACCTACGCGGAGTCCCTGTACGGGCACGGCAATGAATCCGAACTTGGCATAGACTCCCGCTCCGTCGGCATCGTATGAATACCTGGACCTGAGCTGGTTGAAATATGTGGCCTGGACATTGCCTGCATTGTCTGACATGTCGATCTGGAAACTGTCAGGGTTCACTGCGAACTCCTTGAAATACTGGTTCATGGAGTAGTCGATCGAGGTCACCCCGAGGTTCGCTCCCACGAAGAACCTGTCGGAAATGTTGGCTCCGATGTTGAATACGATGTCATATTTGTTTCCATGTGATCTGCGACCGTATCTCTGGTCGATGGCGTCAGGGAGTGAGATGTCATACTTTCCCGAACCCATGTCGGTGGCCTTTTCGGTAACGCCGATGTAATCTCCGTTGTTGCTGTTGTAGTTCGATATCAGCATTGACTTCCAGCCGACAATGGTCTGCCAAGGAATGTCAGTGTTGTAATATGCATTGTCATTGATGCTTGCGGAATTGATGCCGGCTGCATTGGCTGCCAGATATCCTGCGTAGGTCGTGGATGTGTTCCTTCCGCTTGCCGCCACGTCGTCAAGATAATTGGCGGAAGCATTGGCCACGATTCCGAAGGATATGCTCTTCAGGCCTATCTTGTTGCCGGTGTTCATGTTGATGATGGTACCGACATTAGGCATCGTGAAACGTGCTGTGTTGTTTTTGGTCGCCGGTCCGAACATGTCCGCAATGGACGGCATCGCATTGTACTTCGCGGAGGAAGATATGATGCTGATGTTCGGTGTCAATGTCGCCTGGGAAAAGTTGTTGACTGCGGAGCCTGCCGGGTTCAATGAAATCGAACCGAGGTCGCCGCCGAGTGCCGTGAAGGCGTTTCCCATCGAGATGCTTCGCGCCGTGCCGTAATAGTTGTTGTCGCTGAATCTCAATGCGTCTGCGACTGTCTGTGCTCCCGCGTCAGCAGCAAATGCCGCGAGCAGAAGAATTGCTATTGTCTGTTTTTTCATATTTATCATAGTTAATGTTTCCATTAATGTCTCCTGACTGCTCCGCCGGAACTTCCGCCGGAAGAACGTGAAACTCCGCCTCCGGAGTAGCTGCCACCGGAACTTCTGTAAGAACTGCCTCCGCCGTAGGATGACCCGCTGCTCCTGTAAGAGGAACTGCTGACGGAACTTCTATACGAAGAGGAAGAACTGCTTGAAGAACTCCTGTAGGAAGATGAGGAACTGCCGGAACTTCTGTAAGAACTGCCTGAGCTCCTGTAAGAACTGCCGCTGCCGTATGAATTGCTTGAAGAACTGCTGCGGTATGATGAGCTTGAACTGCTTGACGATGACTGGCTTGAGGCCGGTCTGCGGTAAACGGTACCGCCTGCCGTCCTGTTTATGGTGCTGCCCTCCGTTCTGCCGAAAGAGCTGCCGCTTGTCCTGACGGAACTGCCGTTCGAGCTTACGGAACCGCTGTTCGTCCTGACGGTGCCGCCGTTTGTCCTGACAGTGCTTCCGGAAGGCCTGTAATTGCTTGAAGATGAGGTCGTGGAACCATATCCGCCGGAAGAAGAACCGCTACGTCTTACGACATTGCCGGAACCGCTGTTGGACGCTGTCGGACGCGATGTCGTCGGGCGTGCCGATGCGGTGTTCGCTGCCGATACCCTGCGGACCGGTGACAGCGTGGAAGCATTGGCCCTCGTGCCTGAAGCGGATGCCGTTGCCGTCGTGCGTCTTACACCGGACGAAGTCATTGTGCCTGTATTCCTCCTGACGTTGGAAGAGGTTACGCCCATGACGTCGCCGCGGCGGTTGCCGGTGGTCGAGCCTCTGTCGCCCCAATACACGTCCCTTCCTCCGTGGCCGTAATAATAGTCGCCGCACCAATGATGATGGTGATGATAGTGATGATGATACCAAGGATCATGATACCACGGGTCATAATACCATGACCAATAATATCCCGGACGTCCCCAGTACCATGGGTCGTTCCAGTACCATGAGCTGTACCAAGGGTCGCTCCAATACCATCTGTCCCACCAGATTCCGGAGTAATACCATGGATTTGCGCCCCAGTACCAGGAACTGTAGTAAGGGTAACGCCAGTATGAGCCAGGCCAATAAGAAGATGCGAACCCGGCCGCAAAACCGTCGGCATACCCGTCAGGGTACAATGAATATGACGGCGAGTTCGTCACCGTGACGGTAGTCGCATTGTCCTGTTTGTTGAATTTCAATGTCGTGGACATGTTCTCCGGAACAAACAGCGTATCAGTCTGTCCTGCTTTGAGGAAGAGCTGAGAACTTTCAGTTTCTTTTACAAGATCATTGACCTTGGAACGGGAAGCTTGGACAGCCGCCCTGGTTTCGGTTTCGGCAGGTCTGCTGTAGAATCCGTCCTGAAATTCCTGTGAGGACGCATACTGTGACGCGGAGCCGCAAGATGCCAATATCATCAGCGCCCCGGCTAGAGTCATAATGTTCGTTTTCATAATCGGACCTCCTATAATAATTAATATAAAGTTTGTATCTTTGTGCCTGCGCTAAGCGCATTTTACCGGCAGTTGCAATTTTCATACCTGCCATTCATTAAATGCGCAAGCGCGTACATTATTGCAAGAATAGCAATAATATCGCTAAAAAACAATAGCAGAGACGGTGGCCATGCACCGCAAATGAACAGATAAAACTTTGAACGGCAGTATCTTGGCATACTCCGGAAAATATTTTTTTACGATGGCAGATCAGATAACCAAAAGGTCAGAGAACTACTCTCAGTGGTATAACGACCTGGTAGTCAAGGCAGACCTTGCAGAACAGTCTCCGGTCAGGGGATGTATGGTCATCAAACCTTACGGATATGCAATATGGGAGAAAATGCAGCATATCCTCGACGCTAAATTCAAAGAGACCGGTGCAGTGAATGCATATTTCCCTCTTTTTATCCCCAAGTCATTCTTCAGCCGTGAGGCGGAGCATGTGGCAGGATTCGCCAAAGAATGTGCAGTGGTTACCCACCACCGCCTCATGAACGATCCTGACGGCAACGGCGTCGTGGTGGATCCGTCATCTAAACTTGAGGAAGAACTCATCGTAAGACCGACTTCCGAGACCATTATCTGGAGCACGTACAAGAATTGGATCAAGTCCTGGAGAGACCTTCCTATCATGTGCAACCAGTGGGCCAATGTCGTAAGATGGGAGATGCGTACCCGTCTGTTCCTCAGGACCGCAGAGTTCCTGTGGCAGGAGGGCCATACCGCCCATGCCACATCTCAGGAGGCTCAGGAAGAGGCAGTGAAGATGGTTCACGTCTATGCCGACTTCGCCCGCAACTATATGGCGCTTCCTGTAATCGTAGGACACAAGAGCCCTAACGAGCGTTTCGCCGGAGCTCTCGACACCCTTACCATCGAGGCAATGATGCAGGACGGAAAGGCTTTGCAGTCAGGTACTTCGCATTTCCTCGGACAGAATTTCGCCAAGTCTTTCGACGTGAAATATACTGACAATGAAGGTCAGCAGCAGTATGTCTGGGCTACTTCATGGGGCGTGTCCACACGTCTGATGGGTGCGCTCATCATGGCACACGGCGATGACAACGGACTCGTCCTCCCTCCGGCACTTGCTCCTATTGAGGTGGTTATGGTCCCTATCTACAAGACGGCCGAGGACCATGCTGCCATCATTGGGAAGATGAACCAGATCAAGTCTGCGCTTGAGGCTGCCGGACATTCTGTCAAGATTGACGACCGTGACACTCTCAGGCCTGGCTTCAAGTTCGCTGAATGGGAACTCAAGGGCGTGCCTGTCAGATTGGCAATCGGTGCGCGTGACCTTCAGAATGATACGGTGGAGGTACACCGTCGTGATACGCTCGAAAAGAATACCGTTTCGCTCGAAGGCATTGACAAATATATTGAGGACCTTCTGGTCGACATTCAGGACAATATATATAAGAAAGCATTGTCATTCAGGGAGACAAGAGTCGAGAAATGCGATTCTTGGGAGGAATTCAAGGAGAAGATCACCCAGGGCAAGTTCCTGCTCTGCCATTGGGACGGAACTGCCGAGACCGAGCAGAAGATCAAGGACGAGACCAAGGCTACCATCAGATGTATTCCTGTGGACAGCTATGTCTGCAAGGAAGAGGGCGTGGATATCTACTCCGGAAAGCCTTCTCATGAGAGGGTTGTATTTGCAATTGCTTATTAGTTAATTGCTTATGAAGAGAATTATCATCAGCGTATCAGCGTTTTTGCTTGCCGTGGCCTCTGTGTCCGCACAGGATGTCACGGACGCTCAGAAGGCTGCGGAAGAGGCTGCCATGGCCATTGCCGGGGCGCCTGCAGCTGAAGTCAAGGTACCTAAGCCGAGATACTGGACGAATTCCCTTCTTACGAAGATCGACTTCGGACAGACGAACCTTACCAACTGGGCTGCCGGCGGATATAACAGCGTGACACTCAAGTCATTCATTGATGCCAATGCGAATTACAAGAAGGACGAGCTGTTCTTCAACAATCGTCTCCAGCTGGACTACGGTTTCCTCTATTCCGAGGACAAGCCGTTCATACAGAAGAGCGATGACCGTATGTACTATGAGGGCAAGTTCGGTTACAAGGCTGCCAAGACATTGAACTATTCAGCTCAGTTCAACTTCAAGTCGCAGTTCTCCAACAGCTACAATTATCCTATCCCGTCCAAGCCGGATACCGCTCCGGATGATTGGGAGCCGGGAAAGAGCGACTGGAAAGCCAGCCGCAAAGTGAAATCCGGATTCATATCTCCGGCCTACACGAACATCGCAATCGGTATTGACTGGGTCCCGACCAAGTGGCTGACAGTGAACATCGCCCCTCTTACCGGCGGTTTCGTAGTTGTTACGGACGAGACCCTCAGGAAGTCATACGGAATGGAGTTAAAGAAGAAGTATGACAAGTTCGACGGTATGAGCGCAGCGGACATTGCCGCACTTGCAGGGAAAGACAAGGATGAGTATGACGCGTTCGTGGCCGGAAAGTCCAGCGGAGATGCTTACCGTCCCGCCAGATTCGAGTTCGGTGCCCAGATCAAGATTGATGGCAAGCTGCAGATCAATGACAATTTCAAGTACACCTCGCAGCTCGTGCTCTTCTCCGATTATCTGGACAATCCCCAGAATATCCGTGTGAACTGGGATAACAGGTTCGACTGGAAAATCGCCAAATATTTCTCATTGACGGTGACTACCAACCTCATATATGATGACAAGGTGATGGTCAAGACCGACAAGACATTGAAAAAATATCCTGACGGACGCAAGGCAGTGCAGTTCAAGGAGTCTTTGGCATTCGGATTCTCATATACGATTGCATCCAGAAAACGCTAGGCATGCAGAAAGAATTTGACAAGATTTTGGTGGGGCTGATTCCTGAAGGGGAAACAGCCCTTCTTGCTGTAAGCGGTGGGGCCGACTCCATCTGCATGGCGGAGCTGTTCGCGCATAGCAGCTGGAGGGGCAACATTGCGGTAGCGCATTGCAATTTCCATTTGCGCGGCGAGGAAAGTGATGCTGACGCGGAACTTGTACGCTGCTGGGCGGCATCCCATGGCGTCGTGTTCCATTCCGTGGATTTCGATACGGAGCGGTACGCGTCGGAGCACTCGCAGAGCATCGAGATGGCGGCGCGCGAACTGCGTTATGACTGGTTCGCCTCGCTCTGTCTGAAACACGGCTATTATGCTGTGTCTGTGGCACATAACGCCAATGACAATGCCGAGACGCTCATGCTTAACCTCCTTCGCGGAACGGGGCTGCGCGGCATTACGGGCATGAAGCCGGTGTCCAATGTCCCGGTGTCGCAGCAGAGCCTTGAGGGTGTCCGTCTGGTGCGCCCGCTCCTGGCTTTCTCGCGCGACCGGATCAATGCCTTCGTCAATGAATGCCATGCGGAGTACCATGACGACCGGACCAATGCCGAAACCATATATAAGCGCAACAAAATCAGGCACTTGGTATTCCCCGTGTTCGAGAGTCTGAATCCGTCGTTCCTCAAGACCTTCGGGCGCGAGATGCGGGCTTTCGCCCAGGAAAATGCTATCGCCGAGGATTATTTCAATGCTGCCAAGCCGCGTGTGTGCGCAATGCCCGAGGCAGGGGAGTGCCTGAGGGTCAATGTTTCCGCTCTCAAAAAAGAAACTCATTGGGAATATATACTTTACCGTCTGCTGGAACCATTCGGATTCCGGTCGGCGACATTGGACCCTGTCATGTCGCTTCTGAACAGTGACGGGACATTTTCCGGAAAGGAATTCATTGCCCAGGGCTATAGGATATTGACGGCCGGTGACTTCTTCATTGTCAAGAAATCGGATATCGGCGGTAGGCGCGGACGGATTTCAGGGCTACCGCAAGTGGTTGAGAGTGAGGTTTGTATGACGGTGGAAGGGGAGTCGTTGTATTCTTTCCGGAATTGCCGGCTGAAGGTGTCGTTGAGGTCTGCGGAGGGTGATGCCGCTGCCGTGGCGCGTCGTCTTGCAGCGTCATCCGTATTGGCGGCCGATGCGGAGAAATTGAAGTTTCCTTTCCTTATAAGGGGCTGGAATTCAGGTGATTGGATGCGGCCTATCGGCACCGGCGGCAAGAAGAAGTTGAGCGATATCTTTTCAGATATGAAACTGAATGTGGATGAGAAGGATGAGGCGGTCGTGATCGTGTGCCCCGGCATTGACGGAAAAAATACTGCCGGAGAACATGTCGCAGCGGTTTGCGGCTGTGCTTCCGGCAGATTCTATTGTCGTGTGGATGAGGCTGTCAAAGCGACATCCGGGACTTCCGAATTGATTACGATTTATCTGACATCCATTATATAAGGCATCCTCGCGTAAATTCTTTCGGAGGAATTCCAGTTCCAGTCCTTGTAGGCTTTCTCTACCGGTGCGAACGGTGTTCCTGCCATTACGCTGGATGTGCCTGAAAGTGATTCCATTATCATTTCGAGAAGGGTCTGTGGCTTAGGATAACATGCTATGCTCCAGTCAGCAAGGTCGCCGTCTCCCTGTGTGCCTGCGGCGTAAGAAACTGCGTCATAGAGCGAACCGATTTCATCCACGAGTCCGATTTTCAATGCATCCGCACCTGTCCAGACACGGCCCTGTGCGATTTTGTCAATCTCTTCCGTGCTCATGCCGCGTCCTTCAGAAACATTGGCGAGGAATGCGTCATAAATGTCATTGACGGATTTCTGCATGTATGCAACTTCCTGTGCGTCAAGCGGTCTGATGAGGGAGAACATGTCGCTGTGGCGGCTTGACCCTACCGAGGTGACATTGATCTTCAAGATGTCTTTCGCTGTTTTGCTGAGATCCGGAATCATGCTGAATACTCCGATGGAGCCGGTCAATGTGGACGGGTCGGAGTAAATCTTGTCGCAGCTGTTGGAAATCCAGTAACCGCCTGATGCAGCGTAACTTCCATAAGATGCAATGACCGGTTTCTCCTTGCGGAGCAGGTCGATTTCGTTCCTTATCTTCTCGGATGCGAGTACGCTTCCGCCTGGCGATGCCACACGGAGGACCACTGCTTTTACAGACGAGTCTGCACGTACATCGGCAATGATTGACGCGAAACGGTCTCCAGCTACTGCCTGTTTGTCTTTTCCGTCCACGATTTCGCCTTCAGCGAAGATGATGGCAATCTTGTTCTTGGCTGCGGAAGGGGTGGTCGTGAGGACTGTCACATAATCCTTGAACGGAATCATCTGGACTTCCTTGAAGCTGTCTTTCACTGCCAGCGCTGCCAGCTTTTCTTTGAGCTCTTCTTTCGTAAGCAGTTCATCTACAAGCGAATATTTCAGGAAATCCTGCGGAGTGCAGAGGCAGAGGTTATCTATCAGGCTGTCAAGTTTCTCTCTGGTGATATCCCTGCTTTCGCAGATGACTTCAGCGAGATTGGTCCAGATGGAGTTTATCATCTCCTGGTTCTGCTCCATGTTCTCGTCGCTCGGCTTGTTCTTTAGATACATCTCTCCGGCGGATTTGTATTTGCCGTGGCGGATGAGCTGGACATTGACGCCGAACTTGTCGAGGAGGTCCTTCAGGAAGAACATCTGGGTGCCGACGCCTGTCATCATGCTGGTTCCTCCGCAGTAGCTGCCCATATAGATCTTGTCGGCAGCCGTTGCGAGGTAGTATGCTCCGGTAGTCGGATTTTCGAGGTATGCCACCACTGCCTTGCCGCTTTTCCTGAACTCGGCGATTGCCTGGCGGAGTTCCTCTACCTGGGCGATGCTTGCGCCGAATCCTTCCGGCCGGAGGTAGATATATTGTACCGAAGGGTCAGCTGCAGCGGCTTTGATGGATTGTACTGCGTCCCAAAGTCCTATGGATGTGGTTTCGTCTCCCTGAATTACAGCCATCGGGTTCATTTCCTGTGTCTGCTCGGTCATCACCACCTTTCCGAGGTCCATGTTCAGGACGCCGGAACGCGGCATGACAGGTGTGCTGCTACCAAGTGACGCCAAAGCTCCCGCACAGCTAAAAAACATGACGGAACTCAAAATTCCCATGATGAACAGGCCGCACAGCACGGCCAATGTCATTTTCAAAAATTCTTTCATCTTTGTCGGTTTGTTTTATATTTCATGACCAAAGGTAGAAAAATTATCTCAAAATCAATTAAATGTCGAATGGTTCCAGACAAAGATTTGAATACGATTTTGAACCGATGCTTTGCTTTGCATAGGAATCTCCGGTCGCTTTCTCGGATGTGAACAGCAGGAATTGATAGCTGCTGATTGCCGCATCTGAGTAAGGGCTCGGCGTCATTCTTATAACTCCGTCGATGAATCCCAGTGCTATGCTGTTGCCGCCCCAGTAGATGGACAGTCCGTCAGAAAGGCCGAGTGTGACATAGTAGTTCTTGTAACGTCCCAGCTGTTGAGGCTCGATGATGATTGAATGACTGTCCGGGTCGTAGTAGCCCTTGATTTCTGGCGTGAAATCGCTGATGTTGGACAATCCGCTGATCATTACGTCGTTGCCTCCCAAACTGTAGATGTCGACGCGGAATGATTCATCTGCAGAGGAAGAACCGCTTGTATTGTCGACGGTAGCCGTTGCCTTGAATGCGCCGATGAAGTCCTGAAGATTCTTGTTCTTGTCGAAATCGGATGCGACATAGCCTTGGGTCTCGGCAGTCTTTGTGACGAATACCCTGTCCCCGAATTCATTGACCAGACAGATGCAGAGAGTATAGCTTGTGCCTTGCTTCAATGTGTTGAATGCGGTTGCGAAGCCGTCATCGCTCACTAGTTTCTGGAGGAACTCCTCATTGACTTCGTTGCCTTTTTCCCAAGCAAGTTCCTCTGCACTTTTATTCAGGTTCTTGACCATGTAATCAAGAAAATCTGTTCTCATGCACAGGTATTTGAGAGAAGCGACATTGTCGGCCTGCATGTTCCAGAACAACGTCGTATACGGGGAATGGAGTACGTTGGTCTTGTCGTTTTTCCATTCGAACTTGTTGACTTTCGGCGTGTAGCGTCCGTCAGGGTCACATGTGAACCTCTTCATGTAGAGAGATATGGCGGTCGATGTGGAGTCGTATGCCAATGCGACTGCCGTGCAATTGCCGGATCCCACATTCCAGATGTCGGAATTGTCTTCGTACAATGTCACTACAGGAGCACTTCCTGGCTTGTTGCCCGCTTCCAATGCCTTTCTTACCTCTTCCTGTCTGGCAGCGTCTCCGGTTATGTCCCCGCTTACTATCGTTGCCTTGTAGAACTTGGTATATTCATTTTTGCTGAAAGACAGTCTCGGAGCCTTGAATCCCGTATCGGTCGTCTCTATGCCGTCGAATGAAATCTCCACTACCGGCGTCTTGTCTTCGTTGCCGTCGAATGCCAGGGTTTCGTTGCCTTTGGCGAAATAGCCGGAAGAGACGAAATAAATCAGGTAGAACGAGAAATTGCCCTTGCCGTCGTAAGTGCATGGATATGAGCTGTATGCGGATTTGTTGCCTGTGTACTCGGCCATGTCGGACACCTTTACATATTCATTGTAATTTGAATTGTAATAGCCTATCGACTGCGCCGGCACTGTGCACGTGTTGTCTTCGTTGAGAATGAACTTGAAAGACACTCCGCTGGCCCAGTCATTGACTTTGAAGATGTTGGCGCCTACGGCCTTTTCCACTTTCAATCCGCTTGCGTGTCCGGTGTAAAACGCGTTGTATGTGTAGGTGGCTGTCTGCTGCACCTTGTTCCCGCTTTCGTCAGTTCTCAAGTACGGCTCCCAGTCGAGTGCGAAAGACACGGACAGATTTATCTTGTCTGAAAACTGCGTGACGTAGGCGCTCCCTGTTCCGGTTTCTTCCTGACGGTCGCTTATCAATATCGTTGCGCTCAGGGATGATCCGGCAAGGAGCTCACTCAGGTCGACTTCCACGAGAATTGAGACCGCATAACTGCCGTCGGGCAGAGTAACGGTTTCGGGAATGCTGAATGCACCTTCGTCCTCTCCTCTTTTCCGGAGACTGACTGACAGTTCGCCTTTGTTGTCAGGTCGGGCAATCTCTATCTCCAAGGTGCCGGACTTGCTGCCTTGAGGGAACTCCTTGGTCAGGGATGACTGGATGAAGTGGATTTCCTTGGCATCGTCCGTGCCCGGTCTGTAAATGCTGCCTTCCTGTTCTTTGCTGCAGCCTGCAGTGAACAGGGAGGTGGCCAGAATGATTGAAAATATATTTATGTATTTCATTGTCAATATTTCTATCAAGGGTTCTGATCTTCTTCGTTTATGTTCGGGTTTGCGTCCAACTCATCCTTCGGGATGGTCAGCACCCAATCGTAGGTGTCTGCCCTTGTGAGGTCAATTCCGTTTCTTTTCATTGTCGCGATGCATTCCTCTGCGAATCCGTCTTCGCTCCGCCGGTCGATTCCCTGGCCGGTGCGGCGTACGTCGAAGATGCGTCCGTATTCACCCCAAAGTTCCACTCTCCTCTGGATCAGTATGTTCTCCAGTAAAGAACCTGTCCATGTCGTCGTAGTAGCTCCAAGATGAGTCCCGGAATAGTTGTAGGCGTTGTATTTCGGATTCCTCTTGGCCATGACCTTGTTCATCAGGTCGCGTGCCTCATCTTGGTTGCCAAGCCTCAGGGTTGCTTCTGCCGCCGTAAAGTACATTTCCTCGACTCTCATGTAAATGTAGTCTCCTAGCCAGGATTGTACGTTGGAGAACGCGAATTTCTTGGAGATGTAAGGTGATTCCTTGTCCGTAGGGTCCCACCATCCGAGACGGATGTCGCCTGAACTGATGTGATTGTAGAGCTGCTTGTTGATCAGTTTGGGAGCAGACTTCGCATATGCACCGTCTACATTGTCCATGTGTGTGAAGAATCCTGCGTAGGCTCCGGACTGTTCCGAGGTCTCGATTCCGGCTCCCCACATTACGTTGCCGTAGTTGATGGAATTCATGCCGCCCATGAGTTCGTTCTCGCCTCCGATTTCGTAAGCGCCCTTGTCAATGACTTCAGATGCAGCCTTGTAGGCTCCTTCCCAGTTTCCTTCTGCCAGGCAGACGCGGGACTTGATGCCCAATGCGACATATTTGTTGATGTGGGACTTGTTTCCCTTGTTCATGGCGGCTGCGGCACCCTTTGTCAGACGTACGATGGCGGAATCGATGTCCGAGTCGATCTGTTTGTAGACGACTTCAAGATTTTCCCTGGGCTTTCCTGTGGTACCTATGTTTGTAGGTTCCGTATAGACAGGAACTCCTGGATCGCTCCACCTGTATTTGTCCGTCATAGGGTTGTAAGGTGCCCTGGCGAACCAAGTGGCGAGGTTGAGGTAGGAGAGTGCCCTGATGGCATAGGCCTGTCCCACTACGTATGACACGTCAGCTGAACTGCCTCCCATCGTCTCCTTGGCCGCTATGACGCTGTTGGCGTTGGCTATCCACTTGTAGTTGGCATACCATACGTCGTATGACCTGAATGCGGAAGATGCATATTGGTTCTTGACATTGTATACGTGGTCGTACCAGAACCATCCGTTTCCCTGGGACTGCATGATGAAGTCATCGCCCATCGCCTCTTGGGAGATATTATAGGCGGAGATGCCGAAGCATTGGTGGGCGTTGCCTGTGGTTGACCAGCCGGCTGTCCACATTGACCTGTAGATGCCGTTGATCGAGGAGATGGCGGTGGACGCGTCCTTCATAAGCTCTTCTCCAGAGCCTGAATCTGTCGGATTGAATTCAAGCATGTCTTTGTTGCAGGAAATTGCCGCAATGGAGAGAACTGCAAGAATATATAGTTTCTTTTTCATTGAATATCCTCCTTAGAATTGAATGTCTATTCCGGCGACGATTGCTCTTGACGGTGCGTAGGAATATGACACGCTTCCGGTAAAGTTATACTGAGGGTCCATTCCGTCCAGGTGATTGAACATCATGATGTTGTCTGCGGTGACGAAGAGCCTCAGGGCGCTGACTTCTATTTTTGAAAGCCACTTCTTGGGGAACGTATAGCCTAACGTGATGTTCTTGAAGGCGAAGTACGAGGCATTGATGAGCGCAGAGTCGTTCGCTGGTGAAGACCCTCCGATCTCGACCATCGGGACATCCGTGACATCTCCGGGCTTCTGCCATCTGCGCAGGACATTCTTGTGCCAGTTGTTGCCGGCATACTGGACATTCATTGTGCCGGAATACAGGCCGTCATAAACTTTTCCTCCGATTGACCAGGTGGTCAGGAAGGAGAAATCAATGTTTTTGAATATGGTGAAACTTGACCCCAGGCTTCCTGACACGGCAGGCTCGCGGCTGCCCATATAGTACTTGCTGAGCGATGCGAGCGAGACGTTGTCCGTGACATATTCATCGCATTTGACATTGCTTATGGCTCCGGTCTCGTCCACGCCTCTCTTCCAATATGCATAGTACAGCTGCTTTCCTGTGGCAGGATCGACTCCAGCTGTCTTGGAAAGGTAGAAAGTGTAGATAGGTTTGCCGACTTCGATTACTGATGCACCGGAACTGATGAAATCTTGGGACGATGTGAGGCTGGTGACCTTGTTGCGGTTCAGCGAAGCCATCACGGTGGCATCCCATCTGAAGTCAGGTTTGTCGATAATGTTCACTCTCCCGGAAAACTCGAATCCCTGGTTTCTCATTGAACCTACATTGGCATCATAGCTGGTAAATCCGGTCGAAATGGCGAGAGGATTTGCCAGAAGCATGTCTCTGGTGTGCCGGTTGTAATACTCGGCGCTGAAAGTTAGTTTTCCTCCGAAGAGGGAAGCTTCGATTCCTGCGTTGAGGTTACCGTTCTTTTCCCATGTTATGGCCTTGTTTTCAAGCTTGGATGCGAATGCTCCAGCCTCGCTTCCGTTTGCCCAGGTGTAGTCGTAAAGGCCCTGCCATGCGTAGTAGGTTCCGATGTTGTCGTTGCCTTGTACGCCATAGGAAGCCTTTACGGTCAGGTTGTTGAGCCAGGAAGAAGAACCTTCCATGAACTTTTCCTGTGACAGCCTCCAGGATGCACCGACTGACCAGAAATTGCCCCAACGTCCTGTCTTGTAGAATCTTGAAGAACCGTCGGTACGCCAGCTGGCGTCGAAGTAGTAGCGATCCTTGAACCCGTAGTTCAGCCTGGTGAACCAGGACTCGATGGCATAGTTGTTCGAGTAGCTGGAATTGCCGGAAGTCGTCACTGCCGGGTCAAGTTCATCGATTCCGTCCATAATGCCTGTCTTTTCACCCTGCGCGTAGTTGAATCTGTAGCGATAGTACTCGTGACCCAACAGGACCTTGATGTCGTGCTCCGAAAACGAGCGGTCGTAGTTCACGATCTGGTTGAAAGTATAGCTGAGGGTCCTGGTGTTGGTCTTGCTCAACCGGCCTCCCTGGTCGGCTGCATTGCCGTGGTACTTGTCGTTGGTGAGAGTACGCTGGTAATCATTGAAATCTGTTCCGAGATTGGCGGTCAGTCTCAATCCGTAGAGAAGAGCGTCTTTATTTGTCGTACCTAACGTGAGGTAAGATCTCGCAGACAATGTGTTGCGGTAGTAATAGGCCTTGTTGTTGTAGAGCTCGGCCTTGGAGTTGAACCCTTGGGCTGTGGGACGGTTTGCATAACCGTTGTCATCTTCGTCACCATATTCATACTGAAGGTTTCCATCCTGGTCCAGGACATTGTTTCCATCCATGTCCTTCAGGTAGACAGGATATACCGGAGCCATGAACTGTGCTGTGTACCAGACGTTTGATACGGAAGCACCAGAGAAGTTCTGGTAGTCTGCCTTTGTGTGCGAGTAGTTGGCGCTCATGCCGATCTTTATCCATGAATTGGCCTGTGAGTCCACATTGACCCTTCCCGTATAGCGGTTGAAGTCAGTGTTGCGGAGTATGCCGTTCTCCTTGTAGTAGCCCATTGAAACGAGATAATTGATCTTTTCGGTCGCTCCGTTGACAGAGATGATATGCTCTGTCCGGAGGGCGGCGTTGTTGCTGATTTCATCCATCCAGTTTTCGTTCCATGCAGCTGCGGCGTCATCTTTTATCTTGCCGGTGCTTTGGTCGACGAGGGTTTCCCACGTGTAATTCTTGTATGGGTTGTAGTATTCTGGATTCTTCAGTCCACCGATGGTCTGGCCGAGATTGGCGGCAGCGTAGGCGCTGGCACCCTCGAAATCCATTCCCGTACTGTATTTGGCGCTGTTCCTGAGGGACTCGTAGGTCAATTCGATGAAGTCGTCCATTCCGACGAGATCGTAGCGTTTGAGAGACCGGGATGCAATGCCTGCGCTGCCCTTGTAACTGACAATGGAACGTCCTCCGCTGCCCTTCTTGGTAGTGATGACAATTACTCCGTTTGCGCCCCTCGCTCCGTACAATGCGCCTGCCGATGCGTCTTTCAGGACGGTAAGAGACTCTATGTCAGCCGGGTTGATGGCGCTTAAAGAGCCGTCGTAAGGAATTCCGTCCACTACGTACAGAGGTGTGGAGACCGCATTCACTGATCCGATTCCTCGAATCATGATTGATGCGCCCTCACCAGGTTGTCCGCCGCCGGATGTGACCTGCAGTCCGGCCACCGTTCCCTCAATGGATTTGGTGATGTTGCCTGTAACCCTCTTTTGGAGTTCGTCGCCTTTTACGACAGATGCCGATCCGGTGAAGCTGCTTTTCTTTGCGGTTCCGTATGCGACGACCATGACCTCTCCCAGTTCATCTTCGATGATATCCTCCTGAAGAATCACATCGATCACGGACTTCCCGGCCACGTGTACTTTTTGGGTCACATAGCCGATGCTTGAGAATGTGAGGGTGGCGTCCGAAGGAATGTCCGGGATCGACCATGTTCCGTCAGCACCTGTGACAGTACCTGTCGCTGTCCCCTCTATGAAGACACCGACTCCTACCAGAGGAGCATTGCCGCTGTCCGTGACTTTTCCTTTTACGCTGATGTCCTGGGCTTGTGCAGCCGGAATGCAGAGACAGGCCGTCAGAACTGCGGTCAATATTCTCATTATGCTATTTTTCATAATTTGTTCCGAGTATGTTAATGTTGTGGATTATGGTCCATAGGTCGTCTGCAGCTGTTGGTGTATCCATGACTGGAATCGACTCCACTCCGTCAAGCCTCAGACCGACCGGGCTTGCTTCTGCCTTCTCGGCGAGATTTCTGAAAACTACGGAGTTCCTTGCTCTTGCAGACTTTGTCCCTGCTTCCGCTGTGGTCGTCACTGAGGCGTGCTTGGTGATCTTGTCTCCTGCCTTGTTGACGACAGTCGCCATTACGGTATAGGATGTCTTAGGTTCTACATCTACGACAAGTGCAAGGCCGTTTCCGTTGATGTATTCCAAGTAAGACTCCTTTAATTCTGTGCCTTTGTCGGCGATCAGGGCAGGGTAGGATGATTCCGGAACATCAGCCAGAACAGATGTCTTGACGATTACCAGTTTTCCTGATTCTATGCCTACACCCTTGAGGACGCATGCCATTTTGCTGGATGTCGGACCATATTTCTCGTTGACCAGAGCGGCTATCGAGAACCATGTGTAGGCCTCGCTTGTCGTCTTTGTCGTAATAGAGTTTACGGTCAGTTCTTCTGCTCCGGCTGCGGAGGTGGCAAGGGCGGACATCGTGTATGAGACGCCCGGGTTGCACGGCGTCACCGAATTGTATCCGTTGGATGAATTCACAAGCTCCAGATAGTTCGGCTTGACTGCGTAACTGTATGACGTGTCCTTCAGGAATGTCTTGACTGCTTCCTTGTCATAAGGGTCGCTGAAGACCTTGTTGAATGTGCTGGTAGGAAGGAGCCTGTAGCGGATGCTCTGCACATCACTGCCTTTCCATGTCGTCCACACGGAGTTGGTCCATCCGTAGCCGGTTATGCCGAGATAAGAATTGGTGATGAAGAAGTTCTGTCGGAACCAGTCTGCTCCTCCGTAGTTAGGGCCGGCGGACCAGCCTGTTGCCGTCGTGGTGACCCGTTTCGTGAAGAGACCGGTCGTGACATTGCCGTCATAGTCCATTCCGAAAGCGATGATGTCGTAGCTCATCTGTGAAGTCAGACGGGAAACGCTCAGGGTGTTCGTGCCGACCTTGAGGACGGAAGCCATGGCGAGCCGGATGCTGATGCCCTTGCTCTTGGCATATTCGACAATCGCATTCTTGTAGCGCTCGATCACCGTTGCCTCGTCATATTGCATAAGTGTCGAGGATGAGACTACATCGTAGTAGTATGTTGCGTCAGGGGTTGCGTAGACATTGAAAACGACTGCGTCAGCAAGAACATTTTCAGGAACTATCAGCAGTGGAGGCACGTCATCCGATGCTGTCTTGAAATTTGCCTGTGCCGCATCTGACTGGGTCCTGCCGCTGTTGTCTGCTGCAACAGCCTTGACGGTGAACGTGTACTCTTTCCCCTTTTCCAGATTGGAGAGGGATACCTTGTTCTCAGTTGTAGCGCCCTTGATGTCTCCTACCGTATACTCATATTTGACGGCTCCGGGGATTATGCTCCAGCTGATGATTGTCTTTGAGGCATATGTGCTTCCGATAGTGATTTCGGGCTTGTCCAGAGGGCTCACTGCTGAAGTGTGCACGTGGATGTACACGGGGTCGGACTCGGAAAGACCGCTGTCCTTGCCGGGCACGGCCTTGATTGTCACGACATATTCATTGGACGCCTCCAATTCATTGAACTTGATGAAGAGTGCGTCGGTCGTATCCGCTTCCGCACCGTCAAGTGAGTAGGCATAGCCCTCCGCTCCATATACTTTTGTCCAGTCGATGCGGAATCCGGATACGGTAACCTCGCTGACTTTGGGTTCCGGAGTCTTAAGCATTGCACCGGAATTGTCGTCCTTGGTTTCCGGACTGCATCCGTATGCCATGGATAGAACCGATGTTGCGACCGCGAATGCGGCGGCTTTTATCATTTTTGAAGTCATAATCATTCAACAGTCACATTTATTGTTCTGACGGACTGGTTGCCGTCGGTGATTCTGATAACGGTACTGCCCTTGGATATTCCCTTGATGGTCAAGATGCTGTCCTTGAGGCTGATTTCGATTATCCCCTGTGTGGTCAATGAATATGTCAGCACATCTGTCTTGTAGAAATAATCGGAAAGGTCTACACTTGTCTCGCTGCCGTTGCCGACTGTCACGTCCGGGATCGCCTTCACTTTCTTGACTGCGAGGAGCAGCTGGTACGTGTCCAGTGATCCTGCGCCCATGTTTCCGAAATATGGCGTTTCGCAGAACGGATCTACCGGGGTGACACTCGACAGCAGCGCTTCCTTGAGCATCTCGCATGTAAGACCTTTCTTCTTCTCTGTTCCGTAGTACCAGCTGACGGCAAGAGCACAGGCTCCAGAGACATGTGGACATGCCATTGACGTTCCGTTGATTCCCTCGTAGGCCGAGCCGCCGTCCTCCGAAACACTGGTGCTGTATACTCCTCCGTAGGTGGAGTTGAGTGACAGGTCACCGCCCGGAGCGGAAATGCTTACCCATTTGCCGTAATTCGTAAAATACGATGGGGTCCCGAGCCAGGAGGTTGCTGCCACGCTGATTACCGACTTGTCGGAAGCCGGGTAGCAGATTTCATCCGAAGTGTCGTTTCCTGCCGCGAAGATTACGATTCCTCCTGCCATAGGGCCTTCCTGATTGCCGTTCTCATCCAGTCCGGCGTACTTGACGAAATAGTGTATGGCGTCGGCAAGGGCGGAGTAATTGCCTCTGGTCCAGTCGTTCTCTGAAATGGCGCCGGCTGTGTAGCCCCAGCTGTTCTGGCAAATTACGGCACCATTGTCGGCGGCATATTTGATGGCGCGTACCTGGGCGCCCAGACCACCTCCTGAATTGCCGGATTCGGACGTTCCCAAAGTCTCGCAGGACATTATCCGGACACCGTCACCATTGCCTGAGCCTCCGGCAATGCCGTTTACTCCTATGCCATTGTTGTTCACTGCTGCAATGGTGCCTGCGACGTGCGTTCCGTGCATGTTCTCGGACGAGAACGTAAGATTGCCGTTATTGTCGGTGAAATTGTAACCGTTGACATCATCGATGTAGCCGTTGCCGTCATCATCAATCCCGTTTCCCGGTATTTCACCTTTGTTTGTCCACATGTTCGCCGCCAAGTCTTCGTGGTCGTATTTGACACCTTGGTCGACCACGGCTACGACGACATCGGGATTTCCTGTGCATAACTGCCATGCTGCATAGACGTCCGCATCGGCGCCCGCGACTGTAGAGTTGGCGTAGACATTGCCCGTATTGTTGTAATGCCACTGCATCCTTTGTGAGCGGACGCTTTCATTGAAAGGAAACGGAACGTTCCTCGCTGATGAATACGACTTCGTTCCGGTGAAATCTTCCTCTACGGTTGTCGGGGCCTTGGAATATGCAGCTGCCGCGGTCGGGAGAGAATACTCGATTACCTCCACGCCGTCGCATCCGGACAGCATCTCTGCCACCTCCTTCGCAGGAATCGTCTCGTCGTACTTGGCGATGAACCACCTGTCCAATCCTTCTTTTCTTGTCCTTGCTTCGAATCGTCCGCAAGGCGGAAACATGCGCTCGAAACTGACAGAACCGACGTCCATCAAAACCCTGTCGATCTGTGTGTTGCCTGACGTGACGCCTCCGCTTTTTGTTACCGTCCCGTCATTGGCGCCCGGCTTCATCTTTATGATTATCTCGCCTTGGATTGCTGTCTCCGGTGAAAATACGACGACAGGCCTGCCGTCTGCCGACTCAGGCCCATTGTCATCATTTCCGCCGATTCCGCTGCATCCCGCCAGCATTATCGCCAGCGGAACGAGTCTTAAGAATCTGTCTTTCATCATTGATTATAAAAAATTACTCTTTCACGCATCTTACCTGACCGCAGAACACTTGTGACCTTGTTTCATATGCCGCCCAGTAGCCGTTGAATACTGCTACGTGATATGCACAACTCTGGTTTGTGTCCTCTGAATCATAAGCCTTTTCCTGGCTCGTCAGGTAGAATGTCTGTCCGCTGGCATAGTTGTAAGGAGTTGTTCCTTCAGGAGAATACGTTGACGGATAGATGTTTCCGACCATAGGGTAGAAATCTCCAGTTTGTTTCCACACGCGTCCGCAACCTTTCTCGACGTTCCATAAATACTTGCTGCTGGTTCCGTTCTCGTCATATTCGCTATGCTTTCCGCCGGTCTTGATGCTCTCGTCGCCGGCAGCCGTGCCCCACATGTTCTTGACAGGAACCTTGTAGCCTGCCGGGCATGGGTCGAAAATGGTCTTCTCCTCTCCCCAAAGCCCAGGCTCTACACTATCCTTGTCGCTTGAGTTGATGTACCAGGAATAGCTTGTCGAATAATAGCCTACTAGAAATCTCATCGGATGCTCCGAAGCGAACGGGATATTGCCCGGCGCTGAAAATGTTGCTTTCCCTTTATACTTTGAATCAATCTCCCATTTCCCGCTTCCGTTTCCGATTTCAAGATTCGGCTTGTTCCATTCGGGATCGTTGCTGCAATACTCCTTGGAATTGTCGTAGTCTGTTATTCCGCTGTAGTCCCTGTAAGGGGAGCGTGACGGAATGAACGGATCCTTTCTGCCCATCTGATAGAGCATTCCCCTGTTGTTGATGTCCATCGGAATGTTGTTGAGGGCTCCAAGATTACGGTCCATAATCTGCGCGATGACATTGCCTTCAGGGCCGATGTGGTCGTGGGTGGTAATCTCGTTGTCTGTCACCCAGATGTGCCAGCTCCAGAGGACTTTGCCTTTGGCATTCTTTATGGCTATGAGGGCATTTCCCTCGCTCCTTCCTGTCGAGAATGAGATGTACCCGTTGCTATATGCCGGGGTTCCGTCAATGATTTCGTATGACATTGTGCGGTCGCCGTCATTTCTGGCTTCCCAGAGTAGTTCTGCATAGGCGGCATCCTTTATTCCGACTCCTTCAGTTTCGATATATTTGCTCTTGCCGTCCTTGCCTCCATTGCCTTTTATGTCAGCGCGGATCTTGTACGAACCGTTTGTGTTGGCTACATAGCAGTTCGCGGTTCCTGCAGCACTGAGGTCTGTGGCTCCATCTGCCCTTTGAGTGACCGTAAGCGAAACTTCCTTGGTTTCGTCGCATCTTACAGCTGTGACCGTGATATCCTCGGTCCTTACCGGACCCTTGTTTGGCTTGGCCTCGACCAAGAGGCAGCTGTCAGCATCGACAATGACCTCGAACCATTCTCCCGACCGGGTCGCGTAACTCCAGCTCTCGGCGTTGGTCGCTATGGTGATGACAGCCTTTCCACCTTCTTTGTCGAACACGATCTTAGGATCGGAAGACTGGACGTACAGCGGAGCCTGATAAGTATCGGGATCGACCTTTTTTGTCTCCACGCAGCCGGCGGCAATACCGGCGGCCAGAATCATTGTTATGATATAATTGTGTTTCATATTCTTAATCGTTTGGAAAATTACTCATCAGACTTGCATGGGTCCGGAATCTTGTCATAATCAGTGAGTTTCGTGCATCCTTTAAACATTGCCTTGAGGTTCTTCAGGTATGCGAATCCGGTAATGGCCGTCGCTTCGGAGGTCCTTTCGTAGAGGTGGTACTTCACGCCGTTCACTTCGGTGTATGGCGACTCTCCCGTCAGTGCGACGCAGCCGTCGAATGTGAAGGTTGCGCTCGTCAATGCCTTGAAGTTGTCGAAAATTCCTACGTTCACAGACTCAAGGGCAGAGCATCCCTGGAACAGGTTGTTGATATACCTTACTTTTTCAGGATTCAGGAAAATGTTGTCTCCCAATGTCTTGAGGGATGTGCATCCCTTGAATATGCCATTGATTGAGGTGGACCCATTCGCACAATTGAATATTTCAGAACCGACTTTCTCCAAACTTGTGCATCCCTGGAATGCGTAATTGTAGTTGCTGACCTTGCTGTTGTTCTTGAACAGGCCGGACGGAACTTCCTTGAGTCCGGTGCAGTCCTGGAATATGCTTGACATGTTTCCTGCCTTTGCATTGATGCCGCTGAACGCGTCAGCAGCTATGTCGGTAAGAGACGAGCATCCGGAGAACATTGAAGTCAATGTCTTTGTCTTCGTTGTCGTCCCGAACAGGCCGGCAGGCACTTTCTGGAGAGCCGTGCAGTTTTGGAAGCAACTCAGTACGGTGGTTGCATTGATATTATGGGCGAAAAGCCTTTCCGGTATTGTCGTCAGGGCTGTGCATCCGTTGAAAGTCTTGCTGAATGAATCCGCTCCGGTGAGCCCGTCGAAGAATCCTGCAGGAATCGCACTCAGAGCTGAACATCCCTCGAAAGCAGACTCAAGACTGATCTTGCTGGTGTTTGTTCCGAAGATGTTGCCCACGGATGAAAGATTCGTGCAACCCTTGAATGCCATCTTGTAGGATGTCACCTTGCTGTTGTTGACGAACAGCCCGTCAGGAAGACTTGTCAATGACGTGCATCCGCTGAATGCGCTTTCAAAGCTTGTCACGGAGACGTTGTTCGTGAACAGACCTCCAGGAAGGCTTGACAATGCGGTGCAGCCGTTGAATGCATTCTTGAAAGTCGTCACCAGAGTGTTGCTTGCGAACAATCCGGATGGAACAGATACGATGCCGGAAGAAGAGAATACGTCACTTGTCGTCTTCAGTCCGGTCATTGAGGCGAAGATACCCTCCGGGACGCTTTTGAGATTTGCGCAATTGCTGAACAATCCGCTGATGTCCGTTACTTTTACCGCGCCGGCGAAAGCGTTTTCGGAAACCTTGCTGAGCTTGGTGCAGCCATTGAACAGATTGCTGATGGAGGTACATGCGTCGCAGCCTTCGAGCAGGTTGTCGCCTATTTCCTCAATGCTGGTGCAATCCTTGAAAATGCCGGAAAATGAACGGAGCTTTGACAATCCCTTGAATACACCGGCTGGAATTGACTTGAGAGAGGTGCATCCGCTGAATGCATTGCTCAAGTTGGTAACATTCGTGGCATCCTTGAACAGTCCTGAAGGAATGCTTTCCAATGAGGAGCATCCATTGAAGATGTTTTCTATGTTCGTGATTTCCGTGAAGCCGTCAAGAAGCCCGGCAGGGATTTCCTTCAGGGATGAGCAGTCGTTGAAGACCATTCTCATTCCATTGCCTCTCTTTCCATAGACTACACCTTGTGAACCTGAATTCTTGAAAAGGTCGGCAGGTATGCTTTGGAGTTCCTTGCATCCGCTGAAACATGACATGAATGTGTCGACAGAACTGCATCCTTTGAATACGTCAGCCGGAATCGATTTGATTTTTGTTCCCGAAAATGTCTGCTGGAAGTTCTCGCATTTTGAGTTGTTGGCGAAGAGTCCGGCAGGTATCTCGGTCAGGCCTGTGTTGGAGAACGCCATTCTGAAAGTCTCGCAATCTTTCTGGTTACGGAAGATTCCTGCCGGAATTGTCGCAAGTGCTTCATCGTAGGAGAATATTGCATTCAACGTGGTGATCTTAGGGTTGTTGGCGAACAAATCCTTATCTACGGATTTCAGTTTGGACATGCCTGAGAATGTTGAACTGCAATCCGTGAGCTCCGGATTCTTGGAAAAGAGGTCCTTGTCGATGCTTTCCACTTCCTTGCAGAAACTGAATGCGGAGCCTGCATCTGAAAGTTTCGGACAGTTGAAGAACAGCTCGCGCGGAATGACCTTGATGGAGTCGCACGAGTAGAACATGTTGTTCACGCTTTGAGTTTCGGCGGCATTGGCAAGAAGTCCTTCCGGGATGGCCTTCAGGGCGCTGCAGTTGTTGAAAGCAGATTCGAATGATGTGACTTTCGAGAAGGCTTTCATGTCGTCTTCAGGAATGCTTGTCAGGTAGCTGCATCCGGCGAAGGCGGATTTCATTGATGTCAGTTCGAACTTTCCCCAGTTGTAGATTTGCTCGATTTGGTATTTCTGGTCAGATGACAGTGCGCTTACGCTGAATGCGCTTGTCTGTCCTTTCACGGAAACGACGAAATAGCCGGTGTCGGCATATTCGTGGGTCGGATTGTCGGCAGTGAACTTCTCGGCGTCTGAGCCGTCTCCCCAGTCTACCGTGATGTCCGTCACGCCTTCGACAGGAAGCTTCGACGTGCTGTTGGCTTTCGTTACATGAAGGCCGAGTATGAATGCTTCTTTGTCGATTCCCGGCTGAGAAATCGTTATCACCTCGGAATCGTTGTTCTCCTTGCCGTCTCCGGTCTTTACTGTGATTTTGGCTGTTCTGGTTTCGGCGTTCGGGTTGGCGGTAGGGGTGAATTTGAATCCTTTGTCTGTCTTTTCTACCTTCAGCCATCCGTCATCGTTGCCGGAAACCGAATACTCCCAGTCGAAATTTGCCTGGATTTCCACTTCTCTGGCATCGTCGGAAAAAGGTGTCACAGGAACGGTGAGGACGGAAGACGCGATGTGCGCGGCCCTGTCCTGAAGTACGTCGATGGTTTCGGAAACAAGTTTTTCACCTGTTCCGGCCTTGATTGTGAAACTTACATTCCTGTCGGTATATTCCTCGTTCTGATAGGCGCTGATTTTGACGGAGTTGCCTTCTCTGGTGACGAGCATCCATTCACATCCGGAAGTCTCGAATGTCCAGTCCGGGTCTGTCGACGTTACATCGAATGATGCTGAAAGTTCACCTTTGGCTGCAAGATGGAAATTGTTCTCTGATGCAACGATTTCCGGGGTCCCGTATGCATTCTGTGTGGCCCCGATGGTGGCGGTCTTGTTTCCGGCCTTGATGGTCACAGTGGCTGACAGTTTTTTGTCAACTTGGTTGGCTGCACAGGAAAGTGTCAGCTGGCTGGTTTCCTTGTCCGCCTCTCCTTTGACGAAAGTGTCGCCGGTAACCTCGAAGGTCCAGTCTGCATTTGTGTTGACATTGACTACAACCTTTCCTCCCAGGCTCTTGAACGCTATGTCTGCGTTTGTTCCATCCTGGGCCGTGAAAAGAGTGTTTCTCGATTCGACGGACAGCACGGTGTTCGCTTCTGTCCCGTTCTCTCCCGGAACAGGATTCTGGTAGTTGATCGTCTCCTTGGTGCAAGCGCAGAATGAGATGGCCAACAATGTGGAGAATATTATCTTTTTCATTGTCTATAGTCTTGAAATGATTATCCCTGTGTTTGTTTCTCGGCTTTCACGAAGTGCATCTTGCCATCGGCATAGTACACATCGCTGAGCATGGCCATATTCTGGCTGGCGCCGATTCTGACAATGAGCCCTAGAGACCCGTATGCTTCATCGAATCCATCCAGAAGGATAGCCTGGCAATTCTCGTCCTTTCCGTCTGTGGCGGTCCCGACAGTGCCATAGATGATGCCTGTTTCGAATTTTCTTTCGGTGATGTTCGGTTGCACCATATAATAGTAGTAAGTCTCTCCTGATGTCTCTATGGTTCTTGTCATGCAAAGCGAGCCTAGCGTAAGCACCATCTTCTTGGAATCCTTGTCATAAGACGCCTCATATTCGGTGCCATCCACGAACAGGTTTTTGATAGTGAATGACTTGCCGTACTCTTTCTGCTCGATTGTACAGTATGAGCCTATACCGGGAACATTTACTGCGTTGCCGCCATAGTACCAGCGCTCGGCATAGAGTCCGTAATTGCCAAGCATCTGGAAATAAGGATTTTCCTCGCGGGAAATCTGTGCGATTTTGATTTCCTTGCTTTCAGACTTGTCTCCTACAGTTGCGGTGACCGTAACGGTGGCATCGCGGTGCGTTTCGCCATTGGCTGTTGCCGTAACGCTGACAAGAGAGCCGTCCATGCTGGCGGTCAGCCATGATGCGCTGGATTCGACCTTCCAGGCTGCATTTGTCTCCACTATAAACTTGAAACTGTCTCCTTCGGAGTCGAGTTCAATGCTTTCCGGGCCATTGATTTTCAGGGATAGAACGGCTCCTGACCATGATTGCGAAATCAGGATTTCCTTTTTCTCCGTTGCTGATTCCAGTGTTACAGATGACTTTCTGGAATCACCTGTTTCATTTGCGGAGACAGTGATGGTGACTTTGTCTTCATCATCCGTGGTCTTGATCCAGGATTGATCGGATACGGATGAGTGCCACTCTGACGGGCATGCGACCGAGATGGTTGCGACGCCTCCCTCTTTAGGAAATGCCACTTTGTCCTGAGAAATGATGAGGACGTCAGCGATTTCCTCCTTTGTCTCCTCGCTGCAGGCTGAAAGTGCCAATAGCGGAAGCGCTAGCATTGCAAGCAGTTTTCTCATTGTAATATTTTTTAATTGATTATTGATTGTGAGCAAGCGTTAAAAAAGTTGGTAAAGATTTGCAAAGGATTTTCGAGGATAGATTTCTTTTCGAAGATGGAGTATACTGGACGTACACGACTGATGAGAAAAAGAATATAGACCGAAAAGACTAGTAAAGATTACCGAGTTGTTTTTAATGGATTACTAAGATTAAGAAACCGGAAAACGGTTTTATTGTTGCGTTAGTTAAGAATGTCATGAGGATATGCGTCTGATGACAACTTTTTGGATATAAAATGCTTTCATTTTGTTATTTGGTCGTTTTATCTTCTCTTCCAAATATAGAAAAATATACCTTACAGTGTTCCTTTTTTTTGTAAAAAATGTTGTTATAATTATGTTTCGTCCCCGTTGTCCATGAGGAGGTTACATGCCAAATAGTTATTTGTTTCTCCAAGTTGGTTTTGAATTGTCACTTCAATGATTGCCGAATGTCACTATTTATTATTAATTTTGCAAGATATGAAACCGGCCTTGCCTTGCCTTGCGTGAGGCGTTGGGCGTAAATTTATTTATATGGCACAGAAACCGTCTATACCTAAGGGGACAAGAGACTTCGGCCAGGAGGAAATGGCCGCCAGAAACTACATATTCGACACAATCCGTTCTGTCTACAGGACTTACGGATATGTGCAGATCGAAACTCCTGCTATGGAGAACCTTTCCACCCTTCTCGGAAAATATGGCGACGAGGGCGACAAATTGCTTTTCCGCATACTTAACAGCGGTGATGCGTTCGGTCGCATTGACATTGAAAATTACAAGAGTGAGGATGGTACGCTGAACAGCGGCAAGATTACCTCCGAAGTGTGCGAAAAGGGCTTGAGGTATGATTTGACGGTTCCTTTCGCGCGCTACGTCGTTCAGCATCAGAACGAAATCGCGTTCCCGTTCAGGCGTTTTCAGATCCAGCCGGTCTGGCGCGCTGACCGTCCGCAGAAAGGTCGCTATCGCGAGTTTTATCAATGTGATGCCGACGTTATCGGAAGCAAGTCGCAGCTGAACGAGCTTGAACTCGTGCAGATTGTGGACACCGTATTCACGAAATTCGGTATCAATGTTGCCATAAAGATCAATAACCGTAAGGTGCTCACTGGATTGGCTGAAATCTGCGGCTATCCGGACAAGGTTACTGACATTACAGTTGCCATCGACAAACTGGACAAGATCGGACTCGAGGCCGTGGAAGCGGAGATGATGGAGAAAGGTCTTGACGAGAAGGCAGTTGCGGTGATCGAGCCGATTCTGAAACTGGAAGGCACCACGGAGGAGAAGATTGCTGTAATGCGCGGCCTCATGGAAGGCAAATCAGCATCCGGCATTGTTTCGGAGGAAGGTCTCAAGGGTCTCGACGAACTTGCCGAGCTGTTCGGGTTCATTGCCAATGCCGGAGTGAGCCAGAAAGTCGAGATGGATCTTTCGCTTGCCCGTGGACTTAATTATTATACAGGTGCGATTTTCGAGGTGAAGGCATTGGACTACGCGATCGGAAGTATTTGCGGCGGCGGACGTTATGACAATCTTACCGGAATTTTCGGGCTGCCTGGAATGTCCGGTGTCGGCATTTCTTTCGGTGCTGACCGTATTTATGATGTGCTGAAGGGCTTGGATAAATTCCCTAAGGGGCTGGCCGGCTCGGCTTCCGTGTTGTTTGCCAATATGGATGCTTCTATTCTGCCGTATATCGTCCCTGTAGTCAGGACTTTACGTGGGGCCGGAGTGTCATGCGAGATTTATCCTGACCAGACGAAACTCAAGAAGCAGTTCGATTACGCCGAGAAGAAGGGAATTCCGTTCGTGTCGATCAACGGCAGTGACGAGGCCGCTTCCGGCAAGATCAATGTCAAGAATCTTTCGACAGGCGAGCAGATGTCTTTCGCGAAAGATGACATTGACGCGCTCGTGACGTTCATTTGCAAGTAATTAGTGTAGATATCAATTATATAACTTAAGTTTCGTATTGCGAAACTCCACTGTTAAAGACCGCAAGGGCGACAGTAAGTCCCTTCCCCGAGGGGAGGGATTTAGGGTGAGGGTGACGTGCATATAAAAAGTGCGTTGGGCTTATATGCTTCGAACGAGTGACGACCCTCGCATTCGCACAAACGTTCGGCAAGTTGGATAACTTGCGAAACTCGAGTTATATGATTGCCGTTCCCAGGAATACCTCGGTGCGGCAATTGTCGTCAATGTAATTATGGAAAATAAAAATCTCGTCTGGGGGTATGCCGCGGGAATCATTACAGGTGTAACCTATGGTCTGAATCCGCTTTTCGCCAAGCCGCTCCTTTCAATGGGAGTCTCGGTGGATACGATGTTGTCCATCCGATATTTGCTGGCCGTCATTATCCTGGGAGTGTGGCTGCTTTTCCGCCATGAAACTTTCCGGGTGAACAAGGCACAGTTCCTCAGGCTCTGTGTCCTCGGCATTCTGTTCGCATTGAGCAGCATGCTCCTGTTCCAGTCCTATAATTATATACCGGCAGGCCTGGCCACCACCATAGTGTTCCTTTACCCTGTATTGGTGGCATTGATAATGGTATTCCTGAAGGTCTATCCGACGTGGCAGGTCTGGGCGTCGATTTTCATGACGTTCATCGGAGTCGTCATCCTCAGCAAGCCGTCCGGCAATGTCTCATTGAATCTCAGCGGTTTGCTTCTTGCCGGCGGTTCGGCTCTGGCATACGCCATGTACCTCGTGGTCGTGAACCGCAGCCGCCGTCTCCGCACGGTTTCCAGCCACATCCTGACATTCTACGCCCTGGGAATCGGCTCGATCCTTTTCATCCTCCACAATGCTTTTTCCGGGGGTGAATTTTTCGGCGGTGTCCATGGCTGGTTCTGCTGGATGAATCTCGTAGGTCTGGCCATATTCCCGACATTGGTATCCCTCCTGACCCTAGCCATGGCCACCAGAATCATCGGCGCCACCAGAACGTCCGTCCTGGGAGTCTTCGAACCTGTCACCGCAATCGCCGTAGGAACCATTTTCTTCGGTGAGTCCCTGACACTCAATATCATAGTAGGCGTAATCATTACCCTCATCGCCGTCACTTTCATGATCGTCACCGGGAAAAAAAGTTAAGCAGTTCCGTGCTTTTGTTCTGGGAAGGTGTTGCTGTGTGCAAGTAGCGTTTAATTGCGTGGAGCGTAATCTGGTGAATATTACCGATTTAACCATTTTCAGAGTTGCGATTCCTGTAACTCTGAAAATGGTTAATTGATTATAGTACAATGACTTGTGCTCCACGCCACCCCCCCCTGTATCTGAACGTACTCGACTGATGAGAAAAGAGATATAGACCGAAAAAATCCCTTAGATGATGCAGGTTATTATTTTTTGGGGATGTTACTAGACGCAAATGAACTAGAAATAGTAGCGGAATCCTACTGAAGGTTTGATGCCGAGACTGAACTGTACAGCTGAAGTCGTCGAATAATTATCGGAATCATCGCCCTTAATCTTCAGGTAAGCATAGTCTAGTGTCAAGAGATTTACACTCAGCCCGAGATGTGCTGTAGGTCTGAACTCAAACTGGCCGATGGCGAAATTCATACCGAATCCTGCAACTCCATTTTTCTGAAATTTAGATGAGGAGAGGTCTGACTTATACTGTCCGAAATAACCGCAAATGCCGAATTCCGGTGTGTAATACAGATTGCCGGTTACGTTGAGGTAGTAAGCTATGCTAGGTCCGATAGCAAAAATATTCGTGTTGTCTTTCATCCACTTGCCGTCCTTTTTACCGGTAGGGGATGACAGCAGTTCGTAACCGAGCCCACAGCTTACTCTCCAGTTGTCGGCAAAGAAATATCCGAATTCTCCGGTCAGATTAAATTCTGTGTCTGATGGCGTGGAGTCACCTTTCACGGTTGTCGAGCCGACAGTAACACTGGTTTTGCTGGATCCGCCAGAAACTCCTAAAATTCCACCTACATACATATCGCCCCTGTTCTGGGCGAAAATTGCGCTGCATGTCATAGCCGCAGCCGCTAACGTAACGATTAACCGTTTCATTTTCATTTATTGCTTTAAAAAGTTCATCTAAAATAGGAATTATTTTGATAATTGGTATTGTGTTTATAAAAAAATGTATCTTTGAGATGCACTACCTCTACAGACATTTACTGAAGTGTTTTTTAATATCTTTCTTTAATTCTTACTGAAAGAGGTGATTCGCAACTATAATTTGTTTCTATGAAAAAGTTGGGTCTGACAACACGGGAACCAATCGGGATGCGGCCACGGGCGAATCCGTAACTCGCTGATAATCAAATACCAATTTTGCAAGAGCGTGGAAATACAGCCGTTTTTTGGCCACGTTTCCACGCCATGTTTTATAACTCCTTGCAAATCAGTCTTTTGCAAACTCGCAGCGTGGCCGCGTCCCGCTACCGCATCAGGTGGAGGACCAAGATCTGGTGGAGGAAGGCAGATGTCACGGAAAAACACCGGGAAAGACCATGTGGAGGGAGAACCCCGGCGGAGGTGGAGCCTCTGGAGGCATGGTCGCCCATGACCTTGTGAATGGGTGTCAGGCGGCAGCCTGACGGGATGAGCGAAGCGAACCTCCAGAGGTCTCACCTCCGCCGGGGCGTGTGAAAGCTAACGGGTCGTGGTGCATAAGTCTTTGTCTCATAGCGTACTATCTGATAGCCAACGATTTACACTCCACGCCTAATGTATCGTCCTGTCCGGAAATTAATCACCGTAGGAACCATTTTCTTCGGTGAGTCCCTGACATTCAATATTATAGCAGCCGTAATCATAACTCTTATCGTCGTTACCTTCATGGTCGTCACAGGGAAAAAGTAAAAAAAAGTTTAGCAAAAGTTTGCAAAACAAAAAATAATGCTTACCTTTGTAATCCAATCACATCGCGGGGTAGAGCAGTTGGTAGCTCGTCGGGCTCATAACCCGGAGGCCGGAGGTTCGAGTCCTTCCCCCGCTACTAGAATACGGACGTTGAGAAATCAGCGTCCGTGTTTTCTTATTGTCGCTACCAAACTACCGGAAATTGTGAATTAGTTTGTAATTCATGAAAAGAGTTGTATCTTTGTAGTGCATTATTTAGGTAGTGTATGACAAATAAGAGCAGGCATCCTTTCCCTAAAAGGGATGTCTGTTTTTTTAGGCTTACCGAGGGGGTACTTTGCGTAGAGGATATTGTTCGTTCAGTCATACATAATATACCTAAATAATAATGCGAACAATTAAATTTCTTGCGATAGTCACCATTGAAGTGGAGATTATCAGGCTTGTCAAGGTACGTGCGTATAAGCGTGTACGTAACGGCAAGATAGAGAAGGTAAGAAGCCACTATAGGGGATATTAGGGTGTCTCCCATGGAATAGCTGAATGCCGGATGCCGTAAGGCTGATTTCTGCTTTACCCCTCGGGTTTTTTATATGTTTCCCAATCATCACAGCGCGGATATCTCATAGGAGAAGTCTATAACTCGGGCGAAGTCATTGGTGAATTGGTTCGATAATTTGATTATTTGTTCTACTAGAACACGGATGCCGAGAAATCAGCGTCCGTATTTTCTTATTACCACTACATCACTACAGGAAATTGTGGTCAGGGGAAAAACCATGGGTGAGTCCTGAACCGCTGCCGTCCTGACATTCCGTGGCTGATCAAAATTTTGGGTTACGGGTCCGGTTTTGTCCTATCTAAAACGTTTTCGTGGAACAAAACGCCTCTGCGGATACGTTTGGTTCCACTTAAAACGTTTATCCGGAACCAAATTTAGTAATCGACGAAAAACGAATGGATTTATCTACAAAAACCACGTTGTTTGATAAAAAAGGTTATATTTGTCCGATGTAATACACAACTCAAGTTTCTCACAAGCGGAACACCGATGTTGAAGCCCGGCAGGGTGACGGCAAGTCCCTTCCACGAAGGGTGGAAACGTGATAAAAGTGCGTGGACTTCAATCCTCGGATTAGTGACAGACGTCAAATTTTGATGCGCTCTTACCATGTAGGAGTACGTTGCGGCCACCTTCCAAACAACCTCGTTTCAACCAACTGACGCTATTACTCTTGCTTACTTGTGTTCACACTAGCGATAATGACTACATTTTCCATATTCTTTAATATAAATGTTTTCCGTATATTCAATGATTACAATTATGGCAAATTTAACAATGCATATTTTGATTATTTGCAATCGTTCTTTATATTTGTTCATATTGGATAGGGAAGGACTAGAAAGGACCGTGGTTCATCTGGAAATTGATGGAAAGCACTATTACTACAGGAATTTGAAAGATCTTTGCGAACAGTGGTGTTCTGATGTTCTTTGTGTGTCTTATGCGAAATTCCGCAACTTTGGTCTATCACCTGATAAACCTTATTTGTGCCAGAAATGTATAATTTGAAAATGTAAAATTATCACATAAAAAAGAGAAAGATAAATATGAGAAAAATTGCATTATTTTTGACGATTGCTCTATCGCTTGTTTCTTGCATTTCTAGAAGCACCTATGAAAGAGTTCTTGAAGAAAACAAAGAGCTTAAAGTTCAAATGCAAGCATTTGAAGAATTAAAAGTTCTTTATAATAAGGTTCAAGATGAACTCGCTGGTTATAAAAATGCTCCAGATATATTATATTCACAAGCTCTCGAATGCATAAAAGTGAATGATCGAAATGGTTTAGCATCCATATGTGAGAGTCTTCACAAATTTCATCCGAACTCATCAGAATACAGTAAGGTTCAGCAGTCTTTGGCTAAAATGGATAAAGATATAGCCGACAAGGAGGCTGCGGCAAAAGCAAAACGGATGCAAGCTGTAAATAAACTCAAGAAAAGATATGACGATGTGTCAGCCATATCTTGGTATTATAACCCTTACTTTACTCATTACAACAATTCGAATCATATGTCAATATATATGGGAAAGAGAACTTCTGGAGAACCATGGCTTCGACTCCTGATGTCATATTATGGTGAAGATTGGATTTTCTTTGAAAAGGCATACTTGTCTTATGATGGCAATACACGAGAGATACCATTTAACCAATTTGATGATAAGGAAACGGAAAACTCAGGAGGCTACGTCTGGGAATGGATTGACGTGTCGGTAGATAGTGACCTTTTGGAATATTTAAGACGGATGGTTGGCGGAAAAGTTGTTAAAATGAGACTTACTGGCAAGTATACTCACGATAAAATATTAACCTCAACAGAAATCAATGCACTAAAGGATATGCTACTTGGATATGATGTTCTTCTCAATGGAGAGTAAATATCACTGATTGGTTAACATTAACATAAAATGTGAATGTAATCCGGCCGATCCTGCTGTGTCTCTCTTAGTCTAGATTGTTTCAGCAAATTTGGAGACTTGTGAGAAGGAATTTTTAAAAAGTTTAATTGACACATCTTTATGTTAATATGTCATGAGGTGATAAAATTGTGTGTTTCTAAAATAGAGTTGTATCTGCGCAACGTCGTAAGATAAATGGTAGAAATAAGAGCAGGCTCCCTTACCCTAAAAAGTGAGTCTGCTTTTTTGTCCCATCTAAAACGTTTTTGCAGAACAAAACGCCTCTGCGGATACGTTTGGTTCCACCTAAAACGTTTTCGCGGAACCAAATTTAGCAATCGTCGAAAAACGCCGAGATTTATCGACAAAAACCACGATGTTTGATAAAAAAGGTTATATTTGTCTGATGTAATACACAACTCAAGTTTCTCACAAGCGGAACACCGATGTTGAAGCCCGGCAGGGTGACGGCAAGTCCCTTCCACGAAGGGTGGAAACGTGATAAAAGTGCGTGGACTTCAATCCTCGGATTAGTGACAGACGTCAAATTTGCGCGGAACCTCACAGAATGGCAACTTGCGGAACTTGAATAATATCAAACAATATGAACAACGTTACGAAAATGCTTCTGACATTGGCTTCCGCTGCGGCCGTATCATCTTGCGGAGAGGGCGGGCAAACTGCTGAATTCAAGTACCTTATCGATGAATTTGCTGACGTCAAGATTATGCGTTATCAGATTCCGGGATGGGACAAGCTCAGCCTGAAACAAAAGGAATATGTATATCATCTCAGCGAGGCTGCAAAGTATGGCTGGGATATATATTGGGACCAGAACTGCAAAGACAACCTTGCAGTCAGGAAAGTCCTCCAGAATATTATCGAGAACTACAAAGGCGACCGCACCGCCGAAGAATTCAACCAATTCATGGTATATGCCAAGAGAGTATTCTTCAGCAGCGGCATCCATCATCACTATGCTGAAGACAAATTCTTCCCGGAATGCAGCCAGGAATACTTCCGGTCACTCATGGAAGCATGCGGTGACGGCGAAAAATGCGGAAAGATACTTCCGGTCATCTATTCCCCTGACCTTTATGCGCAGAGACGCTCCTCATCCAAGGACGGCGACATCGTGGCGCTCTCATCTGTAAACTTCTATGAAGGCGTCACACGAGACGAGGTGGAAAAATATTATGCCGGAATCGTAGACGAAAAAGACCCTGAACCGATCTCTTACGGCTTGAATACCAAGGTCGTAAAGGGCCCGGACGGCGTGATTCGTGAAGAAGCCTGGAAAGTCGGCGGAATATATGGCCCGGCACTCGAAAAGATCTGCGAGGAATTGGAAAAGGCGAAAGCCGTAGCAGAAAATGATGTCCAGAAGAAGGAAATCAGCGAACTTCAGGAATATTACAGGACCGGCGACCTCAAACTCTGGGACAAATACAATATCACATGGGTGAAAGACACGCTCGGCGTAGTGGACTTTACGAACGGATTCGTGGAGGACTACAATGACCCTCTCGGACGCAAGGCGTATTGGGAATCAGTCGTAAATATGAAAGACTCAGCGGCCTCGGCGCGTACTGAACTGCTCAGTGCCAATGCCCAATGGTTCGAAGACCACGCACCGATTGACGATCGCTTCAAGAAGAAAAGCGTCAAGGGAATATCCGCCAAAGTCATTGATGCCGCGTGCCTTGGAGGCGGCTGCTATCCTGCGACCCCAATCGGAATCAATCTCCCTAATGCCGACTGGATCAGGAAGGAATACGGCTCCAAGTCCGTGACCATCGCAAACATCACGCACGCGTACGACGCCGCTGCCAATGAATCTCCGAAATCCGTGCTCGAAGAATTCGCATACTCGGAAGAAGAAAAGGCAATGGAGAAGAAATATGGTGCCTACGACGATGAAATCCATACGGACCTCCACGAATGCCTCGGACATGGATCAGGCCAGTTGCTGCCGGGTGTTTCCCCTAACGCCATGGGCGAATTCGCATCAGCATTGGAAGAAGCCAGGGCGGACCTCTTCGGCCTCTATTACATTGCGGATCCGAAACTTGTAGAACTCGGCATTCTCTCCGACAAGGAAGCATATAAAGCTCAGTATTCCAACTATATAAGGAACGGACTCATGGTCCAGACGAACCGCATTGAACTCGGACGCCAGATTACCGAGGCTCACATGCAGAACCGTCAGCTCATCGCAATGTGGTGCTACGAGCACGGGCAGAAAGACAATGTCATCGAGAAGAAAGGAAAGAACGGCAAGACCTATTTCGTTGTCAATGATTTTGAGGCGTTGAGAGGACTGTTCGGTGAACTTCTCGCTGAAATCCAGCGGATCAAGTCAGAAGGCGATTACGAGGCCGGCAAGAACCTCATCATGCGATATGCGGTCGACATTGACCCTGAACTTCACAAGGAAGTGTTGGACCGTTATGCGGCATTGGGCCTGAAGCCTTATGGCGGATTTGTGAATCCTGAGATTGTCCCTGTCGAGAAAGACGGACAAATCGTGGATTACAAGGTGGAATATCCGGACGATTTCCTTGGCCAGATGCTTCACTACTGTCATAAATACAGCGTGTTGTAGCATGCCCTACAATTCGACGAAAGAATATCTCAAAGGTTACAGGACATATCTCCGTGCAGAACGGAGTATGTCCTTAAATACTTATAAATCATATTGTTCCGATGTTCAGGAGATGTTGTCGGCATTGGGCGGCCAATCCGGCCAAGATGCGGATCCCAGATTGGTGACCCGTGACGACATACTCTCGTATCTTGAAACCAGGACATCGGCGGACGATGCCATTTCCAAGCGGACACAGGCGCGTATACTGAGTTCCCTGCGGTCCTTTTTCGGATGGCTCCAGATGGAAGGCGACATCACAGACAACCCGTGTGACGGCATTGACCCTCCGAAAATAGGACGGTATCTGCCTTCGGTCTTGTCGATAGATGAGGTCTTGTCAATAATTGACTCCGTGGATGTCACCAAGTGGACCGGATGCCGGGACCGCGCCATACTGGAATTGTTATATGGCTGTGGACTAAGGGTTTCCGAGGCCTCGTCCATAAGGATCTCCGACATCTATATCAATGATTGTTTCGTCAGGATAGTGGGGAAAGGGGACAAGGAAAGGGTGGTCCCGATGGGCGAACCGGCGCGCGACGCCATCCTGAAATATCTGGAAGTCCGACCTGAACCGGCATTGCCGAAATTTGACGATATCCTGTTCCTGAACAAGTCGGGAGGGCAGCTGAGCCGCATATCCATATTCAACATGGTGAAGAAGCAGGCGCTGGAAGCCGGTATCACGAAAGAAATCTCGCCGCATACTTTCAGGCATTCGTTTGCCACACACCTTATAGAAGGAGGGGCTGATTTGAGGGCAGTCCAGGAAATGCTGGGACATGAAAGTATCCTGACCACTGAAATCTATACCCACATTGACAGTACGACTTGGCAGAAAAACATTCTGGAGCATCATCCGATGAAATAAATTATTATCTTTGCGGGGTATGATGTTTTGCGGGAAATATAGTAAGGGCTCATTGGCCATGTCAGTCGGCAGACTCCTGTCGGCGATTGTTGCTGCGGCAATGCTCCTGGCAGCTTGCTCGGAAAAAGGCCTTGACACGGAAAATGTTCCCAGAAAATTCAAAAACAGAACCGATGCCCCTCGAAGCAGGAAGGTCCTTCTTCTTTATTCTGCCGGGCTGGTGGATATCAGCAGCTATCTGAAAGAAGATATCCAGGACCTCGAAAACGGTTATGTTCCGCGGAAAATGGAATCGGCTGATGTCCTGCTGGTATTTTCCAGACAGCCGATCGACCATTCTTGCACCAAGAGGTCTCCTTCATATCTTTACCGTTTGAGCACGGATGTAGATGACAATCTGGTCCGGGACACGCTTGCGGTCTGGCCCGCGGATTCTGCAGCTGCTTCAGCCGGGACAATGAAAGCCGTCCTGACTTATGTCCGGGACAAGTTCCCTTCAAGCAGCTACGGGATGATTTTTTCTTCCCATGCCACCGGATGGCTTCCTGCGGAAATCACCGCATCTCCGTCGTCGTCAGGCTCAGTCTCATTGTTCAGTGTCGGCGCAGATATGAGTGGCTCCAAAGTCACCGACTCCATGGAATTGGAGGACTTCGCAGCGGCGCTGCCGATGAAACTGGACTATCTGATTTTCGATGCATGTCTGATGGGAGGCGTGGAAGCAGCCTATGCCCTCAGGGAAAAATGCAATAATGTCGTATTCGCCCAGACTGAAACCATGGCGGACGGCTTGTGCGATTATAAGACATTGACGCAGAATCTGTTGAAACCGAATGCCCCGGATTTGAAAGGCATGTGCGAGGTGGCGTATGAACATTATATGTCGCTGACGGGCATCAACAAGGCATATACGGTATCTATCATTGATTGTTCCCGTCTTGAACCCCTTGCCGACATCAGCCGTGAACTGTTTGACAGATACAGGACGCAGATTGCAAACGTCAATCCTTCCAGAGTCCAGGCGTGCTATCACACATATTTTTCCTCCAGTGCCAGAAGGCATTATTTCTATGATATGGAGGATATTCTCTACCAAAGCGGTGTGTCGCAGCAAGATATGAGCAGATTTCGTACTGCGCTGGAAGGCTGTGTGGTATATAAGGCTGCGACTCCCAAGTTCTTGACACTCACGATAGACAAGCATTGCGGCCTGAGCATGTACCTTCCGAGCAATGGTACAAACGCACTTGACGAGTTCTATAAGACCCTGTCGTGGAACAAAGCTACAGAACTCGTCAAATAAAGGTGTAAAAGTCTTTTATTCAGCTTTTTCTTCGGCCATCGCCGCATTATAGCACTGGCGGCAAAGCGGCTCATAGATATCTTTTTCACCGAGAACCACCAGTTTATGGCTCTTCGTCAGGCGATGCGAATGATTTGCCAGATTGCCGCACTTCACGCAGATCGCATGGACTTTCTGTACGTCCTCGGCGATCGCCATCAATCCCGGAATCGGCCCGAAAGGCTTGCCCATATAATCCGTGTCCAGGCCGGCGACAATGACGCGCTTTCCGTTGTCCGCGAGCTTCTGCGCCACCTCGACCAGGTCCTCGCCGAAAAACTGCGCCTCATCTATGCCAATGACTTGCGTATCTTCTGCCGCATCCAGCATTTTCTTCGCGTCGGTTATCGGGATGCAAGGAATGCTGTGGAGGTCATGCGACACTACATCCATGTCGGAATACCGCTTGTCCACTGCCGGTTTATAGATTTCTATCTTCTGGTTCGCGAACTGTGCGCGCTTGAGCCTTCTAATAAGTTCTTCGGTCTTGCCGGAAAACATTGAGCCGCAGATTACTTCGATGCAGCCTGTCTTTTTGGGATTCTCGGAATACATAATTACTGGTTGAAATGTATTGCGAATTTAACATTTTTCATGCGTATGTGCAACAAGTGTTCTCCAGATTTGAGCAGACATAAAAACTTTTCTATATTTGCCTTGTCAAAACAACCACAGACTTAAATGGGAAAGATGGAAGGCAGTATATTTGTGAGCGGACTCAAAACTGGCGATGCCGAGGCTTGGCGTTACCTTTTTGTTCGCTATTATGCTGTGTATCTGCGGTTTATTACCAAGATTGTCGGAGATATGACTTCAGCTGAAGACATCGCCCAGGAAGTCTTTCTCAAACTGTGGAAGAGCCGCGAACGGTTCGATTCTGAAGCGTCGGTGGAAAAATTGCTATATGTGATAGCGCGGAACAGCGCATTCACTTTTCTTCGGGACAGGAAGTCATTTGTTCAGGTGGAAGAGTCCAAAGCCGCAGACGCGACTTTGCTTTCCGTGGAGGAGGAACTGCTTCAGAAAGAGCGCAGGAAAATGCTTGATGATGCCGTGAAATCATTGCCGAAACAGCGTAAGGCGGTGGTTGATATGAAAATGGGGGGGGTACGAACCGCTCAATATCTGAGGGCCTCAAATTGTCGGAAAAGACTGTTGAGAGACATATCACTTTGGCGCTCAGCGAGCTGAGGACCAAGTTCCGGTCGTAGATTGAATTTTTTCATTTTCTGATTGGGGGATTCTCCTCCTTTCCGAGTTCATTGTATAGTATGAACTCGAATTCAGATAAAAACATAAGTAAATTCCAGGAATTGCTTCTGGAGAATGAGGATAGTCCCCAGTTTGATGTGGTTCTTGGCGAACTGCTCAGGCAGGCTGAGTCTGAAGTTACAGGGAAGGACGTTTCGATGGGCGAGGCGGCTTTCAATGGTTTTGCGAAAAATGTCGGTCTGACAGTCCGCAAGAAAGGGCATTCTGCATTACGCATTGTCTCGAACATTGCCGCGGCTTTGTTCATCCCGCTGCTGTTCACCTGCCTTTGGCTCTCATTTGGAGCAGGTGGTGAGACGGAGACCGTATGGAATGAGATTTCCACGGCATATGCGGAAAATGCTTCCGTGGAACTATCCGACGGGACATCTGTGAAAATCGGTCCGTGCAGCCGCCTGATATATCCGGACAAGTTCTCATCTTCTGAAAGAAAAGTGTTTATCAGTGGAGACGTTCTCTTTGACGTTGCAAAGGATTCTGAGAAGAAATTTGTCGCGGTTTCCGACAATATGGATGTGATAGTCCACGGAACCCGCTTTCACGTGTCCTCTTTTATGGATTCCAAAAATGAGGAGGTCGCGCTTCTCAACGGTTCTGTAGAGCTTTGCATGCACGCCGACGGAACATCCGTAAAGCTCGTTCCCGGCGATATCATACGCTATGACAAGGAAAAAGGGAATGTGAAAAGATTACATTTCGATGTGAATAATTATGAACGGGTTCTGGCAGTAGACGGACTTCAGTTTGTCGATGCCACCCTCTCGGAAATAGTCGGCACGCTTTCACGCCGCTTCAAGGTGGATATCAGCGTGGAGGACAGCATCGCGGGGGAAAAATACTATGCGTCGTTCATTAACGGGGAAAATCTCGATGAGATACTGAATGCGCTCAATGTTGAGAGGCATTTCAGGATTAATCACAGTAATAACAAAATTAAACTAACAGTAAGATGAACCTGAAATCTTTTATCAGGGTACTCGTCGCCTTGCTGACCGCAGTTTTTCTGTCATGTGCACTGGGGTACGCCCAGGACATAACGCTGAATATGCGTGATGTCAAAGTGTCGAGGGTAATCGCTGAAATCCAGTCCCGATATGGATATTCGGTGGTGGTCAAATCGTCAGGAATAGATATGGAGCGGAAGGTCTCTGTGTCGCTGAAGGATGTTGACGTTGAAACAGCTGTACGAAAAGTATTTGAGGGGCAGCCGGTGTCTGTCAGCGTAAGCGGACACACAGTGCTTGTTTCCGAGAGCCGTGTGGCGGAGGAAGACAATGTCGGCAGGCCTGACGAACGCTTCAACTTGAAAGGCAGCGTAAAATCCGATGACGGCGAAGCTTTGGTCGGAGCCGGGATTATGGTCAAGGGACGCCAAGGAGCCGGTACGGTCTCCGACATTGACGGAAAATTCAGTCTTGACGTCGCTTTGAATGAAATTCTCGTCGTTTCGTTTATAGGTTTTACAGACGTAGAGATTCCCGTCAGGAATACGGCTCCGCTCGAAATCGTTCTTTCCCCGGATACGGAATTTCTCACGGAAACCGTGGTCATAGGCTATGGTACCCAGAAGAAAGTAAATCTTACCGGTGCCGTGGCAGTTGTTGACGGAGACAATCTGCGCAACCGCAATGCTGCTTCCGTGGGTGAGATGCTTCAGGGTGCAATGCCTAATGTCATGGTCAAGACTTCCGGACGTGCAGGCGATGGAGCGACAGTGAACATCCGAGGTGTGACCTCAATAGCCTCATCTACCGGACCGCTCATTCTCATTGACGGCGTGGAGGGTGACTTGCGTGACGTGAATCCGAATGATATAGAGTCTATTAGTGTTCTTAAAGATGCTTCGGCATCCGCAGTATATGGAGCGCGTGCCGGTTTCGGTGTCGTGCTCGTGAATACCAAGAACCCTACAGGCGAAAAGATAAAAGTCTCCTACAACGGAAAGTTCACCTTCGGAACATCCACGGTGTCAACTGATTTCGAGACCAGAGGCTATTACAGTGCATATATCAATGATATGTTCTACCGTACCTATCAGGGTACACCTTACACGACTTACACCGCAGAGGACTACCACGAGCTGTGGATACGTCGTAACGACAAAGTGGAAGATCCGTCCAGACCTTGGGTTGTCGAGAAGGATGGCGTCTATAAATATTACGCCAATTTCGACTGGTACAATTATATGTTCAACAATACCCGTCCGACCCACGACCACAACCTGAGCGTCAGCGGAAGCACGGGAAAGGTGAATTTCCTCGTTTCAGGCAATTTCTATAACCAGACCGGGGCCAAGGCGATAAAGCCGGATCATTATACACACTATACATTCCGCACTAAAATCGGAGTGAAGGTTACAGATTGGCTCGAACTCACCAACAACACCAACTGGTCGAGCCGTAAGCAGGCGTTTCCGGGAAGTTCCAGTTCTTTCAACCAATACTTCTCAAGTGCCTGGAATCACGCCCTTGCAAGCATTGTCCCGATAAATCCGGACGGCACATATGTTTACTACTCCTCAACAAGCCCTACATACAGAGTAACGGACGGAGTTCACGCAATCGCCGAATACGGCAAGCACGATATGGCGGACAAGAATACAGAACTCAGGACTACATTCGAGGCCGTGATAAAACCGGTGGAACAGTTTGAGGTAAGAGCCAATTATTCTTACACTGACCTGATGTTTTATGCTTTCAACCGTTTCGTTGATGTCCCTTATTCCCGCATACCGGGCAAGATTCTCTATATGTCGGCTTCCGACGAAGCTGCGAAAGACAGAATCCAGGAGAGTTACAATACTACCCGCAGGAATGTCTTCAATGCTTATGCGACTTATGGGGACGTTTTCGGAGAGAAGCATGACTTCAAGGCAATGGCCGGTGTCAATTACGAGTATAAATATTACAAGACCAATTATATGCGTCGCTACAAGCTCTTGAGTGAGGAGATTTCGGATTTCAATATCGCTGTAGGTGACAACATATATACTCGTGGAGGTCAGAACGACTATGCAGTCCTCGGTTTCTTCTATCGTCTCAACTACGCCTACGCAGACCGTTATCTCGTAGAGACCAGTGGCCGTTACGACGGAAGTTCACGTTTTGCCAAGGGACGTCGTTTCGGATTCTTCCCGTCATTCTCCCTCGGATGGAGAATCAGTGAGGAGCCGTTCTTCAAAAATGCGAAGCGTGTGGTCAATAACTTGAAACTCAGGTATTCCTATGGATCCCTCGGAAACCAGAGTGCAGTGGGATACTACGACTACATACAGACCATCAGCACATCCGGACAGCTGAGTTACCGTTTCGGCGAGGGGCAGAAAGTTTATTATGCCAATGAGTCTTCGCCAAATGCGTCTGACATCTCTTGGGAGAAGATATACACCAATAATATCGGAATCGACCTCTCGATGTTCAGAGGAAGGCTCAACTTCAGCGGCGACGCATATATCCGAGACACGAAGGATATGATAATGCAGAGCCAGGCGCTCCCTTCCACTTACGGCGCTGCTGCTCCGAAAAACAATTCGGCAAACCTCCGTACCCGCGGTTATGAGTTTATGATTTCGTGGAACGACAGTTTCCATCTTGCCGGCGACGAGTTCAGCTATGGCATCAGCTTCGGTCTGGGAGACAATGTCTCATATGTCACGAAATATGACAATCCGAACAAGACACTCGCAAGCCCGTACGTAGGGCAGAAACTTGGAGACATCTGGGGCTACCGTATAGGAGGTCTCTTTGCGACGAATGCGGATGCAATGGCATACAAAGTGGATCAGAGTGCTGTCAATGATATGATCAACACGGAGATTGTGGATACCGGACTCCACGCCGGCGACCTCAAGTTCATTGACCTGGACGGAAACGGGAAGATTGAGCCTACGACTTCAGCTGATGACATAAAAGATATGGTCGTAATCGGAAATTCCCTCCCACGCTATAATTTCAGCGGAACGCTGACTCTCGGATGGAAGGGCGTGGACTTCTCCATGATGCTGCAGGGTATTGGACGTCAGAATATGTATCCTAGTACCGAAGACTATGATTTCTGGGGACCGTATTCCCGTCCTTACGTTTCATTCATTCCGAAGAATTTTATGAGCAGGGTATGGTCGGAGACCAATCCGAATGCGTATTTCCCGAGGCCGAGGGGTTATGTCGCCCTCAAGACCAACAGGGAACTCGGAGCGGTAAACGACCGCTATCTTCAGAATGTGGGTTACTGCCGTCTGAAAAATCTCACCATAGGCTACACTCTTCCTGAAAAGTGGCTGGAAAAGATGCATATGACCAAATTCCGTATTTTCTTCTCTGGGGAGAACCTCGCTACGCTTACGGCGCTGAAGAGCAGGTACATTGACCCTGAGCAGGCGTCATCATCGCTCTCTTGGAAAAACGGAAGAGGAGCCGGAATGGTCTATCCGTACGCGAGAACATTCACTTTCGGACTTGACATAACACTTTAATTCGGGAGGGCAATGTATATGAAAAAATCAATGATAAAAGGAATTGTATCCGTCATTTTTGCATCAGCATTGTTGTGCTCCTGCGATCTTCTGGACCTCACACCAAAGGCAGCTGTGACGGTTAAGACATATTTCAAGAATGAATCGGAGTTGGAACTTTATGCAAACCGGTTCTACTATGACATTTTCCCTGGAGGAAGCGGAATATACAAGGAAATTGGCGACAATATGATTTGGATTCCGCTTGCAAGCGAGGTGAGTCTCACACGTACCGTTCCGGAAAAGGGCGGAGGCTGGTCTTTCGAAGCTCTCAGGCATATCAACTTCCTGCTTGAGAATATCGGCAATTGCCCTGATGCGGCAGCCGTGCGGAAATATACCGGTGTCGCCAAATTTTTCAGGGCGCACTACTATTTCAATATGGTGAAACGTTTCGGAGATGTCCCGTGGCTTGACCACGTTCCGGGAACCGATGATCCGGCTCTTTATAAAGCTCGGGATTCCCGCGACTTCGTGATGGAAAAGGTCATCGAAGACATTGATGAGGCAATCAGACTTTTCAAGAAAGAGAACAGTACGAAAGACCTCTATCACGTGACCTGGTGGACTGCTATGGCACTCAAAAGCCGCATCTGTCTGTTTGAGGGTACTTTCCGCAAATATCATGGCCTTGGGGATTCGGAAAAATGGCTCCGTCTCTGCGTGGAGTCGTCCGAAACGCTTATGAATGCCACACGCGGCTATTCTCTCTACACATCCAGCACGCAGCCATACCGAGACCTGTTTACATCTGACAACGCAAAATCCGTTGAGGTTATCCTTGCGAGGGATTATGACCAGTCCGCGTCTCTTCCGAATTATGTTTTGGGCACTTTCAACACTCCTGGCGAGGGGCGCTGCGGTTTTACCAAGAAATTCGTAAACAGCTATCTTATGGCGGACGGAACAAGGTTCACGGACAAGCCGGATTATGACAAGATTGAATTCGTCAATGAAGTCTCAGGACGAGATCCGCGTCTTGCCCAGACCATCAGAACGACCAAAGGACTGAATTTTTTCAACTGTATAACTGGTTATCAGCCACATAAATACATCGTTGAGGCGAACCTTGGCTCCAGTGCTGCTTCATACAATGATCTGCCGCTTTTCCGTATGGCGGAGGTTTATCTCAACTATGCAGAAGCGAAGGCTGAACTTGGGGAAATCACACAGGGAGACTTGGATATCTCGGTAAACAAGATCCGCGCACGGGCGAAGATGCCAAATTTGAACCTTATAGCGGCAAATGGTTCTCCGGATCCATACCTGTCTTCTGCGGAGACCGGCTATGCTAATGTCACCGGTGCCAACAAGGGCGTGATTCTCGAAATCCGCAGGGAAAGGAATATCGAACTCGTACTTGAGAGCCAGAACCGCTGGTGGGATTTGATGAGGTGGAAGGAAGGTGCCTGCATAGGACAGAAGATGGAGGGCCTCTACATCCCTGCCGACAAGATAGGAAAGGCTTATGACGTGAACGGCGACGGCAATGCTGACATCTGCGTCTATAGCGGCACTCAGCCTTCCGTGAAGGAAAACGTCACCTGGTTCAATCTCGACACGGACTACAAACTATCAGAAAAAGGTTCCGGAAAAATAGTGTTCTTCTCTGATATCGTGAGAAAATGGAACGAGGAACGTGATTATTTCTATCCGATTCCTAAGGAAGACATAATCCTTACGGGCGGAAAAATCGAACAGAATAAAGGATGGTAAAAATCAATGTTTATGAAAAAGATATATAGAATATCGATATATGTCGTTGCAATGATGCTGACGCTTGCGTCGCTGCTGTCTTGCCGTTATGACCCTTTGGATTCATATTCGAGGGTGCCTCCCGACAGGACAGGAGAGTCCGGTGAAGACAAAGGTGGATTGGGCGGAGCCTTCGCATCAGGTTTCGGAACGCCGGAATCTCCATATATTATTGCGACGGCGCAGCATCTGGCAAATATGCCGCAGGGACTGTCTCCGGAAGAAATGGTCTATTTCAGACTTTCTGCGGACATAGATATGAAAGACATCCCTTGGGTTCCGCTCAACAATGCGGATCCATACAGCCTTTTTGTCGATTTTGACGGTGACGGACATGTCATCAAGAATCTCAACTGCAAAGGACAAAGCTATTCGAGCTTTTTCGGTATACTCTGCGGTGAGTGTCGCAATGTCGGGTTTATTGATGCCGCCATTTCCGGCTCCAATGCCTCCGGAATCATTGCGGGATATCTCGGCATCCGTGCCCCGAAGAGCAGCAACTACGTAGGAAGCATAAAGAACTGCTTTGTCAGCGGCTCGGTCAGCGGAAATCCTGCCGGAGGAATAGTCGGAATGTCCGGAACGGCATATTCCCCTTATTCCTGCCAGATTGACAATTGCTATTCGTCTGCCCGTGTCAGTGCATCTGGTCAGGGAGGCGGCATTGTCGGCAATATGCTGGATGGAGGAATTGTGACAAACGTATATGCTACTGGAAGAGTCTCCGCTGACAGAGCCTGCGGCGGTATAGCCGGTAATCTTGAGGGTGGTTCCTATCTGCAGAATGTGGTGGCCTGGAACAGTTCCGTTTCCGGGCCGAAAGACAATACAGGTCTTGTGAGCGGAACGAAAAAAGTCTATGACGGGGTCTGTACCTACGTAAGGACAATGTCGGAACTCGACAACCCTGATGGAAAGACTGACGCTGAACTTCGTGCTGTCGTCACCGGCTGGGGTGACCCGTGGGCAAAAGACGGCAGTGTGGCAAACGGCTACCCGACTTTCAATTGGCTTGCTTCCAGGGCAGATGTCGCAGAAGTTTGCGGACATGTCAAAGGGGAAGATCCAGACGCACCGATAACTCCTGAAGAAATCAGCAAAGGCTCAGGAACGGAAAGCGACCCTTATCTTCTTTCCACTGCCGGACAACTGTTCAACCTCAAGTCTGTCCTGAAGAAAGGAGAGACTGTCTATGTCAAGCTCACGACAGATATAGATTTGAGAAAGCAGAATTGGACACCGCTCAACTGTGACGAGCCTTACGACCTCGGGATCCATTTTGATGGGGACGGTCATAAGATTCTCAATTTTGCCTGCTCCGGAGCCAAAATCTATGCGAGCTTCTTCGGGGTGCTTAACGGAGTCTGCGAAAATGTTGAGTTCGTTGACGCTAAAGTGCTCGGCATTGCAGGGAATTGCGGGCTTTTAGGAGGCTGGACAGGAACCAATGCCGGAATCAAGGCTCTTGTTTCCAATGTGAAGGCAAATGTGACGCTGACCAACGAAACGGCCGGAGAAGCGCAGACTGGAGGCCTTGCCGGAGTGGCTGCAAACAGTGAATTCAGGAACTGCGACATTACTGTCAACGTAATATCTGACGTGGTTCACAACACGCAGAGGGCATCCTGCGGAGGAATTGTCGGAAAATCAAATGCAGGAGTCGTGATTTCCGGATGCAAAGTAGATGGCAGTGTCATCAATAACAAGGGCAAATACACAGGTGGTATTATCGGTTGGGAATCCGGCGGTGAAGTCAGCGTGACAGGATGCGTGGTGACTGCGACAGTGAGGGGAGAACTCGAGCGCGTCGGCGGCATCATCGGGCATTTCCAGGGCGGAGCCTTGTCAGAATGTGAATTCAGCGGTAATCTGAGCTCTGCATCCAACCAAGTAGGAGGGATTGCAGGAATCTCCGGCGGTGTTGCGAGCATTAAGTCTTGCATGGTTTCCGGAGAAGTGGAAGGTGTGGAAAACTGTGGCGGCATTATCGGAAAAAATGAGAACAAACTGACTGTCGAAGATTGTCTTTTCTCCGGAAAGCTGAAAGGTCTCCAGAGGCTGGGTGGCATGGTCGGCGATTTGGGCTCATCTTCTTCTGTGAAGCATTGCTTCGTTTCAGGGTCTGTAGATGGCTGGGGCTGTATAGGTGGCGTCGTCGGAAGAGCCTGCAACGGTGGCTGGTCTGCAGACGGCTCTGATTATGGGAACAGCATCGAGTCATGCATTGTCTGGCTCGACAATATAACTGCAACACGTCCTGCCTCAGACACAAATACAAAGGCAGGTTCAGGCGCGGTAGTCGGCTTTACTGCGACCAAAAATGTCCTGAAAGACTGCGTGCGCAAAAGTGGAATGAAATTGACTGCAGAGTTCTACAGCAATATTTATGATCAGGAAAATGCCGGTCCTTCTGCACCGCTGGTAATCTCTGAACCTTCCACGTCTGCGGATTACATCATTTTCCCATACCACGGAAAGGCGGCATCCGGCAGCAATGCCTCCGCTGTCGCCCAAAGCCTCGGTTGGAACGCATCCATTTGGGACTTCTCGAAACAAATTCCTTCACTTAAATAATAATCATATATGAAAATTAAAACACACACAACAAGATATATTCTTTTCTCTCTCGTCATCCTGCTTGCAGGTGGAAGCTGTGCAAAATCGCAGGACAATTCTGCATTCGTGCCAAAGGACAGCAGTCCTTCCACTTCGCAGACAGAACTTCAGGGCAAGTGGACGGAGAACCTGGTCAGCGAAGGGCTGGTTTTCAAGTCTTTCCGTGGATATGATGATATTTCCGGTGCGGAGCAGATTGTTTCAGTACTTGATGTCGATCTCAATTCCGACAGGTATGAGATCAAGTTCGACTATCACGACAGGGCGACGACCTCCGCGACTATGGCAAAGCTTGGTGCCGTGGGAGTAGTGAATGGCGCATATGAGACTGAGTCCTGCTATATAAAGGTGGACGGCATAGTCAAGTTCGCAATTCCGAATTCTTATATTATGGATACAATGGTTCCGCAGTGGAAATCGGAAGCTGCTGTGTATACCGACGGGAAGCAGGACGTGAAGATCGATTTTACAGCAAAGGCCTGCAATCGGGACGTCGAAAAGACCCGAGCTGTCTACAATAAGAGAGAGGAAGCCAACATTCTGTCTTCTGCACCTATGCTCATTGACAATTACGAGACTGTCGGGGCCAATTTTGTTCCAGACGGCTTCTCTCAGTCGCAGCTTGAAACTCTCAACTATGAGGATCCTATTCGTCATCAGGGAGTGCGCCATCCAAGAACTGCAGTGGCACTTACGAAAGACAAACATTTCCTGATGATTGTCGTTGACGGACGGCGTCCTGGAATAGCCGAGGGTATGAATGCACGCGAACTCACCTTCTTCTTGAAGGAGAATTTCGATCCGCAGTATGCCCTGAATATGGATGGTGGCGGCTCATCAACTCTCTGTGTCAGCGGTTATGGCGACCCGGACACGCACGTCGTGAACTATCCTACAGACGGCGGCGGTTTCGACCATACTGGCGAAAGGTTGCTTGTCACCCATATATACGTTATGGATACGAAGAAATAGATAACCACGTGACTGTTCCGGAATTTCCGTTCCGGAACAGCATTAAAACCATATGATATGATGATAACAAGAAAAACTGAAACCATCGGGCGCTCAAGAGAATATACCAGCCCTGAAATCGTCGAACTGAACTTTTCTGTTGAAGCAGGCTTCTGTCAGTCGAAGTCGTCGCAGCTGAAAGATTTCGAAGAAAACTGGATTTATCTTGAAGAATTCTAATCGTTTATGATTATGAGACGTTTTTTAGATATGTTTGCGCTCGCATCTGCGGTTGCGCTTTCTGCCATTTCCTGTGCAAAAGAAAGTGAAGACCACGTAAATGACGGGACGAAAAATAAAATCACCATAACAGCATCGCTTCCCGATGAACTCGTTACTAAAGTGAAGTTCGAGGCAGGAGAATCCGTCATCAAACCGTCATGGGAACAGACGGATGTGATCCGTATCATTTCCGAAACCGGCAAGTCTGAGACCTATAGCATTAAAGAAATTAACGGAAAAACGGCGACTTTCGAGGGGAATGAACTCGAGGGGACCAGTTTTACCGCGATATATCCGGGAGATTATGAATCAGTGGAAGCTCTCGGGAACCGTTCATACACCGGTCAGGTTCAAACGGGCAACGGCACGACGGCGCATCTTCAGCTCAATGCAATGGCTACCGGGCTGTCAGACATCAGCAACATTTCTTTTGCGGATGCAGGAGCCAAACTTAACGGGGCTGTAAAACTATATGTAAAATTGCCGGAAAATGTCACCAGTCCGAAAGAAGTCAGCCTTTCCGCTGCTTCGGATATTTTCTTCACTGACAATGCCGGCTCGGCAAAGAGCAGCTCGCTCGGCCTTTCGTTGGAGAATGTGGATATCTCGGCGGACCACATATTTACGGCGTATCTGATGTCGTCATGGACGGAGGCTTCCATCGAGACAGGTACGGAACTGACGCTGACGGTCAAAGCTGAGGGAGTTTTAATCACAAAGTCTTTCACAATCGAGAAAAGCGTAAATCTCGCAGGCGGTCACTTGAACACAATTCGGCTCAATGCCGAAAATTGGAACACCATTGAAGGTTCCGGCACCGAATCTGACCCTTACAAGCTCAGCACTACCCGGAACCTTCTTGCGATGAAAGCGGCGCTCGTAAAAGGTCAGATGACATATTTCAAGCTGATGAACGATATCGACATGTCCTCAATCGAAAACTGGGATCCGCTTAATCCGGATGAACCATACGACCTCGGAATTGTTTTTGACGGCGGCGGACATTCCCTCAAGAATCTCAAGTCGAAGGAAAAGCATTATTCAAGTTTCTTCGGCGTGCTCTATGGAAAGTGCTATAATGTGAAATTTGTCGATGCGGAGATTGTCAGTGCGTCCAATTCTGGAGCCGGAATAATCGGCGGATATATCGGCACGGGAGGAAAACCAGCCATAGTCAGCGAAGTAGAGGCGAGCGGAATCATTACTTGTAATGGGAAAGGACAGTCGGTTGGCGGCCTTGGCGGTAACGCTCGTGAGGCGACGATAGAGAATTGTACTGTGAATGTGACTGTCAGCAACCCTATGGGAGATGGGAGCAATAGAACTGCGACAGGAGGTATTGTCGGAAAGACGATTGATTCTGCAGTGAAGATTAAAAATTGTATTGTTCGTGGAGTTGTTGAAATTACAAAGGGCATCAACAATACATACACTGGTGGCATTGTAGGTTGGCAATCGGCTGCAGGAGCAGAAATCACAGGCTGCGAGGTATATGCGACGGTCAAGAGTGCGGGAGAAAGAGTCGGAGGTATTGTCGGACACTATCAGGGAGGTACATTGTCAGGCTGCAAGTTCTACGGTGAAGTCAATGCTGCATCTAGGTTGGCAGGAGGTATCGCTGGCATTACATCATATGCATCGATTATTGAAAATTGCCTTTCTTCAGGGAAGATAGTTTGCAAGAACATTGTTGGAGGAATTGTCGGAATGAATGAAAATACATTGACTATCAGATGTTGTGAGTCGTCGTCAACTATTGAGATAAACGTTAACGGTGTAGATGGCGTTGGCGGTGTTCTTGGACTTACAAGCAACGGTAAGACTGTCATTGTTGAAGATTGCATCTTTTCAGGAAATATGAATGTCCCTACCGGTCAGAGAGTCGGCGGTATTGTCGGAGATTTGGGAACAGGCTCGTCTGTAAAAAGATGTTATGTCTCCGGGAACATAACAGGTTGGGCAGGCGTCGGAGGAATAGTTGGCAGAGCCGGCGGTCTCGTTTGGAACGCAAACGGCAATCGCTATGACAATACAATCGAGTCCTGCATCGCGTGGTTTGACAATATCACCGCAACCCGCGGTGATGATAATGGCGGAAGTTCAGGAATGATAGTCGGCTATACAGGAACGAAAAATACTTTGAAAAACTGCTGGAGAAAACCGACGGCGACCCTGACTGCCAAGTATTGCAGTGAGGTATATGACCAGGAAGACGCTGACGCGACAACTCCATTGGTAATAAGCGCTATTCCTTCGAAATATACCTACATCTACCCATATCACGGCAAAGCAGCAGAAGCCTCAGCCACCGCCACAAGCCTGGCTCAGTCGCTTGGCTGGAATGCCGATATCTGGGACTTCTCCGGTTCTGAACCGAAGTTGAAATAACGGGCACGTCCTGTATGACAATATGCCGCTGCGGGCCGCAAAGCCTGTAGCGGCTATTGTTATGAAAGTTTTCTCCAGTCTTCCGTTTCTCATAATTAAAATGTACTTTTGTAGACGGTATAAAAAATTGATTCCTATGGACATGGACAGGAATGAAATAATTGAGGAACTGAGGCGGGAAATTGCCGAAATCAAAAGTCGTGTGGCCGTGCTTGAGGACAAGCTCGCGGCATTGGAAAACGACAAGGCGGATCCCGTAGAACATATTGACCTTGAACAGGAGAACATATTGCCCGACATTGCGGAAATCGCTGATGTCGAGGTGACGGTCGAGGCTCCGGTAGTGGAACCGGCGGAGGAAGAGGTTGAGGCGAAGCCGGTTGCCGAAGACATTGAAGATATGCCGGAAGAAACGGTGGCGCCGGCTGATGAAACTGCGGAAGAGGCTGAGTCTCAGGAGATTGATGATGCGCCGGAGGCTGACATGCAGGACAATGCCGGTGAGGATCTTCCTGGGGACGACGGCGGCTCATTGTTCGGAGGCTTCGGTGAGGTCGAGCCGGCACTCGCGAAAACCCGTTCAGTCAAGACTGTCAATGATGCCAATTCTTCGCGTGTGCATAAGACCATCGGCGAATCACATACCGGCACCCGGGCGTGGCTGACTGACATGCCGGGCCCTGAAGTGAAAGATATCAGAAGCGCTATCTCATTGAATGACAGGGTGATGTTCATTTCGTCGCTCTTCCGTGAAGACTCGATGCTGTTCCAGGACGTAGTTTCCAAAATAAACGCACAGACTTCTATTGACAAGGTGGTTTCATATCTGGAAGAGACCTTCCCTGAATGGAACATGGACTCGGAACTCGTATACAGATTCATGATGGCGGTAAGGAGGAAAATCAGGTAATGGAATCAGCAGGAAAGCTATATATAGTACCTACGCCCGTAGGAAATCTGGAAGACATGACATTCCGTGCCGTGAAAGTCCTTCAGGAGGCGGACCTTATTCTGGCAGAAGACACCAGGACAAGTTCCGTGCTGCTGAAGCACTATGATATCCACGGAAAACTCCAGTCCCATCATAAATTCAATGAACATCAGACAGCTGCGGCGATCAAGGACCGTATCATGGCGGGCCTGAATGTCGCGCTCATAAGCGATGCCGGGACGCCGGGAATATCGGACCCGGGCTTTCTGCTGGCCAGGACTTGCGCCAATGAAGGCATTGAGGTCCAGACACTTCCTGGAGCTACCGCATGTATCCCGGCGATAGTTTCGTCCGGCCTGCCATGCGACCGTTTCTGCTTCGAAGGCTTCCTTCCGGTGAAGAAAGGACGCCAGACAATGCTGAAGACGCTCGCGCAGGAGACCAGGACAATGATTTTTTACGAATCTCCATATCGTCTGGTGAAGACATTGGAGCAGTTTGCAGAATATTTCGGCGCAGACCGTGATTGCTCGGTGGCCAGAGAAATCTCCAAGGTGCATGAGGAACACCGCAGGGGAACATTGGCAGAAGTGGCCGAATGGTTCAGGGAGCACGAACCTAAAGGTGAGATTGTCATAATCGTAGCCGGAGCTCCGGTCCGTAAGCGCAAGGAGGAAAGCGCCGAGGACTGACATTGGTCAAACCCGTGGCAGGTGGCATTGAAAAATAATGCCTGAAGAAAAACCGGGGAAGGGGAGGACCCTTTCTCCATCATTCGTAACTGGAGCCATTGCGCTGGTATTTCTTGCAATCGGCTATCAGACAGCGCTTTTTATACATAGGGCGGCTGCATTGAAAATCATTTCAGATGCATCTGTTCCGGATACCGTGTTCGTTATGGACGCCGTGAGGCCGGAACAGGAAACTGCGTCGGCGCCCCCGAAGTCCGAAGCACGGCATGTCGTCCCGCAGGGGAGTACGGCAGTACGGCATAAGGGAAAGCGCCCGGAAATGGCGGAGCGCGTGGCTGTCCAGATGACGCCGCGCACATACGAATCATTTGTATTCAATCCCAATGAGGTGTCAGTCAGTGATTTATGTCGTATGGGCTTTACTTTGAAACAGGCGGAATCCATAGACAGGTACAGGAAGAAAGGCGGCAGGTTCCGCCGGAAAGAAGATTTCGCCAAGTCCTTCGTCGTGGCTGACAGCGTCTATGCGCGACTGGAAAAATACATTGATATACCCCTCCTGGACATTAACGTCGCAGACTCCGCCGCATTCGATGCGTTGCCCGGAATCGGAGGGTATTTTGCGGCCAAGATGGTGGAATACAGGCAGAAACTGGGCGGCTATTCGTATAAGGAACAGCTGCTGGAAATCTATCACATGGATGCGGAAAAGTATTCGAAATTCGCCGACCTCATAACGATAAGGCGGCAGGCGGTTCCGTTCCGTCTGTGGTCAATGCCGCCGGACTCGATGCGCCTGCACCCGTATATCCGCAGCTGGCAGACGGCACGGGCCGTGGAACTGTACAGAAAAAACAATCCCCGCACCATGTGGACCGTCGAAGGTCTTCAGCGTGCAGGGATATTGGATGAGGATGCGGCATCAAGGCTTTCCAAATGCCGGATTGCCGAACCGTGATGTTGCTTAATCGTCCACGTGCTTCAACGCTTCGCGGATTTTGGCTTCGATTTCATCGCTCAGTTCGATGTTGTCGGCGATGAGCTGCTTGGTGGCTTCACGTCCCTGAGCAAGCTTCTGGTCGCCGTAGCTGAACCATGAACCGCTCTTGGAAATGATGCCGTACTCCACGCCGAGGTCGACGATTTCTCCGGTGTGGGAGATACCTTCGCCATAAACGATGTCGAACTCTGCCTTCTTGAAAGGTGGAGCCATCTTGTTCTTCACGACCTTCACCTTCGTGCGGTTTCCGAGCGCCTCTTCGCCGTCTTTGATCTGGGTGGTCCTGCGCACGTCGATACGGACTGAAGCGTAGAACTTGAGGGCATTGCCTCCGGTGGTGGTCTCAGGATTGCCGAACATGACGCCGATCTTCTCGCGCAACTGGTTGATGAAAATGCAGCAAGTGTTTGTCTTGCTGATGTTTGCAGTCAGTTTGCGGAGAGCCTGGCTCATGAGCCTTGCCTGGAGCCCGACCTTGTTGTCCCCCATCTCGCCTTCAATTTCGGCTTTAGGTGTAAGAGCCGCCACGGAGTCTATCACGATAATGTCGATAGCACCTGAACGGATAAGGTTGTCAGCGATTTCCAATGCCTGCTCACCGTTGTCCGGCTGGGAAATCAGGAGAGATTCGAGGTCTACCCCGAGAGCCTTCGCGTATGAACGGTCGAATGCGTGCTCCGCATCTATCATTGCCGCAATGCCTCCCTGCTTCTGTGCCTGGGCGATGGCATGAATTGCCAATGTGGTCTTGCCGCTGGACTCCGGACCATAGATTTCAATGATTCTTCCTTTCGGATAACCACCTATTCCAAGTGCGTGGTCGAGGGCGATGGAACCGCTCGGTATTACTTGATGTTCATCCCATTGTGGCTGATCTGCCAGCTTCATGATCGTGCCTTTCCCATAGTCTTTTTCAATCTTGTCGATCGTTGCTTGCAAGGCTTTCAGCTTACCGGTATCAACCTGAGCGCCTGCATCTTTTACTGCTTCTTTAGCCATAATGTATTATTTTTTGTTCTTATCTGCGGATTTGCCCGCATTCTTTACAAAGTTAGAAAAATACCGACAATCTGAAATGAAAAAATCACTAAATTTGTAAGAATATGAATGAGGTTATAAAACATAAGCTTCTTGGAAAGACTCCGGAAGAATTGAAGGCGATTGCCGTGGAATGTGGTCTGCCGTCCTATGCAGGCGGCCAGATTGCACAATGGCTGTATAAGAAGAAGGTAAGGACCATTGACGAAATGACGAATCTGTCGAAAGCGGGACGGGAAAAACTTTCGGAACGCTATGAGACAGGGGCAGTTGCATATTCCGATTGCCAGGAATCAGTTGACGGTACGAAAAAATATCTCTTCCCTGTGACCTGTGCGTTCCAGGGAGGATTGAACCGGATTGAAACCGCTGAACCTGGAAAGATTGAAAGCAGCAGCATTGAAGCGGTGATGATTCCGGAACTGGACAGGAAGACATTGTGCGTATCTTCCCAGGCCGGATGCAAGATGGGCTGCCGTTTCTGCATGACCGGCCGTCAGGGCTTCCATGGAAATCTGTCCGCCGCCGACATCCTGTCGCAATTCGTGTCAGTCGATGAGGCTGAATCACTTACGGGCACGGTCTTCATGGGGATGGGCGAGCCGCTCGACAATTATGACAATGTCAAACGCGCCATCGATGTCCTCACTGCCGATTGGGGATTCGGATGGAGCCCCAAGCGTATAACCCTCTCATCCATAGGCGTTTTGCCTACACTCAAGAGATATCTGGACGAGACACGGTGCCATCTGGCGATAAGTATGCACGATGCGTTTCCGGATGAGCGTGGAGAACTGATGCCGGTGCAGAAGTCCTACCCGCTGAAAGATGTCGTGAACCTTATAAGACAATACGATTTTACCGGTCAGCGCCGCGTAAGTTTCGAATATACAATGTTTTCCGGTCACAATGACGACAAGCGTCATGCCGATGCCATAATCAGGCTGTTGTCCGGTCTGGAATGCCGGGTGAACCTTATCCGCTTCCACAAGATTCCGGATTTCCCTTATGTCTCTTCTCCGGAAGGTGTCATGGAAGTGTTCCGCGACCGCCTGAACAAGGCCGGAATCACCTCTACCATAAGGGCTTCGAGGGGCGAAGACATATTCGCAGCGTGCGGAATGCTGGCGGGAAAGCATAAACAGCAATAGTTATGTTCAAGCCGTTCAAATACCTCGCGGCCGCATTGGTTTCAATGCTTTTTGCGGCAGTGTTTCCTGCTTCGGCAGAGAAAGAAAATGAAAATATCATTGACCCGCAGATGGACTCCTTGTCGATGGAGATCCTGCGGGAGTATCTGGACATGGTCCGCGAAAAGCGTCCGACGGTGGCTCTCGTGCTGAGCGGCGGAGGCGCGAAGGGTGCCTCGCATATCGGTGTGATCCAATGTCTTGACTCATTGGGAATACCCGTGGACGTGGTTCTGGGAACCAGCATGGGAGGCCTGATCGGTTCGCTCTACTCGCTCGGATACTCGCCTCATGAAATGGATTCGCTCATAAGGACGATTGACTGGGATGTCGCCCTCACCGACCGTGTTCCGAGAAATTTCATTTCTTACAATGAATCCAAATACAAGGAGAAGATTCTGCTCTCCTTCCCGTTCTTCTATGCGAAAAAGGATTATCAGCAGGAACTGGAGGAAAACATACATTATGAGGGCGCGGAGAGGAAATATGACAAGATGCATTGGGGCGCCGGAAAAGGCGAAGACCCTGCCGAACTGGTGAGGGATAACCTTTTGGGAAGTTTGCCGTCCGGATTTGCGACAGGTCAGAACGTGAACAATATCTTCAGTTCATTGACTGTCGGCTATCAGGACTATATGGATTTCATGGACCTCCCGATACCGTTCGTGTGTGTGGCGACGGAGATGGTGACGGCGAAACCGAAGATATGGTATGAAGGCAAGCTGAACACGGCATTGCGCTCCACGATGTCCATTCCTGGCGTATTCGCTCCGGTCAAGGTGGACGGCATGGTGCTGGTGGACGGCGGCATGAGGGACAATTATCCTACGGACCTGGCGAAAGAAATGGGTGCCGACATCATCATCGGCGTGGACCTCTCGTCCGGTTTCCGCGACTACAGCAGGCTCAACAATCTGGGTGACATCATCTCCCAGGGCATTGACATGCTCGGACGCGCGACATACGAGAACAATGTCGGTATTCCGGACGTGACCATCAAGCCTAATCTGGAAGAGTACAACATGATGAGCTTCGATGCCAAAAGCATTGACATCATCATTGACAGAGGCCGGAAGGCTGCATTGGAACAGTTGCCGTTGCTGGACAGTATAAAGAATCTCGTCGGGCCTTTCAGAACCGAACTGCGTCATCGCAAGGCGGTGGATATCAATACCCAGCCGGTGCGGATTTCGAAGGTGGAAATTACCGGTGTATCGGATAAGGAGTCGCGTTACATCATGGGCAAGATTGCGCTCAAACCTAATAAACTTATCGGAAAAGGTGAGATTGAAACGGCTGTGGCTACGATTTTCGGAATGAATGCCTTCGACTATGTCACATACGAATTGCTGGGAGAAAGTGAACCTTACGAGCTTTTGATTCATTGCAAACGAGGCCCGATCCATCAGTTCGGCATCGGCGGACGCTTTGATACTGAGGAGATTGTCTCCGTTCTGCTAAACTTTGGTCTCAATGTCCATAAGCTTCAGGGTCCGGCGTTTGACTTTACGGGAAAGGTGGGCACGAATCCGTATGCGAAGGCCCATTTCTATCTCATGTCACCTTCCGGACCTGCGCTGAACGCCTCTGCATCATTCCGATGGACGGACAGGAACCAGTTCAAACTGGGGACCAGCGACTATAAGATAGCATATTTCAATGTCCGTGAGGAAATTTTCCTTTCCAATATCAAGTGGCGAAAGTTCGACATGCGAGCCGGCCTCCGGAACAATTTCTTCAAGCTGAACTCGGCTATGACCGACCAGGTGAACGGCGACTATGATTTCGGGAACCTGACCAATGACTACCTTTCAGTATTCGGTACGGTGAACGCCGATACCTTTGATGACGGATATTTCCCGACCAAGGGTTTCTCGCTCGGCATCGGTTATGAATGGGTGTTCAAGGGCGTGAAGCATAGCATCGATCCGTTCCATGCTGTGAACGTTGACTTCAAGTCGGTCATGCAGAAGGGATGTTTCGCGTGGCTTCCTTCAGTATCAGCACGTTACATGTTCGGCGGCGATCCTCCGCTTCCGTATCTGAACCTGATGGGAGGAGCGATTGCGGGCAGGTATCTGGATCAGCAGATTCCTTTCATGGGCATCAACTATGCTGCCGCGATGGCGAATTTCCTGGCGGTGGCCAGATCGGATTTCCGTTTCAAATTGTTCAAGAACAACTATCTTACGGCTTCTTGCAATTATGCTGTGACGGTTGCGGACCTGAAAGATTTCGGCGATATGAATGAGGCGTATGGCGTATTCGGCGCAGGACTCAAATACTCATACAATTCCATTATCGGTCCTGTGGAACTCGACTTTCATTGGGCATCCAGACGCAGCAAACCTGGAATGTATCTCAATATAGGACTATATTTCTAGCGGTTATGGAGCAGGATAAGTTTTCTAAAGTTCTCAGCCGTCTGCAGGCTCAATGTTCCAGAAGAGAGTATTGCACTTCCGATATCCGCGCGAAAGCGCTGAAGTCGATGGCGGGGGATGAAGAAGCTGCCGGGCGCATTGTCGAGTCGCTGAAGGAAGACAAGTTCGTGGATGACCTGCGCTATGCTTCCGCATTCGCTCGTGAAAAGGCATCGCTGTCCGGCTGGGGAACGCAGAAAATTACGTGTGCTCTTATATGTAAAGGCATTGACAGACAGGTGGTTACGGAAGCATTGTCCGAAGTGGACGAGAATGCTGCCGGGCGTAAGCTGGAATCCGTGGTGGCGGCGAAATATCGTCTTCTGGCCGAAGACCCGCAGTGCAAGTTGAAGCTGATACGCTTCGCGCTGGGCCGCGGGTATGGCTACGATGAGGTCAAGTCCGTCGTGGACAAGGTCATGAAAGGGGAGTCCTAGCGCTTGTGTCGCACCCAGCCGGGATATTCTAATTTGGATTCGAGTCTTTCTATGGTGACCGCCCTGTTCAGTATGTAACTCGACGGTCTGGCGGCATTGCGTTTCAGCGGATTAGGCAGGCAGGCGGCGATCAGGCAAGATTCCCGTCTCGTGAGGTTGGATGCCTTTTTGTGGAACAGTCGTTCGGCAGCGGCTTCTGCACCATAAATCCCTTTTCCCATTTCGGCTACGTTGAGGTATACTTCCATTATCCGTCGTTTCCCCCAGATGACCTCGATCAGGACAGTGAAATAAGCCTCCAGGCCTTTTCTGACGAAACTTCTGGACGGAAGCAGGAACACGTTTTTGGCTGTCTGCTGCGATATCGTGCTTGCTCCGCGGAGGCGTTTTCCCGTCTGCTCATGGTCCTCAATGGCTTTGTTTATCTGTTTCCAGTCGAAGCCGTTATGCGAATCGAACAAGTTGTCCTCGCTGGCTATCACGGCTTTGGCAAGTTCCGGGGAAATATGGCCATAGCTCACCCATGTCTTGTGGGTGCGGAATGTCTTGTCGTTTCTGTACTCGATGGACCTTACTGCCATCAGAGGTGTCCACCAGACAGGTATCCATTTGAGTGCCGTCACCCATAAGATGGTGAATATGAGGAAGTAAACCGGCAGCTTTATAAGCAGCAGGCGCCAGAGTCTACCGGTGAATGTGCGTTTTTTCCTATTCATTGTCCGTTTCGTAAAGTTGCTTTCCCGCAATCCTGAATTTTCGGCTGCCGAGGTTCAGGTGAAATAAAAAATCTCCGTCAGGGTCAATGTCTTTGTCCAATGGCTTTCTTCTCCAGGTTCCCGGGTCAATGCAGAACGCCACCGGGCTCCGGAATCCGTCCTCATGGAATCCTAATTTTGTATATACTTGACCATCAGTCCATTCCATATCGGCATAGCTCATGATGTCATCGGGCTTTACCTCCCTGATGAACGTTTTCAGAACCTTTCCCATACCGCCGATTACACGGATTTCCGGCAGGGAGGCATATCTTACCCATTCGTAAGATCGGATTGTCCTGTCATCTTTCAGCCATTTGCGGCCGGAAGAAAACGTCGCCACGGCTACGAGAGCTCCGTCTTTCGTGAAAATGCCGTACCTGTATCGTGCCGCGGCATCGCCGTATGTGTGCCATTCGTTCAGGAACCCGGCGGATTCCGGTTTGGTGATTCTCCTTACCGAGGTGTTCCTGGCGAAGATGGAACGGAATTCTCCCAGCTGGGCCAAAAGTCTGGCTTTCATCATGTCGGGGCGGCTTCTCCATACATCTTCCGGAAGCGGAACGAGCTTGCGCTCCGGATTGTCAGCCTTGTAGGTCAGCATTGACCTTTCCAATCCGGCGTGAGCTTGCGCAGCCTCTTCGGGCGAGCGGGCGGTTACGGGTATGGGGAGGATGGTCGCGCCGTTCCCGCATTCGAGCATCATGTGCCCTTCGTGCAGGATGACAGTGACTTCTTTCCCCGATATGCAACCGGCTATGTCCTCTATGAAGCTCATCTGTATTCCAATGCTTTTCCTCCCCAAAGTTACGACTAATTCGACGATTTATTTCATTCTTCGGTGCCCATTAGTTAACTTTGCAGGATTGAATTTTACTTCATAACATATAAAACGATGGATGCAATTGTAAAGACCGATTTCAATTTTCCCGGACAGGTCGGCAAATACGTCGGGAAAGTCCGTGATGTCTATGATATTGACGGCAAGTATCTGGTAATGGTGGTTTCCGACAGAATTTCCGCATTCGATGTGGTCCTTCCCAAGGGGATTCCGTTCAAAGGCCAGATTCTCAATCAGATAGCTGCCAAGTTCCTGGATGCTACTTCGGATATCCTTCCGAACTGGAAAATTGCTACCCCGGATCCTATGGTCACTGTGGGCTACAAATGTGAGCCGTACCGTGTGGAAATGGTTATCCGCGGATGTCTTGCAGGCCATGCGTGGCGTGAATATCAGGAAGGGAAACGTACGTTGTGCGGTGTGGCGCTTCCTGACGGAATGGTTGAAGGCCAGGCATTTCCGGAACCGATAATCACTCCGTCGGCCAAAGCTATGGAGGGCCATGACGAGGATATCACCAGAGAAGAAATCATTGCCCAGGGCATTGTTCCTGAGGAGGAATATATTCAGATTGAGAATTATACGCGTGCCATTTTCAAGCGCGGTCAGGAGATTGCGGCCAAGATGGGACTCATTCTTGTGGATACGAAATATGAATTCGGAAAACGTGACGGCAAGATTTATCTGATGGATGAGGTGCATACCCCTGATTCATCCCGCTACTATTATGCCGAGGGCTATGAAGAGAGGCTCCGCACCGGACAGAAACAGAAGCAGCTGTCCAAGGAGTTCGTGCGTGAGTGGCTGATGGCCAATGGTTTCCAGGGCAAGGAAGGACAGTCCGTTCCTGAAATGACACCTGAAGTCGTTGCGCATATCGAGGAACGCTACATCGAGCTTTACGAGAACATCACAGGTCAGAAATTCGAGCGTCGCGACTATACGGCCGACATCATCGAGAGAAATGTGGCAGACTATTTGAAAGGGCTCAGGTGAAGTAAGTTCCTGTAAAACTAGCTATTTATGCAGAAATTGAATAAAAAGACAGTTTTTGGTGCAGCTGCCGCAGTCGTTTGCGTGGCAGTTGCACTTATTTTTTTACTGAGGCCGAAGCATGTGGAGGAAATCCTTCCTATCGTAGGCGTGGATACCGTCCGCACCCGCAACGTGGAAGTTTATGGTGAATTTCCGGGAAAGATCCGCGCTCAGCAATTCGTGGAAGTCAGGGCGAGGGTCGAAGGTTATCTGGAAAAGATGATGTTCGCGGAAGGAACGCGCGTAAACAAGGACCAGGTCCTCTTTATCATTGACCCTAAACAATATAAGGCGCAGGTCGACAGGGCGGAAGCGTTGGTCGCCAAGAACAAGGCTATCGCACTCAAGGCTGAGCGCGACCTCGCCAGAATCAAGCCTCTGTTCGAGCAGAAGGCGGCAAGCCAGCTTGATCTGGACAATGCTGTCGCAGCTTATGAGAGCGCCAAGGCTGATGTCAATGTCAGTGAGGCCAATCTCACGGAAGCCCGTCTTGCTTTGAGCTATACCACAGTACGTTCACCTATAAGCGGTTACATCAGTGAGAGGCACGTGGATATCGGTACGTTGGTGGGCCCGGGCGCACAGTCGCTTCTTGCCAATGTTGTCAAGAGTGATACCGTTCTGGTGGAATTCAAGATGACCGACCTGGATTACCAGAAGTCCAAGGCCAGGAATGTGAACCTCGGACAGCAGGACACGAGCCGTCATTGGAATCCTTATGTCACCATCACATTGGCAGACAAATCTCAGTATAAATATAAGGGACTCGTGGATTTCGCGGACCCGCTGGTAGATGCCAAATCGGGTACTTTTTCCGTGAGGGCGGAGATGCCTAATCCGGAGAGGGAGCTGCTTCCCGGACAGTTCACCAACGTGAAGGTGTTGCTGGATGTAAGGGAAAATGCTGTCGCAGTGCCTACGAAGGCTATTACCATAGAGAAAAGCGGAACGTTCATCTTCGTGGTCAAGCGTGACGGTACCGTGGAGAAACGCTTTATCCAGACGGGACCGGAAGTGGGGAATGTCACCGTGGTAGAGCGCGGCTTGAGAGCCAATGAAGTCATTGTCGTGGAAGGACAGCACAAACTCTCGCACGGAAACAAGGTGGAGGCTGTTCCTTATGGTTCTACTGAGCAGGAGTAACTACTTATGAAATCGGATTTTTTCATTGACAGGCCGGTATTCTCGACTGTCATATCTATTATAATCGTACTCGTGGGACTCATCGGACTGACGCTGCTTCCGGTAGACCAGTATCCCAAGATTGTCCCGCCTGTGGTCAGTGTCTCCACATCGTATCCGGGCGCCAATTCCCAGACGGTCTCGCAGGCGGTCGCCACTCCTATCGAGCAGTCGCTCAACGGTACGCCGGGAATGCTCTACATGGAGTCGAGCAACTCCAACAGCGGCTGGTATTCAGCGACATTGACCTTCGACATCTCTACCGATCCGGACCTTGCCGCGGTGGAGGTCCAGAACCGTGTGAAGCTGGCTGAGTCCAGGCTTCCGGCAGAGGTTGTGCAGAACGGCATTTCCGTGGAAAAGGAGTCGTCCAGCAAACTGATGACGATAACCATAATGTCCGACGACCCGAAATTCGACGAAGTGTACCTCAGCAACTACACGACGTTGAATATTCAGGACAGACTCAGGCGTGTGGCCGGCGTGGGAGGCATTTCCAATGTCGGCAGCCGTTATTATGCAATGCAGATATGGGTGCAGCCGGACAAGATGGCGAGCCTTGGAATCACTGTCAAGGACCTGCAGGGTGCATTGAAGGACCAGAACCGTGAGGCAGCGGCCGGAGTGCTTGGCCAGCAGCCTATTACGGATGTGGATGTGACGATTCCGATCACGGCTCCCGGACGTTTGTCTTCGGTGGAGGAGTTCGAGAACATCGTCGTCCGCACAGGCGAAGACGGCGCCATCATCCGGCTGAAGGATGTCGCGAGAGTTTCGCTCGAAGCCCAGTCCTACAATACCGAGAGCGGTATCAATGCCCGCAATGCGGCCGTTGTCAATGTCTATATGCTTCCTGGTGCCAATGCCATGGAGGTGGCGGAGAATGTCAGGGCTGAGATGGAAGAGATAAGCGCAAGCTTCCCTGAAGGCATGTCCTACAACATTCCGTTCGACATGACCACCTACATTTCCGAGTCGATACACCATGTCTACAGGACATTGTTCGAGGCTCTTTTCCTGGTCATCCTGATGGTGTTCCTTTCGTTGCAGAACGTCAGGGCGACATTGGTCCCGGCCATTGCCGTACCGATTTCATTGATAGGTACTTTCGGCGTCATGCTCATATTCGGATTCTCGCTGAACATGATGACTTTGCTGGGGCTTATCCTGGCGATCGGAATCGTGGTCGATGATGCGATTGTCGTGGTGGAGAATGTGGACCGTATCATGACGACCGAGCATCTGTCACCTTATGAGGCGACGAAAAAAGCGATGCGCGAGATAGGAGGTGCGCTTGTGGCGATGTCCCTGGTGCTTTGTGCCGTGTTCGTGCCGGTGAGCTTCCTCTCGGGAATTACCGGCCAGCTGTTCCGCCAATTCACTGTGACTATCGCCGTGTCGGTCATCATTTCTACTGTCGTGGCGCTTACATTGAGCCCGGTCATGTGCTCGAAGTTCCTCAAACCTCATGGTGAAGGCGGCTCCACCAACTTCATTTTCAACAAGATAAATTTGTGGATGGATTCCGGTACATCATTCTTCACGAAGATGGTGCGCCTGGCCGTCAACAATTCCAGAAGGATGTTCGCGTTCTTCGGCATTGCCATAATCGGTATTTTCGTGCTGGCCCGCATTATCCCGCAGAGTTTCATTCCTAAGGAGGACCAGGGGTATTTTACGGTCGAATTGGAGCTTCCTATGGGTGCGACGCTCGAACGTACGAGGGCGATTACCGACAGGGCGATGGAGTTTCTGCTGCGTCAGCATGATGTGGATTATGTGCTCAATGTCACGGGTTCAAGCCCGCGTGTGGGAACGACGCAGTCCAGCAGTACATTGACAGTGATTCTCAAGCCTTGGAACCAACGCAAGGTGACGGACATGACCAAGACTATCGCGATGGTGAGGGATACGTTGTCCCGTTATCCTGAAAGCAAGGTTTATATCAGTACGCCGCCTGTCATTCCGGGACTTGGAACTTCCGGCGGTTTCTCCATGGTCCTGGAGGCCAGGGGTGACGCTACGTACCAGGATCTGCAGAATGCTACGGATACATTGCTTTATTATGCGTCGAAGAGGAAGGAGCTGACAGGTCTTTCTTCGGGTATGCAGGCGGATATCCCGCAGCTGTATTTCGATGCGGACCGTGACAAGATCCAGCTTCTGGGCCTGTCAATGGCCGATGTGTTCGCGACGCTCAAGGCTTTCACGGGAGCGATCTACGTGAATGACTTCAATATGTATAACCGTATCTATCGTGTTTATATCCAGGCAGATGCACCATATCGTGCCCATACGGACAACTTGAACCTCTTCTTCATGAAGAGTTCCGGCGGGACAATGATTCCTGTCAATGCCCTGGGCAACACGCATTACACTACAGGCCCTGGAACTATCAAGAGGTTCAATATGTACAATTGCTCTACTATCAGCGGTGAGGCGGCCAACGGTGTAAGTTCCGGAGATGCCCTGGCCATACTTCAGGAAGTCGCGGATGAGCATTTGCCGGACAATATCGGCGTGGAATGGAGCGGAATGTCTTATCAGGAGAAGAAGGAAGGCGGTCAGACGGGTCTCGTCCTGGCTTTGGCTCTGCTTTTCGTGTTCCTTTTCCTGGCCGCCCAATATGAAAGCTGGCTGGTTCCTGTGGCCGTGATATTGTCATTGCCGATAGCCATTGCCGGTGCGTACCTCGGTATCGCAGTCTTGGGCATGGAGAGCAATATTTATTTCCAGATCGGTCTTGTGATGCTGGTGGGCCTTGTGGCGAAGAATGCGATTCTGATTGTGGAATTTGCCAAGGAAGAGGTTGAAGCCGGGAAAGACGTGGTGGAAGCGGCCGTTACGGCAGCGAAACTCAGGTTCAGGCCGATCGTGATGACATCATTGGCATTTATTCTCGGTATGCTCCCGTTGGTGTTCGCCAGCGGTCCCGGCTCTGAAAGCCGTCAGAATATCGGAACGGGCGTCTTCTTCGGTATGATAGTCGGCGTGTCGGTCGGAATCGTGTTCGTGCCGTTCTTCTTCGTCACGATTTATAAAATGAGGTCATATTTCTCCAAAATGCGTCCGAAAATGAAAAATGTCATAGGCGGCAGGAAGTCGTTCATGTCAATGTTGGTGCTCGTCGTGGCTTCAGCATTGACCCTGAACTCTTGCTCGACATCGAGATATTGTCAGAAACCTGATTTGGGCGCCGTGCCGCAGTCTTTTTCCGTGGAGTCGGGTGACAGCAGCATCGCGGACCTAGGCTGGAAGGATGTTTTTAAAGAGCCTGAACTTCAGGAACTTATCGAAACGGCATTGACCTATAACAAGGATGTGCTGATAGCGGCTGAACGGCTCAATGAACTGCGTTACAAGTACAGGATGCAGAAGGCTTCGCAGCTGCCGGCGGTTTCGGCGAAGGGATATGCGCAGGATGACCACAGCAATTACGGCGGCACCAGCAAAAGTCCGGACAAAATTGAGTTTGGCGTGAAGGCGTCGCTCAGCTGGGAAGTGGATTTCTGGGGACGCCTGAAGTGGGCAAGCCGGGAGAAACTGGCTGACTACCTGGCTGCCGAGGATGCGCAGAAGGCTGTGAAAATGAGCATTGTAGCCAGTGTGGCGTCTGCATATTATGAACTTGTCGGCCTGGACAGGAAGATGGCGATTGTCACCAATACCATGGAGACCAGGCGTGAGTCCGTAAAGCAGGCGAAACTAAGGGCTGAAGGGGGTCTGACTTCGGAAATTCCTTACCAGCAGGCTCTCGTGGAGTTCGCTTCGTCGAAGGCAATGATTCCTGACCTGGAGAAGCAGATTGCGCTGAAGGAGAGTGAGTTGTGTTTCATTACCGGTTCGTACCCCGGGGAAATTGCGCGAAGTGTTTCCGCATCTATTATTTATAGTGATTCTGATGTCCCGACAGGCGTTTTGTCGGATATCTTGAAGCGAAGGCCTGATTTGATGGCTTCGCGGCATTCCCTGAAGGCGGCCGAGGCTCGTGTGGGCGTTTCCATTGCCGAGCGTTTTCCGACTTTCGTGATAAATCTGGGTGCCGGTCTGGAGAATGACGAGCTCAAGAATTTCCTGAAGTCTCCGTTCTGGTTCACCGGTGCGACGCTGGCGTCTCCGATTTTTGAGTTCGGCAAGCGTAAGGCGGCCATGAAGGCGGCGATCTCTTCTTATGAGCAATCCCGTCTCAAATATGAAAAGGATGTCTTGCAGGCCTTCCGGGAGGTGTATGATGCCACCGTCAGCTTCCAGTCTGCACGTTCCAATTCCTATGCGAAATCCGTAATGGAGGAGGCGGCAGGGAAGTACATTACCCTTGCGAACAGTCAGTACATCAACGGCGTCATCAATTATATCGACGTGTTGGATGCCCAGCGTAAGTATCTTTCTTCCCAAATCGAGTTCAACGAGGCCAAGACCCGCGAAAATCTGGCATTGGTAGGTCTTTACAAGGCTCTCGGCGGCGGTTGGAATTAACGTAGTATAGTTCCAGTTCGGAATCCTGTCATGGGGGCTAGTGGATGTGGCTGTTTTTTTCTGCACCCCGTCTCCCGCGCATCACTTTTCAGCCTTATTTTCTCACCACTCTTATATGCACAGCCTCACACACTCTCACACGTCACTCCTCGCCTCGCGTTCATGCCTCTTTTTTTTCTGTCTCTTTTCCCTGTCGGATAGAAACGGAATTTCGTACCGCGAAAACGTTTTAAACGGTACGTGGGGGCTTTGAAAACATGTTTTGTACGAGGAAAACGTTTTAGGCGGGACCAAGAGTGTTTGCAAAGGCATTTGGTTCCGCCTAAAACGTTTATTCGGTACCAAATGAATATCCAAAAAGAATCACAGAAAATAAACCACGTGGCAGGACAAGCCCGGCGGGGGTGGAGCCTCTGGAGGCATGGTCGCCCATGACCTTGTGAATG
>OLGA01000007.1_pt1 | contig 204821 bp, 136 predicted proteins | sample 1604881 | NCBI WGS metagenome assembly OLGA01 (sample SAMEA3888896, study PRJEB22519) | human gut metagenome | biome: human gut; feature: human-associated habitat; material: faeces | place: Denmark | collected 2009 | reverse complement strand
ATTTACAGTAAATTTCGAAAACAGCAAAGGCCGATTCTCAATTATTGGCAGTTTGCCTATACATCTCCTCCGTGTTGTAGCACTTTTACTGAACAGACCAGCAAGAAATCATCGAAAATGTAGCTTAACTCACTAGCAAAACTTGAATAAACTATCTATTAAACACAGGGTGAGGATATAAATCGGATGAACATGAATGAGGGCAAAAATATTCCTTCAACGAAGTTTATTCAGCTCTTTTATACATGTGTTTTACATTTTACGCAGTGTATTGCGAATATTTACGCAACGCAAATATAAATATTTTATCGGTCTATGGCAATCGTTTATTATAGAAGTAGAAGTCTTATATGTCCAGCCATCTCTGTAGTTCCGTTGATTTTTCCTTGCTCAGCGCCAATGGTTGGTCACATCCCTTAAGGCGAATCAGGAGACGGGAGTTTAAGAACATGCTTATTCTTGCTATTGAACAGATGTTCGCAATGTATTGCCTGTTGAGCCGGAAAAACATCTTCGGATCGAGTTCGCTCTCTAACTCGTGCATCGTGAATTGGACGGAATGGATGTCACCGTCCGTCGACTTGGCATACACATGCCGCTGGTCGAAATAAAAATACAGGATGTCATTCACATTGACAGGAATCAGCTCTTCGCCTTTCCAGATCAATATGCGCTCCCTGTAGGACCGGAGTTCGCCGTTGGCAGCATCAATATTGCTCTTGCTTGAAACATTCTTTCCTGCAATGCTTTCCGCTTTCTTAATCGCAGCAGAAAGGCTTTCATTATCAATAGGCTTGAGAAGGTAATCAACACCATTGCTCTTGAACGCCTTGAGCGCATATTCGTCATAGGCAGTAGTGAATATGACCATGCATTCAGGCATCACTGTTTGAAAAGCGCTGAACACCTCTTGGCCTCGCAGTCTTATGTCTGAGAATATCAGGTCATATCCTGAATGTTCCGAAAGTCTCGATATGACTTCCGAAGTGGTCGTCAAAGGCCCGTCTATCTCCATTTCGGGCCGGAGTTTATGAATCATACGTCTTAACCTTCGGAAGCTTATTTCCTCGTCTTCAATTATCAGTGCTTTCATAATGATTTGATTATAGGAAGGCCAACCTCGAAAAAACGCTTGTCGCCCTCTCCGGTTATGCTTATCACTGGCTCCTTGCCGCATTCCATTGAATATCTCTGTCGCAGGTTCTTAAGCCCTATACCATCGCGTGACGTTCTGGGCACTGTGCCTTGGCTGTTATTGAACAGGCTATTGCTTACCACAAGTCTGTCTCCACGCTTGAAGACCAAAATCCGCAGCGGGTGCTCCGGTGACGGGCTGTTATGCTTGACGGCATTCTCTATCAGCAGCTGCATGCTCATCGTCAGAATCTTCTCATCGCTGCGGCATTCAAGACCGCTGTCACAGAAGTCTATGCTTGACGGGTAGCGGGTCTGCATGATTGACACGTATTCTTTAGCAAAGGTTATCGCCTCCGAAATCGGGACGATGTCTTTATCAAGGCTGTTGATGATATATCTGTATATCCTTGACAGAGAAATGATGAACCGTTCCGCCCTTTCAGAATCTTCTTCTATCAACCCTGAAAGGATATTAAGGCAGTTAAAGACAAAGTGAGGATCCATTTGTGATTTGAGAAGTCTTTTGGTCAAAAGAAGATTCTCCTCTTTTTGCTTGATGACGATATCTGTGTATTCTCGTAACACATGGAATTCGGCTACAAAACTGGCAACGATGCAAAAAATATATAAACTTCCCCAAAAGTCATCTGTTTCAGGTTTATATATAAATTCAGCGATAAACGTCTCATATAAAACAGCAATTAGAAGATTTAGGCAGATTGTTAAAAAACCGTTGATAATTAGTCTATTTGGCGTTATTCGTTGTGGCTCTTTCTTGTTTCGCAAAAAATATTCAAGAAGTAGACTGGTAAGAGTGAACGTGGCGCAATACCCGAAGTCTACGAAAAATCCGTTTATATTTATAGACCAAACGTTGTGACCGACATAAATGGCGCTCCATAGCAACGCATAAATGACGTATGCCGCTACGGAGAGGTACAACCATTTTTTTAAGAATGTTAATCTCATTTAGAAGATGTTTTGAAATGAATCAATCCTTTTGTTACATGCTTATAAATAATTGATTATTACTATTTAATTGGATACATTTTTTGTGGCTTTAAATTATAAGACAATTAAGTTATAAAGATGTATTCAACCAACATCACTGATAATCAGTGGCAAGTTATAGAAAAAAACATAAACGTGCAAGAAAGGAAGATGAGACATTATCTTCGAGGGAGTGGTCGAGGAGTTCGTGCTCTGGCCAGACGAATGCCCGACCAAATTTCAGACGCTTCAGAAACAATGGATTGTCGTGCGCTCTTTCTCCTGGCTCGAGAACTTCCGCAGACTCACCATCGACTACGAATATCTGGCCAATACCGCCGAGACGATGGTGCAACTCGAAACAGTATTTTATTCTCATATTCCGGATAAACCATGTATTCAGTCATCAAATCTTCCTGTTCGATACACGAATCTTCCTGCTCATACATTTCTGCAACAATATTATCTTGTAGCAGAATATATTTGCGGTATGATAACTTTTAAAATCATTTGTATGAAAACAAACATCTTATTTCTAACGGCTTTGTGCTCTATGATTGTAGCATGCGTGATATCTGTTGACTAAGTAACTATCGTTGCGATGAAAAAGATTATTTTATTCATATCATTCCTTGTCACTTTTGTGGTAGGGTTATCGGCTCAAAGTTCATATCCAAAAGACGATATCTCAAACTTCAGGAGCCGAGGCTATAAGGGTAATGCCTTGTACACGAATCATTATATAGTGTGGCAAGGTGTGGAGACATCCCATGGATACATGTTTAACAGCCATCATTATTTAGGTGCTGGTGTAGGGGCGTTTTTTCTGCCGCTTGACAAGGTCCCTGCTTTCGGAAGAGTCTTTGTCGAATACAATGCTTATTTCCGGGAAAAGGCCAGCACGCCGACCGCTGGAGTGAAAGCAGGCTTTTGCCATGCCATGAATTATAACAATGACTGCAAGTTCCGTAACGCTGCGGAATTAGAGCCGTCTGTAGGCTGGAGCTGGACGTTGCAATCCGGTAAAGGCCTGTTATTGGGCTTGTCCTACCCATTTTATGTGACGTCCAAGCCTAATACGACTGTGTCAATCTATGGGATGCCGAAGATTTCATTCGGAATTGAGTTTTAGTCGGGCCACTTGCTTCTGAACTGATCTGTATGCCTTTCTTGATTCATAACTATCAAGAAAGGTTTTTTTTAACAAATGCATTATGCTTGTTGTTTTTTTCAGCGACGGCCTTATGCAACCTGAAACGGAATTATATTGTCATATTCCGGATAAACCATGTATTCAGTCATCAAATCTTCCTGTTCGTTACACGAATCTTCCTATTCATACATTTCTCCAACACTTATAATATGGCGGAATGTATATATTTGCGGCATGAAAATTTTACTAAATTATGCTTAATATGATTAGTTTTTTGAAAACAATAAATTGATAGATGTTATGAAACGAATTTTAGTGTCCTGTTTTATCTATGCAATATTTGCATGTAACATTCTTGCTCAAACTTAGATGAATAGAAGTTATCTCTACAACAGGGGATATAAAGCAAATATTCAGGCATCTGTGTTGTTTGCAAACAACAGCGAACTTTGTTCAATATCCTCGTCACATGGATATTCCTTTGGAAACGGATTGTATCTCGGTGGTGGTACCGGCATAGTCTATAGCCCTATACGCAAACTCAATGTGAAGAATCAGATAATCATTCCTTTCTTTGGTGAGATCAAGTATTCGTTCCTCAAGAATGCAATTGTCAGCCCTTTCGTAGATGTGGTTGCAGGCGGGGCCTATAACTATTCTTCGTATGGTACAGGGTATCTGCTGAAACCTTCAGTAGGATTGGATGTGTGGAGATTTTCCGCATCTGTTGGCGTTGGTCGTTATGCCATTAATTATGCGACGGTAGATGGCCGGCAAAATGGTGAACCGGCAATTATCGGAGATAAGCGAACGAGCACAGGACTTTTTATCTCTATTGCTTACAATTTCAGATAATAATTTGCGGAACATCTAAAATACCCTTTGTATTGAGTTTTAGTATAACCAAATGCAATGGGGATTAGTATATACGTCATGAATAGTTAATACATACCATCTAAGAACAATTAGTCAAATTGTGAGAATCACCAATGTTTTTTCAATTTGACTAATTTTTTGTTAGCACATGTCATCTCGAACTATGTATTAGTAGTTGACATCCTTTTCCTCCGTAGGTATCCGCGAAGTAAGGCGAAAAGACAAACGGCAAGGCAAATTCGCAGCCCATTCCGGGTGCGTTTTGTCCTGCCTTTGTTGTCTTATGTCCTCGCCTAACCAATGCGTCACCTTCCGGAGGAAAGGAAGGCCACCCGTTTACCGGGAGGTAAGTGACTGTTCAACATAAAGCAAATCAATCATGCTACTGACACTGCAATTTCAGGGCGAGGTCTTACTGTGTCAATCCATGTTAGAATCTGATGTGATGGACGAATTCCTTCTTTGACGGAACGAGCGGCTCGGACTTCAGGCCTATCTTCTTGAAGTCAATCTCTTTAAGGTCAATGCATCTGATGCCTCCATCATACATGGAGCGATAATAGAACTTCAAACCTGACATGTCGGTGACACAAGTGCATTGGGTTGCAGACGGGATGTCAGCCGGCGTTTCGTCAACCGGGAACTGCGCCCCGATCGGAATCTCCATTGAGCCGAGAATATGAAATGCCGTGAACACGGACCCCTCTGCGTCAGGTTTCTGCGGCGCGGTGCTCTGGAAGAAAGCCGCGCGTACAAACCTTGAAGGCGGGGTGAAGTCCCCCGGCAGACCAATCATCGCGCTTCCGCCACCGAAAGATGACAGGGACATATTTCCAAGCGTATGTGGTTCGGTGCGGCCAGGCAGAAGGTTTACATAGTTGTTGAGATTGGTGAGCTGCCAGTCGAAAGATGGAGAGTTGGTCAGCACGCCCAGATTGTTTTCATAGAAAATGCACTTCCCGTCGATGATCTCCAGCACGATCTGGCGGCCTGACGGCTCGGCGAACCTCCAATGTACGGTCGAGGAACGTGGATCGAATCCATGGATATGTACCCTTGCGATCTCGGCCTTGACCTCATCGACGGTGGCGCAGCGCCCGAGAATGTAGGAGACCAGCTGGAAATCAGATATGTTGGTCTCATAATTCGCTTCTGAATACTCCTCGTACTTTCCGTAGTCAGGAAAATAAAAAAGTCCGGCGGAGAGTCCTTTCTCATTCATGCCCTCCATCATCAGCTCGTCCTGAACCACCGAGACGCCCACGTAACCATATTCATTGGTAAAACTTCTGCCAGTCCCTCCTCCGGGGATGAAGGATTTCCAACTGTGGCCGCGAGGTACAACAACCCAACGGCAGTCATTGTCGGAGGCGGCCCACTCGATCGTGCGCGCCACTACAGTGCTTCCGTCCTTGGCTTTGAGGGTGATGCCTGTGCAGGCATAGCAGTTCTGGAATGATGCCATCAAGGCCGCTGCGGTGTATTTTCCTGATTTTAGTCGACTCTATTATAGCCGAAAATGACAAAACGTCCGGTGGATTGGCGTTTGGCCGGACAAATTATATAATTTAACAACGTTCTTTGACAACCGCGATTCGAAATGAGTGGGACATAAATTTGATGAGAGATGGAAAAAATAAGATTTATTTCGAGCGAAAGATTCATTCGTCATTAATCAAATATCCCAGCATTTCAGAAGCCACTTCTGGTATAAAGGCGCGCATGACGCTGTCCTCTTTCTGATGTAGATTGCCGGCAAGGTCTATGCTGCCGAACCATAGAATCGATCTGTCTATAATTGCGGCACGGATGTGCCTGGAAGAGCGCAGGACAACTTTTATCCCTGACTGTATAAAATCATTGTCCCGTACGGAATTTTTATGAATGGTGATTATGCAGTCAATGCCACGAGAGCCAAGACTTTGCAGCGCCTTAGCCAATGGCGCTTTCATATACTGCAGGGTGTTGCATGAAAGCACTACCGAGGATTTCGCATTCTCTATATCCGACACCAAGTCCTGTAGGAAATCAGATGGGCCGAATATGATGTCCTGCGGATTGGATGCTAGAGCATCATCAACTTGCTGAGCATATCCTATCGGAGCGTAACACTTCAATCTTCTGCCGTACATATTCGCTAAAGTAGGCACGTGAATATCTATATAATCATACACGCGCACTTCCGTCTTGCCCTGATAATCACGATGCAATCTACCGGTATATTGCTGAACAATATTTGGGTATGACACCGGCAGGGCGATAAACAATGTATCCAATCGAGGATAGTTGAAACCCTCACCTACGAATTTTCCTGTCGCTACTATGACCATAGGTTCATCTGGATGAATGCTTTCCAATCGTTCCATTGCCAGGCGTCTCTCTTTGACAGGTACTGTTCCCTTCAATACGATGATATTCTTACAGTGAGGTTTTAGCATATCAGCCAATAGAAGAATATGTTCCTTCAGTTTTGTCAGGACAATTGGTGTGCGGCCATACTTCAACTCATTGACAATATCATTGATAATCATTTCATTACGCGCCCGATCTTTAGCCAAATCGCCAAGATGCTGTAATACGGGCTTTTCCTCCAATGCCCGATAAGCAGTGAATCTTGGAATCAGCACTCGCGTGAAAGATTGTCTGGCCATCTGAATCTTAGCATTGAACTGATATCTTATTGGTCCACATTGCATAAACACAATCGGAGTCATTCCGTCCTGTCGTGTTGGAGAGGCTGAGAGACCATACACATACTTTGCATTGACAAACTTCAGTACGCGCTCATAGCCCAGTGCCGCCGTATGGTGACACTCATCGGCAATGACCATTCCGTAATCTCTTACAAACGGCTTTACGCCAGTATCTGTCAGAGCAGAATTGAAGACAGCGATGTCAATGATTCCGTGCAGATTATTCTGACTTCCATCCAAAATACCAATATAGGAATTAGACTTATTTCGTCTATGTGTTTCCCTCATTTCAGGCTCAGGTTCATTTATGGCAAGAAAATGCTCGCATGCATTCTTCCATTGCTCCAGCAACGCCCTGGAATGAACCAATATCAATGTATTCACTTTCCTTCGTGCAATCATGCCGATGGCGGCTACGGTTTTGCCGAACGCAGTGGTCGCAGCAAGGACGCCATTATTTTCAACTAGCATCTTTTGAACGGCGTCTTCCTGCTCTGGTCTCAATTGACCAACGAACTCCACGTCTATTTTGCGACCTGGATTTGTCTTATCCTCTTCATCCCATGCAGAAAAATTGCCTAGAATCAGATCTATCACGGAATCCTCACAACCGCGAGGCAAGCATAAATAATCGCCGATCATCTCATAACAAGAGATTAACGAAGGTGTTTTATATAATGGCTTTCTTGCCTTCATCAAATCGTAGTATTTACGATTCTTGAAAGAGGCCAACCCTTTGAGATAGCGTATGACTTTAGCTGACACCGACTTCAAAGGCACATATATTCCATTAGCCCGGACCAGCTTGATTGGGCCATTGAAATCTTCGAACGACATTTTATCAGGTTGCGGTGTCTCCCAAGGCTTGGTGTCCGACGAGGACGAAAGCTCCAATCGGCAATTGTGCTGAGCGAGTAATGCCGACACATCATGTCCGGATAACTTTCTGACAGAAGACAGGAAAGCCCATTGACTCTTGTAAACTTCAAAATTCTCGTCCGTAAATAAACTGTTGCCTTTGTGCTTGGCGTCGCCTTGAAGCGGTAGGGCTACAAGATTGCCAAAACCGCCATTTGGAACAAAGTCCTGGTTCGGAAAGAAACGGTCGTAGGACTTCATGTCCAACTGGACGTTTTTCTCCATCGCTGATCCAAGAATTGCGAATCCAAGTTTACGTGCCAATGCTGCAGAAACAGGCTCGCTGAAGAATATCCATAAGTGAGCACCATTTCCGGAACGCGAACGTTCTATATAAACCGGAATGTTCCAGTCGTTACATACGCCGACATAAGACAACACATCATCTTTATATCCATGCTGGCTGTTCTTGTCATCGAAATCTGCGCAAAGAAAGAAGCAGGTGTTGTCCTCCATTATCGGGAACAGACCTATAATGTCAGTTTCTTTTGCTCCTTTATGCAGATGGCGTCTGATGACAGCATCATCCAATGGCAACAAATCTCTGTGGGCACATCCTTCACATTTGTATTTATGTGCTTTGCACTCAATCGACCAGCGGTTGCGACAAACTGGCTGATAACCTCTTTTTCCGTCTTTTGTCACAAATCTTTGGGCATATACATCTTCTCGCCCTCGGAACAATGACCGAAAAAGATTTACCCTCCGTCGCAGTTCAATTTCTTTCTCTTCTTCTGTCAATGACTTATGACTTTCAAGCGTCGGAGACTTCGATTCGGGCAGCAATGACTCATCCAGCCCTTTAAGTCTGGCATTCTCTTGTTCCAATTCTATGATTCGTTTCCGCAAGCGCTGATTGTCCGCCAATAATTCCGCGTAGGTCATTGTTCTAATGCTTGATTTGGTGCTAAAGTTTATATTTTATGAGAAAATATTAAATGACAATCCCACTCTTAAATCACAATTTCGGGGGCTCGATTTCCGGTATGACAATGTCGGCGGAATCTGAGGAATCACCTGTCAAGAACATCACATAATAAATTGGGAGATATGTGATGCCGTTCTCTTGATATACTTTCTGACCGCTGTGGAGCACGACGGCATTCTTGACATTGTAGTCGGGAGTCTTCATGAAATTATCGAGAGCGCTGTGAACCTTATAATCCTTTCCCGACTTGACCTCAATCGGAAGAACGGACAGACTATCGTAGTCGTCAATGAGGAAATCCACCTCCACGCGCTGCTTATTGTCGTAATAGTGAAGCTCGCACCCATGCGCATGGAGTTCTTGCGCCACGACAGATTCATAGACTGAACCCAGGTTAATGCTGCGCTCATCGCCGAGCACGGCATTGATGTTATTCTTGTAAAGAAGTCCTGTAAGCAGCCCGACATCGCTGAGGTATAGTTTCAACAGATTTTTGCTCTCCGATTCTTTCAACGGGAATTTCGGATTACTGATAGCTTTAACGGCAAGCGCGACACCAGAGTTGGTCAGATATTCAAATTCATCCGCATAATCACTGAACTGCTTATGCCCGGCTGTGTTTTCAATTTTCTTGACGACAACGCGCTTCCTCTTGTTCTCCATATTCGACGGAATGAGATCATAAATATTCCGAATCACGAGTTTCTTTTCAGAATCATATTGGGAAGCGTCTAGCTTGTACAGTTCATGGATGTCGTTCTGTATCTTGCGAACAAGGGCAATGTTTCGTGTTTCCAGAAACTTGTTGACAGCATCCGGCATCCCTCCGGTAAGCAGATATATCTTGAACTGACGCAACATATAAGCATGCAGAGAATCATTTAGAGTCTCTCTCCTGAGAAAACAGCCTCTAATGCTATCAATAGTCTCTTTACCACATCCGGAGGCAAGTAGAAATTCTTCAAAGTCGAGCGGAAACATTTGCTCGATGGCAATGCTACCTATCGGTATTGACGGAGTCTGTGCCAATGCTATGCCCAACTCCGAACCGCTGGCAATATACCGGTATCGTCCCTCCTCATTCAGAAATTTCAGCATGGTCATCAGATGCGGATAACTTTGAATTTCATCAAGGAATACAATCGTGTCAGATACGTCACCAAGTCGTTCCCCTGCAATCGCACCGAGTTGTATATAAAAGTCATCAGTGCTGCGGACATCAGCCAGCAAACCAATACCCTCCTTATCTTCCTTGAGGTTGAGTTCAATATAGTTGCGAAACATCCCTTTGCAGATATGACGTATCAGATAGGACTTGCCAATCTGCCGAGCGCCATTTATCAAAAGTATTTTGTGTGGTTCATACCGCAAAAAAGCCTCTATGTGCGATGCAAATTTCCTGAAAAGCATAGTATTTTTACATTTTATGCAAATGTAATAAAAATCAAGCACATACAAAATTCTTTAGGAAAAATTACGCGTTTTCAAGGCGCAAAATCGGGAATTATTCTGAGTTTTGTATGAGTAAAATCGGGAATTTTGTAGTGACTTCTGCCAACTCACTCAACGAAGTTTATTCAGCTCTCTCATCATTGATGGTCTTCGACTATATTGTGTCCTGAATTCTTCAATTAGTTTAGTCACAGCAGCTTGCCCTTCACTGCACGAATCCCGTAGGGCTTTCATACTGCTGACGATATAACAATATCTACGGCTATCTGTCGGGATGGCTCTCGTTCGGATGTGGTCAATATGCTCTTCAACGATCTTACGCCTCGTGGAAGAATCCAACAGTTTGCCATATTCAGCCAAAACCATATAACATTCATCGTTGTAGTCATTATTCCAAGACAAGCACTCGGCCAGTTGTGGAATCATGTTCTCTTCTGCACATATTCTGGCGGTATCCTTTTGACTATGAAAACGGCTCTTATCGACCAACTTTTCAATGATGGTGTGTAACCGGTTTGGAGAATTGGCAGGTAACTGTTCCAGAACGTGTTTTAACTGAAGATAATATTCATATTCTGAAGAATAGCTGTTCAGAATCAGATACTCAAGTTCTTCTGCCAGCCTCGATGTGTCTCCTGTTGTTTCAAGCAGTTCCATCTTTCTTTCATGACAGCTGTGCACATACGAAGAGTCTTCCGTACATTCTATTGCTCTGTCCAGCGATTCAATAGCCTCTTCAATTTGTCCGTGGAATACTTGGGAGTCAATCCGCATTTTGGATAGTTCCGGTACGAAAAAGTTATCATCTATTGTCTTCTGTGCAGCATCATACTTCTCTTTATAGTTCAGGTATGCTACTTTTCTGAACAACCAGCGATTTCTATAATAGACAGCTCGCCCTGCATTGTCTATAATCTTATCAAGTGAAGCCAAATGTTCGTCAAAATTATCGAAAACGCCCTCAAGAACACTCTGCAGCTCACTCAAATCTGCAAGGCAATATCCTCCGTCCTGAAATGCAGTTGTTCCTAATACCTTGTCAATGTCATTAGATATCCTCCTGATGGTATTGATATCCAGCACTTTAGATTCGATTAACGGTATGAGCATATCTGCTGCACTTCTGGTCTCGAAATCATATCCATCGAAACCTTCACATTCGTATACTCGATCATCAGAATAATACTTTCCAACAAAGAGGATTACCTCGGACGCAATTGACGCCGCTGCATCAAATTCTCCTTCGCGATCATAATATCTGGCCTTATCCATCATTCGCCCCAATTGGTCGGCTATCTGATACCAGTTTAGTGATGGCCCCCATCTGTCTCCGCTCTCATCAACGGAATATATGATATTCCTGACCTCGTTCCTAAGAGCGTCCAAGTCAATGTCGTCAGGAAAAAAGTGCCGAATTAAGGCCGCACTTAAATCTTGATTCTTATATGCATAGTCTTTCATGAAAGAAAAGACCTCGTCACTACTGTTCAGGCTGAAAACCTGGTCGAGTTTTGCTTTATTCATTTTGTGTATTGTTTCAGAGTGCGTGAATTTTATTCGGCAAGATACGAATAAATATCATCCCTGTAAAATCCCCGGCGGGACGCAGCCACGCCTTATTTTTGGAGGCGTTGACTATCAATGTGTTATAAAATGCAGCGTGGAAACGCGACCAAAAAAAGCCTGCGTTTCCACGCTATATCTAAAATGGTGTCTGATTATCAGTGAGTTACAAAACACTCCGTGGCCGCGTCCCGCGCTTCTTATGAGGCCCTATCAAGCGAGGCAGGTATAATCAAAAAGTATCTTGAATACTTAGAAGCAGCGTTGCGCTCTTTATACGCCAATCACTGAAAACGATGATGCGTGCGGAGAGATGGTGGAAACGGCTACTGAGACTGTTTCAGGATAGAGGTATCCTTCAATTGTTAGTTATTAAGTTCTCTTATCGCTTTCTTCAAATCTTCTTCACCCGGAGTAAACACGTGGTTCATTATTCCGAAGGAAACGACCTTGGTATCTCCATCGTAAGTCATAGTGCCGATGCTACAGACAAAGTGATTTTCGACCTTCAGCATGTTGTCAATCACGAGTCCGCCTATGCCGGTCCCTATCATTGAACCGAACATGACAAACCCCGCATCACTGTCGTCACTGCTGGACAATTCTTCGGTAATAGCTGTATTCAGTACGTCCTTCAGCACCTCACTATGTGATGCCTTGTCAGGACAGGTAACCACGCAGACACCTGCGACAGCCACCAATATCAGAATAAATAGCAGAAACTTCTTCATATACAAATAGTCTTTTATGAGTCATAAGGAATGATGCAGTCAAACATCTTCCGTCGCTCTGTTAGAATTCAATTGCGACTGTCGCTTTCGTATAGACCCTGCCGCTGCGGATGCTGAGTGACCAAGAGGGCTGCCAAGCAGAAAATAACTCCGAATAAGTTATGTGTTTTCATCGTATTTATCGTGTTCGTTGTTAATCGGTGGTAAAGTTATCATATTTTTTATAATCGGTAACTATTTTTGTGTAATATGTTAAATTTGCCTTGAAATTGCTGTCTGATATGATGCCTGAAAATATGATACACGTAAAAAAGTTCTTATTGGTTCCGATGATCTCGGGGCTCTTGGTCTCATTGATGTCATTTGCTCCGGCCCGACATCATCATTGTTCCTTTGAAGTTCAGGACACTGCGGAGTGAAATGACTGAAAATAGGGATGGGCCGGAAATGGCTTGTCCCTATTTTCTCTTACCTCGTCACTACTTCAAGATTTATTTTAAGAATATTATTCCGCTGAGTTGTACATTCATATCATTTTTGCCTTCGCTGTCGATGGAAATATTGTTGGTAAAGAACACTCCGCCATCTCCGTAGAAGTATAGTGGCTTGCATCCGTTCTCTTTCTGCGCTGTGTCAATCTCGCTCACAGGAATCGTCAGCGTGACAGAATCTGATGAGACGGTTACGAAGGCCGTGTCGGCCAATGGTACAGAGCCATTGAAGTTGATGTTTTCGAAGCGTGTGAATCCCTTAGGAATTATGGATGCCCCTTTGGTGTTGATTTCAATCCAGTGGGAACCGCATTCGTCTACCTCTACGGTGTCCATCTGCATAAGTCCAAAGTTCCAGAATCCCACAGTTGTGTCAACAATCTCACGCACGACTCTTTCCGGGTACGTGATGTAGAGGTATTCCATCTTCTCGTCTGTATCAATCATAGTTGCGATATCCCCGGATTTCATTATCTCTGAATAACTTGCCGAGTCCAAAGGAAAATTGATGCCGGGACAGTTGGAGGATAGTGCTTTCTTTACTTCGCTGACTAGGACTCTTCGGGACATGGCTGAAAAATTCTGCGGGCCAACAGACGAAAGTGCTGCAAGCGCTAGAAAGGACAGCGGAATCCATCGGAATCTTTTGCATTTGCTGACCGTCAAGCCTATGCAGACAGCATAGCCCCAAACGTTGAAGAGGACTACGTATAGGCGTGGCGCGGTGATTCCGTAGTCCGTTATCCTTTTGGCGATTCCTACCGTCATCAATATAAGAAGCGGAAGGAAAATGGCAGGCAAGAGTTTGAGCGTCTTGCGGTCGAATCTCCACTTGTTGTCTTCTTTTCGAAATTGTATCGGATAGAGCAGAAACATCATCAGTATCAGGCATATCATTGATGCCATTACAAGTGTTGATACCCATCCGCAGGGAAGCTTCCATTCAAAAAGGATCTTTACGGCATATACATAGAGCGTTACTACATAAGTGCCGAAAAGAGGAAATATCAAATAGTTGATCAGTCCGAGTCCAGTTGTTCCGGGACGTTCAGTGTCATGTCTCTCTTTTTCTGGAATCAATTGCATGAACACCATCGGCGCGACGAATATCATGCATACCAGGAACACGTCAGCGAACACCTTCCATCCGATTTCAACTCCGAAGAGTACATTGAATGCAAGAACGAGCAACTCCAGTCCTCCAGCCAGGAGCACCCCGACAGCAAAAGCAGTCGCGAATGCTGATGTGCAGTCGATGATATAGTTCCATAGCCTCATGTCATTGTTGGATTCTTGAAAGACAGGAGCAATGAATATTCCTGAAACTATTATCCCCACGAGTGTGACAGCTGCATTGGTCCAACTCAAATCCAGCGGCCATGCCTGGCGGAACGCGAGGCAGACCCCTAGCCATAAGGCATTGACGGCTATAATCCAAAGCGGTTTTACGGTGTGTCTCTCGTCATTTCTCCAATCCGTGAGCACGAGCTTTACCACCAGATTCAGCAGACCGGCGGTTATCGTCCAGAACATCAGGAAAAAAGAGTCTTTTCCATCTATTTTATCTCCAAGATGAATCAACACGACCGACATGATGGCAGCCGCTATCATAAAGCAAGCCGAAGTCGTAAATTTCTTGAAGGTTCCTGCCATTTTCTGGCATAAGTCCTTGATTGTGGTTTTGTCTATCATATTGCAAAATAATCCATCCTTAAATTTAACAATATTTTCTGAACCATCAAATTCCATATCACCCATCTGGCTCTGAAGCAGCTTGTCAAGGAGAATTATCCCACGGCAAAAGTTATCATGTATGATGAATTGCCGATAGCCGGACCGTATTCTGTGACACCGGTGAGATTTGCCCAATTCGTGTGATTTATCTAAATTTGACACGTCGAAATTCGCGACAGTCACGTTACGGATTCCGGCACATTGGATTTGAACTGGATTTGACATGGAAAATACTTACGACATTGAAACTTACATTGACAAACTCGAGGGAGAGCTCGTGCGAATCTGTCGCGAATGCGGCTTTCCTGTGACGTCGGCGCCCAAGGCGGAAGCAGCGTCCCAAGCAGCACCGTCAATGCTTTTGTCAAGTCCCGACATTGACGGGCATTGGCAAAAATTGGGCGGGGACTATATTGCGGATGCAATGCCGCAAATTGCTGATTATCCTACAGTTGCCGTCGCGTGGGCTGCTTATCTGGGTATGGCGGTGGCCTGCGGTTGGGATTCGGATTGGGCAATGTGTGCGAACATGCCTTATTCAGTCTATTATGGCCATCAAGGCTTCGATGACATGGATGACCACATCATCAGTGACATTATCGGCATTGACCAGAATTCTCCGGAAGCCGAGTCACTTCGGGAACTTTTCCGCAAATGTGCAGATGCCACAGTTTCGCTGATACGTCACGAACACATTGAGCCACAGAGTGTTGCTGCATACCAGGTCTTCGTGGCATCATGTCAGGAGATGTACCGTATCGGCGCTGCCGTCGAACTGGCGCGTCTCGGCTACAAGTTCGAAAAACTATAACAGTTTCCGCCGGCTTCAGTCTGCATATGGTCTCTTGTCCGGACGCGGCCACGGGGTATTTTGTAACTCATTGGGAATCAGTGCCTCCAAAAATCAAGCGTGGCCGTGTCCTTGTCTTCATCGGGAATAGCCTCCATCCATTTATTCAAGGTGGCGGTTCTCGGTTACACCAATGCCGCCAACGCTTCACTGATGGACGATTCCTGTGTATCCGATATGAAAGCAGGAGGAAAACCAAGTGGCCTTCCTCCTGCTTTATGGAAGCGAAATCAAGTTCTATTTGAATTTGTTTTCGTTTACGAAGTCATTGTACTCCTTCATCTCGTCATCCCAACCAGTGTATTTCATGCCCTTTACAACATATTTCTTGACTGTACCGTCCGGGTAAGCCCTTGAATAAGAATCGATTTCTATTGTGTCAATCTTGTTGTTATTGTTGGTGCCTGTCGTTCCGCCGGTTATGATTTTTCCGCTGAAGGAAATTGTGTAGTCTTTGTAATCCCCCAGTTGGCTTGCTGCAGTATAGTAGCCTCCTTGGCCGGATCCTGCACCTTCGAGATATGGATTCCATGCAGTTCTCGGTTCTGTCGCAGTGATACCTGAACATGTGAATGTCTGCTCTTTCAGGTTGACATCGACTTTGAAACGGACAGCGTCCAGATATTTCGGACTGTTGAGAGGCGTTGCTGCCGGATTTACGTCGGTAATGGTGACCCAAGCTTTGTCTGAATCATTGTGAGCCGTGTTTGTGATGAGGATCGCAAACACTGTAGATGCCTGTGAGGAACCATTCTCATAGGCGAATGAGACATACTTTCCATCTATTTTAGAGATGGCAGTCATGCCGGGCTCATCGACCTTGTAGGTCTCACATGAAATGACCGAGAATACGGCCGCCGACATTAGTGCAAGGCTTTTGATTATTTTATTCATAATTCATTCATTTTAAGTTGATACGATCCTTATTTATGCCACCACATCTTCACGTTCAGAGCTACAGGCTCAGGTGAGTTGACGTTATATGTGGCTGAAGTCTTGGAATAGAGGAAACGCTGCGGATAACCGCTGTCCAATACACCATGAAAGTCAGTGATCGTCTTTCCTCTTGTAGGGTAGCCTGTCCTGTTGAGGTCGAACCAGGATTCTATAGGCATGCAGCGGATGTTGGAAGCCCACTTGTGATTTATTATCTGCTCTACCATGTCCTCGGTACCTCCGGACTTGAAAGCGTATGGACCGGTCAACAGAGTCTTGGCATCAGCTTCCTTGCAGTTGGCTCTTGCAAATGCCGCCTTGATGGCTGTCTCATAAGCTGTCTGTGCCTTTGCCGCGTTGCCAAGTCTTGCATATGCTTCGGCCTTGAGGAATTCAGCCTCATCTACGGTTCCGAAATATACCGGATCTATCGCGCCTATGGCCAGACGGCTGGTCTTGGTAGGGTCGCTAGCCAAACCATATTGCTCTCCTCCGAATTTTCCGTCAGGATTGCTGTCGTAGTAATAAGCGAATCTCGGGTCTGATGCGTCGAGTACATTGGCGATATCTGAACAAGCTCTGATGTTCATGTTGGAGTTGAGCTGACGACGGTCGTTCTCGTAAAGAGGATTGGACTTGTCGGAAGCATCGAGGAAATTGTCGAATGCCGCGTCCTGTTTAAGGAGGTTGTCCTCAGAGAGAAGTGACTCTATCTTGGACTTGTTGGTGTTGAAATCACGCAACATCATCTTGAGGTAGAGGGTGTTTGCGAACTGGAGCCATCCGTCGATATCGCCTCCGAACACCATGTCCGAAGAAGCCGACAGATTGTTTGACTCGTCTGTCTTGGCCTTGGCATGAAGTCCTCGTACTTCTTCCAGAATGCCGATGATATGTTTCTGCATATCCTCGCCTGAATCGAAATGAGGATTCTGTGATTCTGTCAGATATCCCTCGGAGTAGGCAACTTTATCGTACAGGCTGGTAAGAAGATACAGATTGTATGCCAGCATTGTCTTTGCCTCCATTACATAGTTTGCGTTGCCTTCTTCAGCCTCCCCCTTGGTTATGATTTCCTTCAATGTCGGCAGGATCGAACCATAGAAGTAACTCCACGGGCTGGTGAAAGATGAATTGGTGACATCGTAAGTCATGTGAGAGTAGTACTGGTTGGCGGTGCTGCACTGGTTGACATACTGTGCCCAGAAATAGCCGTACAAGTTGATGTCATAACCTACCTTGTAGGCTGTCATGAGCTGTGTTGTAGGAAGGAGGCTCTTTATCTTAGCATCAGCCACGTAGTTCGGATTCGTATTGATGTCCAGCCAGCTCTTGCAGCTTCCCATTGAAAGAAGGGCAAGCGCCGAGACGAAATATGTAAATATCTTTTTCATAATCTATCCTAGTTAAATCATTAGAATACAATCTTTACGCTACCACCGAACGTCCTGGTGGACGGTGCGGAGAAAAACTCTCCATACTGGGATGTCAGGTCGTTTCCGTAGTTGGTGTTGTCCGGATCTACGAGTCCCTGCTTAGGAGTCCACATGAGGAGATTTCTGCCGACCAGAGAAACATTGATCGATGACAGCCATCTGACATTTTCGAACCACTTGTCCGGAAGAGTGTACGAAATGTTCAGTTCGCGAAGTTTCACGTATGTCTTGTCGATAAGGAAATCGCGATATACAGCATAATTGTTGCTGTTGTTATATAAACCGTGAATATTGTAGTAAGAGTTAACCGGTCTGTCATTTTCGGCATAAACAGGATTTCCTGATCCGTCCTTGCCGACCTGAACCACTGAGTTTGGATAAATCCAAGGGTCTCTCAAGTTGTACATCGTTTCTTCTGCGTTACCGGTGAAGAAGAGAGTTGACTTGGTCGCCGAGTACATGAGACCGCCATGACGGAAGTCGAAGCTGAATCCGATGGAGAGTCTCTTGTAGCGGATTGTGTTGTTCAGACCCATAGTGTAGTCTTCTTCAGCCTTTCCGAGAGTGACGTAATTGGATTCATCGTATGTAGGAAGACCTGTGATCGCGTTCACGATAGTCATGCCGTAGTATGGGCTGGCTTTGTCTTCCACCGTGTTGATTTTATAATCAACCCATGTGGTGAGAGACTCTCCGACCTTTGCCTTCAGCTGAGGTCCTTTGGTGAGACCATAGATCTGGTATTCCTGAACGTCATCCCAAAGTTCCTTGACCTTGTTGCAGTTCTTCGAGAACGTGTAGCCGAGATGCCATTCCCAATCCTTGGTCCTTACAGGTACGATTCCTACGGACAATTCGATACCCTTGTTCTGTATTTTGCCGATGTTGCGTACTGCTGAGGTGTGTCCTGACTCAGGTGCAAGTGTCGCAGAGATGATCTGGTTCTTGGTTATCTTGTTGTAGAGGGCGACGTCAAAGCTCAGCCGGTTGTTGAAGAATCTTGCGTCGATACCGATTTCCGCTTCTGTGGAAATCTCAGGCTTCAGGTCTGTCGAAGGAATCCTGCCGCTCTTTACGAGTCCTGAGAAACTGTTCAGAGGGAATGTGAGTTTTCCGAATCCGCCGCCTGCAGAACTGAGATAGTAGTATGCCGATGTATAATATGTAGGTGCATCGTTACCTGTCTGGCCGTATCCTCCGCGAATCTTGAGGAAACTGATGACACTGTTCTTCATCGAAGGGATCAATTCCGTGAGGATGACCGAACCGTTCACTCCGTAGTAGAAGAACGAATTGTTATCGATTGGAAGTGTCGAAGACCAGTCGTTTCTGGCTGACAATGTGAGATATACTGAGTTTCTCCAACCGAAGTCGGCCTGTGCGAACACTCCCATGAGGCGACGCTTTGTGATTTCGGAACTTGCTGTTGGGGTGGCTCCGCTGGTATTCATGAAACTTGCCCATTCCTCGATTGCGACTCCGCTAAGGCTTCCTGCCAAGCTGGAACCTGTTCTCTGGTTGACGTTAAGGCCTGCTACGCCGTGGAGTGACCAGTCCTTGCCGAAAGTATAGTCGGCATTCAGCAGGAAGTTAGCATCCACCTGGGAAGTCCTATAGGATGTTTCTGCATAGGAACCATTCTCAGGTGTCGCTCCCTCGACAGCGGAATAAGAACCAGGGTTGAAAGTCCAGAGATCCGTATACTTCTTCTGGATATAATTGGTTACGTCAAGACCGCCTCTGGTGATGAACTGCAAACCCTTTGTAAGCTGAAGACCGAATTCAATGTTGCCGAAGATTCGGTCGTCCGAATATGTCGAATAGTTATGGTCGAGAATCCACCATGGGTTCATGGCATACGGAGTATAGTAGTTGTCAGCGTTGTTGTAGATGCTCTTGTAGTCTTTCAACTCGCCGTAATCGACGTTTACCGGGAACTGGATGATGTTCTGATAGATGGTGGATCCTCCGGTTCCCTGTCCGGTCATGTTGTTCCTCACTTCCTTGCGGATATAGTTGATGCTGTAATTCAGCCATGCAAGACCGTCCTTGATTCTGGTGTTTCCGCGGAACGAGAAGTTGTGCCTCTTATAGTAGTCATTGTTTCCCGGAAGGATGCCGTTCGAGTAGATGTTTCCGTAGGAAGCCACGAAACCGGTGGTCTTGCTTCCTCCCTTGACACTGACTGTGTTGTTCGTCTCGAATCCGGTCGCATAGAAATTCTTCAGTGAATTCTTCTTGAAAGAGAAGTCGGTGTATGAAGGGTCCGCGCCGTTGTCCCGATGAGCTCCCGGTCTCCATTCCACCTGTCTTCCGTCGAGAAGATTACCCCACGAACCGTTCTCTGTCATAGAGTAGTTCCCGAAAGGATTGTGGTCTGGCGAGTAGAACCAGCCTGCACCGAATTTATTCTGTAACTGAGGGATTCTCAGTACTGTGCTGGCTTGGAATGAGCCGTCGTAGGTGACCTTTACTTCCTCATTCTGCGAACCGCGTTTTGTCGTGATGAGAATCGCACCGTTGCCTGCACGTGAACCGTAAAGGGCAGTAGCTGAAGCGCCCTTGAGGACAGTGATGGACTCGACATCCTCAGGGTTGATGTCGGCAGCCTGGTTACCGAAGTCGATGGAGTTGTTCAATTCGTAGGTTCCCATTGCGCCGTTTGAGATAGGTACACCGTCGATGACGTACAATGGCGCATTGCTTGCGAGGGATGAATAACCTCTGACAATGACTTTCTGGGATGTTCCTGTGGCTCCTGCGGATGAAATCTGCATACCGGCAACCTTTCCTGCCAGTCCGGAGAGGACGTCGGCAGAGCGTCCTTTTGTCAATTCATCTGAACGGACTGTAGTGGATGCGTAACCCAAAGTCTTTTCCTGACGAGTCATACCTGTGGCAGTCACGACCACCTCATCAAGTCCGACTGCGTCGATTGAAAGGACGACATTGATTACGTTTTTTGTGCCTATAGATATTACAGCATCCTTCATTCCGAAGAACGTTACTTTAAGAAGCGTGCCCTTGTGGACGTTCAATGAGTATTTTCCGTCAACATCAGTGACTGTTCCAATGTTTGTTCCTTCAACAAACACAGCCGCTCCCGGAATGGGGAATCCGTCTTCAGCTCCTGTAACAGTACCAGTTATGATCCTGTTCTGGGCTAAAGTCACGCTCATGCCTAAAAACAGACATAGCGCGAAAGTTAGAAGTTTTTTAACCATAAGCTTTAATTTTTTAAGGTTTCTTACGATATGTGATTAATAATTGTAAGTTGTTTGGGCTGAGTTGCTTTTAAAATGAAAATTGGTCGTGGTTTTATGTGATTCTAAAATATGTTGATTATTAGGGTTTTACACTAGCGTTGAGCGCAATTTAAGTAGTTTAATTTGAAAAAACAATAGTTTCGGATGAAAAAAATTTAACGTTTTTATTTCCGTTGCATAATGATATAACAGATATTTTGACAGACTGCGTAATTTTCGCTAATTTTGGAATTGCAATTATTTGAGTCAATGAAAAATCCGGATAAGATATTGGTGCGTGGCGCCAAGGTGCACAACCTGAAAAATATTGATGTGGACATTCCGCTTGGAAAGATAGTAGGAATTGCCGGCGTATCGGGATCGGGAAAGTCCTCGCTGGCCCTTGGAGTGCTGTATTCCGAGGGCTCAAGGCGTTATCTTGAGTCACTTTCGACATATACGAGAAGAAGAATGACGCAGGCCGCTAGAGCCGATGTGGATGAGGTGCTTTATGTTCCGGCCGCTCTCGCAATGCATCAGAGACCGGCAATTCCGGGCATACGCAGCACTTTCGGCACAGGAACGGAACTGCTCAACAGCCTCAGGCTTATGTTCTCCAGGCTGGCCAGCCACAGATGCCCCAACGGACATTATGTGGAACCCTCCTTGCGGGTCGCTGCAGGAAAGGACCTTGTCTGTCCCGTGTGCGGAGCGCATTTCTATCCTCCGGGAGCAGAAGACTTGGCGTTCAACAGCCAGGGCGCCTGCCGGACTTGCGACGGAACCGGAACTGTCCGAACAGTTGATGAATCCACACTCATCCCTGATGAGAACCTTACGATAGACGAAGGGGCGGTCGCTCCATGGAACACGCTGATGTGGTCGCTCATGAAGGATGTCTGCAGAGCAATGGGCGTACGCACCGATGTTCCTTTCAAAGACTTGACAGACAAGGAGAAAGACATTGTCCTTCATGGTCCTGCCGAGAAAAAGCACATACTCTACAAGGCCAAGAATTCCAATGACGCTGCCGAGCTGGATTTCACTTTTTTCAATGCCACATACACTGTTGAGAACGCATTGGCGAAGGTCAAGGACGAGAAAGGCATGAAAAGGGTTGAGAAGTTTTTAAAGCTCAATGTCTGCCCGGACTGCGGAGGCACTAGGCTTTCCGACGCGGCCAGGGCGCCGAGGCTCAGGGGGATTTCCTTGGCCGATGCCTGCAAGATGACCCTCACGGAGAGTGTCGAATGGGTAAAAGACGTACCGGCTTCACTTCCTGAAGAAATGAGACCTATGGCCAAAAGCATCTGCGATTCTTTTCTCGCTGCAGCTAAACGGTTGATGGACTTGGGAATAGGTTATCTGTCCCTGGATCGTTCTGCGTCGACTCTCTCGACAGGGGAGCGGCAGAGAATGCAGCTTGCCAGAGCCGTCAGGAACCGCACTACAGGAGTCCTGTACGTCTTGGATGAACCGTCAATCGGCCTGCATCCGTCAAATATCATTGGCCTTTGCGGTGTGATGGATGACTTGATCGCTGACGGAAATTCCGTGGTGCTGGTGGACCATGACACGCAGATTCTGGCCAAATCCGACTGGATGATCGAAATGGGGCCAGGAGCCGGCTCGGACGGCGGCAAGGTGATGGCGCAGGGGACTGTCAATGACATTGAGGCCAATGATCTCTCGAAGATCGGTCCGTTCCTTTCGGGCAAGGCTTCCATTAAAGTAAGACAGCAGGTCGAGGCCACCGACATGTTCAATGAGGGGAAGATAACGATGACGACCGATGCCATCCATACAGTAAAACCGCTCAGCGTCGAGATTCCAAAAGGACGCCTTACTGTGGTCACCGGAGTTTCCGGTTCAGGAAAGACCACCATGGTGCTGGAAAGCCTCATCCCCGCTTTGCAGGCAAAAATCTCAGGCCACAATCTGCCGGCGCACGTGAAGTCAATCGAGGCCGACGGAATCCGTCAGGTCAAGCTCATCGACGCTTCTCCTATCGGTATCAATGTCCGTTCCACCGTAGCTACTTATGCCAATGTCCATGATGAACTCAGGAAAGTGTTTGCCAAGACTCCGGATGCGAAGAAGCACGGCTACAAGGATGGTGACTTTTCATATAATACAGGCAAGTTGAGGTGTCCTACCTGTGACGGCACAGGAGTGATAAGCCTTGACGTGCAGTTTCTTCCGGATGTGGATATCCCGTGCCCGGATTGCCGCGGATCCAGATATTCGAAAATCGCAGGGAACATAAGGAGGGAGAACTCCGCCGGAGAATTCCATTCGCTTCCGGAACTGATGGACATGGACATCAATTCCGCCCTTGACGCCTGTGCGGACCTCAAGCTTATCAGCCAGCGGCTCAGGGTATTGCGTGACCTGGGCCTCGGTTATCTGACATTGGGAGAGGAAACCCCGAGTCTGTCCGGCGGTGAAGCCCAGAGACTTAAACTGGCCAGCGAGATGGGCAGGGGGCAGGGCGATTCCGTTTTCGTGTTCGACGAGCCGACCATAGGCCTTCACCCGTCAGACGTGATGACGCTCCTGAATGTGTTCCAGAGCCTTATCGACCACGGCGCCACCGTCATTGTCATTGAACATGACCTTGATGTCATCCGCAACGCCGACTATGTCATTGACATGGGCCCCGGCGGAGGCTCCGAAGGCGGAAGGATAGTCGCGACCGGCACGCCGGCACGGATCCGCGCGGCGAAGGACAGCGCGACCGGACGGTTCATATAAACGATTGCATCAGCCTAAAGAATCTGCGCCCATATCGCAATCAAGTTGTTGTGACTGACAAGGTCTTGTACTGAGGCCTCCGAAACCGGTCCGCACGATTTGGTTCCAGATAAAACGTTAAAACGGTACAAAGCGGCAAAAAACACCGGTTTGTACCGCTTAAAACGTTTTCGCGGGACGGAATGACTTGACTGGTTGTCCATGAACAAAAATTTGGCATTGGCACAGAACCGCCCTCAGGACTGGGCACAGTTCGGAAGATACTCTGAAGCGAACTCAGCATTGTCAGAAAAACCTCTTGCCGTCCTGTATGGCGACTCCATTACGGACTCATGGCCGAAAACGCATCCGGATTTCTTCAAGGAGAACAATCTGGCAGGCCGCGGCATAAGTGGGCAGACTACATCCCAGATTCTCGTCAGAATGCAGCAGGACGTGGTTTCACTCGCGCCTAAGTACGTGGTTATACTCTGCGGAATCAACGACATTGCCAAGAACACAGGCTATGCGCCGGACCTCAATTCGATGCTCGGCAGCATCAGGTCAATGTGCCAGATCGCCAAGGCAAACAAAATCCGCCCGATCCTCTGTACATTGCTCCCATCCTATAAATTCAGCTGGAGACCGGAAATCGAAAATCCGCTGCCGGATGTTCAGACGTTCAATTCAATGCTGAAAGAATATGCTCGTGAGGCAGGAATCAAGGTCATTGACTATTATGGGGCATTTGCAGATGCTGACGGTAAGATGCCGGCAGTCTATTCCGGTGATACTGTGCATCCGAATGCTGAAGGATATGCAGTTATGGAAGGCCTCGTGCTGAAAGCCCTCGGAATACGCAAATAAGTAATCGTCATAAATATTGCCTGCAGCAAACTCTTCATCCCAGGACTACATCCAGAACCATCATAAGGGCAAAGCCAAGAGCGAATCCTATTGTGCCAATGTTGGAGTGCTCACCCTGGGAGTATTCGGGAACCAGTTCTTCTACCACCACATAGAGCATGGCTCCTGCTGCAAAAGCCAGCATGTATGGCATGATGCCGAGAATTGACGTCGCCAAAAGCAATACGAGACCGCCGCCTATCGGTTCTACGATTCCGCTCAATGTCCCTATGCAGAAGGATTTCCAGCGTGAGTTTCCGGCCGCACGCAGTGGCATTGATATGATCGCTCCTTCCGGAATGTTCTGGATCGCGATTCCCAATGAAAGGGCCAGAGCTCCGGCAATATTGAAATCTGCCGTAAGGGCCCCGGCAAGCGCGACTTCGACAGCCATTCCCTCCGGGAAATTATGAATTGTTACTGCCAATGCCAGTTTGGCGGTTCTAGACAGGCGACTTCGGGGCCCCTCCGATTCTCCGCTGATGTGAATGTGCGGCGTGATGTAGTCGATGATCAGCAGAAAGGCGAAGCCTGCGAGCAGGCCAATGGTAGGAGGCACTACGGCAGCGGGGCCCTCGCCCATATCCATGGCCGGGATTATCAATGACCATACCGATGCCGCAACCATTACGCCTGACGCGAACCCCAACAGGAGCTTTTGCATCAATGCCGGCATGTCGCGCTTCATGAGAAATACGAAAGATGCCCCTAACGCAGTGCCGAGAAACGGTATCAGAAGTGTCGCCAAAATAGGATTCATGATTTCATTCTTATGTAGTAACAATGCAAAAATACAAAGTCTACCACATTTTGTCAATCACAATTATAATGATTCTGACTGCCAGCTTTTTTCGGCGAATCTTCATACATTTGCATTGACAAATATCAGTAGTGTATGAAGGATTTTGCAGCAATTGATTTCGAGACGGCCAATGAGTGCCGCTCCAGCGTGTGCAGCGTTGGAGTGGTAATCGTCCGTGACGGTCAGATCGTGGACTCTTTCTATAGTCTGATACATCCGGAGCCGGAATACTATAAGTGGTTCTGCCAGCAAGTCCACGGGCTGACCGAAGAAGATACTGAAGATGCTCCGGTTTTTCCGTATGTCTGGGAGAAGATAGCCCCGAAGATTGAGGGCCTTCCGCTTGTGGCACACAACAGCCGGTTCGATGAAGGATGTCTGAGAGAGGTTTTCAGGGTGTATCAGATGGATTATCCTGAGTATGAGTTCCATGATACCCTTTCTGCCTCCCGTAATCATTTCGGCTGCTGTCTGCCAGACCATCAGCTGCAGACGGTTGCCGCAGCCTGCGGTTATGACCTGACCAATCACCACCATGCCCTGGCCGATGCAGAGGCCTGCGCTCATATCGCAATCAAGTTGCTGTGATCTCCAAGGTTCTTAGAAGCCTGTCGGGAGAACCGGTCCGCACGATTTTGTGCCAGATAAAACGTTTAAACGGTACAAAGCGGCAAAAATTCACCGGGTTGTACCGTTTAAAACGTTTTCGCGGGACAAAAGCCTCAGGCTTTCACCAGATTCAATGAAATCCTGAATGTCCGGGTGTTTTGCCAGAGAGGGACGAAGTCTGACGGCTTTTCGAATCCGAAGGCTTTCATGACCTGCTTGAGAGCGAGCAACTCGGCCTTTTCTTCTGCTGAAAGGTCCGGATTGCTTTCCATTTCTGCAAGAATCTTATCCAGATTCGGAAGGGCAGGGAGGAAAGCATTGACGACCGGATCGCACATTTCCTTGTCTGCGTAAAGTTCGAGAGAACCGTCCTCCTCAGAATATTTGAACCGGAGACCGTATTTCATCATTTCCTGTATCTGGGGCAGGAGAAGGGTCATATCTACACCCAGGTATTTGAGACTGTCTAGAGATTTCATAATATCCAGGACATTCGTGTCGTCGCCATTCTCAGCCGATGCCGCCAGATTCGGGACAATGTAGCAATAACCTTGGAGAGCATACCAGAACGCGAGATTGGCTTTAGGCAGGGAAATCCATTCAGTGTTGGGACCAGCATTGAAATGATACTTTCCGTCAGGTCCGATAAGCGCCTTCAGAAGCGTCTGGACATCAGGCATCTGGAAATCTCCCGTGTCTTCAGAATCTTCCTCCTTGTATTCCGCGGTAACATTGCCGTCCTCATGGAATGTCATGCTGTTGAATCTGTCCGCGATATCCAAGCTCCCCATAAGGCTCAATGCCACTGAAAGATTGGCAGCTGTGGCGGCATACTCTCCGTCTGCTGTCCATGTTACCTGCATCGGATACTTAGACGGAAGCAAGTTGGCTCCAGGGGCTGCCGTGCGGAGAAGATTCCATGTTCCGACCAATCCGGCCTGAGCTCCCTCCGAAACCTTTGTCGTCGCCACGACCGTTATTTTTCCCTCAGAAGTAATCTTGCCTTCGGATGAAATCTCGTAGATTGTCGGACGGGCTTCGACCGAGAACAACGTCACCATCGACGGGTTCGCCGTAAGGGAAGTCTGTCCGCTGAAAGACCATTCCCCCTCGCCGGCCGATTTGAGGTCAATGCCCATTTCCACCTTGCGGTAGCCGGGAATGACATTGTTCAATGTCAATGTCGCATTGTCAGAATTTGCTGAAATTTTGGCATAGCCTATCTTCACAGGCACCTCATTGACAGTAATCACTGCATTCCCGCTTTCGGCGGTGATTATCTCACTTGGTATTTCTTTCCAATCAATCTTGTCGGCATTGTCCTTGTCGCAGGATACCGAAAACGCCAATGCGCACACCAGCGCACAGAGCGGCATAATTCTCTTCATCATAACCAGTTAAAAATTACGACCCCGCACACGCGGAGCCGTATTGGTGATGCAAAAAATATGCAAAATTATTTTAGTTCAGGAAGTCATTGACAATACCCGCTTTAAATCAGCACTCTAAATGAGTAGTTTAGCTGTCTTTGACGGTATGCTCTCGTACTCGCGTCCGTTTCCTTTATAGATGAGATCCTTGACAGAGCCACCGACCTTGTCGTCCTTGAACAAAAGCTTGGCGGAAGCATCGTCAGCAATGTCGTAGATGAACAGTGAAGCCTTCATCTCGCTCTCTTCATCGGCATTTTCCGCAGCGATGTATAGCGTCTTGGCATCGTAGGTGTTGAAAATCATCTTCTTTGCTGTGTAATTGCCGTCGAGCGTGATGTATGGCTCAGAGTCGAAATTCTTTCCGTCATAGTTGAGTCTGTAGATTCTGTTCCCGTTGGAGTAGTAGAGAATCGTCTTGATAGGGTTTACTGCTATGGCGGACTCTGGAAGAATCTTGCCTGACGCATCTATCTCGCTCAGAACTGACTCACCCATTACAGCGGCGTCCGGATCGAACCTGTAGACCTTGGTCGCGGCACCATCTGCAGTCACCAGCATTATGGCCATGGCATCGTAGCGTTCTTTGTAATACTCGCCGTCGCATCCTTTCATGAAAATCGGCTCGCCGGAAAGCACTTTGTCTCCCTCTGTTGCTTCAAAAGCTAAAATTGCCGAAATATAGACAAGTTTGTGTGTGGTCTTGTCGAAATATGCGCGGACATAATCACTTGAGTTAGTCTGGCCGACAACGCAAGTATAGTCTGCAATCACGGCTCCTTTCGGAAGGATGTCGGAACCTTCTGCAGCAACGAAATTCCTATCACTTGTCATGATGTAGTCTTTGCCCCCACCTACGAAATAGACGACATCCTGCATACTGTTCCATGCGCCCTCCTGCGTGCCTTTAGGACAGAGCATGGCATTTGGATGGAACTCACCACTGCCGTTGTACGTGATTTCTGTCCTCACGGTCATATCATTGGTATTCAATGCATAAACCTTGACGGGATTCTCTGTGCTGACGAGCACTTCATAGTAATTGTCCTTAATAAGCGCCGCCTTTGGAGATGTAAGTCCTTCACCTTTCCAGCACAATGCCAGCGGACTTTTGCCGAGTTCCAGCGTCGGGTTGTTGTCCTTGAATGCGTACGGACTTGCCGGGGTGCTCATAATGTCAAGACGCTTCCACGTCAGTATTGACCCTTCGCCGGTTCCTGAGAGCAGCAGAAGTCCTTTGTCATAAGGAGTCGTGACCGTGAGCTTGAAATCGGCAATCTTGGCACCGGTGGACGTGGAAACCTTCAGATAACCGTTGAACTGGCCGTTCTTGTCGCACTTGAATGTCAGCACGCTGTCTGTTCCGACGACCTTGTAGTCTATGTTCCACTCATATTTCACGCTGTCCTTGTTCTCTTCCGTGTAGTTCACGAAATTCACGGTCGGAGCAATCTCCAGATACTCGTGCAGGCCTCTGTCGTATTTGGCTTCTACACCTGACAACTCAGCCACATCAGGAGGTATGATTACCTTGATGTTGTCTTCTTTTGCGCAGGATGCGGCAATAGCCGCGAGAACACCTGCCGCTGCAAACATTTTCAATGATTTCATAATTCGTATTATTATTGATTTAAAAAAATTATCGTGTCAATATCCGTTATACCGGCCAGTCCACGTCAGGGAAAGAGACATCGAACTCCGGATGATCCCCGAAATACTCCTTGACTTTCTTGAAAGTCCGCAATATCGTGTATTTCATCTCATTGATATCTGTGCGAGTAATTGCTCCGCCCCATAATTCTATGAATTTCTGGTATTTGCGCGGATTATACTCGCCAAGCCACTTCGACAGCATAGACCACCATTCCGGCATGTCAAGCCTGTTCGTGAAACTGATTGCCACCAACCTGTCCTCCACCGCACCGAGTCTGAAATCCTCACCGGGCAGCATATCCAGCACCACCGTAAATACAGAATCCGACTGGAGGGACAACCTGTGTATTGTCAATGCTACCGTACCCGCCGATGCTCCGGAAGGGATTGTCCCCTCCATCCGCGGCTCATCATAATGCTCATGCAGCCTTGCCGTTGTCCTCGAATTGTCAAGAGTGATATTGAATATACGTTCATGACCGGCAGGGGAACCGATGATTTCCACCCCGATCAGGAGCGTCGTGTCCGTCACTGAAAACGGAAGCTCACCGAAAGAGAAATACAGTGAATCTGTCTTGAAATTCACCAGCGAATCTCCTTTGTAAGGGAAACTTTCCTTGTAACTGCACCCCGCGATTATGCCTGCCAAGGCCAAAAACATTGCTGTTCTTCTCATTTCCGTGCCTCCCCGTTTTCATACTCGCTTTCCGGCAGCGGAAGAACATAAACATCGTCAGATGCTGTGAAATGTTTGCTGTTTACTCCATCCATATCCATATTGAACCGCTTGTACGTGAAGAAGATTTGCCCTTCACCCCAGTATTCCTTTATATATTCTCCGACAAGTTTTCTTCTGAACTTTGCCTCCGTGTCGATGTCTTCCAGTGAAAGCGGCCGCAGACCGCGGGCAGTCACCACGGTATTCAGATACTCCAGGGCATGTCCGGTGTCAGCAGATGAATATGCGGATTCAGCAAGAATGTAGTACATCTCCGGAATTCTTATCAGGTTGGGACCTGGAATGCGGCCAGTCGGAACTATCTGGTCTTCATCATAGTTCTTGTCATATAACTTCACACAAAGCGTGACGCTTTTAGTCCACGTCCTCTTGGAAAAACATGCCTGATACCGGTAATCATTGTTTGTAGAAGTGAATGTAGGGACTTCGAACAGCGCCTGGTAATTGTCACGTACCATCAACATTGACTCGGTAAGTCTGGTAGGGTAGAGGCAACTCCGCACATCCAGATACATGTTCGGAGCATGCAGTCCGAAGATGCACTCCCTGTTTGCCAGATATCCCTTGAAAAGGCTTTTCACCTGCTCGTCCCGAGTGAACTGGAAATCACCCTCCAATGCCGCTTCAGCGTACTTGGCCGCTTCTCCGTGGTTACCCGCCCAGTTGTGTACGCGCGCCAGAAGAGCCGCGACAGCATATTTGTTCATATAAACATTGGACGGAGTCCTTCCGGAAATCTCCGGAGATTCTGAAAGCAGTTTGTACGACCGCTCCAGATCATCAGTGATCCTGTCATATACACCATTTACAGAAAGCCTCCTGAAAGGCGTTATGGAAAAATGGTCGGCATAGGGAATTGCTTCAGCATCAGGCTTTTCCATTCCAGGAGCGAACAGGCGCAGAATGTCGAAATGCACCAGCGCCCTTACGGCCCGCGCCTCGCCTTCGATATGAGGAAGCCCCGGATAAGAATGCCCTGAGACATTGTCAATGATACTGTTCGCAGAGGAAATGACATTATATGCTCCGCTCCAGATGGCGTCGATACGCGCACGCACATCCGAGTCCCTATATTTCAGGTCAATGCTTTTTGTCAATGTCGTCTCGCCTTCGCCATAGTCATTGAAATACAGCTGTGCTATTTCGTCGATGAATCCGAAAGAGAGCTCCTTGCCATATAGGCCATCCGCTGCCATGGAAGCATAGACGCCATCCATAGCGTCAATGAATCCCTGCTCGTTCCCGAACATTTTCCCGTTGTTTACGATTCCCGGAGTGTCAATGTCAAGAAAACTGCAAGAAGATGTCAGAAGAACTATGATAAAACCAGATATGTGCCTATTTGTCATATTGTCAGATGTTTAGCGATAATGAGAACTGAAATGTCCTTGCGAAGGGATAGTCCAGGCCACGCTCCCTGCGGATGGACGACCAGTTGAAGATGTCGCCGGTGGACAGTGACACCATGGCCCTGCGCAGATGTATCCGTGACACCCAATTCTGCGGTAATGTGTACGAAACCTTGATCGAAGACCCGTCCATGGCATATTCCTTGGCCACGAACCTGTCGGTAACAGGTGTGACCTCCCGCGAGGCGATATTCTTGTACTTGGCCATATCTCCAGGCTGTTTCCATCTGTCGTAGAATACACGCCTGTCCGCGTTTTCGCGTGGATTGCCACCTTCGACTTTTGTCGCAAGAGTCTGGTTATAAACGGTGGCTCCAAGCCTATAGGCAAACGTCATAGAAAAATCCAGACTCTTCCAGCTGAACGATGCCCCGAAAGCACCATTCACCAACGGAGAGGTGTCTCCAGCCACGTATTTGTCCTTGTAACTATATTCGTATGTGTAGTTTCCATCCTTGTCAATGAATACCTCACGTCCGTTTGCAGGATTGATTCCTGCGGAACGCATGACTTTCAGAGCCGTCATTGATTCTCCCTCCTGATAGAAAGATGCCGGCAGCACAGATGAAGAAGAAGCTTCATTCTTCTCATTCAGGTTCTTCAGGTAGTCACTTATATGAAGAATCTTGTTGGTGTTGTGGCTGGCGTTGAGGAAAAGGTTCAGATTCAGATCTTTGCGTTGCAGAACATTCCCTCTTATGGACAGTTCCACTCCTGAATTGCTTATCTTCCCAAGGTTCTCTTTCGCATTGCTGAACCCTATGTGCGGCGGTTTGGAAATGTCCATCACAAGACTGTTGGTAGTGTCATAGTAATAGTCAATGCTGCCGCTTAGCCTGTCAGCAAACACTCCGAAGTCCAAGCCTATGTTTCTTTTCAGACTTCGCTCCCATTTGAGGTTTGGATTTACCATTGAGACCGGCACGGCGCCGATGTTGCCGTTGTAATACAAATCTGAACTGTACCGGTATGAAAGCTGCGCCTGATATGGATTGAAGTTGGCATTGCCTACGAATCCGATGCTGGCGCGCAGTTTCAGCAGTGAGATCTTTGTCGTCTGTATGAATTTCTCTTTGTGGATGTTCCAGCCGAAACCCAAGGAACCGAAAGGAGCGAACCTGTTGTCTGTGCCGAACTTGGAAGAACCTTCATAACGTATGGAGAAATCGGCGAAATAACGGTTTCCGAAGATATAGTTCGCATTGGCGTAGAATCCCAACATCCTGGACCGGTCTTCGCCTCCTCCCGGATGGCTCTCAGCGTAGCCTGTCGCCATCGAAGGATGCTCCAGTTTGTCGGAAAGGACGCCCAGCGCCGAGAAAGAATGAGTGTCGGACTTCGTGGCCTCCACATTGACCCCGCCGGTGAGGCTGATCGAACTTGTTTTTGTCAATGTCTCGCCCCATGACTTGTTCCAGACCAGGAAAGCATTGCCGGACAGTGCATTGGACGTACCGTCATTGACATTGAAACTGCCCTTTTTCTTCGGGTCTGCGGTGGTGTTGAATTTCTGCGATTTCGGCGAATAGTAAGTCTCTCCGCCGGATTTCGTCAGGGTATAGCTCAATGTCGCTTCGGCCCTGAAGCCTCCTGCGATGTTCCATCTTAGCCTGAACGTGTCGATAAACGAAGTGGATGATGAATGGATATAACTGCTCAACTGTTTCTCGTACAACGGATTGGCCGTGTTGAACGAAAGTTCCTTGTTAAGGGAGCCGTCTTCATTGTAAGGTCTGTCGTAAGGATTCAGCCGGACATAGTCGGAGAACTTTCCGTAAGGGACGTCCGTGGATTTGGTGGCACTGAATGATGCGATGTTCTGTATGAACAGCTTGGAAAGACTTCCGTATGTGAGATTGATGCGGAGAGAACTGCTGTTCCTGCCGGAATCGTCCATGACTCCGCGCGTGGAGTTTATGTTGCCTGACACATTGTACCTGAAGTCCTGGCTTCCTCCTGAGAGCATCACATTATGCAGATGGTTCAGTCCGGTGCGGAGGGCCATCCGTTTCCAGTCCGTGTCCACACCGGCATTGACCCTGTCAAGTTTTTCATAATAGATTTTCTGCCAGGCGAGATCTGTGCTGCTGGATCCTGTGAAATTTCCGTAGATGCCGGCCTGACGCTCATACTCAAGCTTGTCGGCGGCGTTGAGAAGACGGTAGTCGGAAAGGTCAGGCACACTCATCTGGACATTTCCGGTATAGTTTACCTGGAGTCTTCCGGACTGCGTAGGTCTGGAGGTGATGACTATCACTCCGTTGGCAGCCTTTGACCCATAGAATGAAGTTGCGGACGCATCTTTCAAAACTGATATGGATTCGATGTCCTCGGCCGGCATATCGAATATATATGTGATGTCCACTTCGGTTCCGTCAAGGATGAAAAGAGGAACGTTGGTCTGGTCTCCTTCGATGAAACTGCTTCTCCCGCGCAGTACCATATCCGGCACCTTGTTGGGGTTTGAACCATTCTGGATATCGTCTTTCAGTTCGAAACCCGGGGCTTGCAGCTGTATGATGTTCAATACGTTACTGTGCGTTAACTTCTCTATCTGATCCCGCTTTATCACAGTCAGCGCACCGGTGTAGCTCTCCTTTTTCTTGTCCACATATCCTGTCACTACCACATCTGATACCGTCTCTGTCCGTTCCTTCATGATGATATTGTAACTGGTGCGGTCAGTACTGGTCCGGACAGTCTCGTCGCTGTATCCGAGCATCACTGCCTTGAAAGAACTGATACCTGACGGCAGGTCGAGGGTGAACCGGCCCTCTGCGTCTGCTGTGGTGCCGTAGGTCCGGCCTTTCTCGCCGTATGCAATTATTCCGGCCCCTGCCACAGGAACGCCTGCAATGTCTGTTACAGTTCCCGTTATGTGTCTGACATCCTGTGCCCTGAGAAGTCCGGACGACAGGAATGCAATCAGAAACAACAGCATTATCCTGTATCGTATTTGACAAGTATCTATGGTCATCTTGTGCAAGTCCATTTTTTTTTCGGCTGCAAATTTACGGACCTGAATTTCCGTCATCAATCCTATAAAATGGTGATTTTTCATTGGCGAAATACCTACAAATGGTGAGTTGACGTTTTATGGCATTGGCGTAAATTTGTGCCCGAAAAAAATGAATGGAGAAATGATGAATGACAACCATGCGGCAGTATTGGTGCTGGCAATGATGCTGGGAGTTTCTGCTGCAAGTTCTTGCTCGTCCGTCCGCGATGAGATGGAAAAAGACATTGATATCGAAACGCCTATACGTGAGGCCGATGATATCAAGGTTATTCCGGGGAGACTCAGGGTTAAGTTTTCGGAAAAAGTAGAGCCGAGGATTAGTCTGCTTTCTGCAGTCGGAGCGACCAGGATGGAGCGTGTGTTCCCGTATGCCGGAAAATTCGAGGCGCGTACTCATAAGGAAGGTCTGGACAGGTGGTATAACGTATGGTATGACGAGGCTGTTCCTGTAACCAAGGCTGCAGGAGAGTTGGAGAAGACAGATGGAATCGAGGTTGTGGAAAAGGTCCTGCCTGTGAAGAGGATAGATTTCGGAAAGCCTGTCACGATGCTGCCTATGGGCGTCAGCTCATCTTCGGGATATCCGGTGGACGATCCCTATCTGCCGAAGCAGTGGCATTACCATAATGATGGCAGCCGCACGGATGCCATAGCCGGAGCGGACATTAACCTGTTCCGCGCCTGGGAGGTTACGTCCGGCAGCAATGATGTCGTTGTGGCTGTCGTGGACGGCGGTATCGACTATGCCCATGAGGATTTGGCAGGCAATGTCGGCAACTGGGCTGAACTCTATGGACAGGAAGGCGTGGACGACGACAATAACGGCTATGTGGATGACATATATGGCTGGAAATTCATATATACAGACCGTAATCCGATGGGAGATAACAAGATAACTGCTGTCCCGCATGGGACTCATGTGGCAGGGACCATAGGTGCGGAGAACAATAACGGCAAAGGTGTCTGCGGAATTGCAGGCGGATGCGGAAACCATTCCGGAGTCCGTCTGCTCAGCTGTCAAATGTTTACGAACAACAAGAATGATGACGGCGATTCGGATGCGGCCATCAAATACGGAGCCGATGCAGGTGCAGTAATTAGCCAGAACAGCTGGGGATATGATGGCGCTACCTATCTTCCCCAGAGTTGTCAGGAGGCCATAGACTATTTCATAAAATATGCAGGAATTGACGAGAACGGAAATCAGGTAGGCCCGATGAAGGGTGGAATAGTGATTTTTGCGGCAGGCAATGATGACCGCAATTATCTTTCCTATCCGGCATGCTACGACCAGGTGCTTTCAGTGGCATCCGTCGCACCTGATTACCGCAAGGCATATTATTCCAACTATGCGAAATGGGTAGATGTCGCTGCACCAGGCGGAACCTATCGGAAAGACGGACGCTATGATGACGAGTGTCCGGTCTACAGCACGCTGCCGGATAACCAATATGGCTATATGCAGGGTACTTCAATGGCGTGTCCTCATGTCTCAGGCATAGCCGCACTTGCCGTCTCCAAATATGGAGGTCCTGGCTTCACGCCGGATAAACTGAAACTGTATCTGACGAGAGGAGCCAATAATGTTGATGCGTATAATCCTGGTTATAAGGGGCTTCTCGGGTCTGGTGCTGTGGATGCCTACAAGGCTGTATCTTCGGACCAAGGCTATGCTCCGGAGCGTGTGACTGACCTTCAGAACAGCAATACGGCCGGAGAAGTGGAACTGACATGGATCGTGCCTGAAGACAAGGATGACGAGCATCCTGATACATTTTTGATAATGTGGCGCGTGGGGACATTGGACAAGCCGGATCCGGAAAATCTTCCTGAAGGCGCAAGCCTTGTACGTGTTCCGGTGAACGGGAAAAAATCCGGAGACAAGATGTCATATACTCTTCTGAACATGGACCAGGATACCCGCTACACCGTGGCGATTATTGCCGAAGACCCGTGGATGAACCGTTCGCCCGTATCCTCCATTTCCTTCGGGACTCCTGTAAACGAACCGCCTGTCCTTTCCACTGATGCCGTTCAGCCGGTGCAAGTGGCTTATAACCGGCGCGTGCGTGTGACTTGCCTGGTCACAGACCCGGACAGCAAGGACTATACGTATGAACTTACTGACCCGAGCGGTGCGGTCACACCTGTGAAAGAACAGGGAAAACTGCATCTGGACATCTTCAACTACAAGCGTACTCCTGGCTCTTATTCGCTGCATGTTACTGTTTCTGACCGTTTCGGCGCATCCGACTCGGCAGACTTGAGATTCGATCTGCTGCCGGATCAGGCCCCGGTTGTCGTCAATGCCTTTGCTCCGGTCTATCTCGGCTCAATGAAGGAAACCTCCGTATTCCTGCCGTCATCTGCATTTGAAGATGAGGTCCCCGAGACCGTAAAATACAGTCTGTCCTGCGACAGGTCAATGCTTTTCCTTCAGGAACTCCCTTCAGGAGAGTTCAGCATAATGCCTCTTAAATTCGGTCGGTCGGAAGTTGAGGTAACTGCTGTCGATGAGGGCGGAAATGTCTCGAAATGTACTTTTGCCGTGCTCTGTCGAGATGATTCCCGCGAAGTCGATTTGTATCCGAATCCTGTCAAGGATATCGTGCATATCCGTATGGGAAGAAATGTGAAAGGACAGGTCAATGTCTCTGTGTATGATGCCGCAGCGAGGCGTGTACTGACTGCTGACGTGCAGATTGCCCCGACTGAACCGGCTTCAGTGGATATGTCATCTTTGGGCGGCGGAAATTATACGGTCCGCATCTCCTGGGATGGAGGCTCACTTGTACGCACAGTTGTTAAATTATAGATTTTCATGTGCTATGAAACCATCAGGACTCAATAATATATTGGCAATCTGCTGCGTGGAATTTTTCTGCTTTGCCACCATCACGGCCGCAGCTCAAGAGACAGGCGTTTTTATGAAAAACCCGGCGGATTCGAGGACAATGTCCCTGGCAGGAGCCGGGGTGGTATCACTCGATGATGTTTCTGTGCTGGACAACGCTGCACTGTCTCCGTTCTCGCAGAATCGCTTTTCTGCCGGCTTTTCCTGTCAGTCGTGGATGCGTAACGTTCTGGGCGGAGGAATGTCATCTTATTCAATGTCGGCAAGATACAGTCTCAGCAAGGCCGGGACTGTCTATCTCGGCATGCGCTCTTTGAAAACACCACCTTTCGAACAGACCGATGATTACGGTAATGTCATTGACGATTCCTCATCGCCTCTGGACATGGCTTTTGAAATGGGATATGCCCACAAGTTCTGTGGAGATTTCTCGGCAGCATTGACTGCCAGATATTTACGTCTGGACCCCGGCTATGGGAATGCTGCCAATGCTGTTTCCTTCGATGCCGGTCTAGCTTGGCGCCATATATTCAAAGGTGTCATGGAAGACATTGCAGCAATCGCGCAGTTGAAGAATTTCGGCACGTCGCCGGATTATGGCTCAGGCCGCCGCAGCCTTCCATGGCTTGTCAATGCAGGTGCTTCAGCCGGGCTTCTGGCAGGTAAGCATAATCGTTTCCGCGCCGGTGCCGCCCTGGATATCTCCGTGGCGCCGACATGCGGCAGTCTGTCTCCGAGCAGGGGAGTCTCAGCCTCTTTCGGTGCCGAGTACTCATACCGCCGCATGGTCTATGCCAGAGGGGGCTATCATTTGGGCAATAAATCTGCCGGTGAGCAGCGGTGGGCCTCTGTAGGATTGGGCTTCCGCTTCTGGCATATGACGCTTGACGCTGCTCTCATATTGACTCCGTCATCATCTCCTTTGCACGACACCGCCTCCGGAACGCTCTCGATTTGGTTCTGAGAGTGGCATTATTGACGGTATCATTGACCGCCTCAAGTAAATCTTCCGTATCCATGTGTTCAGTCGAATATCAGAATACATGGAGGTTACTCCGACCATGGCATGATGATTGTCTTATCGAGTCTGCGTACAACATTGATTCTTATCCGAAAACCAATTGATTATGAACAGAAATAAATTGACGGCAGCAACGGTCGCATGCATTCTTATGCTTACCTTCAGTATCTCTGCAATCGCGAGAATTAAAAAACCTGTCATAGAACGCGGCATGACCAAACAGCAAGTGACAGCTTTGCTTGGTACCCCGTTGACATCCAGTTTCGATGAATTCGGCGACATCTGGATGTATGAAGAATGGCGCGGACCGTTTGTGGGTGGTTCAAACGTAAGGATTTATGTAATGTTCGATATGACTGGTAAAGTCGTCAGATGTGACGAAAGGACAATTGAGTCCAACCGGCAGGAAGAAATCAATTCTCAGGTTTACTCCAATGGCGTTCCAAGAATAAATCAGCAGGTATATCCACATGGACTGCACGGGCTGAACGATAGAGACTTTTCCACTTTATATAAAAAAGTATCCGATGCTAGCTTCGATAAAGACAAGAAGGATTTGATAGAAGTGGCCAGCCTTGGCTGCTATTACTCATGCAATCAATGCGCGAAGATATTAAGCATCTTTTCGTTTGACGATGATAAACTAGCCGTGTTCAAGTTAATGGCTTCTCATATCATTGACTTGCAGAATATACATATAATTTATCAGCAGTTTACATTCGATGATGCCAAAAAGATGGTCTCGGATATTCTGCAGTCAGAGTTTGCACATTACTCGCACTGATCGACAGATTCATTCGTCATAAATCAAATATCCCGGCATTTCAGACGCCATTTCAGGCGTAAAAATCCGCAACAGCCGCAGGTGTTCGTAACCATGTTGCTTTTCGGAAAGGCGGTCAGCGCAGGTCCTTCTTGATTCCGATTCGGTTCCAGATAAAACGTTTAAACGGTACAAAGCGGCGAAATTTTGCCGGATTGTACCGTTTAAAACGTTTTCGCGGGACGATTGCTGTATGTCCCGGCAATCCCTAATTCACGAACACCATTTCCTTCAGCAGATGGTCTGCGCCTGCCAGCTTGTCTATGGTGAACAGGACATAGCGGATGTCAAGCGAGATGTTGCGGCAATAGTTCGGGTCGAATTCGATGTCGCTCATCGTGCCTTCCCATACGCGGTCGAAATTCAGACCGATCAGGTTGCCGTCCTTGTTTATCACCGGACTTCCGGAATTGCCTCCCGAGGTGTGGTTGGTGGCGATGAAGCATACCGGAACTGTCTTCTTTCCATTGTCCCCGGTTATCGCCCATTGACCGTAATCCTTGGCCGCATAGATGTCGCGCAGCCTCTGTGGAATGTCATAATCGAAAATCTCAGGATTGTCCTTTTCCATTATTCCTTCGAGCGTCGACTGCGGCTTGTAATATGTCCCGTCGGCAGGGGAGTAGCCGCTGATGCTTCCGTAAGCTACTCTCAATGTGAGATTTGCATCCGGGAAGAATGCTTTCTTCGGCTCGAACTCCATCTGACCTCTCATATAGTCCCTGTAAAGCAGAGTGATTTCACGGTTCAGGCGTTTCTCGTAAGGGTAGACGTCGATTGCATACCATTTCCTGAATTCATTGGCGAACCTTACCGCCGGATCAGCATACATGGCTGCCGTATCTGCTGCTTCCAATTTCGCAACCTTGTCCGCATCCGTGAAGAGGGATTCTCCGAACAATGCATCTGCCCAGTTGCTTACGTTTCCGTACTTCGCAAGCTCTTCTTTAAGGTATTCCGGATGGAACTTCTCTGGAACATCTCTCACGAATGCGCTCATGGTCGCCACGAAAGATTCCTTGTCAATAGGAAGGTAATAATCCTTGTAGAATGCCTCCGACAAGGCTGCCGCCCCTTCATTGTCGCCGCCGGCAAGCTTCTTCGCTACCGAACCCGCGAAACTGCAAAGCTCCACGGATGCGGCCGTCTCGCTGTAATACTCCCTGGCGAAAGTATAAGGTTCCAATGCTCCATACAATGAATCCAGGCGTGGCAGTATGGTGCTGTATTCCGTCCCCTCGGCCCACTTGGCAAATCTCTTTTCGTATTCCTGTTTTGCGGCCACGGTGCCCAGGCGGTTGATTCCCGTCATCTCGCCCTGCCACTTTTTCCATGCGTTGGCCACGCCGGCATTCTTGGAAGAGTACTGGATTCTGACCTTCTGGCTCTCGGACATGTATTTTTTCTGGGTGTCGAGCCTCATTGTCCTCAGTGCTATCTTCGCAGGGTCGGAAATCTCCGATACATATCTCACGCCTTCTGACATGATATATTCCTGGGTCCTTCCCGGAAATCCGTACACGAATGTGAAATCCCCTTCCCGGACGCCTCCGAGAGAAATCTTGAAGAATCTCTTGGGCGTGTATGGAACATTGTCCTCGGAATATTCCGCGGGGTTGTTGTCCTTGTCTGCATAGATGCGGAAAATGGAGAAGTCGCCTGTATGGCGCGGCCACATCCAGTTGTCCGTGTCACCGCCGAACTTTCCGATGGATGAAGGCGGAGCACCTACCAAGCGGACATCGCCGTATTCGCGGTAGAGGAACAGGAAATACTGGTTTCCGTAATACAATGACTCGACAGTAGCCCTAAGTCCCTTTCCTTCAGCAGTTACCTCTTTTATGAGCTGCTTGGAATTGACATTCACGATGGAGTCCCTTTGCGCTTCGGTCAATTCCGGGGTGTATCCTTCGAGAATCACTGAAGTGACGTCTTCCATCCTTTCCAGGAAACTCACGCTGAGTCCCTTGTTCGGCAGTTCCTCCTCTCTGCTCATTGCCCAGAATCCGTCCCGCAGGTAGTCGTGTTCGACGCTGCTGTGCTTCTGGATCTGTCCGTATCCGCAGTGGTGGTTGGTAAGTAGCAGCCCTTCCGCTGAAATGACTTCACCCGTGCATCCGCGCCCGAAAAGCACGACCGCATCTTTCAATGATGCCTGATTCACACTGTAAATGTCTTCTGCCGAGAGCCTGAAGCCCTTGCTCTGCATGTCCCCGATCCTCTGCGAAATCAGCGACGGAAGCCACATGCCCTCATCCGCATAAGCCGCCGTTTCCGCAATGATTCCCATCGACAATGTCAATGTCAATGTCAATGCTCCGATCGTGTTCCTGAAAATTCCTTTCTGTGTCATTCGGTTATTGTTTGATGAATGTTTTGTTTGATTAAATATGTCCGCATGGCGTTAATGACGGACATCACACAAAGATAATCAAATGCCGCAAAAGTGACCTCATGCAATAATGAGGATTTTATTATTTTTGCAAAGATTAGAACATTTTGTAGAAAGATTTAGACATTTTGTAAGACAGATTTGAACATTTTGTAAGGCGGAAATGAAAATTGAAGAGGCGATTTTGTATGTTTTGGCTGAACGCAACGGCGGGTTGAGGACTGAACAGATTGCGGAGATCATCAACCGCAGGAGGCTGCATGTCAGGAAGGACGGGCAGCCGGTTACGTCGGCGCAGGTCTATGCCGTGGTAATGCGTTTTCCGGAAACATTTGTGAAGGCTGAGGGACGCATTATGCTGCTCATCTGAAGTCTTGTTCCGGAAACGACATAAAGAAAGTCGACCGCATGGAGCGATCGACTTTCTTGAGTTTATCAGTCTTCCGGATATGGAGCGAAATCGGATTTCGATGCGCCGCATACCGGGCATTTCCACGAATTCGGGATATCTTTGAAAGGTGTACCAGGTTTTATCCCGCCATCGGGATCACCCTCAGCCGGATCATAAATCCATCCGCATCTGAGGCATTCATACTTCATCAGATCTTTTGGCATAATATAATTGATTATTAGTTAATACCCTCGAAGTTAATAAATTATATAATAATTTCAAAATTCGTAAAGATGAAATTTGCATCTTATATGGTCAATATGACATTGTACATTAAATGTAGGCATTGACAGTATCGACAATAGATTTTTTAACATTTTCCCAATCGAGATTCTCCGTCATCCTCGGCATTGGGTCTGCTTCTGCATCTTGAAAATATGTGAGGCTTTTGATTGCAGTAAATAGTTGTGCATCCGAAAATTTCCGAACATATAAATCAAGCAGCTCTTCAAGTGAATATATTTTCAGGAGGAAGTAATAATCAATGAAATCCTTTTTTGTCCCACGATTGGTAATTGCAGATAATTTCATTGCTGCAATATCTTGTATGCTGGCCAAAGTTACACCATTTTCGACAACAGGTGAGTCTATCCATGGATACGGATAGTTAACGATATCCACTTTAATGCCATCCACAATCAAGAATCGCATCATTTTTGATGCTGATATTGGTGATACGGAAGCAAACGAAGATAATTCGAATACAATATCTTCCAGAGGCGCATCAATTTTTCCGAAGAAATCCAAATCTACGGAGACTCTATGCCCCAGTTGTAAAGCGAGAGCCGTCCCTCCGACAAGTCTCGACTCTTTAAACATATCCAAAGATTGAATCTTTTTTAGAAGTTCCAATGTGTTTGGGTAGATGGTTTCGTAGTGTAGCATCTGAATGATTCTTTAGGGATGGAAGTCAGTGCGCAAATGAAAGAAAGAGCTTTTGGGTCCAAAGTCCGCAAATTTTGGGCGATTTCAGCTATGCGTGGGATTCCATATTTGCTGACCAGAAGCCTCCAGTCATTGAATTTTCCTAATTCCAGGACACGGCTTACCACAAAAGGCGCATTGGACTCCAAATCTAAGGCCCCCTTTTCCACATCCCAGAAAAGAAAATCTGAGAACGAATTTATATATTCTCTATCGCTCATAGACAACAAATATATGAATTGATACCCGAAAATCCAAGTCTAATCAGGGCCGTGTGAATCTGGAAATCTTTGAAACCTGCAAAAAAATGCTATCTTCGCGGTAAATGGAAAAAATTATGGAAGAACCGATATTGAATGCCCATAACAAGGCTGAATACGAGCCGGCGCATACCGCAGAACATATCCTTAACCGCACGATGGTCAACATGTTCGGATGCCCGCGTTCGCGCAATGCCCATGTCGAGCGGAAGAAAAGCAAATGCGACTATATACTTGACACCTGCCCTACGGACGAGCAGGTGGCTGCAATCGAGGCTAAGGTCAATGAAATTATCAATGCTGCATTGCCCGTGAAGATACATTTCGTTTCGAAAGAAGATGCCGCCGGGATTGTGGACCTGAGCAAGTTGCCTAATGATGCCTCTGATACTTTACGCATTGTCAGCATTGGAGACTATGACGATTGCGCGTGCATCGGCGCTCATGTGTCGAACACCTCGGAAGTCGGCGAATTCAAGATAATCAGTCATGACTTCAACGACGGAATCTGGCGGGTCCGCTGGAAAGTCATCTCTTGTAGATAAATGCTTTGTTATTTAATTGATATTTTATACTTTTGTATAGATATTTAAAATAGCATTTTAATAATTGTGGTTAATAAAGCATTACTTAAACAGATCCTTCTGGACAATCGTCGTGAAATCGAAAGATACAATATAGTCCACAGAGACATTGAAACTGAGGGCTATGGCTGTTATGTGTTTGTCGGTGTGAGAAGAGCCGGCAAATCATTTGTTCTCTTTGAACGGATTCAACAGTTGTTGCGTGAAGGGCATAATTGGGATGAAATGCTTTATTTAAGTTTCGAGGATGAACGGTTGATCGGCTTTGATTATGAAGACTTCAATTCGATCATTGAATGCCATATTGAAATGACCGGAAAGGATAATCCGATGCTGTTCCTTGATGAGATACACAATATTGACGGGTGGGAAAAGTTTGCGAGGCGTATGGCCGACAGCAAACGGACCGTTTGGATTACCGGTTCAAATGCCAAGATGCTTTCAAAAGAGATAATGACAACTCTTGGAGGCCGTTATATACCAATAGAGGTTTATCCATATAGTTTCACAGAATATCTCCGTTCGCGAAATATTCCTTATGATGACGATACTTTGATGAGTACCGCAGGAAAGTCCATCTTTTTGCGGGAATACGCAGAGTACATGAACTGGGGAGGATTGCCGGAGAGTGTTCTGTTGACGGTAAAAAGGGGATACATGAGTTCAGTATATCAGAAGATATATCTTGGAGACATTTGTGCGCGTAACAAAATCAGCAATCCGAACCTCCTGCGTCTTATGGTCAAGAAGATGGCTGAAAGTGTGAAACAACCATTGTCTTATTCGCGACTCTCTAAAGTTTTGTCCGGAATAGGCGGCAAAATAACCATTCCGACGACCAGCAATTATATCGGGCATTGTGAAGATGCGTGGCTTTTGTTGCGTCTACGTAACATAAATGCTGCATTTGCGGAACGCGAAACTAACTGCAAATATTATTTCATTGATAATGGATTACTTAGCCTTCTTCTTGTGGATCCGACAACTACTTTATTGGAAAACATGGTTGCCGTTGCTCTTTTCCGCAAATATGGAAATGACAGCGATAATGAGCGCGTCTTTTTCTATAACCATAATGTTGAGGTTGACTTCTATATCCCAGAAGAAGAATTGGCAATACAGGTTTCTTATTCCATCGACAAATCGGATGTGACCTTGAACCGTGAAGTTGACGCCTTGCAGAAACTGCCGAAAGCATTACCGTGCAAGCGCAGATTGATAATAACATATGATGACAGGAGAACCTTGAATGACGACTATGGTACAATCGAAGTGATGCCTTGCTGGGACTGGCTGATCAACTTTTAGATGTGCTTTCTGACGATGGGCTCTCCTGCAATCTCCAGGCGCGGGGCGTAAGGCCGGTGTGCAGGCGGAAATAGCGGGTGAAGAATGATGCATCGCAGAAATTGTAGTCCCAGGCAAGCTGCTTGAGGGACTTGCCGGAGTCTGAAAGCTCCTGCTTGAGCTTGAGGATGACATAGTGGTCGATCAGAGTCTTGGCGCTGTTGGCCGTAATCTCTTTCGTGATGATATTCAGGTACTTGGACGATATGTTCAACTGGCCGGCATACCAGTTTACATCACGGAAACGCCTATAATTCAACTCTATCAGTTTCATGAACGAATTGAACAAATCTCGCTTTCGCTTGGAAGACGAGGATGGCGGAACCATGTCCGGAAACCTGGAAATATAATCATGGAAACCTATGAAAAAGGCCTTCAGCTGGCATAGGACGAGCTTGTCCAGACACTTGCATGTGCTCTGGCGAAAATATAAGCCGAGTAATGTGAACATTGACCTGACAATATCGGAAACCACCTGGGAATCGCTGCGGCACCTGTCCTCACGCAACTTGTCATAGATGCTGTGCTCGATATCCAGACTCGCCTCACGCAAAATGTTCGGACTATAAACCAGCATGTCGACAATGAAATCGGAAGACTGTCTGCTGACCGAAATCACATCTCCAGGGAATATGGTGATGACACCGCCGTCCGGAAGATCCCATGCATGATAATTGACATTGATGACGGCGCTGCCGCGACGGCACAATATGATCATGCCGTTCTCGGAAAGCATATCACCATTGGCGGTGTTGATATCCGACACTCCCTCTATAAGTTCCACTGTCATTTTTCCACTGATGATGCTGTCCATATAATTCCACTTTATACCGCAAATATCGGTAAAAATGTTTCAAATAGCCATAGCAATTCCGTTTTATCCCATTATTGTATCTATTTGTCCAATGCCTTTCTGCCCGGACAGCAATACCTTTGCAATCGAAAACCAAAGAAAAATGAAAAAAAGAATCATCGCGACAGAATCAGCTGTCGCAGTTTTTTTGTCAATGCTGCTGTGCGCAAGCCCCCGGGCGGGAGCTGCCGAAAGGGGAGACACCCTGCGACTCACATTGACAGACGTGTTCACGAAAATTGAAACCGAAAACCGGACGATGACCATGCTCCGCTCGGCTCAGGAAGCCGCCGAGGAAGGAATAAGGTCCGCGAAGGACGCGAAATATCCGGAAATCAATGCAGATCTGAACGTCAGCTATATCGGCGACGGCTTCCTGACTGACAGGAACTTCTCGAATTTTACAAAAGCCCCGTCACCTCACTTCGGGAACGGATTCACACTGGAAGCCCAGCAGGTCATCTATGCCGGTGGCGCTGTCAATGCCGCAGTGAAGATGGCGGAACATGAAGGACGCATGTCGGAAGCCGTAATCGGCCAGAGCCGTCAGGGACTGCGACTTATGGCTGCCGGAGAATACCTGGACCTTTTCAGGACCGACAACAGTATAAAAGTATACGAAAAGAACATTGCATTGACCACTAGGCTTATAGGGGAAATCAACGCAAAAAGGGCACAGGGCCTGGCATTGGCTGCCGATGTCACGCGATATGAACTCAGGCTGGAAATGCTGAAACTGGACCTAGTCAGACTCCGGAACACGAGGGAAATCATGAATTACCGGCTGGTCAATTCATTGGGATTGCCGGAAGACACGATAATCCTGTCGGAACTGGGAAATGGAGAAGATTTACGCGACCGGACCAGGCAGAATTGGCAGGAAATCGCCGCGGACGCCTCTCCTGAAATGAAAATGTCGGGAATCAATGCTGATATGGCATTGACCAGACAGAAACTTGTGCGCAGCGAAAGGCTGCCGAAGATAGCGGTCGTGGCATACGAAAATTTCAACGGGCCGATCACCTTCGAGATTCCTCCAGTTGACAAGAACCTGAATATCTGGTATGTAGGGCTTGGAATCCGATACAATTTCAGTTCGCTCTACAAATCAGGACATAAGTTGAAGCAGGCGGAAATCGCTGTCCGTCAGGCACAACAGGCCAAGAACGTCGCGGAAGAAAACATCCGGAACAATGTCCAGAAGGCCTATGCCGACTATATGCAGTCATACGTGGAACTGGAAACCAGCGAAAAAAGTCTGCAACTCGCGGATGAAAACTATGAGCGGGTACACGACAGATACATGGAACAGCTGGTCCTTGTGACAGATATGCTGGATGCATTCAACATGAAACTCGAAGCGGAACTGGGCGTGTCCGCGGCCGAAGCTGGAATCCAATATCGCCTCTGCTGCCTCAGATATGCGGCCGGCATATTGTAAGTCAATGTCAAACAATATAATATATACAACCATGATCAGCAAGAAAACAATAAAAAGAATATACAACGTAGTTATTATCCTTCTTCTCCTTTGCGGAATCGGGTACGTTTGCACCCGTTTCGTGCATCTGGGAAAAGTGGAATATACGGACGATGCGCGCGTGGAACGCCATATCTCACCTGTCAATACCAGAATCCAGGGCTTTATCAGCGAAATCCGTTTCGAAGAATATCAGCACGTCAGGAAAGGCGACACGCTTGTCATCATTGACAATACCGAATACCTTTATATGCTGGCGCAGGCTCAGGCGGATCTCGCGCGTGCGACTTCGGGAAAAACTGCGGACGCGGCAAGCATCAGGACGACCGCGAGCAATGTGACCGTAGCGGAAGCCGGCATGGAAGAGGCTGAAGCCAATCTTGACAATGCCCGCGACGATTACGAAAGATACAAGGCTCTGCTGGCCAAGGACGCTGTGACGAAGCAGCAGTTCGATGCCGTCGAGACGAGATACAAGGCAGCCCAGGCGCGATATGACCAAGTCAGCCGCCAGCGCAAGTCCACGGAACTTGTGGGCCATGAACTCACCGGCAGGCTGGGACAGAGCGAGGCCAATGTGAACCTGGCCGAAGCTGCGCTTGAACTTGCGAAACTCCGTCTTTCATATACGATAATTACAGCGCCTTGCGACGGTTACGTGGGACGTAAGGATATACACGTGGGACAGCTTGTCCAGCCCGGACAGCTTATGGCTAAAGTCGTGGAGGACGCAAATGTCTGGATTGTGGCAGATTACAGGGAAACTCAGCTGAAACATATCGCTGTCGGATCAGAGGTCAAGATAAAAGCGGATGCATTGCCGGATGCCGAGTTTGCCGGTCATGTGGAATCCATAGCCTCAGCTACCGGAACAGCATGGATGGGCGCACCTGTAAACAATGCTACCGGAAACTTCGTGAAAGTGGAGCAGAGAGTGCCGGTCCGCATCAGGATTGACGGTACTGCAGAAGATCTGGCATCCCTCAAGGCGGGTCTCAATGTGGAAACTGAAGTGAAGTATTGATATGCCGATGCCTCCTATGGTATTCTCGATGCCCATGTATCGGGAATACGTTCCTAAATCTGTCCGTCCGTGGATATATCTCTTTTTCGCCATAGTATTCCAGCTGAGCGGAGGAATATACCTGGGATCATTGTCCAATTACATGGGTACGACATCCTTCATGCGTGAGGATGTGCTGATGATAGGACTTTGCGGCGTCGTGGGCGTCGCCATGCCTTTCCCTCTTCTGTTCAGGTTCAAGTTCCGGTTCACCAACCGCCAGCTTCTGCTCAATGCCGCACTGGGAATTGCCCTGTGCAATCTGTTGTGCATGTATGTTCGCAGCATTCCTGTCCTCTGCGTAATCTCATATGTCGCAGGTTTCCTTAAATTGTGCGGAACCTTCGAGTGCATGTCCAATATCCAGCTTTGGATGGCCCCCGGACGCGACTTTTCCAGATTCTTTCCGTTCCTGTACATGGTGGTTGTCGGATGCATGAACATATCGTCATGGATAGTAAACCAGCTCACCTATCATTTGGGAAGCTGGATGATGATGCATTGGTTCATGATAGGGCTGCTGCTCATTGTCGCATTGACGGTATTCGTCCTGACGAGGAATGTCCGACTGATGCCGAAAGTCCCGATGATAAGCGTGGACTGGCTCGGATGCGTCCTCTGGTCATTGGTCCTGCTCGAAGGCATCTGGATCTTTACTTACGGTGAATACTATAACTGGTTCGACAGTAATGTCTTCCGCGCCGTATGCGTGGCGTGGCCAGTGACATTGGCGATATGTGTCGGGCGAATGCGGCATATCCGTCACCCTTACATTGACCCCGCCGCGTTCAAATACAGGCAGCTCTATCCTGTGCTGGGACTTTTCCTCGTGCTCGAAGTCATGTGCGCCACCCCGAAATCGCTCCAGACCGCATTCACGTCCGCCGTGCTCGGCTATGGGGCCATGACGACCGCACGTTTCTCGCTCTGCGAACTGTTCGGCACCCTGTTCGGCTGTTCGTTTGTACTCTGGTGGATCAAGGTCGTGCGCCTGAAATACACGACCCTGCTCTCCGTCGGGTTCGCTGCCATTCTCGTTTATCAGCTGACAATGTATTTCGGGCTTTCGCCTTATGTCAATGTCGAAGTGTTCTATCTTCCGGCAATGCTCCGCACGTTCGGATTTGCCATATTTTTCGCAGCGCTCACGATATATCTTGAAGAATTCATGCCTTTCCAGCATTTCTTCATGGGGCTCACCATCTGCGGATTCATCAGAAACGGACTTATAGAGTCGATAGCCTCGGCAGGGTATGCACATGCTCTAAGATATTATACGGCAGCATATTCCACTCATTATTTTTCATCTTCAATACCGACTGTTACGGATCCGTCCGTTGCCGGCTATGTGGCGAAAATGGATGCGCTGGCACCTCGTATGTCCAGTGTCAAGACCATTTTCGGCTGGTCATGTCTGATAGGCACTGCCGTGCTGCTGCTTTTCCTGCTTTATGACGTGGAGCCAGTCCGCAGGACGCTCAAGAAGATGCCGTCATGGCGATCTGTCGGGATGACATTGAAGCGGTCGCTTGGAGTGTGACGAACGTAGAGTTGTAAAAAATATTATGCCGTCAATGTCAATGCTTTAGAAAATATTCTTATATTTAGGCCGTATGAAATGGACTAGACGAAAATTGTACGGCCTGAATGCATTGGCTGTCTTATGTTTATTGTTCTCGGCACCCGATTCCAGGGCGTCGGAAGGGGTCTTGAGGGCTGATTCACACGAAATCCTTGAACAGAATACCGACCGTGTCACCGGCAGGATCATGGCAGCCGACGGGGAACCGTTGGCGGGCGCGAGCGTGATGATACGTGGGACTAAAATCGGAACCACCGCCGACGTGGACGGTAATTTCAGCATCAAGGCGCCTGAGGCGGGGGAGTCTTATGTGCTTGTGTTCCAATACCTTGGCATGCGAACCAAGGAGATTGCCGTCAGCACGCAGAGAAAACTGGACGTGAGGCTGGAAGAAGACAACCAGCTGGAGGGCTCCTTCATTGTCGGCGCATACGGAACGAAACAAAATCGGGAAGACCTGATAGGTAGTGCGTTCCAGGTCAATGCCGACCAACTGAAGGACAAACCGAAGACCCGCATTGACAATCTCCTCAGCGGACTCGTGCCGGGCATGACCATTGAACCGAACACGGATGCTGCCGGCACGACCAGGAGCCGGTACGAAACGCGAATCAGGGGAGAAGCCTCGTTGAGCGCGTCCAATGAACCGCTTTGGGTCATCGACGGCGTGCCTGTCTACACAGGAGGCCGTACGAACCAGATGGCCGGAACTTCATATACCGTTTCTCCGCTGTCGTATCTGAATCCTGATGATATTGAATCGATTACGGTCCTGAAAGATGCCGACCAGGTTACCATTTACGGTGCCGACGGCTCCAACGGTGTAATCCTCGTGACCACGAAGTCCGGCGCGAAGAACAAGCCGCTGGCAGTGAGCGCACGCGTGAATTTCGGCGTCGCCACCATCGACAAGAGCACCGAATTCCGCATGATGAGCAAGAAACAGTATCTGGAGGTCGCGAAGGAGGCTTGGGCCAATGCCGGTAACAATCTCAGTACTTTCCCGTATCAGGACAATGAATATAACTCATATTCCACGACCGATACCGACTGGTCCAAAGAATATCTCGGCGTAGGAACGAACCTGTATGCGGACGTGTCGCTTACGAGCGGTACGGACAAGATGTCCAATTATGTGACAGGTTCCTACTACCGCACGAACAATACCGTGAAAGGGGACAGCCAGCAGCGTTTCTCAATCAGGACCAGGAACACGTATGACTTTACCGGCTGGCTGAAAGTCAATGCCCAGCTGTCCGCATCATACAACAACAATGATTTGTTCCCTCTCTACAGGGGCTATCTCGAAACATTGCCTATTCTGGAACCTTATATGAGCGACGGGTCTTTCCGTCTGTACAACAAGGTGTACGACGCCAAGGAAGGCGGGTGGACAATGCAGAAATTCACGAAAAATGAAGTCCCTGAACGAGAGGCCAATACTAACCGGCAACGCTCCGTGGTGACATCCGCCAACTTCTCTGCCGAGATGAAAATCATTGATGGATTGAAGTTTACGGCCCAATACGCCATTGATTACACCCATAGCCACGAGGATATTTATTTTTCCCGCGTGACACTCGACGGCATGGATTCTGCCGGAAATCCCAAGGGCAGTTCCAGAAGGGCGGACGCTTCATATATAAACTGGACCAATGTCGAGAGGCTCAATTTCGACAGGAAATTTGCGGACAAACACAGTGTCAGCGCCTATGCCGGCATTGAACTCCGTCAGGTGAAATATCAGACATTGTACGCGACCGGCAGCGGCTTCATGAACGACAATATCCAGGAGGTCGGATATGCCGACGAATCTTCCAGGAAAGGCTACAGTTCATCCAATATCGAAAGGAAGATGTCTTTCCTCGGCAGAGCTGTATATTCGTATGATTCAAGATATTACGTCTCGTTCAATATCAGGCGTGACGGCAACTCCGACTTCGGCGAATACTCCCGCTGGTCCAATTTCTGGTCCACAGGAGTGTCATGGAACGCGCACAAGGAAAAATTCTTCCGCAGCGAGCTGGTCAAGATGCTGAAATTCAAGGCCTCCTTCGGATTTACCGGCAACTCGCGCGTCGACACGTCAGGCGCTGACGGCACATACGTTTACGGCAGCAGCTATTCCTATGCCGGCAGCACCGGTGCGGTCATCGGTTCCGTTCCGAATCCGGGGCTCTCGTGGGAGAAGACCAGGATGATCAATGCCGGTGTACGTATTGAACTCAAGAAGATTCTTGACATTGAACTGGAATATTATGACAATGTCACCAGCGACATGCTGTCCAAGATTTACGTTTCGCGCGTATTGTCCTCAGACAGAATCTCTTCCAATATCGGAAGGATGAGGAACACCGGCATTGAACTGAACCTCACCAGCACCAATTTCGCCCGCAGGAACTTCACTTGGACTACGAATTTCAACATTGCGCACAACTCGAACAAGATTCTCGAATTGTACAACGGCGTCCCGACCAGTTTCGGCTCTTATGCCTGGATGGAAGGCTATGATTCCCAGACCTGGAACCTTGTCAGATGGGCAGGCGTGGACCCGAGCGACGGTTCTCCGATGTGGTACGACAAGAACGGCAACGTCACCCGCACATTCAGCACCGCGAACCGCGTCCCGGGCAAGACCCGGACACCTCTTCTGAGCGGCGGCCTTGTGAACAATCTCAGCTGGAAAAACTGGACTTTCTCGTTCCAGATCAATTATCTGATAGGTGGTTACGCATTGCCGACCTATGCAAGCATCTATTTCAAGGACGGATATGACATCGTGAGCGCGAACCAGGCCGTGGAAGTCTATAAATACAGATGGACTACCGCCGGCGTGCCTGCCAAGTTCCCGAAGGTGTCCAATTTATCCACGAAGTCGTCGATGGACTCCACCAGGTTCCTGTACAACAGGACCAACTTCGACCTGACCAATGTCGCATTGACATACAGCCTGCCGGAGAGCCTGTTGGCGAAAATGCGTCTGAAAAGCGCTTCGGCCTCGCTGATAATCGACAATCTCTATTTGTTCACGCCTGACCAGAAAAAGGGCCTGAACTCCTATAAGACAATGATGTACGGCTATCCCCGCACAAGAACATTGACCTTCGGCATCAATGTCGGCTTCTAGGTCAATGCCGGTATCATCAATATACATGAAGTTATGAAAACACTCAAGCATATATCAGCCTTTCTCCTGTTGGTCCCGCTTCTGGCATCGTGCCATTTCCTGGAAGTGGAAAAGACGGGCAAGACGTCGATAAAGAATTTCTACTCAGATATTTACGCTTTGGACGCTGCGGTGAATGGCGTTTATGGCCTGACATACAAGTTCTATGACAGCTATATGGTCCTGTATCCCGAAGTTGCAGGAGACCTGGTACGTCTTCAGGCGACGACATCGGAATGGAGGCCGCAATTCGATTTCATTTCCGACGAGAGCGATGAGACCACTGCTGTGGGTTATATCTGGAAGAATGGATACGAAATCATTGCCAATGCCAACGAGGTAATCCAATACGGGCCTTCGGTGTCGGACCGTTTCCCTCAGCAGGCAGCCAGTGTCCGCAATTATATCGCCCAGGCATACTTTATCAGGGCATTGATACACCTGGACCTGAGCCTTGTCTATGGCCAGACTTATACTTATTCCGCTGACGGGTCACATCTCGGTACGGCTGTGATGACGACGATTCCGGATGTCAAGTCGAAAATCGCAAGAAGCACGGCGGCAGTCACTTATAAGCGTATACTGGATGACCTCCAGACGGCATCGGACATGTTCGCCGACGGGTGGACCAAGGGATGTTACTATGCCTCTCCGGCGGCTTGTAAAGCATTGATGGCCAGAGTGTACCTCTATATGGGGAATTATTCCGAAGCCAAGAAATGCGCCTCGGAGGTGATAGCGGATTATGGCCTGTCATTGACCCCGCGTTCCGACTATGTGGCGATGTTCTGCGCCCGCAAGGATGGGACTGAAGCGATATTCCGGCTAAACGGCCTTTCAGGCGGGTACAAGTTGGGAGCAATGTTTGACTACAACAGCCCAAGCATGAATCCTTCATCCAAACTTATGGACATCTTTTCTTCTGATGAACATGCATGGGCCGGTACAGATATCCGTTCGGAACTGCTTTCATATAAATCTTCAGGAGGGGATGAATTTTCCGGAGTGTGCATGAAATTTACTGATACTGAGGATATTGACGATACGCAGAAACGCTATGACCCGTTTGTGTTGAGACTTTCGGAAATGTATCTCATCAGGGCGGAAGCGGCATGTCATGACGGAGACATTGACACGGCCGTGTCGGACATTGCGACGTTGGAAGCCCGCGCGAGGGGAGTGAAGGCTTCTGAAATCAATGTCGTTTATTCCAATGCTGAAGAATTGGACAGGATTATCCGGAGAGAGCGGGTCAAGGAACTTTTCCTGGAGGGGCACAGGTTGTTCGACCTGACCAGAAGGCATGAGACGTTGTCCAGGGATGCTGCCTGCGGTTCATCGCTATTGTCGATGACATACCCTGACGACCGGTTCATCCTTCCGATTCCGCTTGTGGAACTTGATGCCAACAAAGCGATGCAGCCGAATCCCATCAATGGTACACAGCGTTAGCTGATATGATAAAATGAATTGATTATGAGGATATTGAACAAGATAACAGAATTGGCGATGCTCATGGTTATCGCGGTGTCGACAGTTTCGTGCAACAAGATAACGCTTTTTGACGAGGCTTTCGTGGCTTTCGATACTGCCAAATCTTCTGTGGTCAGCATTAATGCCGCTGGCGAGTTTACAGGCTCATATACATTGCATTACACGGGGCCTAAGCCGTCAGCGCCGATTGTCGTGAATTTCGTCGTGACTTGCGGAAATGGATTGGCGGAAGGGGTTGACTACAAGGTGGCTACGGCTGGCGGAAAGATTACTTTCATGCCCGGAATTTACGAGCAGGTTATCAAAATCGACTGGCTTCCGCATGAGATTGACGAGTCCAAGGACAACACGGTTACCATAAGTCTGGTTTCGGCAGATGGCGTCACACTCGGCTATCCCGGTCCTGACAAACTTATGAAAGACTTGGTAATCAGGAAGTATACTACGAAGTGATTATATTTTACATAAAATTTTAAACTTATGAGCAAACGAACTTTTTTGGCTGCCCTGGCGAGTGTAGCACTCCTCGCAGCCTGTGACAAGAGTAAGGAAGATGAGATCGTTTCCGTATCTTTTTCATCTTTTGGCTTCTATGCGAAGGACAATGCAGATGTCCTTAAATCTGACTATATTGAAGAGAGTTTCAATTCTGATGCCATCAGTTTTACCCTGCCTTACGGTACAGACCCTGACGCGCTCAAGACTCTCGTTCCTGAGTTCACGGTAACGGAAGGGGCTTCTGTCAATGTTGCTGATGCCAGCGGTGCACCGGACGGAAAAGACATCGTGAGCGGGTCGACTCCGATTGACTGTTCTTCCGATGTCCAGCTTGTCGTGTTCCTGAAGAACAACTACAAGGCTTACAAACTTTCGGTGAAGATTGCCGAGCCGGCGAAGTGGAGCAAGGTGGCGGAGACCTCACTGAGTGTAAAGGCAACTCCTGCTCTTGCTGTAAATCCTAAAGACGGTATGCCTTACGTGGCCGGTACATCTCCTAATGAAAATGGCGAGGCTGCACCCCATCTTTTCAAACTGGATGGCGCTGAACTCAAGGATGTTGCAGGTGCTTTGGCGATTGCCAAGGCTGATGGCGTAAGTCTAAGTTTCGATGCTTCCGGAGTCCCTTATGTGGCTTTTGCTGATGGTGCTTTCACCAACAAATATTCTGTCAAGCGCGTGGCTGACGGTAAGGGTACTTATGTAGGTGAGGGAGGCCAGATGTTCGGTACTTCAGCAATGTTTAACTCCGTATCAGCAGTTTTCCCGATCTCGGAGAAGGATGTATGGTGTGCTCATTACAATAACACCAATAAGGTAGCCGTGCCTAGGAGGGGATTGAACCTTGCGCATTATGACGGATCTGGCTGGACCAACGGTGTTGCCATTGCCGGCAGGGAGCCTGCTTCTTGTGCGAACGGTGTCTTCGGAAGAACTATAAATGGAGTGCCTTATCTTTATGTATATGGAACAAAGACAAGTTCAGTTCCAAGCCATATTTCTCTCTACAAACTTGACGGCGGGAACTGGACAACAATTTTCGAGAATCTTGAAGTGCTTGGCACAGATGGTCAGCCTGTCGGAGGTTACTCTGCCTACTTCTCAGACTTTGACATAGCATCAGACGGTACTGTTTATCTTTTGTTCTGCGCTCTTTTCAATGCAGCAGAAGATTATCAGATAGGTGTTGTCAAGTATGATCCGGCTACTGGAAAGCAGGTTATAGTCGGTGGTGTAATGACTGATACAACTAAAATGACTAGCAGCACCACTGCTTCCATGGCATTGGACAGCAATGATGTCCCTTATGTCTCCATTTCATATAAAGATGGGAATGTGATGAAGACAGCAGTCCGTCATATTGATTCCAAGACCAAGACCTGGTCGGAACTTGTAACTCTGGCTTCCAATTCGTATTTCTCAGACATTGTCTTTGCTGAAGATGGTACGGGGTATATTGTTACGAGGGAGATTGTCGGCGAGGATACTAAGTATGTGCTTTATTCGACAGCGAAGTAATTCATTTGTAAATTATGAACCGGCCATGTCTCTGTGGCCGGTTCTTTTCGTTTCGTGGGCGTATGACTGGAGATAAGTCTTTGAAATACATGTTATTGACGCTTGCATTGGCATTGACCTGTACCTTGGTCGGGAGCGTGCGTCTTTCTGGTGCTGACGGTGGTGGAGGCCGGAAGGCCCGCGGTCGAGTCCTGCGTGTGGCGCTGGTCGGTGACCCGCAGGTGGACGATTCGACGGAGATGGGTTATGCGCGGCATTCGGTTTATCGGGAACTGTATGGGCGCCGTGACCTGGACATGTGCATTTTTCTTGGGGATCTGGTCAATGACAATATGACGTTGCTCCATGAGTCTGTGGGATTTGTCGATTCGCTGCCATATCAGTGTTTCATGGTTCCTGGCAATCATGACCGTGATGTTTACCGTGGCCCGAAATCGTCTTCATATAGGCCTCGGGACCTTTCCACATGGCGTAAGGTTGTCGGCTATGTGGACACGTCTTTCGTCCGCAGCAATGTCCGTTTTATCCTGATGAACAATGTCCGCCATTCTGATTCCGGGATGACTGACTATGTCGGCGGCTTTACCGAGACGCAGAAACATTGGCTTGACTCCGTATTGAATGTGGGCGCACCTGCATTGACGGTACTTGCGACGCATATTCCTTTCAGTCAGATGAAAGGCCGCGATTCCGTGTTGGCATTGGTCCCGGATGCTACGCGTATGCTGTATGTCAGCGGGCATACGCATTATGTGTCGCGTGATGAATCCGTTCCGGAACTCATTGTCGGCGCGACTTGCGGAAGTTGGTGGCGCGGTGTCAAGGATACTGACGGAATTCCCTATGCCTTACAGAGTTGCGGCTCTCCGAGAGGGTATTTCATTGCAGATTTCCATCGCGACGGACGATATGACCTTTCCTATAAATGCGTAGGCAGACCGGCTTCGGAACAATTGTCCGCATGGGCAATCCCCGTTGGTTCAGACACGTGTTCTTACCGCTTGTGTGTCAATGTCTTCGGCGGCTCGACCGACGGCATTGTCCGCGTCCGTGTCCCGCGTCGTGGGAGAGGCGTTTGCGGCAAGTCCTACCTTTGCGAACGGAGCAATACCACCGCGCCGGAGGTCGAAAAAGTAATCCGGTTCAATGCTTCGCTTTCCCGTGAGTACAGGCGAACCCACCGCACCGAGTTCATCCCTCTGCGCAGGAAGCCGTCCCCGCACATCTGGAAGACCACCGCAACCTTTTCCGGCCCAGAACCGGCCTATGTCAATGTCATTTACCGCGATGCCCACAAGCGCTTAAGGCAGCGCGTAAAGGTTCGATAAGCATCAATAAACTTCAATGTTTTCCACCACGGCCTTGCCTTTTTCGATGACAATTCTCAGCTCTGAGGCGTCCGTGGAAGGGAAACTTATTTCGTTCTGTCCTGAAACGCAATGCCTGGTGCCGGATACGGTGAGGAATTGACCTCCTCCGTTCGTCATCTGGACATGGATTTCGGCGTCGGAACCGCTGTTCAGCATAAAACGTACGCCATTGACATTGCCTTTGGACGGAATCGTCAGAAAATCTCCTTTGCCGAGGCTTGCAGGTCCGGAGAATTTCATGTCGTCCGCCTGTGAAACGGCAACTTTACTGCCGGCATAGTCCTGAACGCGGAGTTTTGCCTGGAGCCTTATGTCTGTGGATGACGCCGCGGCCATGATTTCGAAATCTCCCGGCTCCACCACATGGTTCATGTTCCTGTCAAGCATTGCCAGATCCTTTGGAGTCAACTTGAATTCTACGGTCCTGGTCTCTCCCGGTTCAAGGGAAATGCGTTCGAAACCGCGCAGAACCTTCTCGTAGACCGTTATTGAACTTAGACAATCGTGGACATAAAGCTGCACGACTTCATCTCCGCGGACTTTGCCGGTGTTGGTGACATTGAAAGAAACCTGCACTGAGTCCGTCGGGGTGATTTGAACGGCAGAGAGGCGAAGGTCAGAGTATTCGAAATTCGTATAAGAAAGACCGTAACCGAAGTCGTAGAGTGAACCGTTTACGCGGCTTGCCCATCCGTCAGGTCCGAGTTCCTTGCGCCCATCTACTTGAGAAGCAGGCTTGTACGGAAAATTGAACGGAATCTGTCCCACGGTTCGCGGGAAGGTTACAGTGAGCTTGCCGCCCGGGTTGTACTCTCCAAGCAGCGCTTTTGCGACCGCGGTCCCGCCATGTGCCCCAGGATACCAGGCCTCCAAGATGGCATCCGCATATTTGTCAGCATAGTTTATTGACAATGGACGTCCGTTTATCAGGACCACGACGACCGGCTTGCCAGTCTTTATGATTTCCTTCAGCAGAAGGTTCTGATGCCCGGGCAGTTCCAGTGACGTGCGGCTTTTGTTTTCTCCGCATGTGCGCGGACCGCCGCCCAGAACGAGCACGGTGACGTCGGCGCTTTCTGCTGTCTTCACGGCTTCCTCTATCCCGGCCATTTCTTCCGCAGTAGGGTCTTCAGGCAGCACTTCAGATTCAGGCCAATTCTTGTCCACGAGTTCACAGCCCTTGGCATATACAACATCCGCCTTGCCGTCAAGCTCCGTGCGCAATCCTTCAAGCACCGAAACGGCCTTGGTTCCCAATGGCCCGTAATGAAGATGTGCATATCCGGTGTCGTCGGCGTTAGGACCGATGACGGCGACGCGTTTGAGTGCTTCTGCATTGAGAGGCAATGTCTTGCCGTCAGTCCCGAACGGGGTGTCGGATGAGGCGTTTTTCAGAAGCACAAGAGATTCCAGCGAAGCACGCAGCGCCACTTCATTGTTCTTCACGCCATCTACTTCTTCATCAGCTGCTTCATAGTCAGTCTGATAAGGGGAGTCAAACAGTCCTACGATAAACTTTACGCGCAGGATGTCGCGTACTCTTTCGTCAATGACTGACATCGGAACGGTGCCTTCTTCTACGAGTTCACGCAACGGCAGCACATAGCTGTCCGGGGAACGGAAAGTGCAACGTACATTCAATCCTGCCATAACGCTCTGGCGCACAGCTTCTTTCATGTCCGCTGCGACATTGTGCTTCGTATAGAGATACTCCACGGCATCGCTGTCGCTCACGAGGTAGCCATTGAACCCGAATTCGTCGCGGAGCCGTTCCGTAAGCCAATAATGGCTGCCCTCTATCGGCTCGCCGTCATAGTCGTTGTATGAAACCATTGCACCGAGAAGGCCAGCACGTGAAATGACCTCTTTCCACGGATGGATATGTATGTTCTCCACTTCATGGGGCGCCATCTGAGGGTCCACGCGGGACATGCCCTCGCGCGCCCCCTTGTTGTTCGAATAAGCAGCGAAATGCTTTGCGGTCGATGCAACCTGGAAATCTGTCTGCATTCCGAGTGTCATCTGCACCCCCAGTTCGCCTACGAGATAGGGAGACTCTCCATATACTTCTTCGTAACGGCCCCATCTCTGGTCGCGCCCCACATCGAGAATAGGTGCATAGACATTGGTATAGCCCAGAAGCCTTCCTTCGCGGCCGGTGATTCGTCCCACTTCATGTATCAATTCCCTGTCCCAGGTGTGTCCCAGGAGATCGGAAGAGCGTGTCCCAGGCCGAGTTGGGTAGGGAAGTTAGTCGCACGGTATGCCTCGACGCCACGTATTCCTTCATTGGTGAAATCCACCGGAATGCCCAGGCGGGTGTCTTCGATGAAGAACCGCTGCACCTCGTTCATCGCAGCTGCATGTGTGGATGCCGGCCATAGATAAGGCGAATACATCTCAATAGGTCTGCCCCATTGACGGAAACCGTTCAGATGCTCGTCGATCGCGCCCATGCCGTCCTTCCACAGTTTCTCCTTCCATTCAGGTGTCGGAAGCGGGTCGGCAAGCACACGCCCATAGCCGTAAAGTGTCACCATCTGACAGGTCTTCTCCTCAATCGTCATCTTCGAAAGCAAATCCTCCACTCTCGCGTCAATGTCCGCAGCCGGATCTTCATAAATGTCCTTGAACCCGTTCTTGTTCAGGTCAATCCACCCCTTGTGGTATATCTTCCCGTTCTTCGACCTGAACTTGAATGCCGTGTCCGCGCCGGCGGATTCGGTGGTCGGAAGGATTTTTGCTGCCCAGCCGCCACCAGGCGCCAGGTGTACGGTAATTTGTCTGTTATCTGGCACAGCCGCGGTTATATGACTGTAGTCGCGAGCCGCTCTGTCAGCATTGACACCATCCTGGAAAATATCCAATGTCCAGTTGCCTTCTCCGAGAAAACTGAGGTCAAGCGTCAAATCGCGTCCGGTCCAGTCTGTCAATGATCCTATATACCAAGTCTTGCCGCTGCGGCGGGCCAAGGTTATATACTTGCCGATTTCTCCGTTTATGCCGATGCTTTCATCCCATACGGTAGGTATGGAACTTATGAATTCCGTGCACTCCTCCTCGCGCATATAGTTTGAAGGAGAGTCGCAGAGCATGTTCAACGGAGCATCGAAAATGACATATTCCGCCAATTGACGGCATCGTGTGCCTTGACTCATGGCTTCGTCATTTACCGGACGATAATTGGCACGGGTCGCATTTCTCATTGCACCCTGAGTGTAGTCCATCGGGCCTGCCGCCATGCGGATGAACGGCGCGGTGACATCGTAAGTGACCTGATCCACAGATGGACTGCTCCATTTCATTTGCTCCAGACCATGTACCCCTTCGTAATTTACGACATTCGGCCATCTGCGGTTCAGACCTGTCGGTTTGTAAGTCCCGTGGAAATCGATCAAAAGCCCATACCTGGCCGTCATTTCCGCAGCTCTGGAGTGGAAGTCCACGATAATCTGGTCATCTCTGTCCATATAATCGACCTTGAAGCCCTTGACCCCCATCTCTGCATAGTGCCTGCAGATATTCTCCATATCCCGGTCAAATGCCCAATAACCGGCCCACAGGATGATGCCGACCCCTTTCTCCTGTCCGTACTTGACAAGTCCGGGCATGTCTATTTCGGGAATTACCTGAAGCAGATCCGCTTTTTTCCTTACGGCCCAGCCATGGTCAAGAATCACATATTCAATGTTGTTGGCTGCTGCGAAATCAATGTAGTATTTGTAGGTCTCAGTGTTTATTCCTGCTTGGAAGTCCACCCCATAGAGATTCCACCCGTTCCACCAGTCCCATGCCACTTTCCCGGGCTTGACCCATGAAAAATCCATTCCCGGTTCCTGTGCCGGTGAAAGTTTCCACACCAGGTCATTTACAGCAAGTTGCGCATCGTCGGTACTGATTATGAATGCTCTCCAAGGGAAGACCTCGTCTCCGGAAACTTTGGCTATGAAATCCTCCCGTTCGGTAACGATTCCATGGAGAAGATGCTTTCCTCCTTGCTCTACGACCTTGGGATAAGTGGCGAAGACACCCTTTAATTTGGTACTTCCTTCATCTCCAAGCAGATACATTCCCGGATAATTCGTAAGGTTCGCATCAGTGACGAGGACTTTCACTCCATTGTCCGCTTCGACAGCAAGAGGCAGAAACGCCAGCTTGTCCTTTCTCCATCCGGAAATGTTCTGAACGGTATAGGTGTTTTCAAATGAATTGTAGAATTGACCGTCAAACTGCTTGCCGCCGAGACCGATAACGTATGGGACAAATGCTTTACGATCTGTGCCGAAATCAAATTCCGCCTGCTCGGAGATTACCTTGTACTCCTTTTTCTTGTCCAGATTGCTTTCAAACCTGTATGCAGCGCCATCATCATAAGCCCGGAAAACAAGTGAGAACTCATTGAACTGCAATCTGATCTGATTATAGTTGTCCCGGACCTCCGCCTTTTTGTATGCTGTCGCCGGGCATGTCTCGTCATAACTTGAACGATTTACCTTGCGGAGTCTGTCATTCTCGCCGAAAGCAATGCCGTCTGAAAGATTCATTGATATGGCAGATGGCGCGATCAGAACTTTTCCGTCTCGGGAGATTGAATATTTGATATCGTTGCCGACGGCGACATTTACGGTAATGTGTCCGTCAGGGGAAGTCAGACTGTAATCGCCGCTATTGGCGGACAGTGAAGTTCCCGCGAGAAGGACTGTCATGCAGCACAGTGCAGCTTGGATGATGTTATGGAATTTCATCGGATGGTATGTCTAAATGATTTCAGGAGGGTGCTATTGGTGAAATACGGCAGCGTCAGTGACAGCTATACGACATCCTTGAGACTCAGGCTTCTTTTCGCCTTTCACGACCAGCTTGACATTATGTTTGCCATTTTCCAGATTGAAGATATGATAGATATAATTGCTTTTATGCTCCTGACCGCCATAGTAATAGTAGCAGTCTATCGTACGGTTGAAAACACCATCGATGTAAACATCAGCCTTTCCTCCATTACGGACCCATTGGCCGCATATCGCTATGCCGGTTCCGTCGAAATCGAAACTGAGTTCATCGCCTTTATGGTCGCTGAAAATAACATTGCCATCGGTCTGCCAGTTGCCTTTGGTCACGCATGTGCTGTCCTCGCAAACTATGAAACGCCTGTCGAAAACAGCATTGGGAAAGGACACTTCCAGCGGCAGAGGGGTCGGTTTCTGGGCCTTGAATTCTATATGGTCATCTTCCACCTTGCCGCCACAACTGATGACATTTGCCTCGATATTGGACATTGTCCTGTCAATGGCTTTCCGCAATGTGTAATCTGTGAAGATGAAGAAAGTATCCTGCATGTTGTCCAGCACCGCCCGATATTCAGCAGGCAAACTGTCGTAGCCCTTCATTACGCCCAATACACCGAGAGCAGTAGACGGATTGCAATCTGAATCGTGTCCGCAACGGGTGGAAATATCCATGGTCTTGAATACATCGCCTTCGCCGTACAACAGTCCGATGACAATGTAGGCACCGTTCAGTTTTGCGTCAATGTTAGTGTCAATGCCAGCACAGCAAATGTCGGTATATTCCCATTTGTCCTGAATTTTCTGCCATGTCTTCTTCCAATCGGACGGATATTCCTTATAGAACGACAATACGTCCTTAATAATCTGACAGTAAGCGGATTCCGAAGGCAATGAAAGCGTGGCCTTTTCTATGACGTCATACATGTTGTCTTCCACATAAGCGGCGGAATACAATGCTGCGACGAATGCTCCTCCGTAAACGCCGTCGCCATAGTTCATAATATGTCCTATCTTGTCGGACCATTGGTTCGACAGTTGCGGCAGGCCAGGACACATCATGCCGATGAAATCCGCTTCTATCTGAAAGTCAATGTCATCCGCGTGCATATTGTATTCAGGACGACCGGACATTGGCGGGAAAATGCTGTCGGTGTAATTCTTGCGTGCCTGGACATTGGCATGCCAGAGTTTGTATCCCGCATTGGCCAAAGCTGCCTGATAATCCTTTGCGGCAGCATCCATTCCTTTGCGGTCCATCACTTCCATGAAGGACATCTGCACATAAAGGTCGTCCTCCCACCTGGCGCGCGTAATCAGTTCAGGCTTCCATGGAATAGGATCTTCAATGATTTTTCCCAATGATTTGAACTCTGTCGGACCGCCGTATGCGACTCCGATCATTTTACCGGCCCATCCGCCCGCGATTTTGTCCCGCAATACAGATTTGTCCAGGCGGACATCCGGCTGGCCCGCATTACAAGAAACAAGCAACGATAGGCAAACTGTCCCGATGATTGACTTTAATAAACTTACGATTCTCATAGTTTAGTGTATTTATTTCAAAAACTTATCTGCAAAATTAATGAATTGTGTCCAGTCGTAAAGCAAGATGTCGTGGTCGCCCTTGCGTATGTGGTTGCCCATCCGTCCGACTGTTTCCGGATCTTCCACTCCAGGCTTTTCTGTGGACGTAAATCCCTCATAACCATATAGGTTGTAGACCGGTGTCGCTCCTACCAGGCTTAGATATTCTCCCTTCTGGTCAGCCCAGTTGTCCTCGCTTCCGCTTGAAACGTAGACCGGACGCGGAGCTATCATTGAAATCAGCTCATGCTGGTCGAAGGGGAGTGCGTCTTCGTTGTTGCTGTATTTTTCGAAGTTGCCGCAGAACCAATGCTGGAAAGCGTCATTCACGATGTATATGGTCTCACCGAATTTCCTGCGTGAGATTGCACTGCCGCAACATCCTGAGCAGTTGGATATTACCAATGCGAACCGCTGGTCGGTAGCGCCAGCCCAGAGTGCTGTTTTCCCCAGCCGCGAATGTCCCAGTACGGCGACCTTGCCAGCGTCAATGTCCTTGTCCGTTTCGAGATAGTCCAATGCGCGGGAAAGTCCCCAAGCCCAAGCCGAAATAGTACTCCACGACTCTCCTGTACGCGGCTTGCCTTTATCCAGAAGGCCGTGCACGCCGTTGTGGAAGCCGTCATTCCAGTCTGGATCGACATCGCCGTAGAACATTGTCACGACTGCATATCCTTTGGACAATACATATTCATAAGGCCATCTGCGTCCCCAGTCTCCCCGGTTGACAGGCTGGTACCACGCACCATAGTCCTCTATCTGGCTTTCCGTCGGCATGAGCACTTCCGGATCGGTGGTCGTAGCATAATTGCCTCTGAAATTCATTCCCATAAACGCCGGCACCGGGCCTTTTGCATCATTTGGAATATACATCAGGACAGTCATGTAGCGGCTCTCGTCTTCAGTGAAATATACAGCCACCTGGCGGCGCGTCGCTTTCCCGCCGAATGCGTCATGACTCTCTTCCAGGACCTTGAAATGCAGTCCCGCAGGTTTCCCCGGCTCATATCCGTACATTTCCCGACGTAGCATATCCATGATTTCAGGGCGGCGTTTCTGCTCCCAGTCTTTCACGGACTTGACACTCTTGCCGTTATTTTTAACAAGCGGGTCAGGAAGTTCATATTTCGGAACAGCAGCCTCGTCATAATTCACTTTATACGAGGTAAGACGACGGCTGACCGTCACCGTTTCGCCCTTTTTCATGTATATCTCCAGAATGCCGTCTCCACATGCCTTCCATTGAGGTGTCTGCCCGTCGTCTCCGGTAACCCTTAGCATCATTTCCGTAATGCCGGTATGGATGCGGCATGTGCCTCCTTTCTCACTTGACACGGTGACGGACGCCGTATTCCCGTTTTTGCGCTCAGCGGAAATCAGGAATGCGCCACGTGCACGCATGTTCTTGAAACTCACGTCATTCCAAGACGAAGGACAGCCGTGGAAAACTCTGATGAAGTCGCCCCAGTCCTGAAGGTACATCTCTTCCAATGAACACATCGCCGAGAACGGCGTCTCGATAACCGGTCCGGACTCATTATAAAGCGTATTCGGACGCAGCCATCCGGCGAAAAATTTCTTCGTACAGGCCAATGCCCCGTCACCATCGCCGGCTGTCGCCAGCATTGCGGCTTTTCCTGTCAATGAATAGCCGGTGTTGCCCTGCCAACGGTTCATTGACAGTCGCATACGGCTCTCATCTTCAGGGTTTTCCCAATCCAGAAGATGATACGGGTAAATCATGAAAAGGTGGGACCAATGCCTGTGGGTCGTGTCCCTGAATTCGAATTTGTCGCTGACCTTGAACCCTGTTTCCTCGTCATACCCGAATGCGGGCAGATTGGCAAGGAAGTCTTTCCACTTCGGCAGCATCGGATCATTGAGCCCATATTTTTCGTCAATGCTGATGAGCGTGGAGAGGCCCCAGCGCAGATTAGCAAGGTCGTAATTGGAATTGGTTCCTATTTCCCCAAGCTCCCCCTCTCCATATTCCGGCGATGCAGTGGAGGGGAGTGAACAGGTTCCGTCCGGGTTGGTAATCCTGATCCGGAAGAAGATGTTTACCGCCGATTTCAGCAACGGAAAAAGACGTTCTTTCATCTGGAAATCATCACGATAGGCCTCGCACATCTGCCAATAATAGAAAAGCGTCCAGGTGAGATTTCCGACTTCGTATTGGTTCCTTTGCGCCAATGCCGGACTGAGTGCCGCGTGCATGTCGTAGCTTGAAGCTCGTGGCATGACCATGCATTCCTTCCAGTCTTCCTGCCCCGTGATATCGGTGACATTGCGTGTGAGATTCTCACGGTTCTTCCAGAATGAATCCCATAGAGGCTGCTCCAGCTGGCCGAGATTTGCCTTGGTCAGCCAGCTGTATGAGAGCTGTATGTTGAGATTCATCCAGATTGCCGGCCAAGGAGTGTCGCAGGTCGGCCATACGCCCTGCAAGTCGACTATCGGTTTCCCAGGTCGTGCCGTAGATGCGAATTTATAGTATTGGAACCACCAGAAACGCTCAATATTCTTGTCCGGGAATGTCAGGAATGCAGCATTGCGGTAGAAATTATGCCACCATGCAACATGCTGTGAATCAAGTTTTTCTTTGGTGACGGAAAAGGCGTTTCTGATGATAGCCTTCGCCTCGGCCTCTGCTTTTGCAAGTTTGCCAGCTTGGGTTACGGTCGCAATCGTCCTGCTGTCAGCACCGTTTCTGACTGTCTTCCAAGCCACGACATACCATCTTGCAATGTCGGTAAACGTGGTATCCTTAGCCAGTGCCTGAATGCAGAAGCTGATATCGCCGTCTTTGTGGAAATACGAATCGGGATTGGATTTGCCTTCGGCATTGACATACCCCTTTGGCGCATTTGCCGAATTGAAGACGTATCGCGGACTGATTGCCTTTTGCGGCACGAAATCGAGTTTCCAGCCGGTCTCGCCACCTTCTGCATGGGTGTCGAAGATGATACATTCACGTTCTGAATGGACGTATGTACGGAAATCAAGCCTCCCGGCATTGGTTTCCAATGCTCCGGATGTGACGGCATCGTAAATTGACAGGCGCATTTTTTCGTCCTGCACCTGACCGACTGTGGAAAAAGTGAAATAGCCTATCGGCAGACGGCCGGAATTGTAGACATTGAACGGCTCCCGTGCTTCCGTGACGTCGCTGCGCCCGACATTGAGCCGATACACGCCGTCGGTTAGTTTATACAGGTTGGTTCCAAGCAATCCGTTGCCCATCAGTGCTCCCGAGTAATAGCCGTCCGTGCGGCCCCAATGACGTTTCTCGAAAATGCCTTCCGGAAAGACCGGGTCCGCCGTGATGTCATTGTCCCACAGCATATCATATTGCCCGAGAAATTCTTTCCAGTCGAAATTGTTCTCTGCCGAAAACGACGGCACCGGCAGCAGTGTTGCCGCCAGTGTCATCGTGATTGTAACTATCCACTTCTTCATACCTTATTTTCCTGACTCAAAAGGCTTGTCGTCCACAACTATAATCGTAACTTCTTTTACTGCCGTAGTATGTCCCTGGTAATTGTCGTTTACGCCATAAAATACGGCTTTATATGTGCCAGGTTTGTCATAAACGTGGTCATAAGTGAGAATCGGGCTCAAAAGGCTCTTGATCTGCACGCCTTTGTCTTTCGATACGGAATTGAGCGGCATAGGATCGGATATGCACCATACATCGAGTTCCCAGTCAAGTCCCGGATAATTGGACGCTGCGCCTTCGAAATTGATTTCCCACTCAGGATTTCCGAAATGGCACGTTCCGATGGATGTGGTGTCACCTCTCATTTTAGGATTTGTTCCCAGATGAGGATGATCCTGCTCATTCATTGTCACCACTGTGAACGGAATTTCCGCGAATGTGGTCTTTCTCTGTTCGGCAGTACCATAATCCATTGTGATACTGCCCTTTACGTGATATGTTCTCTGGCTTCTTGTCCAGTTTATGGTCCATGGTTTCCAGTGGAACGCCAGACAGAAGTTGTCGGCATATTCGCTCAAATCGTCTGTGCTGTAGCCGTATTTCCACTCATTCTGTATGGACTCGCAGTTAAGGTCATTCCAGACTTGTTTCCACGGTTTGCTCTGGTCTTCCTCCGACAGCGGAAATTGGCCTTCGTCTATCATTTTCTGGATTTCCTTTCTCTGCTCGTAGCCGTCTTCGCTGGTGAATCCTTTGAAATCCTTGGACATATAGACTCTGAAGCCATATTCAGACGTCGCCTTGTGGGCTCCCGTACCCCACAGAGGCTGTATCTTCATGTCCAGAGACAAATTTTTGATGTCTTCTGCCGGTATGGATGTCCTGTCTCTTTTGTCATATTCATGTCCGACCTCGCCGCTGAAGAACGTGATGTAGTCAGCGTCTCCGCTGAAACGGAAGCGGACAATTTCTCCAGGTCTATATACATTGTCTCCATCCAGCGTGACATCGAAATCTACCGGGAGGGAGATATTCTGCTGTTGGCAGGATGTCAGCAATAAAAGTATGGAGGCAAATGCCGAAATATAAATGTTCTTTCTCATCTCTCTTTTAATTATTCGCATTGGACTACCATTGTGGATTCTGCTTCATTTCTGTATTTACCGCCAATTCAATGGATGGTATCGGAAGGTAATTGTTTCTTTCGCTCATCCTGCTTGTAAGCGTGACGAAGTTTCTTGCAGAACCGAATCCGGACCACTTTGAGTTGGACAATGCCATCTCGCGGACCTCCAGCATTGACTTGTAATATATTCCCCAACGAATCAGGTCATGCTTGCGAAGACCTTCGAAGCAGAGTTCGCGGGCACGTTCGTTTCTTACATATTGCCGGAACTTCTCATAAGTGTTGTATTTCGAATATGACGGCGTCTGCACTCCTGCGCGTTCGCGCAAAGGAAGAATCATATCATACAATTCTTGTGTAGGTTTGTGGTCACGTTCATTGACAGCTTCTACGTACATGAGAATAACGTCTGAATATCGCAGAAGCGGAACATTGACTCCGGTCCAGATGCTCTTGAAATTCTTCAATCCTTCATACTGGACCTCCCTGCGGAATTTGCCGATATTGCGCCCGCCAGGGTAGTAGGCCTGGTTCACATTGGTATTCTGTTCTGTAGGATTGCTCGAACTGTAGTAAGGCGTACGGTCCACTGCCGCGATGAGTTTACGCTTGTCGGAAGGGTCTCCGCCATAAGGATAGAGCACTGAAATGTCTCTGCTGCCTTCATAGTTGAAACCTGGAATGCTCCACTCCTGGCGTTTGTCCGTAATTATGGACAAACCTCTTTCATAAGGGGTACGGTCATCTTCCATGTACAGCTCCCACAACTTGTAGGTGTTGCCGAACAATCCGTTAGACCAGTTTACTTTGTGGCTTGCATAGTCAGTATCGCCAGAAGCGCATCTCAGTCCATTGATATCCCCCCAGCGGCTGTTGCCGAAATACATTGAGGAAGAGCGGTCACCATAGAAATCGACTTCCCACATTGACTCATGATACTCCTTGTCATATTTGTCCGCCACATAGTTTATGAAAATCTGCGAATAGTCCGGATTCAGACTGTGAAGACCGCTGTCAATCACTGCTTTGCAATGTTCTGCAGCCTTTTCGTAATATGTGTGTTTTTCTTCGTCTGTAACGCCGGATACAGCTTCACCTGCCATGTAGAGATAAATTCTTCCGAGTATTCCGTGGACTGTGGTACGAGTGACATCGGAAGGAGCGTGGTCGAAACTTTCAGTAATGACAGGAAGGACATCCTCCATCTCTGATACCACCCATTTCATGACCTCGTGTTGCGGGGTAGGGGCGATCTTGACATCTTTATAAGATGCAGTAGCGGTTGTCTTCAGCGGTACATCCAGCCAGTTTTGAGCCAGAATGAAATGATAGTATGCGCGAAGGAATCTCGCCTGGGCGCACATTGAACCGTCAGGATCCAGATCAGTACCTGAAATCTTTTCAAGAAACGCGTTGGCATTCCCGATGCCCTTGTACAGCCATATCCACGGATTAGAAACGGATGCTGAATTGGCGTTAAGCTCGAATGAGGCTCCATACATGTCGGAGTTGGTCGATGACATATACATTGAAATGTCTGTATTGTACCCGAGGTCGAGAATAAGTGTACATCCGTAGAGCTGCCAGCTGTTCATTACGCCATACACCGCATTGAGACCAAGCTGCGCCTGCTCTGAACTTGTGTAGAACTGATCTTCGGTGATGATGTTCGGCTCGCGGTCGAGAAGGTCGCAGGAACTGAATGTTGCTGCAATGCCCAGAACCGTGCCGGCCAATAGTATTTTATATGATTTCATACTTACAAATCGCTAAAATGAAAATGAAACTCCACCGGTCAGAGAACGCGCTCTCGGGTAGGCTGACCAGTCAAATCCTGGGGTAAGCACGCTGTTCCTGGTAGAAACTTCCGGATCCGGGCCGGAGTAATTCGTGAATGTGAAGAGGTTTTCGGCTGTCAGGTATACCCTGAGAGACTGTATCTTCATCTTTCTCAACCATTTTGACGGGAACGTATATCCCAATGTCACGGTCTTGATTCTCAGGAATGAACCGTCTTCGACCACTCTTGATGAATAAAACTCCATTCCGGATGCTCCTGACCTTGGAATGTCGCTGTCAGGATTGCGTTCGAGACTCCATGCATTCCGCATTGCGCCGAACTGGTTCAGCTGCGTTCCGTCATAGTATTCGAATACGAGCCTGTTGGCATTGAGAAGGTCGTTACCATAGCTCCAGTTCATGAAAATGCTCAAATCGATGCCATAGAAATTGAATGTGTTGTTCCAACCTCCGGTGTGAAGCGGTTGTCCGATGCCGATGACCGTCCTGTCGGAATCATTGATGACTCCATCGCCATTCACATCCTCGTATTTAGGGTCACCCGGGCGGATATTCTCGCGGACTCCAAAATATGGAATCCCGTCCTTCAAAAGTGTTCCGTTTGAAAATTCATCATATTTGTATGTTCCGATATAGCGGTAGCCGTACATAAGACCGGTAGGCATTCCTACTTTCGTGACATACGGAGTCTGCGAACTGTAGCGGGTATGCCAGTCGATTGTCGATATGAGCGTAGTCTGGTTGTTGGCCAGAGCTGTGACCGTATTGTTGTTCATACCGAAATTCAATGTCGATGTCCAGGTAAAGTTCTTTGTCTGGACAGGTATTGCAGTGATTGACAGTTCAATACCGCGGTTGCGCATTGAACCGACATTTATCATTGCACTTTCATATCCGGAAGAAGCCGGCATTGTCGCCTGAAGCAGAAGGTCATAAGTATTCTTCTGATAAATATCTGCCGTCAATGAAATCCTGTTGTGGAGGAATGCAAGGTCGAGTCCGATATCTGTCTGTGCTGTGGTTTCCCAGCCGAGGAACGGATTCTCCATATTCTCTCTGAAGTAGCCTGATACTGTCTTTCCGTCGCGGACATAGTCAAGACTGTTGTAGCCAGGTCTTGTCACGAAACGTGAATAGTAATCGTAAGGCGTCTGTGTCCTGTTGTTACCTGTCATTCCCCATGAAGCACGGATTTTTCCGGTATTGAACCATCCGCTGTTCTGTGCCCAATCTTCGTTTGAGAAAGACCAGGCGACTGAACCTGAAGGGAATACGCCCCAGCGGTTGCCGCTCGGAAATTTGGATGATCCGTCAGCACGCAATGATGCTGTCACATAATATTTGTGGGCATAATTGTAGTTTACTCTTGCGAGTCCCGAGAGCAGCAGCCAATCCCTCTTATACGGGGTTACGGATTGGTACTCACCGGTATTGAGGCCTTCGACGCCTAAAAGTTCGGACTGGACATGATTGGCTTCCACTCCGGTAAATCTGGTAGTTTCTCCTTGGGCGGTAAATCCTACAAGAGCCTGGAAATTATGGTCATTGCCGAAAATTTTGTCATAATTGAGGGTGTTTTCGTTCAGCCAACTAGTCACGTCCGTGTTGTAGATAAATCCATTAGGACCCTTTCCGAGAGGGGACGCCGGGTGACCGGTCATTGTCTGGGAGTTGTTGAATGACTCGTTCCTTGTCCTTGCCTGATTATATCCTCCGGTTATCCTGAGCCTCAAGCCCTTGATGATGTCCCAGTTGAGCGCGACATTGCTGTTCAGGTAGTTGCGGATGATTTTCCTGTACGAATTCTTCACGTTTGCCATAGGGTTGAAACGGAAATCGTTAGGGTTGGACACTTCTTCATCTACCAGCTGGTTGATGAACGAATCACCGACAACTCCGTCGCGCAGTGGTTTCAGCGGACGGAATCCCCATACGGAATAGAGGAAATAGGTACTTACGGTAGAATTTGAATTGCTGCTGGACGGCTGGATTCCATTCGTGTTCGCCTGTGAGTAATTTGCGCTGAAATCTACCTTGACTTTTTCACCTATCTTCTGGCTGAGTTTGATGCTGCCGGAATAACGGTTGAAGTTGCTCTTTACGAGAATACCGTTCTGGTCAAGCGCGGTGAAACTTACATTGTAGCTGGTTCCTGTCTTGGAATTGCCGCCGCTGAGCGAGATGTTGTAGTTCTGGCTCAGGGCATTGCGGTAAACATAGTCCTGCCAATCCACATAAGGAACAGAGGCATAGTCTTCAAGAGAGTAGTATCGGCTGTCAGGAGTGCCGTCTTCCAGATAATTCGTGAAATAACTGGTGTGTGACGAACTTCTGTTCATGTAATATTCATCATCCAGTCGTACGTAGTCATAACCGTTCAGCAGATCGACTTTGTTGGCTATTTTGGAACCGGTCCAGGAAGCCGAAAAATTAACGGTCGGTTTTCCTTGCGAGCCTTTCTTCGTCGTGATGATGATGACGCCATTGGCGCCGCGTGCTCCATAGATGGCTGAAGCTGATGCGTCTTTAAGAACATCGATGCTTTCGATGTCAGCCGGGCTTATAGAGCTTGCAAAAGAACTTTCAGTCGGAAATCCGTCAATGACATAAAGAGGTGCTGATGATTGTGTCAATGAGTTGTTTCCACGGATGATGATGTTGGCTTCTGAACCTACGGCACCGTCTGAGGTGGAAACCACCACGCCCGCAACTCTTCCTGCAAGTGCCTGGTCGAAGTTCATCGGTGTGGATTTGGATATGTCATCCATATTGACCTTTCCGACAGAACCGGTCAGGTCGCGCCTTGCCACAGAGCCGTATCCCACACTGACGACCTCGGAGGCGGCCAGCGTTTCATATGATTCTTTCATCATGAAGTCAATCTTGGTGCGTCCTGAAACCTTTTCCTTGATTTCAGCATAACCTAGACAGGACACTATCAATGTCGCGTCCGGATCGACCATAATCGTATATCCGCCGTCTGGACCTGTCAAAATGCCGTTTGACATTTTTCCGTCCTGGTAGACTGTCGCCCCGGGCAGCGGGCCGGAAGCGTCCGAGACGTTTCCTTTCACGGTCACTTTCCCCGCCTGTCCCCACATCGGAACAGGAAGGAGAATGATGACCAATACAATGATTATAAACTTGTTTATTTTCATAACATCGTTTTATTTTCTCTGTGCGCCATAGGACTTGTATTCATCCGTCGTCACGAAATAGCCGTTCTCCACGTTCTCGACAGCGAACGGGTTTTTCCAGGATGCTATCTCGCTCCATCCGCCAGCTTCCCATGTAATGAGATTGATCATTCCTTTTGTCCATTCGGAAGTGACGCCGTCCGTGACAGTACAAAGTTCCGCGATGTTCACAAGGTTGCCGAGAGTGTTTGTCATTGCTGCCGCAGCTACGCCAGTTCCGATACCACCGTCATCTGTCTTAAGAACTGCCAGCCATGTCAGATGAGGCTTTGTGGAAACAGACTTTGAGTCCGGATTGGTGTCATATACGATATTGCCGCTCAATGAGATGTCATCTAAAGCAGAAGCTACAATCATAGCGCGGTCTCTGCCTTTTGAGGCCAAGCCGTTGTTTACATTATAGAATGTATTGTTCTCTACTACAATGCTGTTGAACTTGGTGTATTTCCCGCTATATTGACTCGCGACAAGATGGAACTCTTTCTTGTCGCCCTTGCTCCAGAACACGTTATTCTTTATCGTGACATTACCGAGCTCAGCACCGCCGGCATGAGTGTTGACAAGGAGCGGCTGGGCAGTATTGTCGGAAGCCCAATTCACACAAACGTCACAGTCTGTTATCTCTATACCTGACATCTTGCCTGAAGTGCTTCCATCAGTGTTGAATCTCTGAAGGACAGGATATTTCAAATCCACATAGCAGTCATCAAGTATCATTCTGCCCATCTCAGTGTTGCTGTAGATGAACTTGCCTCCGGCCATGCCGTCAACCATTTTGACGCTGACATTCTTAAACGCCAAGTCAACTCCGTTCACGGCAATCTGCTCCCGGATCTCCACGACAGGACGTGTTCCCGGAATATTGCCGAGAACGACGACAGAATGATTTTCATATCCTGCATTTTTGAAGAATATGCTGGACCCCTCATCTACGAAGAATACATTGAAGTTGCCATTGATGACCCAGGCACCGTAAATCTGTTGGTCTGCTCCGCCTGTTACAAGTTTTGCCTTGTCTCCCTTCGCCTTGCTGTAAGTCTGAGATCCGATCTTTATCTCAGCGCCTGCCTCCCATGCCTCGTAGTATGAGGTAATTGCAGCAGTCGTAAATTCGACCTTTGCAATCTTTCCGTCCTTGGCATCCTTGACCGGAAGAACATAGAATACGTATCCTGTCTCAGGCTCGGTGGCCAGGACAACCTCTGTAGTGACACCTGCCGTAGCGGCTTTCATTTCCTCGACTGAAGGAGCAGCCTCTGAAGCCTTCTTCAGCATCCAGTACCATGCGCTCTGATTCTGCACGGTAACATTGACCTTAGCGCTGAAGGCTTTCACTTCGCCCATGGCGAGCATCGCAAACGGGTCAGTTGCGCTTGCAGTTTCATCAAGTTCGGTAAGGACTTTGGCGATGGTAACATATCCTGCAGTCGAAACGGCAATCACGGAAACATCGGTCTTGGAATCAGCTACAACGGCCTTTGTCACAGAAGAATGAGGCGCAGTGATCTTTATCTGATTCTCGCTGAGACTGACTTCCCAGCCTTCAGGAGCGACAACAGTGGCCGCACTGATTCCGTTCTTGGTCACATTATAGCTGCGCGTCTGTCCGAGAACGAAATTCTGCACTCCTGCCGCATCTATCTTGAACAGGAATCCGGCAGCTACGGGTGCGGCAAAACGAGCGGCAGACCTGGTCGTGAGTCTGAACTCATTTTCAGATTGTTCAATACCGATGAAATAATCCGAGCCCTCAGTTGAGACGGCCTTGTCGAGAACCATTTCATTGCCGTCAGCACTTACAGTCCATTTTCCAGCTTCATTTACCGAAAAGACAGGAAGAATATCAAGGTTGTCACCGTCTGTAACCGCAGTTTTGTCAATGAACCATTTTCTTCCGTCATGGAAATCAACTGCAGGGGCATTGGAATAAATCTGATTGTCTATTTTCAATTCTGTTCCGTTGGCAAGAAGTATGTCATATGTGCTTCCGGATTCTCTTACGGAATTTATGACCTGTCCTTGGACGACAGCCTGCATCGCTGTGACATTTGCGTTGATTTTCGATACTTCAGCGGAAAAGTCTTGCGGTTCGGACACCTCTGTAAGTGCCTGTGTGCAAGAAATCATTGACACAGACGCTACAGTTATGGATAATATTGTGTTTGTTAGTTTCATTGCTATTGAATTTTAGAAATCTTGATCCAGTCTATATCAAATTGGGCATTGAATCCCTCGGTTGCAGGAACTTTCGCCTTGTCATTCTCGCCTCCGACAAAAGAGCCGCCTACGGCGATGTCGAAAATCGCGAAATAATTATGTTCAATGAAAGTGTAATTATTGAAATAATTGGCTTTCGGAAAGACCGTGTTTCCGGCAGAGTTTACAAAAGATTCTTCTGCATATTTATAGCCGATGTCAGATTTGCTGTGTCGGATATTTGCATACTTGTGAACTTGGACGTTATCTACATACCATGTTATCGCCTCATCGGTGACCTCTACGGAATATGTATGATATCCGGTAGGGGCATCTAGTGTTACTTTTGAGCTCTGAGGCTGGTCCTGCCCCGGCCTCCAGCCGTCGTAGCGTTTGGAAGGAGTATTCAGGGTATATTGATTGTGGCATGTGTATTGGGCTGTCGAAGCAAAAGAAGCATCCGAATAGTGGTCTCCAGCCTCCATGATGTCGATTTCGCCATCCTGGTATCCAGTGGTAGGAACTGTCCAGATTGCACACCAGAACCCGGTTGCCCTCCGGCTCATAGATGCACGGCAGTCTACTCTGAACGGAGTCTCATAATCCAGCTTGTCCTTGCCTGTAACGGCGCCAGTCTTATATGTTCCGTCTTCATAGACTGCTTTCAGCTGAAGTTTGCCGTCAGCAACGGTAGATTGTGCGGCATCTCCGGTCTGGAACCAGTTCCAGAGCGTCGCGTGTCCGTCATTGTAGCGCCTCCAATAGCGGTCGTCAATGTCTGTGCCGTCGAAATCGTCGAACAGGATAAGAGACGGGTCATATTTGAATTTGAATGTATATATCTCCGCTTTTGCCCCTTCCGCATAGGCCAGTAACTGGATTTCATAAACACCTGCTTCTGACCTGTTTGAAGGGATTATGACTAGAGCATTGCTCTCAAGTCTTGCATTCCATCCTTCAGGAAGTGATGTGAATGCTGCATTGGAAACGCCTGATACTGTCGCAGGAAACAGGTTTTCTCTTCCTCCGTAGACGTAGGTTTTGCCTTCCGTATAGTACTTGGAATCAAGCATTATGTCTGTCCCGGCTTTCTGAACGGTTACACCCAAGTCGTAAATCGTATTCCGCTTGAATTCCTTTTCTTTGGTGGAGTAGCGGAAATAAACTCTTCCGTCAGTTCCTATGAGTTCAGCGCAGATGCCGTTTGAAACGGTCACTGGCGCAGTTGCGATATAATAATCGCCAGGAGTGAGGACAGCTCCGTCTTTACCGCTGAGCACTACCTTGGCTACAGCGCCTTCGCCTGCAGTTATGGACGGTACCTGTTCATTGAAAGCAACCGTGCATGTTCCGGCGATTTTTTCATCGCTGTTGTTGGATGAAAGTCGGATCTGGGCAATCTCCGCACCAAATGCCTCCGGGATTGTCACCTTAAATAGCGCGTGTGCATTCTTGAATACAAAGGCGTTTTTATAATCTGACCCCTGTGCGACGGCGACTGCTGCTGCCGGATCAAACGAAGAAAGCACGGCAGTCTGTTCTGCAGGAATGTCCAATGAAACTGAATTAGAGGTCAGCTTGGAATCTCCTACGGATGAAAACGGATAGACAAGGAAATAATTCCCGGTTGCATCCAATGCAGTCTCTCCTTCTTGAAGAGAGAATTTGGCCAATGTCCCGTTTTCAGCAGCAATGAACCGCTTAGGCGTTTCGTTTTCGTTCTGATACACGGCCACTTGGTCTCCGACAGTCCATTTTGCCATATTGGCATCAAGAGTGGATTTGACGAAGCATTCCCTTGAAAGGGACAAGTTTTTACCCTCTTCACGAGCATCAGTGCCTGGCGCGTCAATATTCGTTTGCTTGGCACACGACGCGACAGCCAGCAAAAATGCTGCAAGTGAAGTGATATATTTGGTCATTGTCATAATTATTCCCAATCAAATAGTTCTGAATCATATTGTTCCGTACTGTCGGCGTGAACTTCTTCTCCAGAGGAGCAGAAGCCTGATCCGCCTGAATCAATCTCCAAATAGTCCAATTTCGGAGACTCGTAATGCTTGTTTCCAGTCATAGTCCATGTGTTGAATTAACGTTGAACACCATAACTCTTATATTCCGGTAGAGTCTCAAATACTCCGGTTTCCGTATTTTCAGACTTGAACGGATTTGTCCAAGATTCAATGACCTGTCTGTCGGAGCCTTGCCATTTTATCAGGCTGGTAAGTCCAAGTCCCCAGTCGACGCCCTCTTTTTCTCCTGTCAGAATCGAGCAGTATTCTGCATAGTCGATGAGGTTTGAAGTGGAATTTGTCGTTACGGCTTTCAGTCCGGCGATCGTCATCTTGTCTGCATACAGCCAAGTGAAGTGCGCCCGTGATGCGACTGTCTTCGAATCTGGCTTGCTGTCGTAAGCGATATTGCCGCTCATCGAGAAACTGTTGACGGTCGATGTCACTATCAACGCCTTCTTTCTTGACTCAGACACCAATTCGCCGTTATTGACATTGTAGAATGTGTTCTGCTCAAGTACGACATCATTGAACTTGGTATCCTTTACCCAAGGACCTGCGCAGATGTGGAACTCCTTTTTGCCCTCTTTGCTCCAGAAGACATTGTTCTTGACAGTAAGATCTCCGCATTCTGCTCCGCCGGCGTGGGTGTTGAGAAGGAATGCCGCGGTCTTGCTGAATGCAATGTTGTCTTCGGCCCAGTTTACGCAGACATCGCAGTCTATGATGTCTATACCTTCCATTGTGCCTACGGATGTCCCGCCGACGTTGAATCTCGTCAAAAGAGGATACCTCAAGTCCAATCCGCAGTCTTCGAGCACCATCTTGCCCATAAGGGTATTGGTATAGATGACCTTGCCGATTCCGTCATTCATCTTTATATTGACGTTCTTGCATGCGAAGTCGACTCCGGTTCCCTCGACGCCAAACTGTTCTTTGACCGTCACTGTAGGGCGTGTGCCAGGCACATTTCCGAAGATTACCACGGATTTCTTGTATCCTGTATTTTTGATGACAGCGCTTGCTCCTTCGTCCAGGAACACCGCTCCGAAGGTTCCGTCATTGAACCATGTGCCCCAGATTACCTGGTCAGCATTCTTGACAAGAGTTCCCTTGCCGTTCTTCGCCTTGCTGTAAGTACGTGAGCCTATTTTCAACTCAGCGCCTGCCTCCCATGCCTCGTAAAGGTTGGAATAGTCGGCAGTTGTCGCTTTGAATGCGGCAATCGGACCATTGTTCACGTCGCCACATGGAAGTACGTACATTACATATTCCGTCTGTCCCATAAGGCCTTCTACAGTCACCACGGCATCGGAACCTTTAGTCCCGTCGGAAATGAGTTCGCTTACTCCAGGTGCGGCTTCACCGCTCTTGCGGACCATCCAGTACCATGAAGCAGCGTTTTCTGTCGTGACATTGAACTTGAGCGTGCTTGTTGTCGCTTCGACCAGAGCTACACTCGCAGCCGGGTCATAAACGGAAACTGATCCGTCTACTTTTACGCGTACTTTGGCGATAGCTATGTGTCCGGCTTCCGAAATGGCGACTACAGAGACGTCGGTACGGGTGTCTGCGAGCGCAGCCTTGGTAGCCACGTCGGCAGGAGCCTGGATTGACAGGACTGAACTTGTGAGATATGCTTCCCAGCCCTTTGGCGCCGTTATTATGGTAGAGGCTATTCCTTTCTGCTCGACGGAGAATGTCTTTTTCTCTCCTTTGCGGAAAACTTCTTCGTCTGAAGCGCCATTGATCTTGCATAGAAATCCGCCGACGACAGGGACTTTGTACTGCTCTCCGTTCTTGAGAGTGAGTACAAGGGATTCATTGTCATATTCCACACCTGCGAAATAAGAATCTTCCGTGCTGCTGCCTGCAACAGCCTTTACCTTTTCTCCTTTTACGTCGAGAACAGGAGCGAAGCTTGAACCTCCATTGTAACTTACTGTCCAATAACCATCCTCGCTGACGCCGAACATTGGCGTGACGCCGTTTTGTCCTACGGCGACGATTTTCTGCCCTTCATCATCTTTCAGATAAACAGCTCCTTTTCCGTCCTGATAGTCCACCATCCAATATCCGTCCTTGTCGACAGACATCAACGGAGCTTTGCCTATGCCGATATTGCCTTGCTGTAGTGTAATGGTATTGCCATTGGAAAGATTGAGAATATATGCGCCATCTTTCTCTTCCACGCTGTTTATCGCCTGACCTGATGCAATGGCCTGAAGGGCCTGTACGTTGCCGTTGATTGCCTCAGCCACTTTTTCCAATGCGGAAACCCTGTTTTCTATTTTGTCTACCCTGTCCTCGAGGTCGTCAATGTTGCCACAAGCGACCATTGCCAAAAAGGAGGCTGCTATAGTTATTAATTTGTGATTCGTTTTCATTATGCTGATGTTTTGTGCTACAATTGTTTTACTTTAATCCAGTCTATATCGAACTGTCCAGGGAATTCTTCTCTCTTGACGATTCCGCCGACAAATTGTCCGCCTACGGCAATGTCGAGAAGTGTATTGTAATCTTGTTCCATGAATGTCCAGTTCTTGAAATACCATTCCTGCTCCTGTGGCTTCAACTGCGAGTAAAGAGGGTCATCCGCGGTATGGACAAAGTGCTTGTAAACATGGACCGGTGTATCATTGACATACCAGACGATCTGTTCGTCCGTAATCTCGACTGAAAAGACATTGAATACACCCGGAGCCATCGCATCCTGAGCAATTCCTTGGTTGTAATTCGATACCGTCTCTCCGGCTTCATTCACATAAGTTTCCTTTTTCTGGTTTATTGCCGCGGTGTTCAATGTGTATTGCGTGTGGCATGTGTGGTATGTTGTCGTTCCGAAATTCAGTTTTTCGCAAACATCTATTTCACCATAAAGGTATCCTGCATCTGGAGCTGCCCAGATGGCATACCAGATGCCCGTTCCCATTTGCGTGAAACGTGCCCTGCAATCCAGGCGGAAAGGCGGTTTGTATGTAAGCTTGTCCTTTGTCCAGATCGCACCTGTCTTGTATGAATCACCGTCAACGTGGGCGTATAGTTTGAGAAGTCCGTCCTCTACTACAGACTGTGCCGGATCGCCTTTCTGATAAGTGTTCCAGTCAGATGTCACGCTGCCGCTCTTATAACGCACCCACCATCTATAGTCGATATCATTCCCGATAAAGTCGTCGAAAAGAATCAAGTCTTTTTCATACTTGAATTTGAACTTGAATGTCTTGGCCTCGCCGGAAAGAGTCGAAGCCAAAAGATTGACAGTGTATTCTCCTGTAACGCCGTCCTTTGGAGCTTCCACTACGAGTTTGTCCTTCTCCATCCGGAAATTCCATCCGTCCGGCACGTTGAGGAATGTCATGTCTCCGATACCCTTGATTTCTGCAGGGAACTCATTCAAACGGTCTCCATAGACCCAGGCGCCGTCCTTTTCATCGTAGTATTTCAATTCTATCGAGGCCTCAGACTCCAAAGGAATGGAGAACGTCTCACCGGTTACCAGGGTGATGTCCATGTTCCCGGTTTCCTTGTTGTGAACCACTCTGTCGAAGAAACAATACGATGCGGGAGCAAGTGATTTGCCGTCCATGGCACTTATCGGGTCGCCCTTGGCATCAACGATTCTCTGCCAAGTCTTGCCCTCGTCAATCGAAATCTGCCAGAAACCATATTTGTCAATGCTGACGACAGGGGATTTTCCATCCGTGCTCCACGGACTGGCTGCACCTTTTATCTCGGAAAATGTTTCTCCGCCGTCGAAAGAGACTGACCATTTTCCTGATTCGTCCACTCCTATCATCGGGGCAATGCCTTCCATGTTCTTTCCGAACGTGATGCTGATGGTGCTGCCGTCAGACAGTTTCAGGTCGTATCCTACAATGTTGCCGTTCTCCGTCCGTTCATCATATTGAAGTATCAGAAGATTCTCCTTGTAGAGAGTGTTCAGTGCGGTGGCATTGTCGTTTATTTCTCCATAGACGGATTCCAATGCGCTGATTCGCTCTTCCAAGGACGAGATTCTCTGTTCCAGATTGTCGCCCGTACACGATTGGAGCACGAGGGCGATAATCCATGGAATGATTAGGCGATATCTCTTCATATCATTGATTATTAGTTCATTATATTTATTTATTTGGCTTTGTGGCACGATGTCTCTGGCTTGTCATATTTTCCGTCGAACACATCCTTTACCGCTTCGAGGAAACGGAAGCCCCAGTAACGGTCCGGAAGAAGGTAACTGCCCTCGACATATTCATTCCATGCGTTGAGCATCACGAACTTAGGTTGGGTGTCAGCATGGTCGTCAGCCCATTCCTTTGCTGTTTGTACGAAAGAAGCGAAGGCTTCCGGTGAATGGTTGTATCGGGTAATGTCCTTTTCTCCTTTTTCCGGATAGCGTGGCGTGTTATCCCAGCCTACTGATGCCGTAGGGAACAGCGGAATTCCGAATTCCTTGTACCAACGCTCCCTGAAACCTATTGCCTTCATTCCGTGACGGATATAGTCAGGCTCCATGCCGCCCATATTGTAAGCGGCCGTCGAAGAAATGCCGAACCTCTTTATCTGGTCCTTGATGCGCTGAGTTTCCTCCTTTCCGCGTGGCCATATTCCTCCGCATAGTTGGATATGGACATCCGGGAATCCGGCTTCTTTTACCTTCCCGTGGAAATAATCCATAGCCTTTCCTGCCTCTTCCAATGAACCGAAGCTTTCCATGAAATAATCCAGGCTCCAGATGCTGAAAACCGGACACCCGTCAATTTTCACGTAGTTCGGGCGATGGAAATACTGGCTGATGACCCTGTCCACGATTATTTTCCATTGCTCCCAATCGATTCTCGGATCGAATGTCAATGTCTCGGTGTCGGAGTTGATATGCGGATTCCAATAATTCGTCACCTCATGATTCGCATACATTATATAGAAGTTCATCTTCTCGTTGGACGGTGCCTTCAGAAAGCCGTTGTCCAGCGCTTCTTCGAGGAACGGATACTTGTGGAACCAGTACCAGTCATATATAAAGGTGTTGACTCCGTATTTGAGAGCTGTGTTTATCCATTTTTCCACTACTTCCGGATCATCATCCTGGTCACCTTTCCACAGCGGCTCGCGCGGTTGGTAATGCCCCGGGAATCTCGGAGTTCCGGCATTGATGATTTCCCATTCGCCTTGTCCGCCGGGCCAGATAAGTTCGTGGGCCAGAGAGTCGTCGTGGCATGACGGCCAGATGTAGGCACAGACATAATAGTCAGGAGTTTTGGTTCCTTGCGCGCAGGAAACTAGCGCGATGGCTGTCGCCAGGATTGCTGCAATTCGGTTTTTCATTTGCTTTCCGTGTTATTAATTACGTTTTCTGACACTTCAGTGTCATAAAATCACATTTTTTGCTTAACTTTATAAAGGATGAAGGAGATTTTTGCCGTTCCCGTGCACGGAAATTTGAAATGGTGGCGAGACACTGGCGTGGCACATTCGCGAAAAATCTCTCTTTCTTTTCCTACATTAAATTTACATAAATTTTCGAGCAATCAACATAGCGACCTAACATTATTAAATTGGATTTTTGACACTAATACTATTAAAACTATAAGAATATGATACAGGATAGCGGCAAGCATACCAGCAGATTTTCGCTGCTTTCGTTCGAAACGACCTCAAATGGGACGGAAGACTTGATTTCTTCCATCGGCTATCAGGATGTCGGACCTCGGCAGGAATATCCTGCCCGTGTCATCCCCAAGCGCTACAGCTTCAATGACGGAAGGCAGTTGGCTGAATTCCAGCTGGTCTACATTACCGGCGGTACCGGCGTTTTCGAGGACAATGAAAGTTCCAGGATAGTTACTCCCGGTACGTTGTTCCTGCTCCGCCCGGGATATTGGCATTCTTATCACCCTAACAGGGATACAGGCTGGACAGAATATTATATAGGGTTCAACGGACCCACGTTCCGCCGTGAAATCGAACGCTTTTTCGGTGAAAGGAAAGGCCCGATAGAATTGGGAATGCCTGCCACCCTCGTGGACCTTTTCGAACAGGCTCTCTTCTATTCGGAACGCCAATGCTCTCAGACGATGTCGATTCTGCAGGCTGTCGTGATCCACATGCTTGCATTGGTGAACTACAATCTCACCACACGGGACAAGACGGATGACAAGCTCGATGCCGCCATCAACTATGTGAAAAAATATATGGCAGACCATCTCTCCGAGCCGATAGACGTCCCGGCTCTTGCCGCCGAAAGGGGAATGAGCTACACCTGGCTCCGCCGCATGTTCCGCAAGAACACCGGAATGGCGCCCGCCCAATATCTCCAGCAATTGCGGATCCATATGTCAATGTACCTGCTGCGCAATACCTCATTGCCGATAAAGAACGTAGCCGTCGACAGCGGTTTCAAGACCTCGGAGTATTTCTGCTCCGTATTCCAGGAAACTGTCGGCATGACACCCCGGGCGTATCGCGCAGCGAATAATGATGGGGCCAGACAACCGGAAACGGATGCAACAATCTTATAATTATATACAATGAATTTCTATTGCCAGTACACTAAATTGATTTTTTCTGTACTTTTGGCAACATGAAAAAATACTTGAAACTAATAACGCTTCTAGTTTCTTTTTTAGAAATTATTTGCATCCTTTTCCACCCAACTATTGAATGCTATGCGTCTGATGCGTCATTCTCTCCGATTCTCTCCAGGGATGGTCAATTCTCAACCAGGCGGGCCATCTGCATGTTGCCTGACAGCCACGGCTACTTGTGGATAGGTACGCTAGAAGGATTGCTGAGGTACAATGGAACTGATGTCAAGAACTATAACCGTTCAGTATTGCACACTGAATCGAGTTCAATTTCTTGCATCTTCGAAGACTCAGACAATAATGTATGGATAGGAACTGAGGGCGGCTTGTCCGTTTATGTCCGTGAAAATGATGAATTTGTCAAGGTGGACACTCCGGAATCCTCCGACATTAGGATCGATGCCAAGGTCGGATGCATCCAGCAGGACCATGATGGCCTCATCTGGTTTTCCCTGAAGGCTAAAGGGATCTGGTCTTACAATCCCGAGTCAATGGAGTTCCGCAATTACTTGTATGATCCCGCTTCAGGTGTCCCGTCCCCGAAAATCAACTCGTTCATCATTGACGGCAACGGATCTTTCATCATTTCCGTTTATTGCCGCGGACTGCTGCTGTGCCGCAATGATTTTTCTTCGATAGAGAACTTGACCGTGCGCGGTTACGATTTCGCGGAAGACAACTTCTCCCAGATGATCGTCGGCGACCGCAACTGCGTATATGCGACAAGCGCCAATTACGGACTGTGTGAACTTTTTCCGTATACATCCAAGGCCAATGTCCTTGTAGGCTTGAATCCATCCGTCCATTCCACAGGTTTGTGCATGGATGACAATTCCCGGACATTATACATGTCCACATCGAAGGGCCTCTATTCCGTTAATCTGAATACAAATAACATAGTTCATTATACCAAGTCCAATACGTCAGGACTTCCCACCGACAACTGCTATTGCCTGGCTTTGGATGGCAATGGGGGACTGATTGTAGGAGCCAGGACGGGCAATCTCTTCTACAGTTCTCTCCAAAAAGACATTGTGGACAGATTTGACCATCTTTCGGACGGTAAACTGCTGACCAACAGTGAAGTAATCAAATTTGCCGAAGACGGCGAAAACAATATTTGGGTTCTGACTGCCCGAGAAGGCATATTGAAATATGATGTCGCGAAAGAGAAACTGACCCGGATATCTTTCAATGGCATCCCCGAGGAATGCTCCGATTTCCTTTTCGTCGGAGATAAACTATGGTTGAGCTCCGGCGCATCCCTATATATAATAGATGTCAAGACCGGCAAATCCGTAAAATATTCGTCGGAATCTCTGGATGCCAGTTCGTTGAAAGACAGGTCCATCTATCCGATTGTCCATTACGAAGGCACGATGATGTTCGGGACGGCATTGGGAATCATTGTCTACGATGAAATCACACGCGAATTCACGCACCTTCCCGACCTGGGGGAATGCAATGTCAATGGAATTTTCCGGGACGGGGATTCTCTCCTGCTTTCCACCTATGCACACGGAATGATACGATATGATCTTCGGCGTAAAAAGGTGATACATAGTGCGATAGATGAACAGTTGCTGAATGTTGCCGGCAGACGCATCAACGGTGTCCTAAAAGATGAACGTGGCCACATCTGGATTGCATCCAATGAAAGCGGGCTGGTGGTCGTGACCCCTGGCGACAGCATTGTCGTACTGAATTCTCAGAATACCTTCGGCGCATTGAAATCAGACATAATAAAGTCTGTGGTAACCGATTTCTCGGGAACGGTTTGGGCTGCGACCGAAAACGGACTGACGTCGATATCTTCGGATATGTCGCATTATTGTCATTATGCGGAAAAAGACGGTCTGCTCAACAATTGTTTTTCTCTCCGGTGCGCATTCGTTTCCAGCAAAGGCGTCCTGTACCTCGGAAGCCGTGACGGATTCATTTCATTGAGGCCCGACCTGGTGAAGAAAAAGAGCCCGCATGTGCCGAATCTTTACATCGAAGAACTGAGGGTAAACAATGAACTTCTTTCGCCGGGCAAGAACTCTGAACTTGGGAAAAGCATAGAGCTGACGGACAAGATCGTCCTCAGACATGACAGGAACTCATTGACTTTCATATTGTCCCGACCGTCGCTTCCTTCTTCGTCCGACGGATATGTTCTGTGCAAGCTCGAAGGGCTGGACAAGGATTGGGTACGTCTGACCTCGGATATGGTATTCGACTGCAGGGAAATGCCGATCGGAAAGTTCAGGCTCCTGGCCAGAAGTTATGACAATGAAGGTGAACTCGAGATGGAGCACCGGCCGGTAGAAATAGTGATCCGCCCGCCGTTTTACAAGAGTGCCGCAGCCATTGCACTCTACATTCTGATAATTGCGGGAGCATTGGCGTATGTGTCCGTCCGTTTCGTCCGCAAAATGAAACGGGAGCAGGAAGAACGGTTCCGCCGGTTCACCGAAGAAAAAATGGCAATGACTCCGGAACGTAGAATGTTGCGCTCCGCACAAATCGGCCAGTCTCCGTCTGCCTTTCTCCGGGAAAATCTGAGCGAGAACGAAAGAATGTTCATTTCGAAACTGGATGCCGTGATAGAGAAGCACATGTCCGATGAAAACCTGTCGTATGTGACGGTGGCGGAACAGCTGTGCATCGGCAAACAGTCTCTCAACATAAAGGTGAAAAGCATATTGGGCGTGACTGTGAGCAATTATATCATGTTGTGCCGGCTCTTCGCCTCGATACCTCTGCTTTCGCAGGATGATTCCAGGGTCAATGTCGTCTGCTTCAAAGTGGGATTCAATACGCCTTCATATTTCGCCAAATGTTTCAAAAATGCCTTTGGAATGCTGCCTGGCGAATTCAAAGAGCTCTAGTTACATATTTTTATAACATCGTTGCATAGGCGTAACCCTTTTTTAGATAACATTGCAGCGTAAAAATCACATTTAGTAATGCGTAAAACGATCTTGAAACTATTGACCGCGGTTCTGCTCGTATTGAACGGGACAATGCTTTTCTCCCAGGAAAAGAAAGTGGTAAAAGGAGTGGTAAGTGATTCGGCGGGCCCGATTCCGGGCGTCGGCGTAGTTGTCGATGGTACCACCAATGGGGTAGTGACTGATATTGACGGCCGCTATGAACTGAAATGCAGTTCGGGCCAGACTCTCGAATTCAGCTGCATGGGTTACGAAACCGTAAAGGTTGCGGTCGGAAAATCCGACGTGTACAATGTCGTCCTGACCCCTCAGTCCGAGCAGCTTGACCAAGTGGTGTTCGTCGGCTACGGCGTGCAGAAAAAGGTCAATGTGACCGGCTCCGTGACTTCTGTGGATTATTCCAAACTCGCTGATTCACGCCCTGTCACCAATTCTGCAAGCCTTCTCCAAGGTGCCAGTGCCGGTCTCTATGTCAGACAGACGTCAGGTATTCCTGGCAATGAGGGCGTAAGTCTCCGTGTCCGCGGAACAGGAACATTGAACAATTCCGACCCTCTGGTTATCGTGGACGGCACGCCGGGCTCGATGGATTCTGTCGACCCTTCCGAAATACAGAACATATCCGTGCTCAAAGATGCCGCATCCTGTGCCATATATGGAAACAGGGGAGCGAACGGCGTCATCCTCATCACTACCAAGAGGGAAAAGAAAGATTCCTTCCATATAGATTATAGTGGTATGTTCGGTGTCCAGTCTCCTGAAAATACCTATGATGTGGTTTCCAACTATGCCGACTATATGGAATTGATGAATGAAGCGTCTTTCCAGAACGACAAGCCGCTGCCGTTCTCCCAAAGCATGATTTCCCTCTGGAGAGAAAAGGAGAAGGACCCTTACGGTATCTCGGAATCCGGATATCCGAACTATGTCGCATATCCTAATGTGGACGGCATGACGGCTTTCTACCGTACGGATACGCCTATCTATCAGAAACATAATATATCAGCAGCCGGAACCTCCGACAAGATGAGCTATCGTGTGGCGTTGGGCTACATGAACAATCCCGGAATGGTGGAGAATACCGGATTCAAGAAATACACGTTCCGCGCCGAGTTCTCGTCCAAGCTCTTCTCCTGGCTGGAGGTGGGCGCCAGGACTTATGGCTATTACAATGTGAAAGAGGCCGGCGACCTGAACAATGTATTCAACTATGCCATCAGGTGGGTGCCTTGTATCTATCCGTACTATGACGGCAAGTACGGCTGGTATGAAAACCCTGAACAGAACTCGGAAGCCAGGAACAATCTCTATTTCCTTAACCGTGTCCAGGGCAAGCAGGTAACTGAAAGCGTGGTAGTCACCCCGTTCGTAAACATTGACCTTCCGCTTGGCATCAAATCCAGGACATTGTTCAAATACAGTTCTACCCACATGGAACGCGACCAGCATACCATCACGCGTGAGGCTTATTCGTTCCGCACGGGAGAGGTCGTCGCTTCGGACCAGGACCTGTCGTCGCAGGTCAGGTGGCTGACTACACAGATTGTCCGCAGCACGTACTTCGAGAGCGACTTGTCATGGGCCAGGACATTTGCGAAAAAACATGATGTTACCGCATTGCTTGGTTTCGAGGCCTTCGACCACAGGAACATTGACTATGCATCGACGAAGAAGGGTGCCGAAAACAGCGTCCTTTCAGAATTCAACAACATGCTCACGCCTTCTTCCATCACTGGAACATCCTCGGAATATTCCTCACAGTCAGTATTTTCCAGACTTACTTATGCTTATGACAGCAGATATCTGTTCGAGGTCAATCTCCGATATGACGGGTCGTCCAGATTCGCCAAAAGGAGCCGTTGGGGATTCTTCCCGTCTGCCTCTGCCGCATGGCGCATCTCGAAAGAAAAATTCATGCAGGGAAGCGGCATCGATGAATTGAAATTGCGCGCGTCATGGGGTAAGCTGGGCAACAACTCGATCGGAAATTATAGCTACCAGTCCACTTATTCATCTGGTTACTCCTATGCTTTCGGCGAAAAATTGGGTGGCGGCATGATTTCCACGCTTTCGAACACATTGCTTGAGTGGGAAAATACCATGACGACTGATATCGGTCTGGATTTCAGGACATTCGGCAACAGACTGACCGTCGAAGCTGACATCTATGACAAATACACCTCCGGCATCCTGTACAAGCCTACCATTTCGGCGACCATCGGAAAGAAGACGTCCCCTTACATGAACCTGTGCGAAGTGGACAACAAGGGATTCGAAATAACCGTCGGCTGGCGCGATTCGATAAAGGACTTTACTTACGGAATATCAGCCAATTACAATGTGAACCGCAACAGGGTTACCAAATATAAGGGCCAGTTCAAGGAGGGCTGGGAAACCGATGCTGACGGCAATAAGGTCTGGAAAAACAATCTGGGCGACGTGACCACCGGGTCCGTCAACCGTATCTGTGAAGGCCACATGATCAACGAATATTATCTGCAGGAAAACTATTCCGGTTCAGGAAAATATTTCGACCAATCCGGCAAGGTCCTTCCTGACGGAGGTCCGGTGGACGGCATGATACGTACCGAAGCCGATATGGAATGGCTTAATGCCATGATTGCTGAAGGTTATACCTTCCTGCCTAAATCCACCGTTTCCAAGAGCGGCATATGGTATGGTGACTACATTCTCCAGGATGTGAACGGCGACGGCATCTATGGTGATTCCAATGACTACAAGTGGCAGGGTGTAAGTATGACTCCTAAGTTCTACTACGGCTTCAACCTGGAATTGGGATGGAAGGGTATAAATCTGTCAGCCAGATTTACAGGTGCCGGAGGAGGTGCCATCCGTTGCAGGAAGGGCGGTATGAACTACAGTGTACTCCAGACCCAGCAGACCATCGGAAGCGGAATTGCCTATGACCATTATTTCTATGACCCGGAAAATCCTTGGGATCCGAGGACGAATACCACTTCACGCAATCCGCGTGTGACCATCAACTATGGACAGGCATTGACTGACAGTAATTTCTGGCTTTTCAAGACGAATTATCTGAAGCTCCAGAATGTGACATTGAGTTATTCCTTCCCTAAGAAACTCCTCAAGCCGATAAGATTGACATCGCTTCAATTCTATCTTTCGGGAGAGAATCTCTATACTTTCACGGACCGTCTTTTCCCTGGCGTTGATCCGGAATTTACCGATACGAATATGTACTATTCGCCTATCAGACAGGTTGTTCTGGGCGTTAATCTGAAATTTTAAAGGGTATGAAAAAGATTTTCTATACGATACTTGCATGTTCAGCAATCACGGCATCATGCAGCGGTTTCCTGGACAAGACTCCGACAGACAAACTGTCCTCCGAGCTGGTCTATACCAACCAGACCCTTGCGGAAAATGCTGTCCGCGGAGTCTATAACAACTTGATCTGGGATTTCAATTCTACTGACAATGTGAAGTACAATTGGGATGCCTATGCCGGCGTGCTCGATCCTGTCGATTATTTCCGTGGCTCAATCGCTTTTCTCTCGGGCAATGTCCTTTCCACGAACGGTGTGTTCTCCACATTCTGGAAACAATACTATGAAGGTATCAACCGTGCCAATGACGTGATAAACAATCTGGAAAATGTTCCTGGCATGAAAACGGAACTGAAACAGCGCAGGATTGCGGAGTGCCGTTTCATCCGTGCCCTGTATTACTATAAATTGAATTGCAGATGGCGCGGTGTCCCGGTTTATCTGGAAAATCTCGCTCCGGATGAATACAAGAAGGCCCGCAGCAGTGAAGAACAAGTATGGGAAACAATCATTGACGACTGCACCTACTGCATTGACAATGCCAATCTGCCTGACAAATACAGTGCGTCGGATTCCGATTACGGCCGTGTGACCAAAGGTGCCGCCTATGTCCTGCGCGGAAAAGTGTATCTCTGGTTGAAGAAGTACGACCTTGCTGAGGCAGACTTCCTTAAGGTGGGAGAACTTGGCTATGGCTTGTATGAAGGCAACTATGCGGACCTTTTCCAGGAATCCAATGAAAAATGCAGGGAGATGATATTCTCCATCCAGTTCATTCCGCAGAAAGGCTTCGGAAATGCATTGAGCTATATTTACGGCAATATGGAAACCGTCTCCAAAGGCAATGACCAGTTCGTGCTGAATACCGATTTCGCTGATTCTTATGAATGTAAGAACGGCAAGCCTTTCGATTGGGATGATTTTCTTCCCGGCTACAATGAATTGTCCGCGCAGAAACGAAGCGCTTATTTCTTCAGGGACGGCATGACGGCCGCGGAGATTTCCACACAGAAAGAATATGGCGCAGACATGTCGCTGTATCTGACATCCGGCAATGAAGCCAGGCTGAAAAGCATTTACAATCAGCGTGATCCGCGTCTTGCCGCTACCGTGATACTTCCATATTCCACCTATGTCGGCGGTGCTTCAGGAGCGGCAATCACTTACACGTCACGTTTCCCATATAGACGTGACACTGCCCCTGAGATTGACCTACAGACCCGCTATACTACCAAGATGTATTACTGGATGAGAAAATTCGTGGCCAGGGGAACCGAGTATTCATCGAGCGAATATACCGGTATTGACATGCCTGTCTTCCGTTATGCCGACGTGCTTCTATGTCTGGCTGAAGCTGTCAATGAGCAGGGGAGAACCGACGAGGCCGTGGACTATATAAACATGGTCAGGGACCGCGCCGGAGTCGCAGAATTGAATTCCAATTCATGGACTGCAGTAGCCGGAAAGGATGATCTCCGCCGTAGGATCATCAATGAAAAGCATTGGGAATTTGCCGGAGAATCAGGAACCATTTATGAGGATGAATTACGTTGGGAGGTATGGCATGAAAAGCGTTTCCTGAGTTCTGAAACTGGCGAATTGAGCGAATCCGGTCTCAAACAGGTATGGGGCGAGAACATGTCTCCATATATCTATGCCGGTGATTTCTGCTACAAATGGGCCATCCCTCAGGCAGAATGTGAAAGAAACAGGAATCTGGTACAAAACAACGGTTGGAACTGATGAAGAATATATCCAGAATATTATTGGCAATGCTGTCGCTCACCGTGACTGTCAATGCTTATGCAGGCGGGGAAGATCATCGGCGTCTGGAAATGGATCCGTCTTCGGATGTGATTCTCGGCCAGGAAGACCTGAATTTTGTCACCAAACCCGCATATCCTCGGCTCCGTCATCTTGAAGATGGTACTTATCTGCTTGCCTGGCAGGAAGTTATAATCGGAAGGAAGGATGACAACGGAAGATATATAAGCTATGCGCTGTCCTCAGATCTGAAGAAGTGGACTCCTATGGGCCGACTCTTCGAAGACAAGATAGTGACCAACTATTATGGCAAGTCCTCGGAGAGGTATTACAGCTGCCCGGAGTTTCTTCAGCTTGCGGACGGCAACCTGGTTGCCGTGTGCTGCTTCTGGAATCTTTCTACATACAACAAGATTGAAGGACGTGCCGACAACGGCCTGGCAGTCAGGATATCTACTGACCAGGGCCGCAGCTGGGGTCCGGAAAAAGAAATATTCAAAGGACAAGCCTGGGAACCGTTCCTGATTCAGCAGCCCGACGGCAGGCTCCAATGCTATTTCTCTGAAGCCCGTCCGTGGATAAGCAGCTGTCATTCAGGTACATCAATGCTGGAAAGCCTTGACGGTGGCGAAACTTGGTCGCCGACTCTCGGTAACTGGCCGTACAGGGTGATGCGCAAGCGTTACTGGAATCCGGAAAAGGAAAGATATCAGTTTACCGACCAGATGCCTACCGGCGTGATTCTCAATGAGAAAGGAAAAATGGCCTTCGCCATGGAAGACGTCGACATGGGAATATACTCTCTAGGCATCGTCTATTCACCGGACGACGGGCATTGGGACTATCTTGAAGGTGATGACATTGGCCCTGGCGAAAGGATTGACTCCCTGTCGGTCAATGCTACCGGTCCGTATATCGTCAAGTTCCGCAGCGGCGAAGTGCTGGTGACATTTACCCGGAACAAGGGAATGGAGTGGAATCTGATGTACAGGATAGGGGATGCGGATGCGAAGAATTGGGGGCCGGAACACAAGGCTTTCGATCGCGGCGGTTGGTCCAGTGCATGCGTGGATTCTGACGATTCCGTGATTCTTGTGGCTCCATACAAGGGCGGAAAATTACGTTTGGCAAGATTTACCTTATTGAAAGACAATGAATAAGAGAGTTTTATATCTGATGTCGGTACTGACGCTGTTCTCCTGTGGAAAGACCTCCGAGGAACCTGAAACACCTGATCTGCCGTCTGGTGCAGATGTCACGTTGGATGTGCAGATGCCGTCCGCTGCCGGAGAATTGACTTTCGCATTCGGCGAGTCTTCACGTATGGTAGTGAACTCGGAACGCTCCAAGAACACTGTTGCAGATGGGGAGACGGCCCAGTTTTCATTTACCGAAAACGTCAAGTCCCCATACAGCGCAATATATCCGATGGGCGTGTATTCATCGATGGTCAATGTCACTGTACCGGCACGCCAGAAATATCAGGCGGGCAAAGCAGATGAGAAATCTGTCGTGATGCTCGGCTATTCCGCAACGGAAAAGAAAATCAAGCTCCGGCATGTCATGGCCTTCCTCAAACTGACTGTCAATCCGGGTTCTCTCGGTTCAGACAACGTTTATCAGATTTCCGTTAGCGGTACCAATGGCGAGCAACTGTCCGGCGACTTCAAGCCTGACTACAAGAATGCGGCATTGACCCCTACGGGGAAGGCCACGACCATCATTGTCCGCGATGCTGCCGAAGGAATGCCGATGGGCGAGCCGATATTTATAGCGCTCCCGGCGAGGCGCTCCGTCAAATTGGCATTTGAGGTGACTGATGTGAAAGGCGCGAAACGTTCATTCAAATATGACAAGGCATTGAACCTTACAGCAGGCTCCGTCAGCGATGTTTCGTTCAGTTTCGAAAAAGAAGAAGGCAGCTCCACCCTGAATCTCACTCCTTTCACGATGCTCAATGCTTCGAAAGGTACTGTCGGTGATCACGCTTCCAAGGAATCCCGGTCTTATCTGGTGCAGATGAAATCCTCTGTGGCTGAGTATAATAACGATGCTACATTGACAAAATCGCCTACATACACCCGCATCAAGAGGCTGCCTGACGGAACTTACATGCTCATGTGGCAGCGAGGTTCGGCGTCTCGTTCCGACAATAATGGTATGGATACATTCTATGCACTCGGAAGTGACATTTTCGGATGGACCTACAAAGGCTGCCTTTTCGAGCATGATGACAATGCTCCCGGATGCAAGGGCGGTACGGTCGCCCGTTACTACACTTGTCCTGAACTTCTCGTCCTTAAAAATGGAAACCTGCTGGCGGTCAACTCTTTTTGGGCACCGTCCACTTATTCCGTCCAGGCCAACAAGGGCGACCACGGATTGGCCATCAAGCGTTCCACCGACAACGGACGTTCGTGGTCGGAAGAAACCGTGATTTATTCGGGCCAATGCTGGGAGCCGTTCCTGATAGAAATGCCTGATGGGGAAATCCATTGCTATTTCACTGAGGCGCGTCCATGGATAAGCAGCTCAAATTCAGGTACATCCTTGGTCCTGAGCAAGGACGGCGGAAAAACATGGCTGCCGACGCCTGGTGAAGAGCCATATAGGGTAATGAGAAAGCAATGGTATCACACAGCCTCCTCTATGTATAAATTTACTGATCAGATGCCGGTAGGCGTGGATATCCGCGGTACGGGAAAATTGGCCTTCGCGATGGAGGATGTGGACAGTGAAACATCTTCATCCTCAAGCCATTCCGTATCAGTGGTCTATTCTCCCGGCACTCCGGGCTGGACTTATCTGAAAGATGATGAAGTCGGCCCTTCTACCCGCACCGACAAATTGGGGCGTGATGCCTGCGCCCCATATCTGGTGCAATTCCCTTCGGGCGAGACCATCCTCTCATATTCACGTGAAAACGGAACCTGGCCATATTGCTACAAGATGGGCGATGCCGATGCCCGCAATTTCGGAAGTGAGAAGATTGCCATGAGCACTGCCGGCAACTGGACGGGCACTACCGTTGACGGTACGCATTGCCTGCTGATCGCATCCGCCTATTCGAAGGCAATCCATCTCAGCCGATATGCCCTGAATCACGATATCAATGCTGCTTTCAGGACAGTCAATGTCGATGGCGACAATTCCGAATGGGCTAATGCCGATGACGCATTGTATTACTGTAAAGATGCTTCGGCTGACGCCACAATGCGGGTTTCATCTGATGAGACCAATCTCTATATCCTTCTGGAAGTCAGCAATATAAAGATTGCTTCCTCGGATTATATGTCCGTGTTTGCAGGTCCGTCATCCGCTTCCGGTTCCATGGGCAATGGAGCATTGCGGGTGAAAGTCGGCCCTCGGGGACTGGTCGGAACTTCTGTGAAATCTTCGGCATGGACATCCTCATCCGCCGCTGTCAAGGTGGCGTCGGACTATGAAGGCACATTTACCGACAATTCCGATGTGGACAAGGGCTGGCTTGCTGAAATATCCATACCGCTTTCAGCATTGAAAGTGAACGGCGGCAAGATTACAGTAACTGCGTCCTTTGACGACAACCCTTCGCAGGGAGTATTGTGCAGCCTTTCAGGCAAATGATTATTAATTGACAATAAATGACTTATAGATATGAAACGAGTGTATTTAGGGGTTTTGGCTGCTGCTCTTGCAGTGATGTCCTGTCACAAGAATGACCCTAATTATTCCAAATCGGGCTTCAGTTATGGTGCGGGTGATTTCCCTTATGTCTTCGCATCTGTCGCTGATACCAAGGCGGCAACAGAAGACGGCAAGGTTACCTGGAAGCCTGGAGATATGATCAAGGTTTATGGCAATCCGTTGGATGAAAACTACAATGAGACAGCCGTTTACCTCATGCGGAACGATGCCGATGCCGCAGAAGGGAAGTTTACGTTCCAGAAGATGGTATGCGGAAAGAAGCTCACTGCTGTCAAATCCGCCGAGATGAATTCTGGTGGCGATTTGTCTTCACAGTCATTGGAAGATGGCGTGTTCCCGGCTTGTCTTGAAGGGGCAATGTCTTCCGGAGGCAAGATTGAATTTGTGCATATGACGCCTTACGCCGAAATCGTGGTGAATGCAGCCACGGCGAAGGCAAAGACGCTGTTCAAGGCTCAAATTATCGCCGAAGGTATTGGCGGTGAAGGTGTTGACACGATTTCATTGGGCTTTTCACCTAATCTGCTCCTGTCTCAGGAAAAGATGAATGCCTTTTATTTCAGGACCGTCTCTCTTGATAATGCAGATGTGAAATGTGTGCTTTACGACACTGACGGCGGTTTCATGGAAAAAGAACTGGGTCTCCAGTCCTTTGAAGAAGGCGTGGTGACATCATTGCCTCTGGTAAGTTACGAGCCTGTGAAGGTGGTTACCTATTATCCTGGAACTGAACTGGAACCTGTCACGGTACAGGAGATCGTGGATGGCGTGGAAAAGGACGTGATCTGGGCTCCTGTATATTGCGGCTACAGTGCGGACCATCCTAACGGACTGCTGTATCAGTTCGGCCGTGCGAAAGGTCAGACATATTATCCGGCTTCGAAAGGCAGCAGTATCTGTGTGGCAGGCTCCATCTCCGACCCGGCTGACGACAAGTTCTATGCGAATACTCCGGACTGGTATTCAGGAACAGCGCTTACTTCATGGCCTATGTCGGAGGGTGAGTCAGGTTACGTGGAAGGAAAGATCGGCAATCCGTGTCCTTCCGGCTGGCGTGTGCCTACTGTGGCTGAGTTTGAAGGACTTATGAAGATTGGCTTTACGCAATCCACCAAATGGAGTTTCTCCGTGAGCGGAACTGATGACCAGAAGGAGGCCGTTGCTGTAGAAACCGGCTTTACGCTCAATGGCGATTCCGGATTGTTCTTCGCGGCAGTCGGAGGCAGGACATCGGGAGGCCAAAGTTATTACAGGGGAAGTGGTGCTGATGCTTATGCCAGGATTTGGGCCAATGACATCAAGTCAGGGACGGAGACCGGAAAAGCAACTTGTCTGTCGCTCCAGCGCTCCAAGTCATCGAACGAAGCAGATGGCTTTACAATGAAGATATATCCACTGCAGAAAGCTGCCGGTGTGTCTGTCCGTTGTGTAAAAAACAAGTAAAAGATATTGATATGAAAAAAGTTTACAATGCGCCTGATATCCAGGCAGTTGATTTGATAATCGAGAATGTGATATGCTCTTCTCTGGTAGAGTCTTCCGATCCAGGAATTGACAATCTTAATGAAGAAGACGGGTCTGATTATATTTGGTATTAATTCGATATTGACATGAAAGCATTGAAATATATTATTCCGGTTTGTTGTGTCGCTCTCGCGTCTTGCAGCGAGGCGAATCCGGAAAAGGCTGAATCTGAAATTCCGTCTGATGGCGGAACCGTGCTTACTGCCGTCATCGGCACCGATACCAGGACAATCCTCGGCGACAAGGTCGGGAAGGAATATCCGATTCTCTGGACTGCGGGAGACAAGATCAATGTCAATGGGGAGTCGTCTTCCGAGGCTGCTGTCAAGGAAGGTTCCAAGCAGGCGTCTTTCGCGTTCGGAAAAGAAATGTCCGCTCCGTATTCTGCCGTCTATCCTGCAAGTGCATATAAGGCGGAGGGTGTCATAACCATACCTTCCACGCAATCCTACGTGGTCGGGTCATTCGATCCTGCAAGTTCTGTAATGTGCTCATATTCAGGAGGGGAGGCTACGCTGTGTTTCCATCACCTGATGGCTTATCTGAAGTTGTCCTTCAATACGGAATCCGACAAGGACAATATCAAGTCGATTACCGTGAAGTCGGCCGGCAATGAAGCCATGAGCGGAGATTTTAATGTCGATTTTGAGAATTCAATATTGACCCCGGTCGCGGAAAAGGCTGCTGCCGTGGTCATGGATTGCGGTAAAGAAGGCGTCGCTCCCGGTACTCCTGTGATCGTGGCGATTCCGGCGCTGAATTATGCTTCCGGACTTCAGATTACCACTGTCGATGTCAATGGTGACAAGACGGTTCATAAATTGAAATCGGCTCTCAATGCCGTTGCAGGGACTGTATATAATATGTCAATCACTTTCGAGCTTTATCCTGGGTCGAGATTGAAGCCTATAAAGGTCGCGGATCTTCTGTGGGCACCGGTATATTGCGGATATAGTGCGGCTCATCCGAACGGACTTTTGTATCAATACGGTCGCGCTAAAGGACAGCCGTATTATCCTGCTTCGCCGAACGGCAATGTATGTGTGGCTGGTCCTACATCGAATCCTGCGGATGACAAGTTCTATAAGGATTCCAAGGATTGGTACTACGGAACGGCTCTGGCTTCCTGGCCAATGTCAAAAGATGAGGCCGGTTATGTGGAAGGCAAGATTGGCAATCCGTGTCCTGACGGATGGCGTTTGCCTACTGTAGAGGAGCTTGAAGGGATTATGAAAATCGGATTTACGCAATCTACTAGTTGGACATTTCCAGCTAATAAAAAGTATACAGATGCTCAAAATGAAGCGATACTTGTGGAAACAGGCTTTACAATTAAAGGTGATTCCGGATTGTTCTTCGCGGCAGTTGGAGGAAGGACATCGGGAGGCCAAAGTTATTACAGGGGAAGTGGTTCGGATGCTTATGCCAGGATTTGGGCCAATGACATCAAGTCAGGGACGGAGACCGGAAAAGCATCTTGTCTGTCGCTTCGAAGAATTAAGACATCTAACGATGCCAATGGTTTTACGATGGAGATAAATTCTCAGGAGAAAGCTGTCGGTGTGTCCGTCCGTTGCGTAAAAACTGCCAATTAGAACTTGTTGAAAATGTTTCGAAAAGCAATTATGACATTGGTCGCAATCTTTGCGGCTGTGGCCAATGTCAATTCCCAAGTCGTGGTCGATCCCTCTGTCGAGCTGGGACCGGTCAAGCGGATGAATGCTGTGAACAATGGCCCGAAAACCGCCCCTGCCAGCCAGAAAAAGGGCAATTTCGAGGCCTACAAGGCGGCATCTTTTCCCTATGCCAGGATGCATGACACGCCGTTGTATGCTCCTTGGGCCAAGTGCGTCGACATCAGTTGCGTCTTTCCTGATTTCAATGCCGATGAGACACTCGCCGAGTCGTATGATTTCACGTTGACGGACAAACTTTTTTCCGAAATCCGTTCAGCCGGCACTCGCATATTCTATCGTTTGGGGCAGTCCATAGAGAATGCTTCGAAAAAGTACGATGTATACCCGCCAAAGGATTACAAGAAGTGGGCAAGGGTATGCGAGCACATTATCCGTCATTACAATGATGGCTGGGCAGACGGCTTCCGATATGGAATCGACTATTGGGAAATCTGGAACGAGCCTGATCTCGGTTACAAGTCAGGACGTTATCTTAAAAATGATTCTCCGACGTGGAATGGCTCTGACAGTGAATATTTCCGCTTCTATGAGGTGGTTTCCAAGTACCTTAAATCCCGTTTTCCTGACCTTAAAATCGGAGGACCGGCATTGTGTGAGGACAATGACTGGGCGGACCGCTTCCTCTGCTATTGCCGCGAGCACAATCTGCCGCTGGATTTCTTCTCATATCATTTCTATTCCGGCAGCGTAGCCTCTTTCGTGCGTAAGAATGAGCAGATGAAAGCATTGCTTGACAAGTATTCCTACACCGGCGCTGAGATGATTCTGAACGAGTGGAACTATCTCTCGAACTGGACCGATGAGTACGTGTATACCACCGAGGTAATCAAGTCGCATGTCGGCGCCGCTTTCTGTTCCGCCGTGATGCAGGTCTCCCAAGATGGCCCCGTGGACATGCTGATGTACTACGACGCCCGTCCAAATACTTCCTTCAACGGCCTGTTCGATTTCACGACCTTCTCGACATTGCCGACATACTATTCCTTCTATGCCTGGAAGAAATTACGGGAGCTTGGAACCCAGGTCTATTCCTCTACTGGCGGTCTTGAATGCGTATATGTCACGGCAGCCAAAGGCCAGGACGGCCGCATGGCGATACTGGTCACGAACTGCTCCGAGGACAAGAACAAAATAGCTCCCTGCACCTTCGATATCGAGCTGCGGAATACCCGCGTGAAAGCGATAAGAACCTTTGTTACAGACAAATACAAGCTCTACACCGAAACCCCTCTCGAAGTCATCGACGGCAAACTGACCCTCTCAATGTCCCCCAACTCTTTCACCCTGATAGAGATTGAAGAGTAGTTGTATTCGTCGTGTCGTGAGTAAATCCGGCCATTTTACGCACGACATGACATTTTTTCACCACGACGTGCGTGAAAAACGTTTTAGTGAGCACGGGACGTGGTCAGGGCGAAACGTAAGGGATGATGTAGAGTGAACAGTGCAGGACACACATTTGGTGCAGGTTAAAACGTTTTTTCGGAACAAAATGCCCCAGAATGCACCCTTTGTACTGTCTAAAACGTTTTCGCGGTACAAAATGGATTACACATAATGAACCCTGTGGCAGGAAAGCCCCGACTGGGGTGGAGCCTCTGGAGGCATGGTCGCCCATGACCTTGTGAATGGGTGTCAGGCGCCAGCCTGACGGGATGAGCGAAGCGAACCTCCAGAGGCTCCACCCCCGGCGGGGCGCGTCAAACGACCATGCCAGAACGGACTCATATCTAGAACTCCAGATCAGCTATCTTTTCATGAATCTGTTCTCCGGGCGATTCGTCAAGGCAGTCCCTGAACTCCATCGTTCCGAGCCCGGGGACATCTGTGACGGTGCATACCGTTATGACGGACGTGCTGGTATATGACAAGACTTCATCTTTGTTGTCATTGTCCCGATACAGGACGAATCCCTTGGTGTCACCGGTGTAGCCTGCGAGCATCATGAAAAACATTGAGCCGATATCTCCATACGAGGCTTCATACAGGCTCTCGGATGAGTACTTGAAGGGATAAGTCTTGTCAGAATACCGCACCTGGCAAGTCCCGTTGTTGTCAATGTTTACACGCGTATATATTGACAGGCTGTCAGCCGAATCCCCGGAATGCTGCTTCCCGAAAGGAATGGAATACCCATATCCCTTGCCGCAATCATAAATCCCTGTCAATGTGTAAATTGCAGTCCAGTCCCCATCGCCCTTCTTCATGTATATGCTCGCACTTGATTCCGACTTCGGAATTCCGATATGGAAATCGCCGTTCTCGCTTGTCAGGTATATGAAATTCAAATCACTACTTACCTGCTTGTAAGAATTCCACCCTTCATGTCTGTCGCCCGGCCGATACTCATACCAATCCAGGCCGTCCCGGACGAAATACCCGCCTCTGTAACAATAGATGTCCCGCGCGTCGCTCGGCATGTAGTCGTAGATTTCACCCGTAGTGTAGATCTCACTCCACTCACCGCCCGGCAGGGCATAGAAAAAGTTGCTTGAAGTGTTTTTCGGTACACTCACGCTGCAGCTGGAATTCTTGATATTGAAGAAGTTGCTCTCTTCGTTATACTGCTCGTATGTCGCCCAGACACCTATCTTGCTGTCAGGACGATATTCCTCCCAATGCGAGCCGTTCCGGAGAAAATAACCTCCCTTATACGAATAAAGCCCCGTCTGTCCGGCAGCCGGGGTTAACATGAAGAGCAATGTGACAATGCTCACCAGAAAGTTTCGATAACTCATGAAAACAAGTCAATGTCTACCTTTTCGCAAGTTCGGAATCCAGGAAAATCAATCCGCTGTCACCGCACCTTTCAATCTTGTTCACGATAGCGTCTACAGTAGCTTCTTCCTCTACCTGCTCGCGGACAAATCCCCAAAGGAAATCCTGGGTAGCCTTGTCTTTCTCTGCAGAAGCTACGTCTACGAGATCATCTATAAGCCTTGACACGTGACGCTCATGCTCAGCGACATTGGCAAAGACCTCTTTGACGCTGCCCCAACCACTCGGAACGACATCGACCATATTCACTTTGGCCTCACCGCCACGTTTTGCAAGATAGTTGGCAAGCATTATTGCATGATTACGTTCTTCATCAGACTGTTTGTGCATCCAATGTGCAAAACCATCCCAACCTTCTTTCTCAAAGTAGAAAGCCATCTGGAGATACAGATTTGAAGACCACAACTCAGCGGTAATCTGATCATTGACCGCCTTTTGTAATTTCTCGGTAATCATAATTATTATAAATTAAAAACATTCTCTTCACAACAGCCTCATCAAACCGTTGTTACTTGAAAGCGTGCAACTTACGTGCCAATTTTCCGGCCGGCTCCCCAAATGTCCATCCCTGTCAATTTGTCAATAAAATGACAAAACCACTATATTCCTTTCACGTCGAAATACTTGAAACGGCGGATCTTGCGGGTGGCGGTCTTCTCGAACGGTTCACGCAGAATCTGGACGGCGCTCACCTTCGACGTGCGGTTCACATTCTTGTTTACGATGTTCAGAATCATTGACTTGTACTCCTCGATCTTGCGGAAGAACTCATCTTCGCCCTCCTGGTTCCAATCGATGGTATTCTCATTGAACGTCACCAGCGCCACCAGCTTGCCGTTGCGCGGAATGATGATGGACTCGTTCACGTCATCGATGTTGTTGATGACCTGCTCGATCTCCTCCGGATAGATGTTCTCACCAGAAGCCCCGAGAATCATGTTGCTCAGACGCCCTTTGATGAAATAACGCCCCTTCTCGTCCAGACACGCCAGGTCATTGGTCCGGAACCAGCCGTCCTTCGTGAACGCCTTGCGGGTGCGCTCCGGATCCTTGTAATAACCGAGCATGACATTCGGTCCCTTCGCAACTATCTCACCCTCACCGGTTTCCGGATTGATATTGTCAAGCCGCAGCTCCACATTGCGGACCGGAATACCGATGGAACCAGGGAACCTGCTCCGCCCGACCGTGAAACTCAGCAACGGCGAAGTCTCCGTCAATCCATAACCGACCGCGTACGGGAAACCGGCCTTCAGGAGGAAACGCTCCACCTCAATGTCCAGCTTCGCGCCGCCGATGCCGAAGAACGACAAATGGCCGCCGAAAGTCTTCTTCAGTTTCAGGCCAATGACTTTGCACATCAGCCAGTTCATGTTCTTGTCCATCCAGCTCAGCATCCGGCTTTTCCGTATGGTCGGCACGATACTGTTCCTGTAAATTTTCTCTATGATCAGCGGTACGGAGAGGATTGTCGTCGGTTTGACCACCTGCATTGCCTTCAGCAGCAGGGCAGGGACAGGCGGCTTCGACATATAATATACGCTGGCGCCCACGAACATCGGATATAGTACCCCCAGAGTCAGTTCCAATGTATGTGACATCGGGAGAATCGACAGCCAGCGGTCCTTCTCCGTCCTGTGCTGCGAATGCCAGCATGAAATTACGCAGGAAGAGAGATTCCTGTGGCTCAGAACCACGCCCTTGGCATTGCCCGTAGTGCCTGATGTATAGATGATTGTGGCGATATCATCCGGCATCGGCATTGCCACCTTCCCGTCACAACGGAACTTGCTGTCATCCTTCTTGATTTCCTCGAAAGTCTCGATATCGATGACCAGCGTAAGTTTGTCAATGCATTCCTGCGTGACGTTCGGCAGAAGCTTCTTCGAAACGAAAAGCACCTTGGACTCAGAATGGTTCAGGATGTTTGTGACCTCATTGGCAGACGATTCCGGAAGAATCGGAATGGCAATGCGCCCGAACGGAACGGTCGAGAAAAATGCGACAGTCCACTCCGGCATGTTCTGCGCCAGGATTGCCACCTTGTCAGACGCCCCGATTCCGAATTGCGTCAGCCTCTTCGACAGCATCTCACATGTCCGCCTGAACTGCTCGTATGTATATTCGTGCTCAGTATCAATGACTTTCGACATCCGATTCTTCGCATACCTGCGCGTCGAATACTCATAAAGTTTACCGAGAGTGTCGATGTAAGATTCCCTGAACGAATTGCTGTGCCTTCCAAAATTCATGATTTTCAAATTTGGCTGCAAATACGTCCAACTTGCGAATTTTATGTAATATAGGTAACTTTACGCGCTGTAACCCATACGGATATGGAGAAAGAAGACATAATGGATGCCATAGGAGGGACGTATCTGAAAGGACGCCTCTCCAAGACTTGGATTGAAGACAAATTCTGCATCATGGAAAACCTCGAATCTCAGGACGGGACACCACTGCAGAATGACAAACCATTCGTTCCTCGTCTCAGATTTCCATTGAAAGCCACGCTCACCTTCAGCGTCTTTTGCCGTCAAGGCCGCATAACCATCCGAATCCAGCAGAAGGACTATGTCCTGGAAGCAGGGGGAATACTTGTCATTTTCGGTGGCCAAATATTGGAAAATATTGAACTGCTGGAAGATACCAAGGTGATAATCGTCGCCATCAACTCTGAATATATCATGTCGGAAATGCGCGGACCGCGCGGTCGAAGCCTGCGTCAATGGCTTCTCCACAACCAGGAACCGGCCCTCGTCAGCATCCCGACCGATGAAGCCGACAACTATGACCGCCTCTGCCAATCCCTGAAATTCATCGTGAAGAACTCCGACACCAACACCGCCGACGGCATCCTCTCAGGATTCACCTACATATTCGCCAGCCTGCTGCTCAAGTGGCGCAGCATGATGACTGTCAATGATTCCGAGCCAATGCTTACGGACGCGGAGCAAGAAGCGGAACCGGCAGTGTACTCGCGCGAGAGGGAATTCCTCACACGCTTTCAGAACGATATCCATAATTTTTCCAGAAAGGACAGGACGGTAGGATTCTATGCCCGGAGGCAATGCATTTCCGAAAAGCATTTTTCACGTCTTGTGAAAAAAGCCAGCGGTCACAAACCACTGGAACTGATAAGGGAATATGTCCTTCTGGATGCTAAAAGCCTACTTATTTCCGGAAAATACTCTATAAAAGAAGTATCGGAAACCCTTGGTTTCCAGAACCATTCGTCCTTTACCAGGTTTTTCAGATTGTCCACAGGCAAGACCCCGGGCGAATATATGAGAGAAGAATAACTAGAAGAAAATGCAGAATAGACACATAGACAGAAAGAGGTATTTCGATGAACTGGCCAAGACGTCGGAAGAATTCTACATTGATTATCTGAAACCGTACAAGAACATTGGCCCCGGCTGTAAAGTCCTGGAAATCGGATGCGGCGAAGGCGGAAATCTCCTGCCTTTCGCGCAGGCAGGATGCAAGGTCGCCGGACTGGATCTCGCAGCAGGCAAGATTGACAATGCCAGGAAATTTTTCGCTACACTCGAAACGGAAGGGGAGTTTGCCTGCGCGGACTTCTTGAAAACCAATCCTTTCGAGAAAGACGGACTCTTCGACATCATTCTCATACACGATGTCATTGAACATATTGAACCTGAAGGAAAAGACGCATTTTTCGAGAGGCTGAAAATGTATCTGAAACCGGACGGCATCATCTTTTTCGCCTTTCCTGCATGGCAAATGCCTTTCGGCGGACACCAGCAGATTTGCCGGAGCAAGGTCTGCTCCAAGGTCCCGTTCATGCACGTGCTGCCTGTTTTCATGTATAAGGCGTGGCTTAAAATGTTCGGAGAACAGAAAGACAAGATTGATGAACTGCTGAGTATCAAGCGTTCACGCATGACTCCGGAAAAATTCGAAAAATTGTGTGCCAGGCATGGATATGAGATAAAAGACCGTATTTTCTGGTTCTTCAGCCCTCATTACAAGACCAAGTTCAACCTCACTCCGCACCGTTTGTGGAAGCCCCTTGCCCACATACCGTATCTGCGCAACTGGTTTACGACTTCCTGTTTTTACCTGATAGAAGAATCCAAGTAAGCATTGAAAAATAAAAAACTCCCGGACCATCAAGCCCGGGAGTTTTTCAATATATCAAGCTGCCTTATTCCGCCTCGGCAGCAGCGTCAGGACGCATGATTACGGTCTTGGCAATGCCGGATGCTAGAATCTCGTTCAGAATATTCTGGATATCAGCAGGTTTCAGATTCTTGACGCAATTCTCATACTCCTTGTCATAGTCAATGCCGTAGGTATTGGCAAATCTGAGGGCTCCGAGCCAGTATTCATTGGAAATTCTGGACTCAGGGATATTCTTCTCAAGATTCTTGACTGTCATGTCGAACTCTTCTGCAGTGGGACCGTCCTTTGCAAGGGAATTCAGACCTTCGATGCTCAGTTCCACGAGCTTGTCGGCTGCAACCGGCTTGGTGTCGAAGTAAACCTGAAGTGTAGCCTCCGGTTTAGGAAGGATTGAAATCTCACCATGGGTAGAAGCGCCGTATGTGCCGCCCTCATCCTCGCGGAGAGACTTGGTATATCTCATGTCGAGAATATAAGTTGCAGCTGAAAGCGCCACGTCATCCAGAAGCCTGTACTCTTTCAGCTTGGCGTCAAATACCTCTATTACAGTCACTTTCGGAGTCTGCATGTCTACCTTGAAGTCATTTGTGACCTTGCCGGGAAGCATGTTCTTGTCGTTGTCCACCCAATTCAGAGGCTTCTTGCCCTTCTTGATGGAACCGAGATATTTCTCCACGAGAGGTTTGATGGTCTCAATGTCGAAGTCTCCGCAAATGTTGATGGTCGCGCCGGCAGCATCATTGAAAAGCATCCTGTAATTCTTCTCGATTGTGCCGAGATTTGCCTTGTCGAGAGTCTCCTCGCTGATGACGATGTTACGTGGATTGTCCCCGTAGAGTGTCTTCTGGAGCTCTTTTGTGAACTTGTAGCTTGGCTGGAGAACGAAGTTCGGCAATACCGCACGAAGCTGGTTTATAGCCTTGTCGAACTCTGCCTGGTCGAAACGAGGGTCTGCGAAATAGAGGTATGCAAGCTGCAATGCCGTCTCGAGATCTTTCGGAGTGCTGCTTCCCCTTACGCCATGCCTGAGAGCATTGAGGTAAGGCTCTACACCTACGTTCTTGCCTGAAAGCATCTTGCTGACGGTAGTGCCCGGGAACTTGGAAATTCCGCAGAATCCCTGGAATGCGCCCCAGACATTGCTTTCGAAGCTGTTGAGATCTCCGGTAGGAATGAGCGACTTGCCGCCGTTCTTGTAAAGGTCGAACACGACTTTGTCTTTTTCCTCGGTAGACGGACGGAGAACCACGGTCAGGCCGTTCTTCAGTGTCCATACGGTGCTTCCGTAGATTCCTTCTGATTCTGACTTGATGGCACTGCCCTTCAATGTAGCAGGATCGAGGAAGTTGCTTTCAATGCTTTCCGCCTCGTTAGGCTTGATTTCAGATACCTTGACAACGTCGATGGCATTCTGGAAATCAGCTGTGATCGGCTGCTCAAGTCCTTCTTTTTCAGGCGCTTTGTAGATTACGACCATATTGTTGTCAGGAATGATCTGCGCAACTGTCTGGTTGATTGCCTGGTCAGGAATCATGTTGAACAGCTGTTTTACGAGCTCATACTCTGTCTCAGGTGCCATGTAAGCATAATTGTCGAAGAAATTGTTCATGAGAGGCTCCACCAGCTCTTCATTCTTTCTGGTGTCAGCCTTTTTCGCAGCACTTTCGAAATAAGCCAGGAGGTCATCCTTCGCCCTGGAAATCTCATCGCTGCTGAAACCATATTTCTTCATTTTCTCGACTTCATAAAGGAACGCCTTGAATGCCTTTACAGCCTCGCCTTCATGAGAATTGATTCTTCCCATGACCACTTCAGTAGTCTCGCAGATGTTTCCGATTCCGAAACCTGCGCTGGTAAACGGAGCATCGGCAGAAGCTGTAATGTCGCCGAGTCTCTCATTCATGATATTGGAAATCAGCATTTTGAGAAGTTCTGACAATTCTCCTGTTACAGTGCTGTTGAATTCCTCAGGCATAGCCTCGCTCTTCCAATAAACTTCCACGGATGTACCTACAGCCTCAGGGTCAGTGATAATGCCGATCAGCGGTTTTTCATTGTCCGGAATCTTGATGACATCCTTAGGCTTCGGATTCTCAGCAGCAGGAATGTCGGCAAATGTCCTCTTGATGACGTTCTCCACATAGTCCGGGTCAATGTCGCCGACTACGATGAGTGCCTGAAGGTCAGGACGATACCATGTGTGATAGAAAGTCGTAAGGCTCTCAGGCTTGAAGGTCTCCAGATTCTCCTGGCTTCCGATGATGGAACATGTGGCATATTTGCTGTCACCGTACATATAAGGTCTGGATTTCTCCGACATTCTCCATCCGGCATTTCTTCTGGTACGTCTTTCCTCCAGGATGACACCTCTTTCCGCATCGATTTCTGCAGGGTCGCAGGTTACGAAATGCGAGTAGTCATGCATGATGAGGATGCAGGTATCAATGACTGTAGGACGTACAAGCGGAATGTTGTTCAGCATGTAGGTAGTCTGCTCCACACCGGTCTGTGCATTGACATTGCCTCCGAATGACGCACCGATGCTCTGAAGATAGTCGAGGATTGCCTTGCCCGGGAAATTCTTGGTTCCGTTGAAGCACATGTGCTCCAGGAAATGCGCAAGTCCGTCCTGGTCAGGGGTTTCCTGAATGGCACCTACATTGGTGGCAAGATAAAACTCAGCGCGGTTTGCCGGCTGGCTGTTCTTCATGATGTAATAGGTCATGCCGTTTTCCAGTTTTCCCTTTCGGACGGCAGGATCATTTGGCAGCTGCTGGTCCATCTGCGCATTCGCCGAAAATGCGAAAGCGGTGAACAATGCAGCGAAAATCAAAATGAATTTTCTCATATCCAATAATTTAAATTGATATTCAAAATTGCTCGTTTGGCAGCAAAAAACTACTGCAAAATCAATGCAATTTATAAAGATTAATGTAATCCGGCAAAAAAATGTTAAATTTGTTTTTCCGAAAAAGTGAAGATAATATGTTCGAAGATTTCAGGCTGAAGGTGTTCATGGCGGTCGCCGAGACAGGAAGTTTTACCAAAGCGGCCAAGAGCATCGGCATCAGCCAGCCGGCAGTCAGCCAGAATATCAATGCATTGGAAAAGGAAATCGGCACGCCGCTGATACTGCGGGCGAAAGGTGAAGCCTCCCTTACCAGTGCCGGAGCAGTTTTTCTGGAGTATGCTTCGCGCATATTATATTGGTACAATGCGACTTCCGAGATGTTCGGTGAAAACGGACGCATGACGGGAGGAAAGCCGGTACGGATTGCCGCCGATCACGTGGTCGCCTCGTATCTGTTGCCTGATGCATTAGCCCGTATTGCCGGATCTCACCCTGAATTCTCATTTGAAGTGAGACATATCGATCCTGCGATAACGCGTGCCACCACCAATTCCGACGTGCCTGGTACGCATTTCGGTACCCCCGAAGATGCCGACGTGGAAATTTCCGTGGCGCCGAGTCCGGAGACCATGGATTTCGAAGGTGAGCGCAAGCTTGTAGGCGTCATGGAAGCCATGGTAATTGCATCTCCACAGAACCGTTCCGTGATCAATGCCGCCGTTTCTGAAGAGGACAATGCCTTTACGGTCAAGCCTTTTTCCACAATTGCAGGCATACCGGTCTCCAACAGATTCGCGGTCTGGAGCGGTTATACCAGATTCTTTTCGCCTGATTTACAGGCACGTACGGCGATTGTCTCAGATTCCGCTGAAACCATCAAGTCAATGGTCGCCGACTCCGTGGCATTGGTCGGCATTGTTCCTGCAATGTCCGTCAGGCGCGAACTGGCTGCCGGCACCTTGCTCCAGATGCCTGTGCTTCTCCCGGATTTCGCATTCGATGTCCATTTCAATGCCTTGCCGGAGTTCGAGGGCCGCACGATCTGCCAGCTCCTCCGCAACACCATGAAAGATAATTTATAACCATATAGTTCAATGAAAAACTTGATTTCTGTAATCTGCGCAGCCGCTCTCGGCTCGCTGATGATTTGTGCCAATGCTGCTGAACCTTTTCAGCCGCTCACCAAATTACGTCCGTCAATGACGTTGAAACTTTATCCTGAGGGACAGAATGTCGACAAGGGAATTGTCGAAAACGGACAGGCCATCACCCTCGGACCGGGGGAGTCCAACGGAATTACCGGGGAAGAGACAATGCCGGAGAACGGCAATATCGGCAGGATCAATGATGATGCACGCATTGACATTTATTTGCCGAAACGTCCTAACGGACAGATGATTGTGGTATGTCCCGGCGGCGGTTATGCCATCGTTTCCTCTTTCAATGAGGGGGCTTATGTAGCTGACTGGTGCGTTAAACAGGGCATTGCAGTCTGTGTCGTGAAATATCGTCTTCCGAACGGCCATTGGACAGTTCCTCTTACTGATGTGCAGAACGCATTCCGTTATTGCCGTGCTCATGCGGCCGAGTGGGGAATCCGACAGATCGGTGTAATGGGCTTCTCAGCCGGCGGTCATCTTGCAGCGTCCGCTTCCACATTGTATGTCGACAAGGTTACCCGTCCGGATTTTTCCATTCTTATCTATCCGGTAATCACCATGGACCTTTCATTGACCCATCGCGGCACCCATGACAACCTGCTCGGAAAGGAGGGCAAGTGGCTCGACAAATCCTTGAGTGTCAATGATTATGAGAAGAATAAAGCACAATATGACTCTCTCATGGAACATTACTCCATGGAAAAACAGGTGACTTCCGATACGCCTGCGACAATGCTATACTTGAGCACTGATGACAAGACCGTGGATCCGGAAAACAGTTTCATGTACTATGACCAGCTGAAAGCACATGGGGTTCAATGCCAGATGTATGTACTCCCGTATGGCGGTCATGGCTGGGGATTCACTACGGTAGAATTCAAAGGTGACAAGATTGCAGCCTATCGTCCGGTTTTCTTCCAGACCTTGAAGACTTGGTTGTCAGAATTATAAAAAATATTCATATAATAAAAAACCCTGGAGCCAGACGGCTCCAGGGTTTTTTATATATTACCCGCAAAGACTATTTGCCTGCGAGTTTCTTGTAAGACTCAAGGCGGATCTTCGCGAATTCCTCTGTCTTCTGGAGAAGTTCATCTGCCTTGTCCGGGAAGAGCTTGTAGAGTGATGCGAAACGAACCTCGCCCTTCAGGAAGTCCTGGAACTTGCTCCAGTCAGGCTCCTTGCTGTCGAGAGAGAACGGATTCTTGTCTGTTCCTTCGAGTTCAGGATTGAACCTGTAGAGGTGCCAGTAACCGCACTCGACTGCGAGTTTCTCCTCTTTCTGGCTGAGACCCATTCCAGCCTTCAGACCATGGTTGATACAAGGTGCGTAAGCGATGATGAGTGATGGACCGTCATAAGCCTCAGCCTCTTTGATAGCGTTCAGGTACTGAACAGGGTTTGCACCCATAGCTACCTGAGCCACATATACATAGCCATAGCTCATTGCCATCATTCCGAGATCCTTCTTGCGGATCTTCTTGCCGCTTGCCGCGAACTTGGCGATAGCACCTGCAGGAGTTGACTTGGATGACTGTCCGCCGGTGTTCGAGTAAACCTCAGTATCAAGTACGAGGATGTTTACATTCTCACCGGAAGCGAGCACGTGGTCGAGTCCGCCGTATCCGATATCGTAGCTTGCACCGTCGCCACCGATGATCCACTGGCTGCGTGCAGCAAGGAACTTCTTGTATGTGAGGAGTTTCTTGCAATGAGGGCAATCAGTGTTCTCCATGAGAGGGACAAGCTTGTCTGCTACCTCACGTGTAACAGCAGGATTGTTCTTGTTCTCAAGCCACTGCTTGAAGAGCTCCTTGATTTCGTCAGAAGCCTTGTCGCAGTCGAGACCCTGTGTCATGATTTCTGCGATAGTCTGTCTTATGCGGTCAGAACCGAGTTTCATACCGAGACCGAACTCGCAGAAGTCCTCGAAGAGGGAGTTGGCCCAAGCCGGACCGTGACCTTCAGCATTGGTGCAATATGGAGATGCAGGGAATGATGCTCCGTAGATTGAAGAACATCCGGTAGCATTGGCAATCATCATTCTGTCACCGAACAGCTGGGTGATGTTCTTGATGTATGGAGTCTCGCCGCAACCTGCGCAAGCGCCTGAGAATTCGAACAATGGCTGTGCGAACTGTGAGTTCTTCACGCTCTGTGCCTTGTTTACGACAGTCTCTTTGTAACCTACCTTGGTATTGAGGAAGTCGAAGTTCTCCTGCTCAGCCTGTGCGTCGAGAGCTGAAACCATAACGAGAGCTTTCTCCTTGGCAGGACATACGTCTACGCAGTTTCCGCAACCTGTACAGTCTGCAACGGAAACAGAAAGCGCGAACTTGTAGTCCTTGAGGTTTGCCTTGCCCTGTGCAAGTTTGAGACCTGCAGGAGCTGCAGCTGCCTCCTCTTCGTTGAGAAGGAACGGACGGATAGCTGCGTGAGGGCAGACAAATGCACAAGTGTTGCACTGGATACAGTTGTCTGGCTGCCACTGAGGTACGAACACTGCCACGCCACGTTTTTCGTAAGCGGCCGTGCCGGCAGGCATTGTGCCGTCAACGTAAGGCATGAATGAGCTTACAGGAAGAGTGTCACCTGCCTGTGAGTTCACTACGTCAGCGATTTCCTTCACGAATTCAGGTGCGAGACGGTCCTTGTTAGGGTTCTCGAACTTGGCTGTGATGTTAGCCCACTCTTCAGGAACATTGACCTGCTCATACTCGCCGCCGCGGTCTACTGCTGCATAGTTCATGTTGACAACCTTCTCGCCCTTCTTGCCGTAGCTCTTCACGATGGCGTCCTTCATATATTTTACAGCGTCCTCGTAAGGAATGATGCCTGTAATCTTGAAGAATGCAGACTGGAGGATGGTGTTGGTCCTTCCGCCGAGTCCGATTTCTGATGCGATCTTGGTAGCGTCAATGATATAGAACTTGATGTGCTTCTTGGCGAGGGTAGCTTTTACGAATTCAGGGAGTCTCTTGACGGTCTCTTCTGCATTCCAAAGGCTGTTCAGAAGGAAGGTGCCGCCGTCCTTGATGCCCTTCAATACGTCATACTTGCGCAGATATGAAGGAACGTGGCAAGCTACGAAGTCAGGAGTGGACACGAGGTACGGAGCCTTGATTGCCGCATCACCGAATCTGAGGTGAGAGCAGGTGTAACCGCCTGATTTCTTGGAATCGTAGTCGAAATAACCCTGGCAATATTTGTTCGTGTGGTTACCGATGATCTTGATGGTGTTCTTGTTGGCACCTACTGTACCGTCAGAACCGAGACCATAGAATTTGCACTCTGCGGTGCCTGGTTTCACGATGGAGATTTCCTTCTTGATAGGGAGAGACTTGAATGTGACGTCATCTACGATACCGATGGTGAAATCATTCTTAGGCTCAGCCTGCTCAAGATTGTCGAATACGGCAACGATCTGTGCAGGGGTGGTGTCCTTTGAAGAAAGACCATAGCGGCCGCCGATGATGACCGGCTCCATGTCCTTTCCCTGGAACATTGCCTTCACGTCGAGGTAGAGAGGCTCTCCGAGTGATCCCGGCTCCTTGGTCCTGTCGAGAACGGCAATCTTCTTCACGCTCTTAGGCAGCACCTTGAAGAAATACTTCTCTGAGAAAGGTCTGTAAAGGTGAACGGAAACGACACCATATTTTCTTCCGTGAGCTTCGAGATAGTCGATGGTCTCCTTGATGGTCTCTGTTACGGAACCCATAGCCACGATGATCTCTTCAGCATCAGGTGCTCCATAATATTCGAATGGACGGTAGTTTCTGCCGGTAAGTTCACCGAGCTCGCCCATGTAACGTGCAACTACGTCAGGAACAGCATCATAGAACTGATTTCTGGACTCTACTGCCTGGAAATACACGTCACCGTTCTGTGCGGTACCTCTGGTAACAGGAGACTCCGGAGTAAGAGCTCTTGCTCTGAATTTCTCAAGAGACTTGGTGCTGACCATGCTTCTGAGATCGTCCTCGTCGATTGCCTCGATCTTCTGGATTTCGTGTGATGTACGGAAACCGTCGAAGAAATGGAGGAAAGGAATGCTGGATTTGATAGCTGCGAGGTGAGCCACTGCAGCCATGTCCTGAGCTTCCTGTACAGAACCTGAAGCGAGCATTGCGAAGCCTGTCTGGCGGCAAGCCATAACGTCCTGATGGTCACCGAAGATTGACAATGCGTGAGAAGCCAGCGCACGTGCTGAAACGTGGAATACTGCCGGAAGCATCTCGCCTGCAATCTTGTACATGTTAGGGATCATGAGGAGAAGTCCCTGGGATGCGGTATATGTGGTGGTAAGAGCGCCGGCCTGGAGTGATCCATGAACAGCTCCGGCAGCACCTCCTTCACTCTGCATTTCAGTAACTTTCACTGTTTCGCCCCACAAGTTCTTTTTTCCGTGGGCCGCCCACTCGTCAATGTTCTCTGCCATTGTCGAAGATGGTGTGATAGGGTAAATCGCAGCGTGCTCACTGAAAAGGTAAGCGATCTGGGATGCAGCGAAATTACCATCACAAGTGATGAATTTCTTTTCTTTTGCCATATTCGTTTATGTTTATGTAATTAGTTTTCCTTTTACAATGTCTCAAGACCTTCTACGGTCACGATGGAACCTGCAATTCTCTTTACCAGGCCCTGAAGGACTTTGCCCGGACCTATTTCCATAAAATAATCTGCTTCGTCAGCCAGCATGTTCTTTACGGACTGGGTCCATTTTACAGGTGCTGTGAGCTGTGCGAGCAGATTCTCTTTTATAAGTTTAGGGTCCTGTGTAGGCTGTGCGGTATAGTTCTGGTAGATAGGGCAGATCGGTGCCTTGAACTCCGTTGCCTCTATTGCCTCTCCGAGCTCGACTCTCGCCGGCTCCATGAGAGGCGAGTGGAAGGCTCCGCTTACTGCAAGCGGCAATGCCCTCTTGGCTCCTTCTGCCTTGGCTCTGTCGCAAGCTTCCGCAACTGAATCTTTTTCTCCTGAAATCACAACCTGGCCGTCGCAGTTGTAGTTCGCCGGAATCACGAGACCGTGGCAAGACTTGCAGAGTGCTTCTACCTGCTCGTTTTCAAGTCCGATGATGGCTGCCATCGTGCCAGGGACCTGCTCGCAGCATTTCTGCATAGCCTTTGCCCTTATTGCAACGAGTTTCAACGCGTCTTCGAAAGTGATGGCGTGGCTTGCCGCAAGTGCAGAGAACTCTCCGAGGGAGTGTCCTGCTACCATGTCCGGCTGGAACTGGTCATAACATGCCGTAAGAATGACCGAATGAAGGAAAATCGCAGGCTGGGTGACCTTTGTGGCCTTCAATGCCTCCGGCGTTCCTTCGAACATTATGTCTGTAATCTTGAATCCTAGAATCTCATTGGCCTTCTCGAACATTTCTCTGGCCTTCTGACTCTTCTCATATACTTCTTTGGCCATACCCGGGAATTGTGCACCCTGACCTGGAAATACATATGCTTTCTTCATACCTTAATTATATGATTTTTTAATAAATACTCTAACCTAACGTCTTTTTCGCAAGTTAACTTCTTGCGTAGCAGATACAATACGCCCTACCACAGGCAAAATTAATCAAAATCTTAGAGAAAAGCGAAAATTATTGCGGAATAATCATTAACTTTGTGTCAGCAAAGAGGAACAATCACCTGTTCCTTTATTTTTGCCCCCATAGTCTAATGGATAGGATTTCAGATTCCGGTTCTGACGGTAGAGGTTCGAATCCCCTTGGGGGTACCAAACCAAAGCGCTCTGACTCAGCAAGTCAGAGCGCTTTCTTTAATACCTGTCATTTGCACCATTTGTCCAGCCAGTCGAAATATTCCCTGTGCCAGAACAGTGCGTTCTGAGGCTTGAGAATCCAGTGGCACTCGTCCGGGAAGACTATGAGCTTGGACGGAACGCCCATCATCTGTGCAGCGTTGAATGCGGCCATGCCCTGGTCATAAGGAATACGGAAGTCCATGCCGCCGTGGATGCAGAGAATCGGCGTGTTCCATTTCGTCACATTGTCTGCAGGGCAATGAGTGTAGTGCCATTTTGCTTTCGCTGCAGAACTCCATGGAGAACCAGCCTGTTGGAGACCTCCGAAGGTGATGCCGTCACCTGCAGGACCTGTCTGTCCAGGAGTGTATGCGAATTCCGTCATGCCGCCGTTGTCCCAGTTGCAGAACCACATCTCTTCAGTCTCGTAGTACATGTATTTCTCGTCGAAGATACCCGCATGTGCGATGAAGCAATCGAACAGATTCTCATGCACGCCCGCGAGATAATAAACGGAATAACCGCCATAACTTGCCCCGCATGCAGCCATCTTGCCGATGAACGGTTCAGCCTTCATTTCCTTCGCTGCGGAAATGTAATCCTGGATGTTCAGACCTGAATAGTCGCCGGAAATCTGCTCGCACCACTCCTGGCCGAACGCCGTGGTCCCGCGTCTGTTAGGCAGTACCACCACATATCCCTGTGCCGCCATGAGCCTGTAGTTCCATCTGTAGGACCATGACTGGCTGATAGTTCCCTGAGGACCGCCGAGGCAGATGAGGATGGACGGATAAACCTTTGTGGAGTCGAATTGAGGAGGGTACATCACCCAAGTAAGCATGTCTTTTCCGTCCACGGTCTTGACCATGCGCGCCTCCATCTTGTGGTCTGCCAGCTGCGAAAGTATATGCTCGTTCTCCTTGGTTATCTGAACGGTAGAACCGTCTTCAGCTGAAACACTTACGAGCTCGGTAGGGAAGTCCATGCTGCACCATGAAGCGAGAAGGGTAGTGCCTTTGTCAGACTTCTGGACAGCAAACGGAGAATTGTAGTCACACCACTGAGTGTCAGACGTTATGCGGCTGATCGTGCCGTCGACATTGGCCTTGAAGATGCCTTGGAGTCCCTCCGCGAGAGCATTGAAATAAATGGTCCTGGAGTCGTCGTCCCATACAGGTGCGGCAGCATTGTACTTGAAACCGGCCGTCAGGTCGCGGATTGCGCCGGCCTTGCCGTCGGCGACATCGGCCACCATCAGTCTGGTCTTGTCGGCCTCATATCCGTCTCTTGCCATGCTCAGCCATGCAATGTGTTGACCGTCAGGGCTCCACGTAGGCTCGGTGTCATATCCGCCGCCCATGGGAATGACATTGCAGGAACCGTCGGCGACATTGTAAATATAGATTTCGGTATTCGTGCTGAAAGCGTATTCCTTGCCCGCCTTCTTCTTGCAGGAATATGCGATATACTTTCCGTCCGGGCTCCAATCCAGCTGCTCCATCCCTCCGAAAGGCTCCGTCGGCAGCTCGTAAAGCTTGTCCTCTGACGCGAGTATGTCAATGCTCTTCTCCGGGGAAATTCCTTCGCCGAAATCGGCAATGAAAGTATGCGGGAGCTCGGTTACCCAGTGGTCCCAATGCCTGTACATCAGGTCTTCCGCAACGTACGCCGTGGCCTTGTCCAGTTTCGGATCGGTGTCGGAAGGCTGCTTTACGTCGCTATGTATATAGCTGACATACATTACCTTGCTCTCGTCCGGAGAAAGTTTGAAATCGCCGATTCCTGCCGGAACGTTGCTCATCTGCACCCTCTTCACGAGTTTAGGCGACTTGCCGTCGATTCCGCGCAATGCAGCTTTCCATATCTGCCCTCCCTGAATGTAGGCGATGCCTTTTCCGCCGTCAATCCATCTGGCGCAGCTGATGCTCTTGCCGTCCTTGGTCAGCTGTCGTGGCTCTGTCCCGTCTGTATTGATTATGAACAGATTGCGGCAGCTTCTATTCTCCTCGATCGAGGTGTAGCTCACGCCGTAGAGGATGTGTTTTCCGTCCGGAGAAAGCTGCGGATCCGAGAGCCTTCCGAATGCCAGAAGGACCTCCGGAGTCATTTTTCCATCCTTGATTTCGATCTGCGACGGTCCGATGTAGTCCGCCGACTTTTCTTCACTTGTACAGTTCATTGCCAATAATGCGCTGATTGCCAATGCGGTCATCCCGCCTGTCTTGATTAAACCTTTCATTATGCTGTGTGTTTTGTTTCAGCTTATCTTGCTGTAGTCCTGCCGGAAATACTTCTCCTTGCGCAGTTCCTGAAGCAGCGGCCTGTTCTTCAGTTGCGACAGGTCCGGGTCCTGCTCCAATATATGCGAAGCGTAGTCTCTCGCATCCGAAAGTATCTGCCCGTCTTTCGCCAATGACGCTATGGACAGCTCGATAGGCAGTCCGCTCTGCTGCGTGCCCTCCAGATCTCCAGGCCCCCTCATCTTCATATCTTCTTCCGCCAATACGAATCCGTCCTCGGTCTTGCAAAGAAGGTCAAGTCTTTTCTTTGATTCGTCGCTGAGCTTGTTGCCGCGTACCAGGATGCAATACGATGCGCCTCCTCCACGTCCGACACGCCCGCGCAGCTGATGAAGCTGACTGAGGCCGAACCTTTCAGGACTTTCAATGACCATGACCGTGGCATTGGGCACATCCACTCCCACTTCGATTACCGTGGTGGAAACCAATATGTTGGCGCGTCCTGCCACGAAAGCGCTCATGTTGAAAGCCTTGTCCTCGTCGCTCTGCTGCCCGTGGACAATCGCTACCTTGTACGGCGGAAACGGAAATGCCTGGACTATCTCTTCATAACCGCTTTCCAGATTCTTGTAATCCAGTTTTTCATTGATGAAAATCATAGGATAGACCACGTAGGCCTGATGCCCCTTGGCTATCTGTTCCCTCATGAAATGGAAAAGCTGCAATTTCTGCCGTTCAGTTATCTGCACGGTCTGTATCGGTATTCGTCCCGGCGGCATTTCATCGATGACGGACACGTCCAGATCCCCGTACAAAGTCATTGCCAATGTCCTGGGAATCGGCGTCGCCGTCATGACCAATATGTGCGGAGGCACGCCGGTGCCCGTTTTCTGCCAAAGTCGCGCCCGCTGGTCCACGCCGAACCGGTGCTGCTCGTCAATGATTGCCAGCCCGAGCCTCTTGAACACGACATTGTCTTCGATCAATGCGTGCGTGCCTACGATAATTCCCGTTTTCCCCGAAGCAAGGTCCGCGAGCAATGTCTTCCTCTCCGATGCCTTGGTGGTTCCTGTCAATATCGTTATTTCTACACCTGTTCCGGACAGGTATTTGCGGATGTTTGCAAAATGCTGTCTTGCAAGCACTTCAGTCGGTGCCATTATGCAGGACTGATATCCGTTTCCGTATGCGATCAGCGCCGAGAGGACAGCCACCATGGTCTTTCCTGACCCCACGTCCCCCTGGAGCAGCCTGTTCATCTGCCTGCCGCTCATCATGTCGGCGCGGATCTCCTTTATCACTCGCTTTTGCGCGCCCGTCAGGCTGTACGGCAATGCATTGTAACAGATATTGAACGCGTCGCCGACTTTCGGCATCGGTATTCCGTGCTCGTTCCGGCTTCTGATATATTTCTGTTTCAGGAGCGAAAGCTGAAGGAAGAAAAGTTCCTCGAATTTCAGACGGTATTCCGCCTTCCGCAAGGCGTTCATATCCTTCGGAAAATGAATGTTCGTCAATGCAAATGCCAGTGGGACAAGCCCTTTCTCTTTCAATATATATTCTGGCAATGTTTCTGTGACGGTGCCGGAAACGCTCTGTAGGGCCGCTGCCATGATTTTGTTCATCACCTTTCCGGTGATGCCGGCATTTTTCAATTTCTCCGTAGACGGATATACGCCGGTCATTGTGCCCGCCGGCAACGGCTGGCTGGAAACTACATCGTCCACTTCCGGATGCACCATGTTCATCCATCCGTTGAAGAATGACGGCTTGCCGAAAAATATGAAGGTCTTTCCCGGCTGGAGCTTTGCCAGCATGTATTTGATGCCCTTGAAGAAGACAAGTTCCATCTGGGCGCTTTCGTCGGCAATCATGACGCTCAGCCTGCTCACGGCATTGAACTTGGCATCGGAAGGGTCTACGGCATTGCCGCTCTTGTCCAGGACAGTCGCGGACAAGACCTTGGCGCGCACCTGGATGTATGCGCTGTCGGTCCGGATATCTGCGATCGGGACGATCGTACTCCGGTCAATGTATTTGTACGGATATGTCCTTATGAGGTCATTGACGGTCTTTATACCCAATTCGGATTCCAGAAGAAGGGCTCTTTTCGGCCCGACTCCTTTAAGAAACTGTATTTCCGGTTTGAGTTCCGTCTGCATTGTCAATTTATTCAATCTGAGGCCTTCCAGGACGCTCAGGTCTGTTGTCTTCTGGTGTTCTTACCTGCATTTTTCCGGCTTCCAACTTGTCGTATGCCGCTCTATGCTTGTAAATGTCGATTGCGGCATATATTGCGGAAATCATTGACATAGAATCCGCCTCGTCGCGTCCTGCCATTGAAAATGCCGTGCCGTGGTCAGGCGAAGTCCTTACTACCGGGAGTCCTGCGGTGAAATTCACACCGTCCTCGAAGTCGAGTGCCTTGAACGGGGCAAGTCCCTGGTCGTGGTACATTGCCAATGTCGCATCGAACTTGCTGTAGTTCGCGAGACCGAAAAATCCGTCCGGAGAATAAGGTCCGAATGCCATGATGCCTTCGTCGTTGGCCGCCTTGACTGCCGGTGCGATGATGGTCTCTTCCTCGTCGCCGAGAAGTCCGTCGTCGCCGCAATGCGGATTAAGCCCGAGAACTGCAATCTTAGGATATGCAATGCCGAAATCACGTTTCAGCGATGCGTTCATGAGACGGAGTTTCGTAAGGATTTTCTCAGCGGTGATGCTGGACGGAACATCTTTAAGAGGAATGTGTCCTGTGACTACACCGATCTTCAACTGGCTGCTGATCATGAACATAGTCACGTCTTTCACACCGAATTCCTGTTTCAGATACTCTGTGTGGCCTGTAAATCCAAAGCCGGCATTGGTCATCGCCCTCTTGTTGATCGGGCCTGTCACCAGAACGTCGATGTCTCCGCTTTTAAGGTCAGCCACGGCTCTTTCCAATGCCGTGATTGCGGATTTCGCTGAATCGGGAGTGGCCTGGCCGGGCTCCACATAGACATTGTCAGGAAGACAATTCAGGATGTTGATTTTCTTGACCTTGGCATCTTTTGCGGAATTGATCACGTAAGTGTCAAGCTGTTCGAGGTTATGTATCTGTTTCCTGTAGAAACCGAAAATCTTGGAAGAACCGTAGATTACCGGGGTGAAGCCGTCCAGTATCCTGGCATCAGCCAGCGCTTTGATGATGACTTCGTAACCGATACCGTTGCCGTCGCCTTGTGTGATCCCGACGGTGAGTTTATTATTGATCATGGCAATATGTCTTTTTAATTATCCTCTCAAATTTACGAAACTGTTTTGATTTTCCAATGCTGACGTCGTCATGCTTCGAAAAGTCCTTGGTTTCCGGCTATGGAATCTTCATAACCGGTATCTGCCGGAAGCTGTTCTCCACGGGAAAATGCTCCTGCGCCGGCATCTACCGCCAATGCGTCGCATCTTTCGTTTTCCGGGTGCCCGGCATGTCCTTTGAGCCAATGGAATATTACGTGGTGCTGCCTGTAAATCATCAGAAAACGCTTCCACAGGTCCGGATTCTTGACCTTCACGAAACCCTTGGACTCCCATTTCCGCAGCCATCCTTCATTTATCGCCTTGACGACATAAGACGAGTCGCTCCAGATTTCGACTTCCGCATTTTTCCATTTTATGGCTTCCAGGCCCTTGATTACGGCCAGAAGTTCCATCCTGTTGTTGGTGGTGCGTATGAATCCGCCGCTCATTTCTTTTTCCAGGCCGGCGCATTTCATCACTACGCCATAGCCTCCCGGACCGGGATTGCCGCTGGATGCACCGTCGGTGTATATATAGATTATAGGTCTGCGATTCTCCATTTTATTCAATTATAAATACAAATTTACTTCTTTTCGACAAAAAATGAATATCTTTGCAGTCCAATAGATCTGATATGAAGAGCAAATTTTTATCAATATTGATGACAGCTGCAGCTGTGATGCTGCTGGCGTCATGCGGTTCGAAGACATCCCGCAACATCAATTATCTGCAGGAAGCGCAGAAAGACACTACCGTAACCATGCTTCCGGAGGAAGGTATCCTGGTACAGCCTAAGGATATGATTTCCATCGTAGTGTCCAGCAGAAATCCTGAACTGTCAGCCATGTTCAATCTTACCAATGTCAGCTATCAGGCCGGCGGTGAGACATCTACGACAGGTTCATATAACCGTATCCTCGGGTATTCAGTGGACAACAACGGCAACATTGATTTTCCTATCGTCGGCAAGATCAATGTTTCAGGGCTTACAAGATGGCAGGTTGCGGACAAGGTGAAAGAAGAGCTCGTTTCCAGAAATTTGCTGAAAGACCCTGTCATTTCCGTGGAGTTCCTGAATTTCAAGGTCTCCGTGCTCGGTGAAGTGGCACATCCGGGAACCTACACGGTTACCGGTGACAAGATTACCTTGCTGGAAGCATTGAGTCTCGCAGGAGACCTTACGATATATGGCCGCCGCGACCGTGTCTGCGTCATCCGCGAAATCAACGGCAAGCGTACGGTCTACATCAATGACCTCAGGTCAATGGATCTGTTCACTTCGCCTTCATATTACCTGAAACAGAACGACGTGGTCATGGTCGAGCCGAACAAAGTCAGGGCAGGACAGTCAACGATAAACGAGAACAGCTTGAAATCCACATCTTTCTGGATGTCAGTCGGTTCTTTCCTGGTGACTATCGCCAACCTTATTATTGCAATTTCTAAATAACTGATACGATATATTGATGGAAAACCTTGAAAATCAGCCGTTCAACGGCAATGACCAGGGAGAAGAAGATTTCCTCAGTCTGGCAGAAATCTGGGCTTTGATATGGAATCACAAGAAATGGTATGCCGTTTCCGTGGTGATATGCGTATTTTTTGCCGCCTTCTATATATATAGGACCTCGCCGACATTCAGCAGAACGGCTAAGGTCATCATTGATGACAGCAACGAGAACTCTACATTGAGGGATCTGGCTTCGTTTACCGGAGGCATGTCGCGTTACAGGACTTCCGGCATGTCTAATGTCTACAATGAAATCGAGGCGTTCTCTTCACCGGACATCATGTCTACGGTTATTCAGAAGCTTGGACTTGAGACCTCCTACAGGGAGAAACAGTTCCTGCGTTCAAGGGAATTGTTCCAGAATTCTCCTGTAACCGTGCTGCAGGCCGGGGATAACCACGTTTCAGCATATTCCTTCGAACTTGCCAAAAGCGGTGACAGCACATTCGTGTTGAAGAAATTCCGTGTGGCCGGCAAGGATGTGGATGAATTGGATGAGACAGTAGAAGGACGTCTCAGAGATACATTGGATACTCCTGTCGGCAAGCTCGTAGTGCTTCCGTCAATGGTTTACGCTGATTGGAAGAAGCCGAAACCGATATATGTCAGCTGGGTAAGTTCCAGACGTCTGGCCAAGGTTTATACGAAGAGCCTTTCAGTCTCATTGTCCGGCAAGGAATCCACTGTTCTCGTGCTTACGTTCAAGGACAGGTTCCCTGCGCGTGCCGAAAGCGTTCTCCGTACTCTCATTGATGTCTACAATACTCAGTGGGTGGAAAACAAGAACAAGTCGGCAAGAAACACCACTTCTTTCATCAATGACCGTCTGGTCATCATCGAGAAGGAACTCGGTGGCGTGGAGGAGGACTTGAAAGATTATAAGGCTTCTCATAAAATCACTGATATCCAGTCTCTTTCTGCATCATATATGGAAGCTTCTTCGCAATTCAAGACGAGATCTTTCGAGGTAAGCAACCAGCTTGCCATTGCGAAATTCATCAAGGAGTATCTGGACAACCCTGCACATGACGGAGCGCTGTTGCCTGCAAATTCAGGTATTGAGAGCACTACCATCGAGGCGCAGATCAGAGAATATAACCAGATTGTCCTCAATAGGGACCGTCTCATCAATGACAGCAGCAATGAAAACCCGTTGGTAGCTGACTTGAACCAGAGCATCGCCTCTCTCAAGGTGGCCATCAACCGTTCAGTAGATAACCTCATTTCGACTCTTGAACTCCAGGCACAGAAAGTGGATGCAGAGGAAAATGCCATCATGTCGAAGATTTCCAACACTTCAGGACAGGAGCTCCAGCTGCTTTCCATCGAGCGTCAGCAGAAGATCAAGGAGGAACTGTATGTGTTCCTTCTCAAGAAGAGAGAGGAGAACGAGATTGCAAGTCTTGTCAATGTCGGCAATACCCGTCTTGTGATGGCTCCTGACGGTTCTGACTTCCCGGAGTCTCCGAACAAGAAGATGATAGCACTTGTAGCCCTCTTCCTCGGACTTGGTATTCCTTTCGGTATCTTCTTTATGCTCAAGCAATTGGACAATAAGGTCAAGACTCATTCCGATATTGCTTCCGTGAAAGTGCCTTTCCTTGCAGAAGTGCCTGAAATGGAAGGCGATACCAGCTGGAAGGATAAGTTCCGCAAGAAGGAGACGGATTCTCATGACAGGAGAATCGTGGTCGAGGCTTCCAACAGGAATGTCATCAATGAAGCATTTAGGGTAATGAGAACGAACCTCGATTTCATGACTTCGCAGTCTCATGGCTGCAAGAAGATAATGGTCACATCATTCAATCCTAATGCCGGCAAGACATTCGTAATCATGAACATTGCCGCCACCATGGCATTGAGGGGTGCGAAAGTGCTGATTGTGGACCTTGATTTGCGTAAGGGAACATTGGGCATCGAGCTGAATATGAACAGGACAGGAGTTTCAGCATACTTGAACGGCAAGATTTCAGATCCGGTTCCTGCAATACAGAATTTGAGGGAGAATCTCGATGTCCTGACCGTAGGCTCATTGCCTCCTAATCCTGCGGAACTTCTTGATTCCGAGAGATTCCGCGGTATGATGGATATCTTGGCAGAGCATTACGACTATGTCTTCATGGATTGTCCTCCTATCGACATCGTAGCCGACAGCTCCATTATCGCGAAGAGCGCGGATTATACTATCTTCGTGATGAGGGCCGGTCTGTTCGACAAACGCGGATTGCCTCTCCTCAATGATTTGTATGCAAGCAAGGTATACAGCAACATGTCGCTTGTTCTCAACGGCGTGGACCTTACTGCCAGAAAGTATGGTAATTACAGCCGATACGGTTACGGTTACGGCTATGGCAATACTGATTCCGGTTCCAACAGCTAGGTGATGTTCGGATTTTTCAGCAGCAGGACAAGTCTGCACGATACAGGCCTCATGAAAGGCTTTACGGATAATCATTCGCATATCCTCTATGGTGTGGACGACGGTGTCGGCACCAAGGAAGAAGCGTTGTCAATATTGTCTCTCATGGAAGACGAGGGCGTGAAGACCGTCTGGTGTACGCCCCATTTTATGGAGGATGTCCCGAACAAGACATCCGATATACGTGAAAAGTTCGAGAACCTCAAGTCTGCGTGGACAGGAAGCATTGAACTCAAACTTGCTTCTGAAAACATGCTGGACAACCTTTTCAAGGAAAGGCTTGAGACACGTGACTTTCTGTTTCATGGTGACGGCAAACTGATGGTGGAAACATCTACCTGGGCTGCTCCGATGGATTTCTGGGACATGATTGACAGTATTCTGGTCGCAGGAATCAAGCCGGTCGTTGCACATCCGGAACGCTATCGCTATATGCAGATGAAAGATTACAAGCGTCTTGTCGATATGGGGGCGGAATTGCAGTTGAATCTGCCGTCCATAATAGGTGTATATGGCGACAACGTATCACGCAAGGCTGAAGCTATTTTGGACAAGGGATGGTATTCCATGGTTGGAACGGATTGTCACAGATTCCGTGCCCTGGAAAGTCAATTGTCTTGCAAAATCCTTTCTCAGAGCACGGTAACCAAGTTGAAATCTTTGATGAGCCGCTAGTCTCTTCCTGATTTCTTATATTCTTCCAATGCTGCACGCAGGACTATTATGGCTCTGCGCAAGTCTTTGGTGTTCAGTACGTATGCCATTCTGACTTCATCAAGACCCAGGCCAGGTGTAGCGTAGAAGCCTGAAGCAGGGGCCATCATCACCGTTTCGCCGATGAATTCCGGCTCCGGAACATCAGGGCCAGGCAGAGGATCGCTGAAATGGATCTTTCCGTCATCCGTGGCGTTGCCCTCATCGTTTTCCTTGTAGCAGAAATCGGTCAGGCACCATTTGCAGAAATCCTCGGCATTTTTCACCGGAAGTCTGGCCACGGTATAGAATGCGCCTTCCGGCATTGGGGTGTAGACCCCCGGAATCTCGTTCAATGCCTTGATAAAGAAGTCTCTGCGGGCCTTGTACTCCTTGAAGCATTTTTTCGAATACAGTTCGGTGCCTTCTACGGACGCCTCTGCGGCTATTTGTCCCAGAAGCGGCGGGCTGAGTCTGGATTGACAGAATTTCATCAATGCTTCGCGCACGGCGTCATTGCGGGTGACGACCATGCCGATCCTGATTCCGCACTCGGAGTATCTCTTTGATACAGAGTCTACTACTATGACATTGTCCTCAATGCCGAACAGCGTCAGCGCGGAAACGTAAGGTTCGTCGGTATAGACGAATTCGCGGTACACTTCGTCAGCGATGAGGAACAGGTCATATTCTTTCACCAGATCCCTCAGCTGGAACAATTCTTCCGGAGAATACAGGTAGCCGGTAGGATTGTTCGGATTGCATATCAGTATCGCCTTTGTCTTGGGGGTGATGGCTTTCCGGAAATCTTCGGCGGACGGAAGCGCGAACCTGTCCTCGATACGCGATGTCACTGCTTTCACTGTGAGTCCGGCGGCTTTCGCAAACCCGAGATAGTTCGCATAGCCAGGTTCCGTGATGATTACCTCGTCTCCCTCATCGAAACAGGTCAGAAATGTAGCCAGCAGCGCCTCGGAGCCGCCTGCGGTAACGATAATCTGTTCCGGGGACAGGTCAATGCCGTATTTCCTGTAATAGACGGCAAATTTGTCCCGCAAGGACTTCAAGCCTTGGCTCGGGCTGTATTCCAATGTCTTTCTGCCTATCTTTCTTACGGCATTCAATGCCTTTTCCGGCGTCGGCAGGTCAGGCTGTCCGATGTTCAGATGATAGACTTTCATTCCACGTTTCTTGGCCTGGTCGGCAAACGGGGTCAGCTTACGTATCGGCGAAGCTGGAAGTTCGATTCCTCTCTGGGATACTTGTGGCATATATTTCAGTTATTAGTCGTGCTAATATAGCGGTTAGCATTTTTATTTACAATAGGTTAGACCTGTAGAAACATATTTACTTGCGGAAATTTCATAATGCACACGTTTTTCATTATATTTGCATGTTTGTATAAAAATCGATTAACGATGGCTTTAGTAGACATAATAAAGAAAGTGTTCGGCACCAAGTCCGAGCGAGACATGAAACAGGTCAAGCCTATTCTGGAAAAAGTGCTTGCCGCATACGAAAGCATTGACAAACTTTCGAACGACGAACTGAGAGCGAAGGCCGAGGACCTCAAGAGGCGGATCCGTGAAGTCGAGGAGCCGTTTGAAAAGAGAATTGCCGAAATCAAGGAACAGCTTGAAAGTGATATTCCGGTGAGTCAGAAGGAGTCTCTTGCGACTGAGTCCGACAAGCTTGTGAAGGACGAAGATGCTGAGATTGAGAAGATTTTGAACGAGATTCTTCCTGACGCATTCGCGATAATGAAGTCTACGGCGCGCAGATTCGCGCAGAATCCGATAGTGGAAGTTACTGCCAATGATTTCGACAGGAATCTCAGTGCTTCCCATGACTTCGTGAAGATCGAAGGCGACAAGGCATTGTGGCAGAACCATTGGATGGCCGGCGGAAACGAGGTCACCTGGGATATGGTCCACTATGACGTGCAGATCATCGGCGGTATCGTCCTCCATCAGGGAAAGATTGCCGAGATGGCTACCGGTGAAGGAAAGACCCTCGTCGCGACGCTTCCGGTTTTCCTGAATGCGCTTGCAGGAAAGGGTGTCCACATGGTGACCGTGAACGACTACCTCTCCAAACGAGACTCCGAGTGGATGGGACCTCTGTACATGTTCCATGGACTTTCCGTGGATTGCATTGACAAGCATGAGCCTAACAGCGACGCCCGCAGAAGGGCGTATGAGTGCGATGTGACCTTCGGTACGAACAATGAGTTCGGTTTTGACTATCTCCGTGACAACATGGCCACGGGCATGAAGGACCTCGTACAGCGCAAGCATCATTTCGCAATCGTCGATGAGGTCGACTCCGTGCTCATCGATGACGCCAGGACTCCGCTCATCATTTCCGGTCCGGTGGCCAAGTCACAGGATGACGAGCAGTTCAAGATTTTCAGACCTTATGTCGAGAAACTATACAGCAATCAGCGTGCTCTCGTCACCAAGACATTGAACGAGGCGAAGAAGGCTATTGCCGACGGCAATGAGGACGAGGGAGCCAAACTCCTGTTCCGTTGCCACAAGGGACTCCCTAAATATCAGCCGCTTATCAAGTTCTTGAGCGAGCCGGGCATGAAGCAGCTCATGCAGAAAGCCGAGAATTTCTATATTCAGGACAATGAGCGCAACATGCCTGAGGTTACGGATGACCTCTACTTCGTGATCAACGAGCAGCAGCACTCCGTGGATATGACCGACAAGGGTCATGACATGTTGGCTGCCGAAGTGTCCGACCCGAATTTCTTCATCCTTCCTGATGTCGGTTCAATGGTGGCCGACATTGAAAAAAGCGAAGAATCTCCGGCAGAGAAGCAGAGCCGCAAGGATGCCCTCATGGAGGATTATGCACTCAAGAGCGAGCGCGTCCATACCGTGATCCAGCTTCTCAAGGCTTATGCAATGTTCGAGAAGAACGTCGACTATATCATTTCCGATGACGGCAAGGTTAAGATCGTGGATGAGCAGACTGGCCGTATCATGGAGGGAAGACGTTGGAGCGACGGTCTCCACCAGGCTGTCGAGGCCAAGGAAAATGTGGCGGTGGAAGCTGCTACACAGACATTTGCCACGATTACGCTCCAGAACTACTTCAGGATGTATCACAAGCTTGCCGGTATGACCGGTACGGCAGAGACTGAGGCAGGTGAGTTCTGGTCCATCTATAAATTGGATGTAGTGGTCATCCCGACGAACAGACCTGTAATCAGGAAAGATGGTGATGACCTTATCTATAAGACCAAGAAGGCTAAATATGCAGCCGTAATAAATAAGATTGCCGAGCTGCGTGCAGAGGGCAGGCCGGTGCTCGTGGGCACCACGGACGTGGAGACATCAGAGCTCCTCAGCCGTATGCTCAAGATGCGCGGTATTCCTCACAATGTGCTCAATGCCAAGCAGTTTGCAAGAGAGGCTGAGATTGTCGCACAGGCCGGTCAGTCAAGTACCGTAACCGTGGCCACCAACATGGCAGGTCGAGGAACCGATATCAAGCTTTCTCCTGAAGTGAAGGCAGCAGGAGGTCTTGCAATCATCGGTACGGAGCGTCATGACAGCCGTCGTGTCGACCGTCAGCTCCGTGGTCGTGCCGGACGTCAGGGTGACCCTGGTTCATCTACTTTCTATGTGTCTCTGGAAGACAAGCTGATGCGCCTGTTCGGTTCCGAGCGTATCGCGTCCATCGTGGACAAGCTCGGTATGACAGATGAGGATGCTCTTGAAAGCAAGATGTTGTCGAACAGCATTGAAAAAGCCCAGAGGAAGGTCGAGGAGAACAACTTCGGTATCCGTAAGAGATTGCTGGAGTATGATGATGTGATGAACTATCAGCGTGAGGCGATATATTCCAGAAGACGTAATGCACTTTCAGGAGAGCGTATCGAGATTGACGTCATGAACATGATGATCGATGCTTCCGAGGTGATTGTCAATAATGCCGAGGGCATGAGCTATGATGATTTCTCTTCATATCTCATGGCGCAGCTGTCCATCGATCCTGGTTTTGACGAAGCTTTCTGGTCAGATGCCAAGAAGGATGATATCAAGAAGGCGCTTACGGACCATATGATGGAAGTTTACGGCAGACGTATGGATGCCATGATCGCCAAGGTTTATCCGTTCATCAAGGATGTGTATGAGAAACAGGGTTCGAGATGGCAGAACATAGCAGTCCCTATCACGGACGGCCGTAAGGTCCTCCAGCTCGTCATCGACCTCAAGAAGGCTTATGATACTGAAGGAAGGGAACTTACGAAGACATTGAGCAAGTCCATCATCCTTTACCAGATAGATGATCATTGGAAGCAGCAGCTCAGGGATCTTGATGACCTCCGCCAGTCAGTCCAGAATGCGGCATACGAGCAGAAAGACCCTCTCGTAATCTACAAGCTTGAGAGCTACAATCTTTTCGCGGCGATGCTTGAGGCTCTGGACAAGGATGTGCTTTCATTCCTCTTCCGTGCAGCGATCTTCTTGAGAGATCCGGATCAGGCTCAGCAGGCGAGAGAGCCGCAGCCTAAGCAGGACATGTCCAGAATGCAGACCCAGCGCGGCGACCTTACCACCAATGGCGGCCAGCCGAAGGCCAAGATGCCTGTCCATGTGGAGAAGAAGATAGGAAGAAATGATCCATGTCCATGCGGTTCGGGACTCAAATACAAGAACTGCCACGGCAAGGGACTTGTTTAGTATTGAAGTTGAATGATTTAATAAGTGTATTTGCACGATGAGCAATAAAACACAGACGCCGGTTGTCAATGTCAATGAAGTCAGCAGGATTTCCACCGGTACGGTGATTAAGGGAGAGATCAATTCTCCTAACGATATAAGGATTGACGGCGTTTTCGAAGGCAAGATTTTCTCCAAGGGCAGGGTAGTCGTAGGGGAAAAAGCTGAAATCAAGGGCGATATCGTCTGCGATAATGTAGATTTCTGGGGAAAAATGACAGGAAGCCTTTTCGTACGTGATACATTGACCCTTAAAGATACTTGTTCAGTGAATGGAGATTTGCACGTACAGCGACTTGTCGTAGAACTCGGAGCGCATTTCGACGGAACCTGCAAAATGCTGAAGGAAGGTGAATTTGAACATGTTTCGAAACCTGCCGCCCAGGAAGAGGTCGAAGCGGCCAAATAATTGGCAATCATTTATTTGAATTGAAATTTCATAGAAAAGCAACTTGGAGTCTGATTCAGGTTGCTTTTAGTATTTATGGTTGTTACGACTTTATTAAAATTTTTTAGATAAACGTATTTAGAGACGGAAAAATTCGTATAGTAGCGGCCGAAAAACTGAAGAAGATTTCTGTGGTAATGGTGTTATTGGAATTAGCCACATATTTCTTTGGCGCGGTCGTGAGTCTGGTTGTTGCTATATTTCTGTTCGGCGTCAAAATCAAAAGCAAAGGCGAGGGGGCGTTTTACAGGGTGAAACTTCTCTTGGCTACTTGTGCGTCTATTGACGTGATACAATATGCCGGAAATCTCTTGTGCATCTGGAATGGTTTTGATTATCTGCTGCTTGACAAATTCGTGGTGCCTGTAGCGTTCTATGTGCAGATATATCTCGTGTCGTTTGCTTTTCTGGCACTTCTGCATTCTCGTCTCAATGTATTGAAATACAGAATAATACTGCCTGTTCCGGTCCTGTTGGTTTCAGCGGCATACGTCATTGCATTTTGGAAGTTCAACGGATGGACAAGTTCCATGGCGAATTACATATCTTTTACCGGAACAATACCGGCAAGGTTGATATCCGCATTGTTGTATGCGATAATAATTCTGGAAGTAATCATTGTGTTGGCAGCTGCGTGCGTCCGAATCATCAAGTATCGTGAAATAATAGGAAACTATTTCTCCGGGCAGCAGAAAATTTCAAGTTCCAAGCCGATATTGTTGATTTTTGCCGTCATAACTTACATCGGTCTGGCATCCTTTGACTTTATAGCTTCCAAGCCGGCCGTGGATATGGCACTCATGTGGGTAAACACCATATTGTACATGTCCTTCGCCATCGTTGTCCTGAACTTGCAGGTTACATATATCGAGACGTCTCCTGCATTTTCTCCTTCCATGTCTGACGAACCGTCTGACGTCGGACCGCAGATGGACGAAAATACATCCGGTGAGGAATTCGGACCTGCTGCGGCTGAATCCGACAATGCCGCCGACAGAAGATATGTAGAGGATATTGTAAGGGTCTGGAGCGGAAGGGACGACAAGCCTTATCTCAAGGATGGTATAACACTGGGCTCTGCAGCCGCCCAGATGGGCATCAGTCCCCGTTTTCTCTCCAGTTATATCAATGACATCTATGAGGTCAATTTCAATACCTGGATCAATATGCTGAGAATTGACTTCGTGAAGGCAGAACTGAAGAAAGGAACTGCTATGACAATGTCAGAGCTTGCATTGAAAGCGGGATTCAGTGAACTGGCAGCCATGTCCCGAGTATTCAAGCGGTTGGAAGGTGAGACGCCATCCCAATTCAGAAACAAATTGAGCGGTAATATTTCTGAATAGAATGCTTGATATAAGCATTGAAAATGTCTATCTTTATCGGTTATGACGCAAGAAATTTTTGAATTTTTTACCTACTTGTGTTGTGGGGTTGTTGATTTGGTGCTTGGGATTGTTCTTCTCGGAGTACGGTTCGGCTATTCAGATGATTCTGACAAAGATTATTTTGTCGTAAAGAAATATGTGGCATTTGCATCATTTCTTGAAGTATTGGTTTTCATCGCTATTCTTGCCCTTCAGATTGTAGGGACCAATTTTCTTATGGTGAATCATTTCCTGGCGCCGTTGGTCCTGTTTTTTCAATTGTTCATGTGTGCGTCAGCCATGCTTCATTTCATGCGCTTCCCGCGCATAACGCAGAGAAATCAGACTTTGCTTCTTCTGCCGGTGCTGCTGATTGCATTTGTCCATTATGCCGGTTTCTTCGTCAAAAACGGATTGATTATAGATGTGCAGGAATATACCCGTTATGTACATACCGGATTCTCCATTACGTTGCGGTATCTTTTGCTGCTTGTCATTACCGTTGATGTCTGTTTCCTCGGCACTTGGCTTGTCCAGAGTTTTATCAGATATAATAAGATGCTAAGAAACTATTATTCCGGAAATGAACTTATAGGGAATAAAAAATTGATATCTGTCCGCATTGCTTTCTTCATGTATTTCCTTCTTGGCGGAATCAATTTGTTATTGCTCTCAGAGTTGGGAAGTGCTATCATAATGTTGGTAATAACCATCCTTTTCTGCTTCTTCGTGATTGACCTCATAAATCTGCAAAGACTTTTCTCTGCGGTGTCTCCAGCCTTTACTTATCAGCAGGAACTCATCGCCCAAGATATTGAAAATGAGCAGAAAAAGGAAGAAGTCAATATCGTCAATGATGTCAAGAACAATGCGAGGTCGTCATCATTCGAAAGCATTGTTACGGCATGGAAAGAGAATGATAACAAGTATTTTATGCGTGACGGACTGACTCTTGGCGACACGGCAGACCAGATGGGTTTGAACCCGAGACACCTCTCGGATTTTCTGAACAATGTCTACGGCATGAATTTCAATTTGTGGATCAATTCTCTCCGTGTCGAGGAAATCCGTAAAATGTTGGATGCCGGCAATAAGTCATCATTGTCCGAACTTGCTCAGCTGTCCGGTTTTACGGATGCATCGGCATTGTCCAAGGCATTCAAGAAGATTGTCGGAGTCTCGCCGACCCAGTATAAAGCAGCTTTAGTTCTTGATTCTCAATGTTCCGGTGCAGAATCCTGACGCCGCTTCCTTGTGAGTTATTATGATGATTGTCTTCGTGCCGGAGCATCGTGACAAGCGCTCAAGCAGGGTATGTTCGGTGTTGCTGTCCAGCGCGGAAGTCGGTTCATCCAGCAACATGATGCCTCCCGGTCTGAGCAGACCCCTGGCAATGGCTATTCTCTGGGCCTGTCCTTCACTGAGTCCTGTTCCGGATTCCCCGCAGATGGTGTCCAGTCTATCCGGAAGTTCCATGACGAATTCAGCTGCAGCATCGTACAGGGCGCCGGTCATTTCTTCTTCCGTGGCGTCCGGTTTTCCAAGCATCAGATTTTCCCGTATCGTTCCGCTTATGAGGGAATTGCCCTGCGGGACATAGATGAAATTGCATCTCGTCATTGCTCCTGCCGGGACTTCTTTCTCATTGTCGTACAATGTGATACGGCCGCTGTTCGGACTGAGCTGCGCCAATATGAGCCGTATCAATGTGCTTTTGCCGATACCGGTTTCGCCGATGATTTCCGTACGGCTGCCAGGCGTGAAATCGTATGAAAAATTACTGAAAACGCGCCTTGTGGAGTCCGGGTAGGAATAGTCCAGCCCGCTTATGCGTATTCCCGGGCATCCTGCCATCATTATTTGTTCTCCGTGCTCCTCTTGAGGCAGAAAATCTATTTCACAGAGCCTTTCGATAGAGGCGGATGTCCTTATCAATCCAGGAGCCAGTCGGCTGAATTCCACGGCAGGACGCTGTATCTGCGAAACCAGCTGCAGGAACGCCGCCATGATACCGAAGGTCAATGTCCCGTTCATCAGACCGTATGCGCCCCAAATCAGCACCGTCGCGTAACCTGCTGCAAATCCGAGTCTTATCAATGTCCTAGAAAACAATGCATAGTCAGTCTTGGCCGTAACTTTCCGTGTCAGATTCTCTTGCAGTCCATAAAGCGTATCCGATACCGCATCCGTCTGCTCAAATGCGGAAATAAGCATCCTGTGCCGGATATTTTCCTGTATATGGCTCTGCACCTTGCTGTCCGTATCTTTTATGTCTCTTGATAGCTTCCTCAGTCTCAGGAAGAAACTTTTGCTGAGGACCAATGCCACGGGCATTATGAAAAACAGCACGGCAGCCAGTCTCACGTCGATTTTGGAAATCAGCAATGTCGCCAGAACAAGCTGGGCGACCGTGGCCGCAATCCGTGGCACCGTCAGGCACAATGTCTCGCTGACTTCCTGCACATCTTCCATGAGCCTGTTCAGAAAGTCGCCAGAGTGCATGCTTTCCCTTCCTGTCCATCGGCTGTCCATTATTTTGGTGAACAGCCGCTGTCTCAATTTTCCCCTCATCCGGATTTCATAAATGATTTCCATTCTGGTACATGCGATGGAAAGTCCTTGCTGCACCAGCACGCATACCACCAGATAAACGATGCTCGCACCCAACGTCCCGTCAGAATTGCCCGTAGCAATGTCAATGATATGCTTGCTTATCCATATGAAAACCATAGACACCGCAATATGCAGCACCTCCATGACGCAGCACAACGCAATGGCAACCCTCCGCCCCGCCGAAGCCTGCCAAGCCCACCGTATATTATCCCGAATACTACCCATTTCAATTTCAGACCGCACTTTTTGCACGAATCTACAAATATAACAATTATAGACAAATGCTCGTCGTTCTTGTTTCCTCGTATGCCTCAAAGTTTCGGATTGTCGAGGTTATTTCGTACCTTTGCGGACGTATGACTCTTAAATATACGTTTATTTTTTATGAAACGAACATGGGGCTGCCGTGTGGCAGTTGTCCTGACAATCTTGTCAAGTTCTTGTCTTGCAGCCAGATCGGCTGATTTGAAAACTACAGATTCATTTGGAAAAACATTGAAATTGGACTCGGTATCCGTGACGGGCAGCAGAGTGCCGTCGGTGCTGGGGAAAAGTGCGCGCATCGTGACATTGATGGACAGCACGGTGATTTCGTCGCTGCCTGTGGTGAGCGTGAACGATGTCCTGAAATTCGTCGCTGGTGTGGACGTGAGACAGCGCGGCGATATGGGGGCGCAGACCGATATCAGCATGCGCGGCGGAACCAGCGACCAAGTCGCAATCTATCTGGACGGCATAAATATCTGTGATCCGCAGACCGGGCACAATGCTGTCGACCTTCCTGTGGATATCACTGATATTGAACGCATTGAAATACTTTCAGGCCCGGCAGGCGTGGCATACGGCTCATCATCATTGACCGGCGCCATCAATATCGTGACGAAAAAATGCACTTCTTCCGGAGTCTCGGCCCATGCCGAAGGCGGGTCCTATGGTTATTTCAACGGCGGGGCGCGTGTCGGTCTGGTCACCGGCCAGGTGTCGAATCAGATTTCTGCCGGATATCTGCGTTCCGATGGCTTCAGCCGCAATTCTGAAGGCGGGCTGAACAGTGACTACCAGACGGTCAAAGCCTCCTATCATGGTACGTTCAAGAGCCGTGCGGCAGACCTGGACTGGCATGCGGGATTAAGCGCCAGGGACTTCGGTTCCAATACTTTCTACAGTGCCAAGTTTGATGACCAGTTCGAGCACACGTTCAAGACTTTCGCTTCGGTGCAGGCTCAGACGCGAGGCTTCGTGAAAGTGAAACCGGCATTGTACTGGAACAGGGGAGAGGACAGGTTTGAACTCGTCAGGGGAAAACCGGATGCTGTCAAATACAACTACCACAGAACCAGCGTGTTGGGCGCGAATGTCAATGCCTGGATAGAAACTGTTGCAGGAAAGACGGCACTTGGTTTCGAGGTGAGGAACGAGGACATTGTCAGTACCAATCTCGGTGAAGACCTGGATAATCCCAAGAAAGTGCATGGTGCTGATGCCCAATATCTTAAAGGCCTGAACCGAACCAATTACAGCATTTTCCTGGAGCATAGTGCAGAGTTCAGGAATCTTTCGGCGTCGGCCGGTGTCGCAGCCGTGAAGAATACCGGAAACAATGACAAGTTCCGTTTCTATCCTGGTGTCAATGCAAGTTACAGATTCCTGGGCGACTGGAAGGTTTACGTATCATACAACTCATCATTGAGAATGCCGACCTTCACGGAACTTTACTACTCGGTCGGCGGCCATGCGGCGGACAAGAATCTGAAAGCGGAAAAGATGCAGTCCGTGGAAGGCGGACTTCGTTTCTCTCGTCCTTGGATCAATGCCGTGGCTACGGTCTACTATAATCACGGCAGCGACATGATTGACTGGATCAAGGATTTGTCAGAGGGTGCCGACGCTCCGTGGAGATCGGTCAACTATACGAAAATCAACACTTTCGGTCAGGAAATTTCCGCGAGAATAGATTTCCCGACAATGCTCGTCCGCGACGATTTCTTCATCCGAACATTGGAACTTTCATATAGCCACATCCGTCAGGACAAGGCGCTTGGAAAAGACATCCAATCCAAATATGCGCTTGAGTATCTGAAACATAAGGCCGTCGTGAAAGCCGGATTCCACATCTGGAAAGGGCTTTGCGCAGATGCCACATGGCGCTGGCAGGACCGCGTCGGCAATTATGAGCTTTTCGAAAATAAAGTGTCTACCGGACGTCTGGAACCATATAGACCATATTCTCTGGTGGATGCCCGCCTGTCATGGACGATGGGGACTAAAGCCATGAAGCGCTGCCGTCCGGGATACAGCTTCTATGTGGAAGTCAATAACCTCCTGAATCACAAGTACTACGACTACGGCAACATCCCTCAGCCGGGAATTATCGCCAAGGCCGGGGTCATTGTCAATGTCGGTCTGTAATTATGGTCAGAAAGGAAATATTGATTCCGACAAGTGCGGGTGATGTTTTCGCGGTTTACACATCTGCGGAAACTACGGATTCTGTAAAGCCGCTTGTCATCATGTGCCACGGCATGATGATGAGCGGAAGTTTGAATCCGATTCGTGACGTGTCTGAAGGTCTGAATGAGGGCGGATATGATACCCTGCGGCTGGATTTTCGTGGAAACGGACGCAGCTGCGGCGCGATAACGGATATGACGCCGCTTACGGAAGTCTCTGATTTGCTTTCCGTTATGGAGTATGCCGTCTGGCATTCCGATGAATTCGGAAGTCATGGCAGCATTGTCCTGTGCGGTCATTCGCTGGGCGGCCTGGTGTCGCTGCTGGTGGCATCGGCATTGTCCGGAGGACGGGTCCACGGGCTGGAATATGCGGGAGACATTGAAAAAATGGCATCGGCATTGGCAGGGCTTTTCCTGCTGGCTCCGGCGGTGAATGTGGAAGCGGATTCCAAGGCCGGACGCGTAGGAACCGTCACATTTGATCCTGAGAATATTCCGGAAATCGTGGAAGTCTGGGGCTCCAGCTTGTCGAAGAAGTATTTCGTCACGGCCCGCGAACTCGATACGTTCAAGACGATTTCCGCTTATCATGGGCCTGCTTGCGTGCTGCTGGGCGAAAGGGACCGCCTCGTGGAGATGAATCTGGCGGACAAGATAAATGCAGCCCTGCCTCAGGCAGAGCTGCATATAATACCACGTGGCGACCATTTGTTTTCAAGGGGAATCAGGCAGAAAGCCGTGGATATCGCCCTGGAATTCCTGTCGCGCTTATAGTGTGGCGATATATTCGGCCATTTCGTCGGCATGCTCCATAGCACTATGGAACAGAGCCATTTGCGCACGTGCACGCACGAAGTTGTGGTCGATGTATTTGGTCTTGAAATACGTGTCACCGTTCAGGTAATCTGCCAGAAAACGTACGGCTTGCATGAACGGGAACATGCAAGCGGCGTAAGGCAGGTTCTCACGCTCGATGTCCGTGAGGAATCCTCCGGCGGACTCGATGTAACCCTTCGCGAAGGACTTGAAGATGTCCATGTTGAAGCTGATCTTGCTTGTATCAGGTTCATCCTCGGCGGCAGTATTCGCAGCTGTCCTCAGGAAATCACCGAAGTCGGAGAATACATAGCTCGGCATGACAGTATCCAAGTCAATGACACAGAGAACGTTGCCGTCCTTGTCGAACATCATGTTGTTCACCTTCGTATCACAATGGCAGATGCGTTTAGGCAGTTTGCCGTCTCTGTGAAGCTGCTCGGCCTTGCACATTTCCACGCTATGCTCGTCGATGTCCTCCAGCATTGACAGAACCTCTTCCTGATGGTCGGGATCGCCCTCTATCGGCTTTCTTCCGTCACCTTCTTCCGGTGCGTCGATGCGGCAGAAATTGTCGTTGTTGACAGCCTCTATGAGCTGGCTCATACGCAGTTCCATGTTGTGGAAGTCCGGGATGGTCTCACCGAGTTCCCCGTCGAGGTCCGCCAGCATTGCCTCGAAATTGCCGAAGGCCTTGCCTGCGTAGTATGAATATTCGGGGTTGACGGTCTCGTATGTGAATGCGTCCGGAATGAACACGGAGATTCTCCAGAATTTGCCGTCCTTTTCGAGATATGTCTTGCCGGTTTCTTTTACCGGTATGAATTTCAACACCTTACGGTCAATGTCCTGCTCTCCGGCCGCTTCCAGTTTCTTGCGGATATGGCCGGTAACGGCTTCAATGTTGTGCTGCAGGAGATCGACATCCTTGAATATCGCATTGTTCACTCTCTGCAGAACGTAGTCAGGTGTCGCACCAGTAGTGGTAACCTTATATGTATCATTGATAAGTCCGTTTCCCAGCGGTTTGATTTCTGCGACATCGCCTTCGATGGCAAATGCCGAGATTATTTCGTTCAATTCGTTCATTGTTATTTATGTTTGTGATTATTTCCAGTATTCGTAGAACAGGGCGATGGACTCGATTCCCGCGAAAAGCTGCTTGATCAGGTAGCTCTCGTTAGGGGAGTGGATGGTGTCCCTTTCAAGTCCGAAGCCCATGAGCAGCGGGTCGGCGCCGAGAATGTTCCTCATGTCCGCAAGAACGCAGATGCTGCCGCCTCCACGGCTCGGAACAGGCTCAATGCCATATACTTCCGCCATTGCTTTGGATGCCGCCTGATAAGCTGAAGATGTTATAGGGATAAGGAATCCGTTGCCGGCCTCCATCTTCTCCACCGTCACATGCGCGTAAGGCGGGGCGATGGAAAGTATGTGCTTTGCTGCCAGGTCAATGATCTTGTCCGCTTTCTGGTCAGGCACGATGCGCATGGAAATTTTCGCATGAGCCTCGGACGGCAGCACTGTCTTGCTTCCGACTCCGGTATATCCGCCCCAGATTCCGCAAACATCCAGGCAAGGCCTGATCGCCGTGCGCTCCAAAGTCGTGTAACCTTTCTCTCCCTTGACTTCGTCTATGCCGATGCTTTCCTTGTATTCGTCAATGTCGAACGGCGCTCTTGCCAGTTCTTTCCTGTCCTCGTCGGAAACCTCCACGACATCATCGTAGAACCCTGGTATAGTGACTCTTCCGTCCTCGTCAATGAGGGTCGAAATCATGTCGCACAATGTGTTGATAGGGTTTGCGACAGCTCCGCCATAATGTCCGGAATGAAGATCCTTGTCCGGGCCCTGCACGTTGACCTGAAGATATGTCACGCCGCGCATTCCGCAGTTGATGGAAGGGACTTTGTCGGAAATCATTGTCGTGTCGGAAACGAGGATCACGTCGCATGCCAGCCTTTCCTTGTTGGCCTCCACCCATGCAGGGAGACTCTTGCTGCCGACTTCCTCTTCGCCTTCGAAAATGAATTTGACATTGTGCTTCAACAGGCCTTTCCTGACGAGATATTCAAATGCCTTCAAGTGCATGAAAGTCTGGCCTTTATCATCATTCGCACCGCGTCCCCAGATGGCTCCGTCATGGATTTCCGGCTCGAAAGGGTCCGAGTTCCATTTCTCCAGCGGCTCTGCCGGCTGAACGTCATAATGCCCGTAGACGAGGACGGTCTTGAGTGTCGGGTCAATGATCTTCTGTCCGAAAACCACAGGATTGCCGGCTGTAGGGAAGACTCCCGCTTCGTCCGCTCCGGCTTCTTTCAGAAGTTCCACGTAGCGTTCAGCACATCTGGTCATGTCCTGCTTGTGCTCAGGTTTTGCGCTTACGGATGGAATGCGCATCAGGGAAAACAATTCCTCGAAGAATCTGTCCTTGTTCTCTTCGATGTATTGCCGGATTACGGCGTTGTTCTTTTCGATCATGTTGTTGGTTTTTGTTTTTGCAATCCGCAATTTACGAATAATTCCCGGTTTTTCGAAACAGGACATTGATATGACCCCGGAAAAATTTTCCAAAACAGCAAATAGTTGGTCAAAATGTCGCAGCGTTACTTATTTTCAGTCAAAAAGTCGTATTTTTGTCTGCGTTTTTAGAGACTATAATTATTGATGGAAAATATTTATCCGATTTTCAACAAGATCCAGACTCGTGCCGAGAAGGAGGCGTTTATCGGCCAGAGGGGTCTTACTGTTTGGTTGACAGGACTTTCCGGCTCAGGTAAGAGCACCGTGGCTTCGGCATTGGAACAGGCATTGGCAGCCAAGGGCTTTCTTTGCAAAGTCCTGGACGGCGACAATATCCGCACAGGTCTTAATTCCAATCTCGGTTTTTCAGCAGAGGACCGCGCGGAAAATATCAGACGTATCGCTGAAGTCTGCAAACTTTTCGATGACACGGGAATCATTACGATAGCTTCTTTTGTTTCTCCTACCGAGGACTTGCGTCAGATTGCACGCAATATCATCGGCCAGGACGATTTCTTCGAGGTGTATATGTCGACTCCGCTGGAGGAGTGCGAACGCCGTGACGTGAAGGGGCTCTATGCTCGTGCACGCAAGGGGGAAGTCAAGAATTTTACCGGTATTTCCGCACCGTTCGATGTTCCGGAAAATGCTGATATTGACGTGGATACTACGAATTCCAATCCGGAAGAGTGTGCGTCACGCATTATGGAGAAAATCATTGGGAGGGTAGCATTGCCCGGCAGAAACACTGGCGGAAAATATGAAGAGGATTATCTTTAGTCTGGTCGTCGCGCTGGCGGCGTCCGTTTCTTCCTTGTTCGCGCAGGTGCGTGAAATTCCTTTCGGAAATATGGAAAAGTGGCTTGTCCGCGAGGTGGACGAGTCATTTATCATAGGCGGCAAGACCCGTTATCTCTATGAGGTCGCTCCCGGTGATACGCTGAAGGACAATACCCCGTTCGTTCCGAATCTGAAGGTGTCTCCATGGGCAACTTCCAGCGTGCTCGCCGAGGTCAAGGGCGTTACCAAGAGCAGTTGCACTGTTTTTCCGGAATATCACGGAAAAGGTCATGCCGCCCGTCTGGAAACCCGTATCGAGAGGGTGAAAGTCATGGGTCTCATAAATATCTCCGTGTTGGCCACAGGAACAATATTCCTCGGGGAAATCGCCGAGCCGGTGAGAGATACGAAGAATCCTCAGGCGAAACTTATGATGGGCATCCCGTTTACTGAGTGTCCGAAGAGCGTCATATATGACTACAAGTTCGACCAAGGTTCAGAAGGTGGCAAACGTTTGAAAATGACGGGTTTCAGCCGCGTTCAGGATGTCCCGGGGGCCAATGCCGCAGAAATGTGCCTGATACTTCAGAAGAGATGGGAGGATGCCGACGGCAATGTCTATGCGAAGCGTGTCGCTACCGCGTGGGAAAGGTATGACAAGTCTTCCGGCAAATGGATCAATGCACATGAGGCGGAGATTCATTATGGCGACATTACGAAAAATCCTGAATATAAGTCATATATGGCTCTCATTGCCGGAGGGGAAGATGCTCCGCATTGCAAGAACAGCAAGGGCGAGGCGGTTCCTGTCCATGAGGTGGGCTGGGCTGATCCTGGCGAAAAGCCTACACATATCATATTGCGTTTTTCTTCAGGTCACGGCGGAGCTTATGTAGGCTCTCCTGGGGCTATGTTCCACATTGACAATGTTAAACTAAAATACTGATGGGACTCTTTAATTTCGAGAATCTGCCTGTAAATACTCTTGTGGGCTCAAGTCTGGACACTTTCAACAAGGTTACTTACGGCGGAAGTGAGGTGGATAAAAAATATAAGGGAAAATACCGCCTGTCCAAGTTCGTATCCGCGATTCTTACACCGATGTACAAACTGAATGACAGGAAGGCTGCCAAGCTTGTTCCTGCAGAAGGCGTGAAGGATCCTGTGTTCATCATAGGACATTGGCGCAGCGGCACCACGTTCATTCACAATGTCCTTTCCAAGGACCCGCAGTTCGGTTATTGTTCTACATATCAGACCGTGTTTCCGCATCTTATGTTGTGCGGAAGGCCGTTTTTCCGCTGGTGCATGAAGGCTGTCATGCCTGAAAGCAGACCGACGGATTCATTGGAACTCAATCCGGACCAACCTCAGGAGGAAGAGTTCGCATTCACGAACATGACGCCGTATTCGTACTATCATTTCTGGATGTTCCCGCGTCATATCGCTGAATATAGACGACGTTATCTGCTGATGCAGGATTTGAAAGATGAGGAGCTCAATGAGTTCAAGCATTGTCAGAAGTCAATGATTGATACAGCGTTGCATGTGAGTGGAAAGAAACAGTTCCTCAGCAAGAACCCTCCTCATACCGGGCGCGTGAAGGAGTTGCTGGAGCTTTATCCTGATGCGAAGTTCATATATATGGTACGTAATCCGTATACGGTATACAAGTCTACCATGAGTTTCATCAAGAATACGATCCGTACTCTCCAGCTCCAGGATATAGATGAGGCTGAATTGGAAAGGCAGATTGTTGAGACTTATGTGGAACTCTATGACAAGTATGAGGCCGACAAGAAATTGATTCCGGAAGGACATCTCATGGAGGTCCGTTTCGAGGATTTCGAGCAGGCCCCGATAGCCAAGGCGGAGGAGATTTATGCTAAGCTCGGTCTCGGTGATTTCCAGGCGGTCAAGCCGTTGATGGCAGCATATACCGGCGAGAAGAAAGGGTTCAAGAAGAACAAGTACCAATACGACGAAAAGACCGTGAACACTGTCAATGAGCATTGGCATAAGGCCGTCGAACAGTGGGGTTATAGTATCTAGGCCGCATTTCGGGCATATAAAAAGATTTAATTTGCAAAGACGTGCAAAATGCGTAAATTTGCTTGATTTTGATAAAAAACGATTAAAATTTGAAACTCTATATGGAGAATAAGTTACAGGAATTGACAGACAAGCTCTATAACGAGGGTCTGTCCAAGGGTAAGGCAGAAGGCGAAGTCCTTCTTGCCAAGGCTAAAAGCGATGCTGCTGAAATTATAGCGGCTGCCGAGAAAGAAGCTAAGGAAATCATTGCCAAGGCTGAAAAACAGGCTGCCGATTACAAGACCAAGGTGGCAGGTGACCTCAAGATGGCTGCTTCACAGAGCATCCAGGCTACAAGAAAGGATATCGAGAACCTCGTTGTCTTCAAGATGACAGGTGCCGCTACTGACAAGGCGCTCTCCGATGTCGAGTTCGTGAAGGAAATCGTAAAGGCTGTCGCTTCCAAGTTCAATGCTGAAGAGGCTGTGGATCTGGACATTGTGCTTCCTGAATCAATGAAGTCAGCGCTGGAGCCTTTCATCACGAAGGAACTTTCTTCCATGCTTAAAGGTGAGGTCAATGCTTCATTCTCCAAGAAGATTTCCGGAGGATTCACGATCGGTCCCAAGGATGGCGGATATTTCATCAGCCTTACTGATGAGACATTCAAGGAACTTATAAGCGAGTATCTGCGTCCTGCTACCAGAAAACTTCTTTTCGGAGAATAATCTGCTGCTGAATTATGGCGAATTACGAGTATCTGATAGCCGGTCTTCCTGACATCAGCCCTGATTGGAAAGGTGCGGATGCCGGAACTGCCGATGCTATTATGCAGGAAATCAGGGAACTGAGTTCTGAAAAGGATAATCGCCTGATAGATAAGCTGCTGGAGGGTTATCAGGATGACAAGTTGAATCTGGAGTTCTATCAGGAGATGCTTTCTTCCAAAGATGCTTTCCTGAAGGAGTATTTCCGTTTCGACCTCAATGTCCGGAATGCCAAGGTGGCGTATTTGAACAGGGAACTCAGACGTCCTGCCGGAACTGATATCTTTCTTGAGGCTCCGGGAGAGTTCGAGGAGGCGCAGAGATTGGAGGCAGTGCTGAATACGGATGATATTCTGGCCAGGGAGCGTGGAATCGATGATCTGATGTGGTCGAAGATTGATGAGTTGACGACTTTCGACTATTTCGACATTGATGCCGTTCTCGGTTTTATAGCGAAGCTTCATATTGTATCCAGATGGCTGAAGTTGGATGACGCGACAGGCAGACAGATGTTTGCCCGTCTCGTGGATGAGGTGCGCGGTTCCTACACCGGTATCCGTGCCGCCGCCGACAAAGCCGTCAGCTGAAATCTTTACGGATAGAATACTTGAATATTAATAAAATTAATTAGATAGATGAAAACTAAAGGAAAGGTAACGGGCATCGTTTCGAACCTTGTCACTGTGGAGGTCGACGGACCTGTGGCAGAGAACGAACTTTGCTACATCACCTTGGGCGGGACCAAGCTCATGGCGGAGGTCATCAAGGTGAAAGGCAAGAATGCTTCCGTTCAGGTCTTTGAAAGCACACGAGGCCTGAAAAACGGGGATTCTGTCGAATTCGAGGGCAAGATGCTCGAAATATCTCTCGGTCCCGGACTGCTGTCAAGCGTCTATGACGGACTTCAGAACAACCTTACCACCATGGAAGGCGTATTCCTCAAGAGAGGCGAGTACACCGCACCATTGGACAATACCAAGCTCTGGGACTTCACCCCTATGGTGAATCCGGGAGACAAGGTAGTTGCCGCTGACTGGCTCGGTGAAGTCAAGGAAGGCTGGCTGCCTCATAAAATCATGGTTCCGTTCTCATTCAAGGGAACATACACCGTGAAGAGCATTGTCGCTGCCGGACAATACAATATCGACCATACGATAGCTGTCCTTACCGATGAAAGCGGTGAAGACGTGCCTGTCACGATGGTACAGAAATGGCCTGTGAAAGTGGCTATCAAATGCTACAAGGAAAAGCCTAGGCCGAACAAGATCATGGAAACCGGAGTCAGAGTCATTGACACGCTGAATCCTATTGCCGAAGGCGGTACGGGCTTCATCCCTGGACCTTTCGGTTGCGGAAAGACGGTGCTTCAGCATGCGATTGCGAAGCAGGGTGATGCCGACGTCATCGTGATGGCAGCCTGCGGTGAGCGTGCGAACGAGGTCGTGGAAATCTTCACGGAATTCCCTGAACTTATCGACCCGCATACAGGACGCCACCTGATGGAACGTACGACCATCATCTGCAATACTTCGAACATGCCTGTCGCTGCCCGTGAGGCATCCGTATATACGGCAATGACCATCTGCGAGTATTACCGCGCAATGGGGCTCAAATGTCTTCTTCTTGCCGACTCCACATCACGTTGGGCTCAGGCATTGAGAGAGATGAGTAACCGTATGGAGGAACTTCCTGGCGCTGACGCGTTCCCTGTGGACCTGTCTGCCATCATTTCCAACTTCTACGCGCGTTCAGGAATGGTCGTGCTGAACAACGGAAAGACTGGTGCGGTCACATTTATCGGAACCGTATCTCCTGCCGGCGGTAACCTCAAGGAGCCTGTCACGGAATCTACCAAGAAGGCTGCGAGATGTTTCTATGCATTGGAGCAGAACCGTGCAGACCAGAAGAGGTACCCTGCAGTGAACCCTATTGACTCTTACTCGAAATATCTCGAATATCCGGAGATCCGCGAATTCCTGGACGAGAAGATTGAGAAGGGCTGGGCAGACATGGTCGCAAAGGCCAAGAACATCATCCGTCAGGGACGTGACGCTGCCGAGCAGATCAACATTCTCGGTGATGACGGTGTTCCGATGAGCTACCATGAGACATTCTGGAAATCAGAACTTCTGGACTTCGTCTTCCTTCAGCAGGATGCATTCGATGCTGTGGACAGCCTTTGCCCGCTTGAGCGTCAGAAATATATGCTGAACCTCATTCTGGACATCTGCGACAGAAAATTCGAATTCGACAACTTCGAGGATTGCCGTAATTTCTTCAAGGAGATGATCAATGACCTCCGTCAGATGAACTACACGGACTTCCACAGCGAAGATTTCGAGAAATATAACTCACAACTTTCAAAACTTCTGGAAGAAAATGGCAAATAAAGCTTTTCAAAGAACATATACACAGCTGGATGCCATCACCAAGGCAACAGTTTCACTGAAGGCTTCAGGTGTCGCCAATGACGAGCTTGCTACCGTTGCGGGACGTCTGGCCCAGGTGGTGAAGACCAAGGGTGACGCAGTTACGCTTCAGGTCTTTTCAGGTACTGAGGGAATTCCTACCGATGCCGAAGTATCATTTATCGGCGCTCCTCCGACATTGAAGGTAAGCGACCAGCTTTCAGGACGTTTCTTCAATGCTTACGGCAAGCCTATTGACGGCGGTCCGGAGGTGGAAGGTGAGGAACGCGAAATCGGCGGTCCTTCAGTCAACCCTTACAAGAGACGTCAGCCTTCAGAGCTTATCCCTACCGGTATCGCGGGCATTGACCTTAACAATACCATCGTTTCAGGTCAGAAGATTCCTTTCTTCGCCGATGCGGACCAGCCTTACAACCAGGTAATGGCGGATGTGGCTCTCCGTGCGGATGTGGACAAGATCATCCTCGGAGGAATGGGACTTTCCAATGACGATTATCTCTTCTTCCGCAACGCTTTCGAGTCAGCCGGCGCATTGGACAAGATCATCAGTTTCATCAATACGACTGAGGAGCCTCCTGTAGAGCGTCTGCTCATTCCTGACATGACATTGGCCGCTGCCGAGTATTTCGCCGTGGACAAGAACGAGAAAGTGCTTGTGCTGCTGACAGATATGACATTGTATGCCGATGCACTGAGTATCGTGTCCAACCGTATGGACCAGATTCCTTCGAAGGACTCCATGCCTGGTTCGCTTTACTCCGACCTCGCCAAGATTTACGAGAAGGCCGTACAGCTGCCGTCAGGCGGATCCATCACGATTATTGCCGTGACGACATTGAACGACGGAGACATCACCCATGCTATTCCGGACAATACCGGTTATATTACTGAAGGTCAGTTGTATCTTCGTGCCGATGCAGATTCCGGCAAGGTCATCATTGACCCGTTCCGTTCGCTGTCTCGACTGAAACAGCTGGTACAGGGCAAGAAAACCCGTGAGGACCATAGCCAGGTGATGAATGCCAGCGTGCGTCTGTATGCCGATGCGCAGAATGCGAAGACGAAACTGGAGAACGGTTTCGACCTGAGCGACTATGACCACCGTTGTCTCAAATATGCCAAGGAATATGCTACCAGACTTCTTTCCATCGACGTCAACATCACTATCGAGGAGATGCTTGACACTGCTTGGGAACTCTTCGGCAAGTATTTCTCCAAGGCTGAGACCGGTATCAAGCAGGCATTGATCGACAAATACTGGAAAGCGTAAAGGTCAATGTTGACCATTAATAGAAAATTTTGATATGGCAATAAAATTCCAATACAATAAGACATCTCTGAACAATCTCGGCAAGCAGCTGAAGATGCGTCAGAAGGCGCTCCCTACTCTACAGAATAAGGAGTCCGCCCTGCGCCTCGAAGTCCGCAAGGCCAAGGAACGTTCTGAAAAGCTTATTGAGGAACTGAATGCCTCCATGAAGAAGTACGACTATCTTGCCGCTCTCTGGAACGAGTTTGACCCGGGTCTGATATCCATTACGGATGTGGATCTGGTTACAGCGAAACTTGCCGGAGTGAAGACACCGGAGCTGAAGGAAATCCATTATGAGATTCATCCTTTCAATGCTTTTGTGAAACCGGCATGGTATGCTGACGGCGTGACGATCCTGAAGGAACTCACACGTCTGGGCATCGAGTCGGAAGTATATCAGGAAAAGAGCCGCATCCTTGACTGGCAGAGGAAGAAGACCACACAGAAGGTGAACCTCTACGAGAAGGTGCAGATTCCCGGTTATCAGGAGGCTATCAGAAAAATCAAGAGATATATGGAGGATGAGGAGAACCTGAGCAAGGCCTCGTCCAAGATTGTCAAGAGCCGTCACGAAGAGGAAGAAGCTATGGAGGAGCTGCAGAATGATTAGTCCAATGACGAAATACTCCTTTGTGCTGCTTTCAGGGCAGACGGAGGAATTCCTGTCGAAGATCCAGGACCTTGGAGTCATTGACATTACCCGTTCGCTCAAGCCTGTCGATGAGAAGTCAGAGGCATTGCTTGCGGAAGCGGATAAGGTCAAGAAGGCTTTGGCCGTACTTGGCAGCTGCAAGGGGGAACCCGGGCAGGGCGCTGAAGTGAACTCGCATATTTCCGCTTATGATGTTCTTGAGATTGATGAGCGTATTGAAGAACTCCGTGGAGAAATCGCTTCAGCCAAGAAAGAGCTGACATCGAGGAAGCCTTGGGGTGCATTCAACAGCGAAGATTTGCATAAGCTTGAACAGCAGGGACTTGTAGTAAGGTTCTATAGCTGTCAGAAGAAGCGTTTCGATGCGTCATGGGCTGAGATCCAGCCTCTTCAGGTCATCAGTTCGACAGACAGCACTGTCTATTTCGTGACAGTAGCCCCTGCGGACGGTGAATATAGTTTCCCGATTGAACCTGTCGCTGCTCCTGCCGGTTCTGCAAATGAAGCGGAAGCGGAGTTGGCGAAACTCCAGGCTGAATCGGATGAAGAAAACCGTAAGCTCGCCAATATGAAATCAAGCATAAGTGAGCTTGAAAAGAATTATGAAGCGAGACTTGGTGAACTGGACCTCTATTTCGCGGAAGCTGCTACGGAGAAAGCCGTGGACAATTATGTTACGGTTCTTACCGGTTTCGCTCCTACTGAAGATGATGACAAGCTCCGCAAGGCATTCGATTCACTGGGCGTATATTATACGGCTGCTCCGGCCACGAAGGAGGACAATCCTCCTATCAAGCTGCACAACAACTGGTTTGCAAGGAACTTTGAGGTCCTGACCGGAATGTATGGCATGCCTGTATATGACGAGTTCGATCCGACACCTGTTCTCGGACCTTTCTTCATGCTGTTCTTCGCGATGTGTATGGGAGATGCCGGCTATGGTATCCTGCTGATGCTCATTGCGTTGTTCATGAAGTTGAAGATGAGTGATTCCGGACTGGGGAAGATGTACAGGCTTATCGGCTTCCTCGGCGGTATGACATTCTTCGTGGGACTGTTCCTTGGAACATTCTTCGGAATGAGCATTCTGGAGGCGTCATGGGCTCCGTCATGGCTGAAGGCCGTTTGCGTTGACGGGTGGTTCCCTGACGGCAAGATTGCCGGATTCCCTGTCCAGATGGTACTTGCCGTGGCAATCGGTGTATTCCACATCTGCCTGGCGATGATTATCAAGACGATAAACTTCACCAAGCGGTTCGGATTCAACAAGACCATCGCTACCTGGGGATGGACGTTGCTCATTGTCGGCGGTTTGGTCGTAATATCATTGGGCATGACTGAAGTCCTTTCCGCAGAGGCGTTCAAGTGGGTAATCATTGCACTTGCTGCTGTCAGCGGTCTTGCGATTTTCGTGTTCAATACACCTGGACGCAATCCGTTGGTGAACATCGGATCCGGCCTCTGGGATACCTATAACATGGTTACAGGCCTCCTCGGAGATGTATTGAGCTACATCCGTCTTTATGCGCTCGGTCTTGCCGGCGGTATGCTCGGAAATGCTTTCAACATCATGGGAACGATGATTCTGGATATTCCTGTTCCGGTAGTGAATTGGGTGTTCTGCATCGTGATCCTGATTTTCGGCCATGTACTGAATCTGGCGATGTCCTGCCTCGGTGCATTTGTACATCCGCTGCGTCTTACGTTTGTGGAGTACTTCAAGAATTCCGGTTATGAGGGTGCCGGTGCCAAATACAACCCTTTGACGAAAACAAAATAATGACAAATAATAATTAAAAACTATGAACGAAATTCTTGGTTATCTCGGTCTTGGCCTCATGCTTGGCCTCGCCGGTATCGGTTCCAGCTACGGAACTACCATTGCTGCCAATGCGGCTGAGGGCGCCCTCAAAAAGAATCCTGAGAAATCATCTACTTACATGATTCTCTCTGCACTTCCTGCAACACAGGGTCTTTACGGATTCGTAGGATTCCTTCTTTGGCTCGTCGTTTTCAAGCCTGACTTCGCAGTCATGGGTCCGAAGCTTTTCGGTGTAGGTCTCGCAGTAGGTCTCGTTTGCCTTTTCTCTGCAATCCGTCAGGGTCAGGTTTGTGCAAACGGTATCGTAGGTGAAAGCCAGGGTCACAGCGTCATGACAAATACCCTTATCTATGCCGCTCTTCCTGAATTCTACGCCATCCTTGCTCTTGTAGGTGCTATTATGACAGTTCTCTAGCAGATAGCTTGATACAAATAATTACGCCACGTTATGGGAAAACATAACGTGGCGTAATTATTTGTTGTGTTTCGTGAATTACTTCGTGCGGAATTCCACTGTGCCTCTGATATCGTCAGATGCTGCTGCAAAATATGCAGTGAAGGTGTGGGCAGGATCGAGAACCCAGCTATGTGATTCTGCATTGAAATAAGCGAGATCGGATGCCGGAATCTCGAATTTGACGGTCTTGGTCTCGCCTGGAGCCAGACTCACTTTCTCGAAGGCCTTGAGTTCCTTTGCCGGACGGTCGAGGACAGGAGACTGCTCGCCGATGTAGAGCTGTACGACCTCTTTTCCCTCACGGGAACCGATGTTCTTTACCTTTACAGATGCCTTCAATGTGCCATTTGCGGAAACTGACGAACTTGCCTTGAAATCGCTGTATTCGAATTCCGTATAGCTGAGTCCGTGGCCGAAAGCGAACAACGGCTTGATTTCCTTGGTGTCGAACCAGCGGTAACCGACATAAATGCTTTCCTTGTATTTCACGTCAGGTCCGCAAGTATATGCGTCAAGAGCATGAGCAGGGGAGTCCTCGATTTTTACAGGGAAGGTGAACGGAAGCTTGCCGCTTGGATTGACCTTGCCGAAAACAACGTCGGCTATGGAATTGCCGGCCTGTGAACCGCAATACCAGCATTCTACGATTGCCGGAACCTGTGCTGCCCACGGCATTGCGACAGCATTTCCGCTGATGATGCAGACAGCGAGGTTAGGATTGGCAGCAGCGAGCGCTTCGATGACATTGTCCTGATTATATGGAAGGCCGTAGGCGATTCTGTCACCGCCTTCGCTGTCCTGGTGGTGGTCTTTGTTCAGACCGCCGAAGAAAAGCACGACATCAGCATCGGCAGCGGCCTTGGCTGCATCTTCTATCAGCTGTTCCTCGGAACGTGTCTCCGAGAGATCCTGTCCGGTGCTCACGCCGTTGTAGGAATTCGATGTGCTGCCGGCATAGCCTCTTTCGTAGATGACCTCAGCCTTGTCGCCTACAGCCGCCAGGATGCCTTCGAGAGGGGAGACCTCGTGTTTTACTTTCAATGAAGATGAGCCTCCGCCGACTGTCATCATTTTCAATGCGTTTTCACCTACTACCAATATCTTCTTCGCTGACGCAATGTCGACAGGAAGCACCTTTGAACCTGTGGCTGTAGCATTGTTCTTGAGGAGGACGATGCCGTCAGCACCTATCTGGCGGGCAGCTTCCAGATGCTCAGGTGAATTGATCGAACCGAAAGGTTTCTTGGAGTTCATTGAAGTGCGGAAAATGAGCTTCAGGACTCTTCCCGCTTTGTCGTCCAATGTCTTGAGTGAAGCTCTGCCGTCGCGGAGGCGCTCCAGATATGGATCTGCGAGCATGTAGCTGTCATAATTTGTCTTGCCCTTGGTAGTCAGGCCGTCTGTCCATGTACCGTACTCCAGGTCAAGTCCGTATGCGGCAGCCTGGTCTGGATCATGCGCTCCGCCCCAGTCGCTGATGACTGCACCGTCGAAGTTCCACTCTCCTTTGAGAATGTCATCCAGCAGATATTTGTTATGGCAGACATGCTGGCCTTTGTAAAGGTTGTAGGATGCCATCAATGACCATGCTCCACCTTTCTGTACGCCTTTCTTGAATGCAGGGAGGTAGATTTCGTACAATGCCCTGTCATCCACTTGTACATCGGCCGTGTGGCGGTTGCATTCCTGATCGTTAAGTGCATAATGTTTCAGACATACGGCAACGCCGTTCTTCTGCACCTCTTCAATATAAGGTACGCACATCTCTCCGGCGAGGAACGGATCTTCACCCATGTACTCGAAATTTCTGCCGTTATACGGTGTCCTGTAAATGTTTACGCCAGGTCCGAGCAATACGTCTTTCTCGCGATAACGTGCCTCTTCGCCGATGCTCTTTCCGTACAATGCCGATGCTTCGCGGTCCCAAGTAGCTGCAAGACAGCTCAATGCAGGGAAGGCGGTGCAGGAGTCATTGGTCCATCCGGCCTGGTCCCATTCATTCCATTTCACTTCCGGACGGATGCCGTGAGGCCCGTCGGTGCACCAGAGTTCGGGGATTCCCATACGTTGTACTCCAGGTGAAGAAAACTTGCTCTGCGCATGCAGGATTGCCACTTTTTCTTCCATTGTCATTCTGGAAAGAGCATCTGCCACTCTTTCATCAATGTCGCGGCTTTCGTCCAGGTAAACAGGAAGTTCCGTTTGTACGGAACATGACGAAAGCGCCAATAGCCCCATAGCGAGGGCTGAAATAAGGTTATTTTTCATATTGTGTCAAATGTTTTCCAATTTTGGCTGGGTATATCTGTCCCCGGCGTTGAACTTGCTTCTGTACTCTTTCGGTGACATTCCCGCCTCACGCAGGAACATTGCCGAAAAATACGAAGCGTCATCGAAATTCAGACGCCATGCTATTTCCTTGATGCTGAATTCAGATTCTGACAGCAGTCTGCATGCCTCCTGTATTCTCAAGCCGAGAATGTATTTGGCGGGGGAGATTCCGGTGAGTTCCCGGAACTTTTTCCGGAACCAGGAATAACTCATTCCCGTGTCCCTGGCGATTTCCTCCAAATCCAGATTTTCATTGAAACGGCTTCTGATCAGGTGTTTGGCAGTATCTATTTTTTCTGAAACATAGTCAGTTGGCACGTCATGGTTCGTGTCGCGGTATACTGCAAGGCCCAGGAGCATATTGACAGTACCTGCCAGATATTGCTGATATGACGGCTTTTCCTGTATGGCGATTTTTATCGCGTCATTGTAAATGGAGACAATGTCTTCGCTGACTCCTACTCTATATATGGTCTTCGACAGAAAACCGAGTTTCGCCCTTTCATCGATGACGGGACCTTTGAATCCGATCCAATACTCTTCCCATCCTGTCTCCAGGTCCGGCTTATAGCTATGCCAGACCCCGGGTCTGAGCAAAATCATTTCTCCACAATTTATCTGTGTGACATTGCCTTTTTCATCATACATCGTACCTTTTCCGGAATGGATGTAAAGCAATTGCCAACTGTCCAGAATCCTTCCCTTGTTTACATTGAAAAAGAAACCTTCCGGATGTTTTTCCGCAGGCGGATAGCTGACATAGTCCTTTTCTATCGTCTGAGTGCCTACAGTGTTGATAGTGATTCCCCATTGTTCGTCCTTTTTGGCACTGAGGAGATATTTTATGCTCTGAATATTGTCCATGATCGTTCATGCATCGTTCAAATTTACGAAAAAATCTGCTTAATACGGACTGAAAATCAAAAATCAATAGTTTAATGTCATATCATTATTCATGAAGAAGATGAAATCCCTTTAATTTGCGATTGATAAATAACACTAAAATGGCATCTGTAGCAATCGATCTGGGAGCGACCAGCGGTCGTGTCGTCCTGGGGAAATATACCGAGGACGGAATTCAAATGTCTGAAATTCATAGGTTTCAGAATAATATCATAAAGGTGAATGGGCGCAGCTATTGGGATTTGCTGGGACTTTGGCATGAGATTCTGACAGGTCTCCGCAAGGCTTCCATCTCCGGAGAAACGATAGAATCCGTCGGTGTGGATACTTGGGGCGTGGATTTCGTCCTACTCGGCAAGGACGGTCATTTTTTGTCCCAGCCGCGTTCATACCGTGACAGTTATACTTGTGGGGTTCCCGAAAAATTCTTCCACAAGATACCGAAGGAGACACTTTACAGGAAGACCGGAATCCAGATAATGGATTTCAATACCGTTTTTCAGTTGTATGCAATGCAGCTGGAAGGCAATTCTTCTCTGTCGGCAGCCGACAAGTTGCTGTTCGTTCCGGATGCGATAACCTGGATGCTTTCAGGAAATCAGGTCTGTGAATACACCATTCTTTCGACCTCGGCGCTGATGAATCCGGAAACCCATGATTTCGATGATGACGTGCTGTCGGCGGCAGGGCTTTCCAGAGATTTGTTCGGAAAAATCGTCATGCCGGGAGAAATTGTCGGGATGCTGACGGATGAAGTCGCTGCAGAAACCGGACTCGGCAAGATTCCGGTCATCGCTGTGGCAGGGCACGATACGGGGTCCGCCGTTGCAGCCGTACCTGCGACTGATGACCATTTCGCCTATTTGAGTTCCGGAACGTGGTCACTGATGGGAATTGAAGTGCCGTCGCCGATTGTCACGGAAAAGTCATTCGAAATGAATTTTACCAATGAAGGTGGGGCCGAAGGCAATATCCGGTTCCTGAAAAACATCACCGGAATGTGGCTGCTGGAGAGATGCCGCGCGGCATGGGAAAAGGAAGGCCGGAAATATACATATCCGCAGATTGTTTCAATGATGGAGGACGTGGAACCGTTCAGATGTTTCATTGACCCTGACGATCCTGCATTTGCGAATCCTGATGACATGCCGACAGCGATAAGGGAATATTGTTCGGAGCATGGCGAGGTTCCGCCTTCCGGTGATGCGGAGTTCATCCGTTGCATCTTCGAGTCGCTGGCATTGAAATACCGCTTGGTACTCAAGCATTTGCTGGAACTTTCGGGAAAGAATATCGAACGTCTGCATGTAATCGGGGGCGGTTCGCTCAATGTCGCGCTGGATCAGATGATTGCGGATTCCTTGGGGATTCCTGTGATTGCCGGACCGGCTGAAGCCACCACCGCCGGGAACCTGATGGCGCAGTTCGTGGGTTTGGGATTTGCGGATTCAATGTCAGGAATGCGCAAGGCTCTGGCCTCCGACAGTTCATTGAGACGGCTCGAACCTGTAAACAAGGAAATATGGAATGCTGCATATCAGCGTTTTAAAGATATTACCAGACTATAAATCATCACATTATGAAAACTGAACTTATAAACGGAGCATATGCGATCGCGAAGGAGCGCTATGCGGAATTTGGAATTGATACCGAAAAAGTAATCGGGCAGCTTCAGGACTTTCATCTCAGCATGCATTGCTGGCAGGCTGATGACGTGAAAGGCTTCGAGGTGCAGGCAGGTGCGCTTTCCGGAGGCATTCAGGCTACAGGAAATTATCCCGGTGCAGCCCGCAACATCGACGAACTTCGTGCCGACATCCTCAAGGCGAAGAGCCTTATTCCGGGTAGGCACAGATTGAACCTTCACGAAATTTACGGTGACTTTAAAGGCAAAGTGGTTGACCGTGACGAGGTTACGCCTGAGTATTTCCAGAGTTGGATAGATTGGGGCAAAGAAAACAATACCCTGTTGGACTTCAATTCCACTTCATTTTCACATCCCAAGAGCGGTAATCTTTCACTCGCCAATCCGGACAAGGGAATCCGCGATTTTTGGGTGGAGCATACCAAACGTTGCCGTGAAATCGCTGACGTGATAGGCAAGGCACAGGGTGATCCATGTATAATGAACGTGTGGGTGCATGATGGATGTAAAGACGTGTCTGTCAATCATTTCCTTTATCGCACACTCTTGAAGGAGTCTCTCGACAGAATCTTTGCCGAGAAGAAGGACCACATGAAGGATTGCATCGAGGGCAAGGTCTTCGGTATAGGTCTGGAGAGCTTTACGGTAGGTTCTCATGATTTCTATACGGCTTATGCAGCGAAGAACGGCAAGATTCCTACTATTGATACCGGACATTATCACCCTACGGAAAGCCCCGCGGACAAAGTTTCCGCTCTGCTTTGTTTCGTTCCGGAACTGATGTTGCATGTAAGCCGTCCGATAAGATGGGACTCCGACCATGTCACCATAATGGACGACAATACCGTGGAACTGTTCTCGGAAATCGTGCGTGCAGGTGCTCTTGACCGCGTTCATTACGGCCTGGATTATTTCGATGGCGCCATGAACCGCGTAGGTGCATACGTGACAGGTTCACGTGCCGCACAGAAGGCTATGTTGCGTGCACTTCTGGAACCGGTGGCAATGATTTCCAAATATGAGATGGAAGACCGTCATTTCGAGGTACTTGCGCTGGAGGAAGAATGCAAGGCGCTTCCTTGGAATGCTGTATATGACGAGTTCTGTCTCCGCAATGATGTTCCTGTCGGCAGCGATTTCATTGCCGAGGTGCAGCAATATGAGAAAGATGTGACATCTAAAAGGTAAGTTATGAGTATCATTGGTATTTCCTAATTTGTTCTGATTATGTCAATATTGGATAGCCGCCCGGAATTGAGGCGCGAAATTGAAAAAGTATCTGAAGTTGCCGGTTATCTCTGGGAAAAGGGATGGGCCGAGCGCAACGGCGGAAACATTGTTGTCAATGTTACCGAATACATTGATGATGAACTGAAATCTCTTCCGGCGATAGCTCCTGTCGTGCCGATGGCGCAGGAACTCCCGAACCTGAAAGGCTGCTGGTTTTTCTGCAAGGGAACCAACCGGAGGATGCGTGACCTGGCTAGATTCCCTATGGAGAACGGATCGGTAATCCGCATCTGCGACGATTGCCGCAGCTATGAAATAGTCGCTGACAATCCCGTGAAACCGACTTCCGAACTTGCTTCCCATCTGGCGATACATTCGCTGATGCTGAAGAGAGGAAATGGTTACAAGGCTTCGTTACATACGCATCCGATCGAGCTTGTCGCGCTTACGCATCACCGCCCGTTCCTTGAAAAGGATGTGCTTACGAGAATGCTCTGGTCAATGATTCCGGAGACACGTGCCTTTTGTCCGAAAGGACTTGGAATCATTCCATACGAGATGCCTTCTTCTACCGCACTTGCTGATGCTACTGTCGCCCAATTGGATGAATATGACGTAGTCATGTGGGAAAAGCACGGCGTATGCGCCGTCGGTCCGGAAATCGGCGAGGCTTTTGACCAGGTGGACGTGCTCAACAAGGCGGCACTCATCTACGAGGCGTCGCGCAATATGGGATTCGTTCCGGAGGGTATGTCAGATAAGCAGATGAATGAGCTTAAAGAAGCTTTTAATCTGTAAATGTTACTTTACGTAAAAACGGAATTCCGTAACTGAACGATATTTCTGGCCCGGTCTCAGGACCGTGCTCGGAAAACGTGGCTGATTCGGGCTGTCGGGAAAGTGGATGGTCTCCATGAGCATACCACCGAACTTCTCGATCGGCCCGTATTTCCCTTTATATGTACCGTCGAAACTCCTTCCGGTGAATGTGAGCAATGCCGGCTCGGTGGTCCATGTCTGCATTCCGCGACCGGATTTGCGGTCATAAAGGTCCGCAGCCTTTCTCAATGTCCCGTCCCAATTCCTGACTGCCCAGCATGCTGACATACCTCTCATTATCCTGAGATGCTCATCCGGCATGTCGATGCGGTAGTCTACGCGGTGCGGCTCCCTGAAATCGAAAGGACTGCCTTCCACGTGGCGCAGGATGTCAGGGCAGAATTGTGCATTGTTCTGTATGCATGTATCTGCTTCTACCTGAAGGAGATGGTCCATTACATAGCCGCCTTCATTGCCCTTGAGGTTGAAATATGTATGGTTCGAGAGATTCACTACCGTCGGTTTGTCGGTGGTAGCCTCATACTCGACTCTGACAGTGTTGTTGTCTGTCAGCCAATATGTTACATTTACCTCCATGGTGCCAGGAAAACCCTGCTCTCCGTCCGGACTGACCCTGTGGAACTTGACGCCAGTGCGTCCGTCTTCCTTTACCGGCGTGGCATCCCAGACGAATCTGTCGAAACCCATTGTGCCGCCATGGCATTGAACCGGCTCTCCTCCCAATTTCTCATTGGCGACCAGTTCGTACCGCGTACCGTCCAGAGTGAATGCGGCGTGATTGATCCTGTTCCCGAACCTGCCGATGACAGGACCGATAAATCTGTCTTTATTTTCGAAATTTTCAATGTCTCCGAATCCGACGACCACATCGCCGTTATGACCTTTCCTGTCCGGCATCATGATGCTGACAATGCGGGCGCCATAATCGAGAAGCTGCATTGAAGCGCCGCTTCTGTTGGTTATGGTATATAACGTGGTGCTTTCACCGGTGGAAAGTTCACCGAACGGCCGGCTGGTGATTTTCGGCTGTTTTCCTGCAGCCGTTACGCAGACCAAGATGGTCAAAAAGCTTAAAAGTCGTTTCATATTGGTTTGTCAAGTCGGTTCTTTTCGTATTATCTTACTTGAAAATGTCATTCAAGACGGAAGCGAGTCGTAAACCTGCGCGAAGAAGCTGGTTCTCAACTGTTTCCGACCAGTCGCTCACGTAGTCATAAGAAAGTTTGGAGCCTACGGGAGTGGCATCGTATATGGTCTTGCATACTTCGTAAGTCTCTTTTCCCCATGATTGAGGCGTTCCTTCGGCGAGTTTGCGGTTTGTTTCCTTGTCATTGATGTCAATCTGCTCAACCCACTCGGAATAAGTCCATTTGTGGGCGCTTTCGATTACGCCTGAATCCCAGACTGAATGGAGGTTGGTACCATTACGGAAATATTGGACCTGCCACCTGTTGCCGCCGAGGTCGGACTTGTGTCCCATGTGCATTGGACAATGCATGTCGCCGACGAGGTGCACGAGGAATTTAAGCGAAAGCGCCTGCTCCTCCTTGTTCAGCTTGCCGCTCTTGAGCGCTTCGATCTGCTCTTCCACGGCGCGGATTACATCGCCTTTCTCATTGATCTTCGCATTTTCGAAAGTCTCGTCAGCGTCAATGTTCTTGTAATGCCAAGTGCTGGTATGTTTGTATTCCGGCGTGTGGCTGGCATTGTCCATCCAATTCGCCCAATACACGATGGATTTCCCGTCGAGAATCTCGGAAATCTTTTTGTTCGCCTTTTTCGTTAGATGCTTTTCAGCGATCGCGCATGTGACATCATGACCTTTCTGTCCCCAAGAATAGCCGTTGACAGACACGGCAAGAAGACCGGCAGCAATGCCGACCATCTTAAATATGCGGTTCAAATTTTTCATGTGGCAAATATAATGCTTTTACCTGAATCCAGATGGCGGTGGCACGTTTTGTTGCATAAATTGGCGATATTTTTCCATGCCTTCAAACCATAATTCAGTTACTTTGCCGATGTGACTGACGGATGACTGTCGGGTTATGAAATGACACTGATAAACTAATAATGGAATTATGAAAAAGAGTATTCTGTTATGTGCCGCGCTCGCGGCATTGACTGCATGCAACGGCAATTCTGACAACAACAAGTCTCTTGATTATGAGACGATTGATGTCAATTTTACTTTAAAATCCGATCTGGAGATTCCGGAAGGAACCGAGTTCGGAGTCGTGGCCTTGTGTGCGCGGGACGGACAACAGGGCGTGAATATGGGAGAAAAGCCTGTCGCTTCATACAAAGTGTCAGGAACTGCAAGCCCGCAGAGACTGGCCGCTTCGTCCGAGGAAGACAAGATCCAGGCCCGGGAGTCGGACCATGGTTTCTCGTTTTATGCAGTATCGCCATATAAAAACAATGTGGATGTATCAGCAATGCAGGTGTCTCTTCCTGCCCGGCAGAATTATTCTGACGGAATCATCAAATATCTTCCGATGCTGGCTGTGAAAAAAGCAGTCTCCGTACTTCCTGATGTGGAATTCGATGTGAAGACTCCGTTTTCGGTGTTGAATCTTTCCGTGCCGGCTGACATCGTGGAAGAAGGTGTTCCTGCAACATTGAAATCATTGTCATTCAAACCTTCAGACGAGTCACTCTTCCAGGGGGCATTGTGCGGCGATGGCACGATGGACATTGGGAACGACAAATTTACATTGACATCAGGAAATGGAAAGTCGGTAACATTGGATTTTCCTGAAGGCGGCCTCAAAATTGAAGCCACCGGTGCTGTGCTGCCGGTAGTCGTCTTGCCGTTTGAGAATCCTGCAGGCGGTTTCGACATCACATTTACCGACATCAATGGAAAACAATATACGACATCGTTCCTGAACCAGGATTCTGATGCCGGCAAGGTCGTAGCCTCCGGGGATATCGTCAATGTCAATGTGACGAGGTCTTCCGATGGTGTTGTCCCTGTCACATTCCCGGTTGTATTCCCTCTGGGTGTAGAAAACGGTGTCAGGAATTTTACTGCTGAGAATCAGCCGAAATGGGTAAGCACAGGTTATTGGTCATGTCCGTCCCAGCCTCAGGCATATTGCCAGTGGAACAAGGTTTCTGACCCGAGTGACAAATATCAGCAGAAACTTGAGACTGTCAATAGTGGTATGATCTCATCTCCTGGTGTGAAAGGTATCTGGACTGGAGATAATTTCGAATTTGTCATTCCTGTCAAGAAATTCGCTGCCGGTACATCATTGACAATCAAATTCCCGATTTATGGACGTCAGCAGCCTGTGTTCTGGAACATCAAGTATCTTGACGGAGAGGAATGGAAGATAGCTGACAAGCAGATGATTGTTGCCAATGACCCTAATTACAGTATGGAATGTACGTTCGCCATGAAGAGGGGAGGTATCGTTGTCGAAAAGACCATGAAGTTCGAAAATGCCGTCAAGAGCGGATTCATTCATGTCAAAGTGGAGTGCGCGGATGGAAGTGTCCAGGCTTCAGCCGATGCGACGTTCTCAAAACGTACGATGCCATATACGGACAGTAAGGGCTATGGTGCGCCATTCTACCTGTATTGTGCTGATTCCGGAGTGAACAGTGTATCATTTTCGATTGAATAATATTAACTTTAGTCCCAGTTTAGTACGCGTTTGAATGCTGGAATCGGAATTCATACGGTTTGTGAAAAGGGGCATAGTGATTTTATCCATGCTGGTGACGTTTTCCGTAGCTTCGGTTGCGGAAAACGTTGACTGGTGTTTTACGCATTTCACGTCGGAGAATTGTGGATTGTCTTTCGACAACGTAAATGCCATTACCCAGGATTCCAACGGATTTGTCTGGGTATCTACGGAAGATGGACTGAATCGCTTCGACGGCTCCGGCTTCATCGCATATTATCGTGAACAACTGGGACTTAATACTGACTTCATAACCGCATTGTGTCCTGACAATGAGGGTAATGTGTGGATCGGGACGGATGCCGGCGCGACATTTTACAGCTATGCCGATGATTCTTTCCATCCGCTTGACAAGCTTAGTGACAACGGAGTGAACATTGACAACAAGGTCACTCATATTTGCATTGACAAGAATGGAATTGTATGGCTGTCGGTGAACGGGCGTGGACTTTTTTCGTATGACCGCGGGTCCGGTTCATTGAAGAACTATTTTTCCGACAACGGGAAAAGCACCTTGGTTTCCAATATCCGGTCGTTTCTCATCGACAGCGGCGGCGATTTCTGGTTTTCTCTTTATTTTGCTGATTTATGGCATTCCGACAGCACGCTGGAACGTATGGAGAAAGTGAACCTGAAAGGGTGGAAAACCAATGATGACATAATGTCCATGGTCCAGAATCCCGTGGACAATACGGTCTATCTCGCGGCATGGCAGAACGGACTTTGTCAGGCAGATTTGCGGACAGGCACTTTCAAGACGTTGATAGCTAATGATGAAGGGTTTAGACCGACTTATCTCAGCCTCGACAATGACAAGGGCGTATGGCTGGCTACGACGGGCGGACTCTATCGCTATGACGCCGTTACCGGAGTGGCCCGCAAGTTTTCCCACAGCATTGACAACAGGTATTCATTGGCTGACGATAGCGTAAAAGCCGTTTATTGCGACCGTTCCAATGGGCTTTGGGTAGGAACCTTATCTTCCGGCATCAATTGGTCTGCGGCGTTCCAACGTAATTTCAACCGCTATTATGAGGCTGACGGTGAATCGCTTATGGGTGGATATGTGGTGGATATGGCTGTTGACGGCACCGGAAAGTTATGGGCAGTATCCGAGAAAAAAGGTCTTCTCTACATGGGATGTGACGGAATGCTTCATAAGTGCAAATCGGCTGGACTCCCGGAGTCAATAGTCTCCATCTGCAGTGACGGCGATTGGCTATGGCTGGGGTCGTGGGCGGGAATATTCCGTTTTGATGTCAAGACGGGAAATGTGAAGTCTTACGGAAGGGGATTGAATACGGGATGGAAAGACAATAAAGTTCATAAGATATTCAAGACCTCATCAGGAGAAATTCTGGCAGGCACCACGCTGGGAATGATCAAATACGACAAATCGAGTGACCATTTCCGACCTCTGCCGATATTCAGCGGCATTTACGTCACCGATATGGCTGAAGCTTTGGACGGCACTCTTTGGGTTGCTTCCTACGCCGATGGAATATGCCGGTACAGCATGAAAGAAGACCGGATGCTCAGCCATTATGATTACAAGGAAAGCGACAACCGGCATTTGCCTGCCGATAAGGTCATGTCTTTGTACATTGACCGCGAAGGTGAACTCTGGGCCGGATCCTATGGCGGCGGATTGATGCTTTATGACAAGGAAAACGACAGGTTCTCGACCTTCCGAAGCACGGAATTGAAAAACAACCGCATTGCGTATTCCATGATCCGTGATGAAGACGGAAGGATGTGGGTCGCTACCAGTAATGGATTGACCTCATTTTCAATGCCTTTCAGCGAAGTCCGTTATTATACTTCGGATGACGGTCTGCTTGACGAGATTGTCGATGGCAATTCTGCTGTACGGACCCCTGACGGCAACATATGGTTCTCATCCCACAACGGAATAGTCGGCTTCAATCCGCGCCTCTTCCATACGGACGGAAAAGTGCCTCCGATAGTGCTGACCGGCTTTTATGTCAACGGAAAGAAGGTGACTCCCGGTAAAAACGAGCCTATTACGGTCAATGTCAATGAAGTACGCAAGATGACATTGACTCACAAGCAGAACAATTTCGGCTTCTCGATGGGCTTGTTGGGGTTCTCGTCTCCTGCGACCAATGCCTTGTATTACATGCTGGAAGGTTACGATGATGACTGGCACCGTCTGGACGGCGGTACGACTTTCTCGTATCAGAATATTCCGGCGGGAAAGTATGTGCTGCGTATAAAAGGCATTGACGGGAATGGAATCTGGAATGAGACGCATCATCCTCTGACAATCACCGTGAAGGCTGTTTTTTACAAGTCTACTACAGCGTATCTGATATATATCTGCCTGATAATCATATTGATGGCGGTGCTTGCCCGTTATTCGTCTGATTTGGCGGTGAAACGGGAACGTGCCATAGCAGAAAAGGCAAAGCGGGCCCGGGAGGAGGAATTGTTCCATGAAAAGATGGATTTCTTCACGAATATCATTCATGAAATCAAGACACCGCTGACATTGATCAAGACGCCTCTTCAGAATATCATGGCGACGGGCGGCATAAGCGGCGAAGTGAAAGATGATTTGAATGTCATCGGCAACAGTACGGATTACCTGGACAAGCTGGTGAAGGAACTTCTGGAATTTATCCGTATCGAAGAACACGGCTGGGTGATGGAATGGAAACATGTGGATATCGTGGAGCGGATCGGATTCCTGTATTATAACTTCAAGGAAACCGCGTGTGGCAGAAACTTGAAAATGACGTTCAAGCATACTGACAATGCATTGATTATCAATGCGGATGATACGGCCCTCATAAAGATATTGAACAACCTTCTTTCCAATGCGATGAAATACGCCGAGACATTCGTGACTATAGAAGTTGATGATTCTGGCGATGGTTATGTGACAGTGTCGTTCAAAAACGACGGACCGAAGATTCCGGATGAAAGGAAGGAAGAAATCTTCAAGCCGTTTATCCAGTATAGTGACGAACGTTCTCCATACTCACAGAGTTTCGGTATCGGCTTGCCTTTGGCAAGGACATTGGCAGAATTGCATGGAGGGACATTGACGCTTAAAAACGAAGACATAACTGATTTTGTCCTAAGGCTTCCTAAGGGTGAAACTGATGCAGAACTTGAGGCCCAGGATACGTCGTCTGATGCTGATCAGAATGAAGAGGCTGCTTCTTCTTTGTCGACACTGCTGATTGTGGAAGACAATGCTGAATTGTCCTCATATCTTGTGCGTAAACTGGGGCATGATTTCAATGCCGTTTCCGTACCGTCCGCTGAGCGGGCGATGTCAATGATTGCTGGAGGTGACGTGGATATGGTGCTGTCTGACATTGCATTGGAAGGCATGAGCGGGATAGAATTGTGCAGCAAGGTCACAGCTGACATATCTACATCGCATATCCCGGTAGTCATGCTGTCAGCCCTTTCTTCTCCTGAAGTGAAAGTGAAGTGCATGGAGGCCGGGGCGAGTCTTTACATTGAGAAACCTTTCAATCTGGAATATCTTGTCGAATCGCTGAAGGTCATTGCCCGGAAACGGGAGTCATTGAAAATTGCCCATCTTTCGGGAATTGCAGGGGATGACAAGGACAAATTTGCGCTGACCGATTCCGATGCCGTATTTTTGCAACGCCTGGAGAAAGCGGTTACTGAAAATATCAGTGATACCGAATTCGGTCCTGACCAACTGGCGGAAGCGGCATTGGTAAGCCGTTCCACATTGGTCAGAAAAATGAAGAGTCTGCTCAATATGACTCCCAATGACTATATCAAGGTCAGACGTCTCAATGCTGCCGCGGCAATGATTGAAAACGGGGCAACCCGAATCAATGATGTCTGCTACGCCGTCGGTTTCAACACGCCTTCATATTTCGCGAAATGCTTTAAGAAACTGTTCGGCGTGCTGCCGGCTGATTATATGAAAAAGAGCTGATATTCCGGGCTCTGGCTCGTTTTGTTCTATTAATTGGCTCAATTATTCTATCCTTGAAAATCGTTTTTTCTCAACTTTGCGATGCGGGGAATTCCCGCAAAGCTAATAACCTGTAATATGAATTGTTTAAAGAAATTTATTCTGGCAGCAGTCTCCGTGCTGACATTTACGGCAATGTCGGCGCAGCAGAGGCTGGTAAGGGGTAAAGTCTATGACGAAACTTCCCAACCGCTGGCCGGAGCCTCCGTCTCTATTCCGAACACTCTTCGCGGTGTGACAACTGACGGCAACGGATTGTTCGAAATCAATGCTTCCTCAGGAGAAACTCTCTCGATTGCATTTCTGGGATATGTGACCAGAAATGTCAATGTCGGCGAGAAGGATTATATTGAGGTGACACTCATGCCGGATACCAATCAGCTGGATGAACTTGTGGTCATCGGTTACGGTACGCAGAAAAGAGTGAACATCACCGGAGCTGTGGCAACGGTTGACTATGCGAAGGAAGCCAAGTCCCGTCCTGTCACTTCGACAGCGCAGATCCTTCAGGGCATGAATGCCGGCGTAGCAATCAATCAGGCATCAGGACAGCCGGGCCAGGAAAGCCTCTCCCTGCGGATCAGAGGTGTCGGAACATTGAACAATGCCAATCCTCTGGTGATTGTGGATGGTTTCGAAGGGACTATTTCCAATGTGAATCCGGATGATATCGAATCCGTTTCCGTATTGAAAGATGCTGCTTCATGTGCCATTTATGGTAACAGGGGAGCCAACGGCGTGGTTCTCATAACTACGAAAGACGGAACCAAGTCTTCCAGCAAGTTCAGCATTACATATAGCGGCATGATGGCTGTCAATGAGCCTGCCGGCAAATTCCAGGTCATATCCAATTATGCTGATTACATGACCATTATGAATGAGTCTGCGGAAAATGTTGATGCCGCGCTTCCTTTTTCCCAGGCAATGATCGACCTCTGGCGCGAGAAAGAAAAAGATCCGGACGGCATCTCCGAATCCGGTTATCCGAACTACGTGGCCTATCCTAATACTGATTGGATGAAGGCTGTGTATGACGCCGGCATTTACCAGAAACACAATATCTCGGCTTCAGGTGCGGCCGGTGGTACCAAGTACCTTATTTCCATGACGTATGTGGACAATCCGGGAGTCATTGACAATACCGGTGCGAAGAAGTTTCTCCTGCGTGCCAATGTTTCCAGTCAGGTAACAAAATGGCTGGAGATCGGTGCCAGAATTTGGGGAACTGAAAGCAACAGGGAAACCAATAACTTGGCATTCAACTACTTGTCCCGTGCGGTTCCTGGAATATATCCTTATTATGACGGAAAGTACGGCTGGATGGAAAATCCGGAGCAGAGTGCCAACTGCCGCAATAATCTGTATTTCTTCAACAGAAATTCCGGTTATGACAAGATGCATTACGTCAATGCTACGGTCTTCACGAATCTGAAATTGCCTCTGGGCATCAAATATAACGCGTCGTTCAACTATGGACGTACTACTACTGAATATAAATCTGTGGCCAATGTCCTGAGCGCGTATTCGTTCCGCAAGGGTGAGGTCGCTTACGACTATAGTAATCTTGACAATCTCTCCATAACTCAGAATGCCGGGTTCACATACCGCTGGACTTTCCAGAACAGCCTCTCATGGACGAAAGTCATTGCCAAGAAACATGATGTTTCTGCGATGCTTGGTTCCGAGACGATGTATCAGAACAACAACAATATCGGCGTGAGCAAGAAGCGTCTGGAAAACGACCAGCTTACAGAACTTGACAATGCTCTGGATATGAGCAAGATAACCGGCAGCCAGACAGACTGGGCTTCTGTTTCGGTGTTCGGTCGTCTCACTTATGCCTATGACAACAGGTATCTCTTGGAGGCGAATCTCCGTTACGATGGCTCGTCAAGGTTTTCGCGTGATTCCAGATGGGGCCTGTTCCCTTCAGTATCAGCCGGATGGCGTATTTCGCAGGAGCCTTTCATGCAGAACTCGGGCATTGACAACCTGAAACTGCGCGCCTCATGGGGAAAACTCGGCAACAACAGTATCGGAAACTATGACTATATCGCCACCTATGCGTCCGGTTTTGAATATTCCTTCGGCAACAAGATGTCCTCGGGTATCGTGCAGTCATTGTCCAACAGCGCATTGACTTGGGAAACGACAACATCCACTGACATCGGACTTGAACTCGGTGTCCTTGACGGAAGGCTCACATTCGAAACCGACTGGTACAACAAGGTTACTGACGGTATCCTCTACAAGTCTCCGGTCTATGCCACAATCGGAAACAAATCAGCACCTTACCAGAATCTCTGTGAGGTTACGAACACCGGTCTGGAACTTACATTGGGCTGGAAAGATGATATCAAGGATTTCCACTATGGCATCACGGCCAATTTCACCAGAAACTGGAACGTGGTAAGCAAATACAAGGGGCGCCTGGAAGCAGGTTGGGTAACCGACGAAAACGGCAACCGCTCCTATAAGAGCAACATCGGTGATGTCACCACAACTGTCGGCAATGCCAGACGTGTCATGGAAGGCAAACTGATCAACGAGTTCTACCTTCTCGATACCTATTCCGGAAACGGAAGCCACTTTTTCGCGGACGGTTCAGTCAATCCTGCCGGCGGCCCGAAGGACGGTATGATCCGCACTCCTGAAGATATGCTTTGGCTCCAGGCCATGAACGAAGCTGGGGCGACATTCCTTCCGAACAAGACCATCGGGAAGAAAGGTATCTGGTATGGCGATTATATCTATGCCGATGCCAACGGTGACGGCGTCTACGGCGATGTCAATGACTATATGTTCACGGGAACATCCATGACTCCTAAATTCTATTACGGAATCCAGTTCGAACTCGGATGGAAAGGAATTGACTTCTCAATGCTCTGGAACGGCTCCGGCGGAGCGCAATGCTATTGGCGATATGTGGGATTCAATGCTTATTCTACCGGAGCCTACTTCACATTGCCGAAGAAGATTGCATACGACCACTATTTTTATGATCCGGAAAATCCTGAAGACCCGAGAACCAACATGACTTCCAGAAATGCCCGTCTGACCATGAACTATGGTTCGGAGCAGAATGATGGCCAGTGTACTTCCAAACTGTTCCTCTATGATACGGACTATCTGAGACTCAAGAATTTGACGCTCGGCTATACGTTCCCTCAGAAATGGATGAAGAAAATTTCCGTGTCTGATTTCCGTCTTTTCTTCAGCGGCGAGAATCTGCTGACATTTACAAAATATCCGGGAATGGATCCTGAAATTTCCGATACCATGAATTATTACGCGCTTTTGCGTCAATATTCGTTCGGCCTTAGTCTAAAGTTCTAAATTGATGATTATGAACAATATAATAAAAATTACCATAGCGATTGCCTCTTCGGCCATGGCGGTAGGTTGCAATGACTTTCTCGACAGATATCCGTATGATTCAGTCACTTCGAATACTGTATACAAGTCTGCGACATTGGCGGAAAATGCAGTAACGGGAGTCTACAGCAGCCTTCTGGCAAACTATAACAGTTATGACGGCAGTACGAACTGGGACGCGTTCTCGTCTGTGCTCGATGTCAATGACCATAATATCTCTCTCCGTTATCCCTTTATGATGGGGTTAGTGCAGTCCAATGCTGGGTTGTTCCTGAATAATTGGAAGTATTTGTACGAGAGCGTGAACAGGGCTAATGATGTCATTGCCAATATCGGAGGGACGGCAGCATTGTCAGACGAGCTTAAAGCGCAGAGGATAGCGGAATGCAAATTCATCCGTGCTTATGCATATTACAGGCTCAATGCTCTTTGGCGTGGCGTTCCTGTCTATCTGGAAAATCTGGCTCCCGGCGAGTATACCAGAGGCCGCAAATCTGAAGAAGAGGTCTGGAACATTGTTCTGGACGACTTGACGGATGCCATTGACTGTGAGCATCTTCCTGCCAAATATGCTTCGGGCGACAGCAACTTCGGACGTATCACCAAAGGCGCTGCATACGCTCTCCGCGGAAAAGTCTATATGTGGCTGAAGCAGTGGGACAAGGCCGAGGCTGACTTCCTCAAAGTGGGTGAGTGCGGATTTGGACTTTTCAAAGGAAGTTATGCTGACCTCTTCATTGAGAAGAATGAAAAGTCGGATGAGATGATATTCTCCGTGACGATGGAGAACCTGCCTGGACACGGCAATGTCTATAGCCGTACTTATGGAAACTGGATGACATGCGGCAACGGACAGAATCATTTCTATTTCAATGCGAATTTTGCAGATTCTTATCAGTGGGCTGACGGCAGGCCGTTCTCCTATGATGATGTCATACCTGGTTACAGCAGCATGAATCCTAAAGAGAGAAGCGTGTATTTCTGCCGCAACTATATGACGGAAGCGGAGAAAGCCACCATGAAGGCTTATGGTGCCGACATGTCCAAATATGACGAAACCGGCAATGAAGCGCGCATCAAAGCTGCTTATGAGAACCGTGATCCAAGATTGGCGGCAACGGCCATCGTACCTTATTCCAATTATTTGGGAGGTTTCGCCAAAGGTTCTGCCGTGAACTATCAGATAAGGTGTCCATACCGTTCGGAAAATGCTCCGGATTTCGACCTCAGGACTGTTTCACCGACTTACATGCTCTACAATATCAGAAAATTCGTGACCAAAGGCAAGGAATACAATAATTCCACATACAATCCGGTGGATGTCCCTATCATCAGATATGCGGATGTGCTGCTTTGTCTGGCAGAAGCCGTCAATGAGCAGGGCAGGACCTCTGAAGCAGCCGGATATGTGAATCAGGTGCGCAAACGTGCCGGAGTCGCTGAACTGAATTCCGGTGCCGAGTGGCTCAAGGTAAACGGTAAGGAGGATATGGCACAGCGCATTGTAGATGAGAAACATTGGGAACTTGCCTGTGAGGAGCAGCTCTATCTGGAAGAACTCAGATGGGGCGTATGGAAAGAGCGGAAATTTGACTTCGCCAAAGGTCTTCATCAGGTCTGGGGCTCGCCCGTATATGATTACGTTTATGGCGGCGACGCATACCTGAAATGGGCTGTTCCTGCATCCGAAAAGGAGAAGAATCCTAATCTTGAACAAAATGTAGGTTGGTACTAATTAATAACTATTACAATAATGAGAAAATTACTTTTGACATTTGCAGTGGCGGTTTGCGCCGGAACATTGGGCGCACAGCCACGTAAAACGGATGTTGTAAAGGCTTGGGAAGGCACTATCGACATGCCTACCTATCTGCTAGATGCGCCGGAAGAAGCTCCTGTTTTCGAACGTGACTGGTCTTATCAGAGAGCGCGCAGAAGCGTTTATCCTTATCTTTTGAACGACAATATGACCAGAAAGAAGGATACCGTCACATACAAGGCTCTCTACATGGAGAACGAATATGTGGAACTTTGCGTGCTTCCCGAAATCGGCGGACGTCTGATTTATGCCGTCGACAAGACCAATGGTTATGACATATTCTACCACAACCATGTCATCAAGCCTGCCAATGTGGGAATGTTGGGCGCCTGGGTGTCCGGTGGCGTGGAATGGAACGTCTTCCATCACCATCGTGCGACTTCCCATACCCCATGTGACTACAAAATCGTGGAAAACTCTGACGGCAGCAAGACAATCTGGGTAGGCGAGACCGAATACCGCCACAGGATGTCATGGGCCATCGGCATAACCCTTCATCCGGGCAAGTCCTATATGGAAATTTCAGGACGTCTGATAAACAACACCATGAATGACAATTCGATGCTCTATTGGTCGAATGTCTCTACACTTGTGGATGAAAACTATCAGATCATCTTCCCGCAGAGCGTGGAATTCGTTACCTTCCACTGCAAGAACTGGTTCGCGCATTGGCCTGTAACTCACGAGACTTTCAACGGGATGTCTTTCTACAAAGATGGTGTGGACGCGTCATGGTGGAAGAACCACTATATGTCCAATTCAATGTTTGCCTATGACCTGAAGGAGGACTTCATTGCAGGTTATGACCACGGACGGAATGCCGGAACCATGCTTACGGGTAACCATAACATCATCAAGGGCGGCAAGTTCTGGCTGTGGGGCCCTAATTCCGAGTGGGACACCAAGATTCTTACCGACAATTCAGGCCACTATTGCGAGTTGATGGCAGGCGCATATTCCGACAACCAGCCTGATTACAACTGGTCTGCACCTTATGAGACCAAGACCTTCTCTCAATATTGGTACGGCATCCGTGACATGGGCGGAGTGAAGGCAGGCGACAAGAATGCCGCCATCAATATGGATGTCCTGGATGACTCCAAAGTGCTTCTGGGCGTGAACACTACGTCTTCGATGAAAGGGCTGAATGTGATTTTGTATGCTGGCAATGATGAGGTTTTCAGGACTACAGCCGATGTGGCTCCGAACAAGCCTTATGTCAAAATCATCAACATTGACAAGAACATTGACAAGAATTCATTGAAAATGGTGCTCGCGGCAGCGGATGGAAAACAGATGCTTTCCTACAGGCCGGTAGTCAAGGATCCGGAGAAGCCGCTTCCGCCGATAGTCGAGCGCCCGAAACTCCCGCAGGAGATTGAAAACACCGAGGAGTGCTATCTTGTGGGCCTCAGGAACCTCCAGTTCCACAATCCGTTCATCGACCCTACCGACTATTTCAATGAGGTTCTCCGTAGAGATCCGGGTGATACCCGCGCCAATACGAGAATGGGCGTATGGTACAGACAAAGAGGTGAGTATGACAAGGCTGCGGCTTATCTGCGCCGTGCAATCGCCCGTCAGACACATGATTATACACGTCCGAAGGATTGCGAGGCCATTTACAATCTTGGTCTGATTCTGAAGGAACAGGGTAAGATCGAGGCTGCTTTCGATACCTTGTATCGTGCCGTATGGAACTACAATTATAACTCTGCAGCGAATTTCCAGCTCGCGCAGATGTATACGCAGGCCCGTGATTTCGACATGGCGCTTGACCGTCTGAATGAGGCATTGACCTACAACGGAAACAATTTCGAGGCTATGAACTTGAAAGCCAGCATCCTCCGCCTGCGCGGCAATTCCGTTGAAGCAGCGAAATGCGTTGACCGTGTGCTTGAAATGGATCCGCTGAATGCGTATGCTACAGCGGAATATGACATGCTCAACGGTACTGACAATCTGAAGACACTCATGCGCGAGCAGGTGGAATCTTATATGGAACTGTCACTGAAGTATCTCCATAACGGTTTCATTGATAAGGCGTTGGAACTTATGAAGTATGCTGACGGCATTCAGCCTTATCCTTCTGCCAAGATGTGGCTGGGATGGTTTGCCCACATGTCCGGTGACAAGGAGACTGCCGGGAAATTGTTCGGGGAGGCTCTGGCCCTGCCTACGAAATATTGCAATCCGTTCCGTCTGGAGACCATTGAGGTCCTCAAATTGGCGATGCAGTATTGTCCTGACAATGCCAAACCTCATTACTACTTGGGCAACTTGCTGTATGACAAGCAGAAAGACAATGCAATCGCAGAGTGGAAACGTTGCGTGGAGATGGATCCGTCCAATGCCATGGCCTGGAGAAATCTCGGATGGGCCAACTGGCTGTATACCAAGAACTACGCAGAGTCTGCCAAATATTACAGGAAGGCCATTGACCTGATGCCGGACAATGCATTGTTCCTGGAGGAAATCGACCAGGTTTATGAGGCTGGCGGAGAAGATGTCAGGACCCGTTTCGAATTGCTCAAGAGTCATCATCCAACCTGCGTGAAGAGGTATTATCCTCTTGCAGCTGAGGTTATTACCGGCACTTTCGTAGGTGAGTATGATTATGTGCTCGACTTGCTCAGGAACTGCTATTTTCCTACACGTGAGGGTGTCGCGAATTTCCATGACGTATATGTGGATGCCCTCGTCCTTGCAGGTCAGAAGAAACTCTCCGAAGGTGATGCGAAAGGTGCTATCTCACTTTATGAGGAAGCATTCAAATATCCTGTCAATCATCAGGTGTTCCTGGTAGATGAGCGTACTCCTCGTGATGCGCAGATCTGGTGGAACATCGGCCAGGCTTATGAGTCTATGCATCAGAAATCCAAGGCTATGGCTGCCTACAAGAAAGCTGCGGCTGTAGCTGACAAGGGTACGGACTATGGCTATTGGAAGGGATTGGCAATGATGAAGACAGGTAATGCTGCCGGTGCAAAAGCATTGTTCGAATCTCTGGTCGAGTCAGGGAAAGCCGGTATCGTTACCGAATTCGTGAACTTCTACGGCGCTGAAGGTACTACCGGATCGACTGTTGAAAACATCAATACCAAGGCTTACTATACCATGGGACTCGGTTATCTCGGTCTCGGCGACAAAGAGAAGGCTGCCGAATGCTTCCGCGAGTCAGTGCGCCTTAAAATTGACAACCTCTGGTCTGTTGTAATGCTTAAAACTCTGTAATTTTATGCGAAGCAATACATTGAATTGCATAATGTTTGCCGGTATGGTTCTCCTCTCCGCCTCGTGCGGCAGGGGAGAGTGGCCGGCTGACAATGATGTCCGGATTTCATGGGACAGGAGTACGTTTACGGAAATGAAGTCCGTCAATGTACAGAATGCCGGTTTCGTTGAAGAAAATCTCTACTATCCGCGTATAAAGAGACTTTTCGGCGGCGCGCTCCTCATGTCTTTCGAGAACGACCATTTCGGATGGGACATCTATGTCAGACGAAGTGAAGACAATGGCAAGACTTGGTCCGATGCCACATTGCTGGTCAAGAGCGCTCCTGCCACATCTTCAGCAGGAGAGGATACCAAGGTTTATGTCAATCCTGATTTTATCGAGCTGAAAGACGGCAGAATCTTTCTGGCTTATCAGTGGAGATATAAGAAAGGGTACAATGATCTTGCGAATACCAACAACAACTGCGGCATCGAGGTGATGTTTTCATCCGACGGCGGCAGGACATTCACGGAGCCTGTCGAGGTGTATCGCGGCAGATGCTGGGAGCCGGCAATGCTCCAGTTGCCATCCGGGGAAATCCAGATGTATATCACATCATCTCAGGAACTTATAGACAAAATGTCTGCTCCTCAGACAGTGGTGATACGTTCATTTGACAATGGCAAGACCTGGCAGGGCAAGGAGTGCTGCGGCATTGATGACAATGAGGTCATCTCGCGAACCGTGGATTCCCGTTCGACGTATGACGGCATGCCGTCAGGCGTCTGGCTGAATGACAATAACGGTATCGCTGTCCCTATGGAGGTCTGGCATGGCAAATACGTAGTTGACCAGACACCTGTAGTCGTAAAGACAGATCCTGAAACCAATTGGCACAGGGATTTGGAGAAAATCCGCAAGACGGGCGGCCCTGACTGGCCGTTGAAGAAGCAGGTCAACAAGGATTTCTACGGCTATGGTCCTTACAGTACGAAACTAGGCACTGGAGAAATGGTTATTCTCAGCAACGGACAATATAAGGGCAAGCAGGGAATCTGGACGTTCATCGGAGACAAGACTGCTGACAATTTCACCAATGCGACCTCTCCTTTTGACGGATATTGGGGCTCCATTGACTATATCGATAACAATAAGGTGCTTGCAACCGGAACAGTGAAATATTCAGAGGACAATGTGACGAGAGGGATGGTGAGGATGGAAATCGGACGACTGAATTATTCCAAAAAACTCAAGAAGGGAGACGTCCCGATGTCCGGTATCAGGGAATTCAACAGGGAAATCAATGACTGCTGGTTCCTCGGACATTCTTTCGACTCATATTTGTTCGCAGACTTCGGTTATACTGATTCATGTCTTACATTTATATCGTATCTTTATGATTCGAAGATTACGGCCCTTTCCACCGAGAATTCCGATGCGCCGGAAATTTTGATTGCGCGTTTTGGAGGCCCTCAATATAAGGCAGTTGTAAATGCTAACGGAGATTATGCCATCTATGTGGAGGACAATATTTCCTGGAAGAAAATCGCTGAAGGACGTACGTCTGACGTGGAAATTGCCGGTACTGTCAATGATGACACCGACATTGACCTCGGTTATGCCGTCAGTCTCCGGATTCCTTGGAATCTGATCGGCGGAAAACCTTCCCGCGGAGAGGTGATCAAGGCACATCTGCGTCACCACTACAAGGCGAAGACTTTGGAAAAGCCTGCATGGAGCATCGAGGATGTGGAAGGGGAGAATAGTGACTATCCTGCAGAATGGCTCTCTTTGACATTGAATTAAAATCTTTATTATGAATAAGATATACACTGGCTTGGCGCTTCTGGCTGCGGTGTCTTTGGCTTCTTGCAAGGCCGAAGGGCCTGATGAGGGCGGCAAGCAGATACCATCGGAATCGACGACATTGACATTGACTCCTTTTGAAAAGCTCAATGCTTCCGCCGATGCTGTCAATTCGCATAAGGACGATTGGGCGCAATCAGTTCTGACATTGAATTATCGGAGTATTGTAAATGTCGGAGCTTCTGTCCTGGGAACAAGCTCGCCTTCATATAGCCGGATCGTGAAACTCGCTGACGGGTCATATATCCTTACTGCTCACGACTATTATTCGGGAGGAAATGGCTCTACTGTTTATTGGGCTACCAGTCAGGATCTTGTCAATTGGACACCTCAAGGAAAATTGTTTGCATCCCGTAGCGTCGTGAATGCCCGCGGACAGGAGGCTACCAGGCTTTATACGAACGGCTTCGGCAAGGTGCTCTCGAACGGAGATGTGTTGATGTTCGCATCTTTCAGAACTACAGGTACTTATTCTTTCTGGAAGTGGAGAGATGAGCAGGGGATTGAAATGCGTCGCAGTACGGACAACGGCAAGACGTGGAGTGAGCCTTATGAAGTGTATCGCGGTCCGAATTGGGAAGCGATAATGCTTGAGGACAGTGACGGCGAACTGGAATTGTATTTTTCTGAAAGCCGCCCGTGGATTTCCGGGAGCCATTCCGGAACGTCAATGGTCCGTTCTACGGATGGGGGCAAGACCTGGCTTCCGGGATTGGGCAAAGAACCGTATCGTGTCATCAGGCATACATGGTATGATGCGCATCAGGAGAGATGGCTGTTCACTGACCAGATGCCCGGGCTCATCATATTGAATGACAGCAAATGCAAGGCGGGGGTGTTTGAGTCCGCCCATGCCTATCCTGTCGGCGGCAGTGTGAATTTCTGCATTTCCTTTGCCTGGTCTCCTGAAGACGGCAATTGGAACTATATTGAAGGTGAAGAAAAAGATGGTACCGGTTTGGACGTGAAGACGGCGAAAGTCGGTCCTGCGGACAGAAAGATTGACGTGTGGAACGGCTCTGCTCCAAGTCTTCTCCAGTTCCCGTCCGGAGAAACGGTCGTTTCATACGGACAGGATGCATACCAATGGCTCCGTGTCGGAGATTCTCAGGCGAGGAATTTTGGCGCTGCCGGTAAATATCTTCCTGCCAAGGGTTCCTGGAGTTCCATTCTTCTGGATGGTTCGCATGAGCTCATTACTCATATGCGCAACAGCACTGACAGCAAGAACGTCGGCGTGACACTTTGCAAACTGGCTCTCAATCACCGCATTGCCGCGTCTTCCCACAAGGTTGTCATTGACGGCGGCAATTCCGACTGGGTCAATGCTGATGACGCATTGTTTGCAGGCAGCAAATGTCAGGCGCAAGCTACATTGAGATGTGCCGCTGATGCTGACAATATTTATTTTCTTGTGGAATGTCGTGACGAGAACGTGTCGAAGGATGATTATGTCCAGGTATTCGTTGCTCCGTCGGATGCGGCGAAACTGAATGCGCAAACATTGAGGGTCAAGGTCGGGCTCAATGGTCTGCGGAATCAGGGAGTCTATGCCGGCAACTGGATTGAAAAGGATTTGGGTGTAAATGAGGTTGTGCGCTATGACGCGACACTTTCGGATGCTTCTGATGTTGACAATGGCTGGCTGGCGGAGATTTCCGTTCCGCGTTCTTCGGTCAAGGTCGTGGACGGCAAGGTGAAAGTGAATCTGGCATTGTTCGACATGGAGGGTGGTGAAGATGCCATTGTCTCCACGGGCGAGAAGAATCCGCAGAAATGGATTACGGTGACGGGGCTTTAGAAAAGCGTGACTTACGAGGATTTCACTCTGCCTGTACCGGATGCCAAGGTTCGGGGATTCTATCATCCGTCAGACCACCTTCCTGTCGAGGCCGTGATCAATGTCTCCAGGAAACGATAGACATAACATGAGTACAAAAAAATCCGCTCCAGTATTCTGGAACGGATTTTTTTAATTCTGAAACAGAAGAAATTATTTCTGTCTGCTCTTGTATCTCTGATAGAATTTGTCGACACGACCTGCTGTATCCACGAGCTTTACCTTGCCGGTATAGAATGGGTGAGAGGTGTTTGAGATCTCGACTTTCACTACTGGGTACTCAACTCCGTCGACCATCAGAGTCTCCTTAGTGGTGGCGCAAGAACGTGTGATGAATACTGTGTCATTTGACATATCCTTGAAAGCTACAAGACGGTAGTTTTCGGGATGAATTCCTTTCTTCATTTTCTTTAAAAATTTAGTTAATCCAAAATTGGAACGCAAATTTATGTACAAATTTCCGTAAATCCAAGTATTTACATGCTTTTTCGCCGTTTTTCTACTTCATTCTGTACGGCTGGTCATCATACAAGGCGAAACGCTTGGCCTTTCTGATCCATTTCTGCTCCTCCTGCTTGACATATTCCTTCGCATCCTGGAATGAAATCTCCCCGGAAAGATATGCAGCCAGTTTCTCGTCGGCAAGCTTCCGGTAAAACTCTTCATAAAGCGTGAAATCCGGATATGTGTCCTTGAAATAGCGTATCAGCTGCAATGTGTGCAGCAGGGAATGGTATTGTGCTCCCGGTTTGAGCATAATCTGGTAACCGAAACACTTTTCCCCTGCATAGCGTCCTGCAGAAGGCTTGAACGAACAAGGCCTGAGCAGCACCCCGTCAGGTGTCGGAAGCCTGTCATACGGTCCATGCGTGATGAACGGCGCTCCGAAATACTCATACGGCCTTGCGGTACCGATAGCCGGAGTGATATTCGTGTTGTTCCACAAACCTCCGCCGCTGTACATGTAACAAGTGAACATTCCCGGAATGTCTGAAGCCGGAGCAATCGTCCACGGCAGCAGGTCCTTGTTGTAATCTGATGCCAATGCCGAGATCACATGGAGCGGATATTTGGCTCCGATTTCAGCATAGAACAGATTGCACAACTCACCGAGAGTCAGACCATGCCTGTGCGCCACACGCGGGATGAACGATTCGCATTCCCCCGTAGGGACGGTGCCTTCCACCACGCGGCCTGCCGGATTTATATGATCCACAATGTACAATGCAGGCGGCTCGTCAATGACCATCAGGAGCATCATCAGCCGGAAAATGTCCTTCGTATAGTTGAAGTACCTTGAACCGACATCCTGAATCTCCACGACTATGGCATTGAGCCCTTTCAATGATTCGGAATCGAAATGGATATGGTTCGTCCCAGGGGTCAGCTCGGCATCCTCCGGCTGGAAAAGCCGCACCAGATTCCCTCTTTCCTGGAAAATCTGGTACATGTAACGGTCACTGCTTGTGTCCCAGCAGTTCTGGGTGCAGAAGCAGCCTACCTTTCCATCCGTAAGGGCTTTGTCAAGCTGGTTTTCCAGCGGTGTCGTCCTGAATGAAAACATCTGGAAATTATCCGTTTATGATCTTTTCGGCCACCTTTATGACTTCTTCTCCGAGTTTCACTGCCTCTTCCTCGGTCTGTGCCTCGGAATAGATGCGGATGATCGGTTCAGTGTTTGACTTGCGGAGATGAACCCACTGGCGTTTGGCTTCGAAACTGATTTTCACGCCGTCGATGTCATTGACATTCTCATTGGCATAAATCTTTTTCAGCTCTGACAAAATCTTGTCAATCAGTGCCTTGTCGGCAAGCTCGATCTTGTTTTTCGCAATATGGTATTCCGGATAAGTCTTTTTGAGTTCCGAAACGGTCATTTTCTTGTGAGCGAGGTTGGAGAGGAACAATGCGACGCCGACCATGGCATCACGTCCAGAATGGAGAGCAGGATAAATCACGCCTCCGTTGCCCTCGCCGCCGATGATGGCACCATTCTCGTGCATAAGCGTGGTGACATTGACCTCACCGACAGCGGAAGCATAGTATGTGCCGCCGTGGCTCTCAGTAACATCGCGAAGCGCCCTTGAAGAAGACAGGTTGGAAACCGTTACAAGATTCTTGACTCCCTCGGCCTCAGCGCGTGCCAGCACATAATCAGCAACGCTCACGAGTGTATATTCCTCTACGAAAGGCTCTCCGTTCTCGCAGATGAAAGCCAGTCTGTCCACATCCGGGTCTACTGAAATACCGAGGTCCGCGTGCTCTTTGACGACGGTTTCGCTCAACTCGATGAGATTCTTCGGAAGCGGTTCAGGATTATGCGCAAAATCTCCCGTAGGCTCGCAGTTCAGGCCAATGCATTTGACACCCAGTCTTTCCAGAAGTCTCGGCATGATGATTCCGCCGACTGAATTGATGGCATCCAGAACTACCGTGAAGTGTGCATTTCTGATGGCTTCAGCGTCTACGGCAGGGAGTGCCATTACTGCATCCAGGTGCTTGTCCGTGAAGTCCTCGTCGGTAATGGTTCCGAGCTCATCCACTCCGCTGAAATCGAAATCCTCGGCTTCCGCGCACTCGAGAACCGCCTGACCTTCAGCTGCATTGAGGAATTCGCCCTTCTCGTTAAGAAGTTTCAATGCGTTCCATTGTCTCGGGTTGTGTGATGCCGTAAGGATAAGTCCTCCATCTGCGCCGGACAGGATGACTGCCATTTCGGTGGTAGGCGTCGATGCGAAACCTGCGCGGATGACGTCTACGCCGCACGCTACAAGTGTGCCGCATACTACATTTTCCACCATTTCGCCTGAAAGTCTGGCATCTTTGCCGACTACGACAGTATACCTTTCACCTTCCGGTTTAGGTCTGCGTTCGCGAAGTTTTGTGCAATAAGCATAGACGAATTTTACGATGTCGACAGGTGTCAATGCCTGTCCAGGTTTTCCTCCGATTGTACCTCTGATTCCGGAGATGGATTTAATAAGTGTCATTTCATAATTAGTTTAGCTCGCTAATTTAGATATTTAACGCAGGAATAGCAAATTTTGTTTACATTTGCCGACTGAAATGAAGGTTTATAATTTTATTCAAGGAAAATGAAAGCGATTCTCACTGTTTTGCTGCTTATTACGTCCAATATTTTCATGACGTTCGCCTGGTATGGGCATCTCAAGCTTCAGGAAATGAAAATTTCGACCGGATGGCCGGTTATCCTTGTGATTCTTCTGTCATGGGGATTGGCTTTCTTCGAATATTGCGCCCAGGTCCCGGCGAACCGCATCGGCTTTTCCGGCAACGGCGGTCCGTTCAATATCATGCAGCTGAAGGTCATTCAGGAAGCCGTTTCATTGACGGTATTCACTGTAATCGTAACCTTTCTTTTCAAAGGGCAGCCGATCCAGTGGAATCATCTCGCAGCCTTTTTCTGTCTTATCATGGCTGTCTTTTTCGTGTTTCTGAAGTAGTGGAATCATGAAAAATCACTCAAATTGTAATTTTTTTTTGAAGAAAATGCAGAAAAAATTTGGATTGTAAGAAAAAATGCCTACCTTTGCAATCCCAAACGAGAAAACAACGTTCGGGAAACATAAATAACTGCTGGGTTCGTATAACGGTTAGTACTCAAGATTCTCAATCTTGCAATATGGGTTCGATTCCCGTACCCAGTACGAAAAGCGAGAGTTGGTCGATTGGCCAGCTCTTTTTTTATATATCTTATCTCATTTTGGCATTTTGCTGCGGTCGTTTGGATTTTAATTCATATATTTGCCAAGTTCTTTCAGGAACAATTTTTTTATTAATCGAAACACTTATCAATTATGAGTGAAGAATTGAATCCTGGTGCACCAGTAACACCAGATGTACTTGAAAATGCCGAAGAAGTTGCGGTAAAGACTAATGAAGCCGACGAAGCAGAGGAAACGGCACAGATGCCGAACTATGCTGAAATGTCATTGGCTGAGTTGTCACAGCTTTTCGAGCAGCTTGCCGACAGTGAAGACCGTATGGCGAAGTCAAAGGAAGCGGAAGCCATAAAGACCGCTTTCTACAAGAAACTCTCCAGAGAGAAATCTGCCGCCGGACTTGAGATGCCGGAGGTTCCGACAGCGGAAGAAGAAAATGCCGCTGAAAAAGAAACTGAGGAGTCTTCTGAGGAAGCAGAGCAGCCATCTGTCATTTCCAATCCATTCGCAGCTCTCGAGAATGGTTTCAAAGCCATATATAATAGGTATAAGAAAGAACGCGCTGAATATAACAGGAAACTGGACGCCGAGAGGGAAGAGAACCTGAAGAAGAAGCAGGCTGTCATCGATGACCTGAAAGCATTGGTAGAAAAACAGGATGATCTCGGGACGGCATTTCCTGCATTCCGTGATCTTCAGGCGAGATGGCGTGCCATCGGCCAGGTTCCTGTACAGAACTTCAGGAATCTGAATGATACATACCAGTTCTACGTCGAGCAGTTCTACGATAAAGTCCAGATAAACAGGGACCTCAGGGACCTGGATTTCAAGAAGAATCTTGAAGCCAAGGAGGAATTCTGCCAGGAAGCGGAGAAACTTTCTGAAAGTGAAAACGTCATTGACGCATTCAAGGAACTTCAGAAACTTCATGAGCAGTGGAAAGAATTCGGTCCTGTTGCCAAGGAGTTCCGTGAGCAGATTTGGGACAGGTTCAAGGCTGCCACCGCTGTAATCAACAAGAAATATCAGGCATACTTCGAGGACCAGAAAGCCAAGCAGGCTGACAATCTCGCTGCCAAGTCAGCATTGTGCGAGAAAGTGGAAGCCATTGCAGATAAGGAAGATATCAAGTCTTCAAACGAGTGGAACTCCCTTTCCAAGGAGATAGAAAACATCCAGAAGGAATGGAAGACCATCGGTTTCGCTTCCAAGAAGGAAAACCAGAAGATTTATGACCGTTTCCGTGCTGCATGCGATAAATTCTTCGGCAAGAAACGCGACTTCTATGTCCAGTTCAAGGACAACATGAATGAGAACATGGAAAAGAAGATGGCGATAATTGCTGAGGCTGAAGCACTTAAGACCAGTACCGAGTGGAAGAAGGCCACGGACCGTTTCATCAGTCTCCAGAATCAGTGGAAAGAAATCGGCGCCGTTCCTAGGAAAAAGTCCGAGCAGATGTGGAAGCGTTTCCGCGCAGCTTGTGATGAGTTCTTCGCAGAAAGGGACAAGCATGCTTCTCCAGAAAACAATTACGCTGCCAACCTCAAGGCCAAGAAGGCATTGATCGAAGAAATCAATGCGTATGTTCCGGAAGAGGGTGCAAGTGTGCAGGAGGCAAGACAGAATTTCGCTGCGAGATGGCAGGAAATCGGCTTCGTGCCGTTCAAGGAGAAGGACAAGATTGCCAAGGCTTACAACGATGCCATGAATGCCAAGTTCCATGATGTGCCTCGCGGAAATCGTGGCGCTTCACAGCGTTCAGGTCAGGGCAAGTCCGAGAAAGACAGGCTTATACAGAAGTACAACAAGCTCCAGCAGGATTTGGATACTTACGAGAACAACATCGGTTTCTTCGCAATGTCCAAGAATTCTCAGCCTCTCATCGCGCAGATGCAGGAAAGAATCGCTGAAGTAAAAGAAGAATTGAAAGATCTGGAAAACCAGATTCATTCTCTGGAAGAGGCTGAAAACAAGTAATTTACTTATAATTTCTAAATGAATAAAAATACGATTGTCGGCTTCGTGCTGATTGGTGTGATTCTTTTCGGTTTCACATGGTTCCAGTCGAAGCAATATGAAAAACAGGTAGCATATCAGGCTCAGCTGGATTCAATAGCCAGAGCAGAACGACTTGAACAATATAGGGCGGACAGCATTGCCGGTAGACTTCCGGTCGCTGATACGTCTGCAGGTGAAAGTTTCCAGACAGCATCGGCAGTGGCCGCAGCCCCTGTTTCTATCTACAAGGATTCGCTCCTGGAAGTGGCGCACAATGCAGCCGAGCACTTCTATAAGATCGAAAATGACAAGATTGCGGTAGAGTTTGCAGCGCGTGGAGCGCAGCCATATTCTGTGCGTGTCAAGGATTACAAGACCTACGATTCGACAGATCTCTATCTCTTCAAACCTGGTGAAAGCGAGATGGGCGTAGGCATTTACGCCGGTGAGAACATCAATACTAAAGATTTCGTGTTCCAGCTCGCGGAAAAGACTGATACATCCGTAGTTATGAGACTTCCTTTCAGGAATGGCGGATATATCCAGCAGGAATACACATTGAAGCAGGGATCTTACGTCGTGAGCAATGTGATGTCATTCGTCGGAATGGACGGCATTATTCCCAGAAACGTAGCATACTATGATTTCGACTGGGATGTCACGATTCCTAGAATGGAGAAAGGATATAAGAACGAGGTGCAGTATTCCAAGGTGGACTACTACTATGGCGGTGACAAGAAACCGGAAGAATTCGGTCGCGGCCGCAATATGGACAAGCGTATCGAAAACCGCGTGGAGTGGTTTGCTTTCCAGCAGCAGTTCTTCTCGGCCATCATGAAACCTGTAAATCAGTTCACGTCAGGCGAACTTGCCATCAATTTCGTTCCGGAGGAAGATCTTTCACATAATCTCATGACATGCGTCGCCAAGATGCGCGGTGATTTCCGAATCGCCGACAATGTGGAGATCAACAATGAATTCTACTTCGGTCCGAACCATTATAAGACATTGAAATCTTATGGACAGAAATACGAGAAGATAATTCCGCTTGGCGGTTGGATGGTCGGCTGGTTCACCAAATGGGTCATCATCCCATTGTTCGACTTCCTTCACAAGTTCATCTCGAACTTCGGTATCATCATCCTTCTCATGACATTGTTCATCAAGATTGTAGTGCTGCCGTTCGCTTATAAGTCCTATTCTTCATCAGCGAAGATGCAGGCCCTCAAGCCGGAAATGGACAAGCTCAATGCTAAATATCCTAAACAGGAAGATGCATTGAAGAAACAGCAGGCGACTATGGACCTGTATAAGCGCGCGGGCGTGAATCCTATGGGCGGATGCCTTCCGATGCTTCTCCAGTTGCCTATTCTCTGGGCGATGTTCCGTTTCTTCCCTGCATCCATCGAGCTTCGCCAGCAGTCATTCCTCTGGGCAGACGACCTCAGTGCGTATGATACCATTCCGCTGTTGGATTTCGGTACCAGGATTCCGCTGCTCGGAGACCATATCTCCCTGTTCGCGCTCCTGATGGCAGTTTCAATGTTCTTCTACTCGAAGATCACTACACAGGGACAGATGTCATCCAATGACCCTAATACCGCGACAATGCGTTTTATGAGCGTCTGGATGATGCCTATCATGATGTTCTTCATCTGTAACAGCCTTTCTGCCGGACTTACTTACTATTATCTGCTCTCAAACCTCATTACAATGCTTGAGACTTGGATAATCAAGAAGTTCTTTGTCCGTCCTGAAGATGTGCTGGCCAAGCTGAAAGCTACTGAAAACAAGCCGATGCCTAAGAGCAAATGGCAACAGAGGCTTGAAGAGGCACAGAAGATGCAGCGCCAGATGATGCAAGAACAGGAAAAGAAAGCCAGAAGAAGATAACCTATAGATTCTGAAACATGTCGATAGCATCGAAAATAACAGAACTGCATAATGAACTGCCACAGGACGTAAGACTTGTGGCAGTTTCCAAATTCCATCCTGCCGAATGCATTATGGAAGCTTACAATGCAGGACAACGTCTGTTCGGAGAAAACCGTCCCCAGGAATTCGCAGCTAAATGCAAGGTCTTGCCGGAAGATATCCAATGGCATTTCATAGGGCATCTCCAGACAAACAAATTGAAGATGGTACTTCCGTATGCCTATATGGTCCAATCAGTTGACTCCATTCATCTCCTCGAAGACATCGAGAAATGGGGAAGTGCCAACGCCAAGGTAATCCGTGTGCTTCTGGAACTGCATCTCGGTGCGGAGGAGACCAAGCACGGTTTGACTGAAGAGGAGATTACGCAGATTCTGAATTCCGTGTCAATGTATCCTCACGTCATTTTCTGCGGACTTATGGGGATGGCCACCAACACAGATGATGAATCGGTGATACGTGCGGATTTCGAAAGAATCGCCGAGTTGCGGAAAAGTCTGATGGAACAGCACCCCGAACTCACTGAATTCAAGGAACTTTCCATCGGAATGTCAGAGGATTATAAGATTGCAATCCAATGCGGAGCCACATTTGTCCGCATCGGTTCAGATATTTTCGGTCCTAGGCAGTACTAGTTCTTGCCTAGTTCATCTATCATAGCCTTGGCGACTGCGGCAGATGCTCCGCGGCCGCCAAGTGCGTTTCGTATTTCCTGGTACCCGGCCAGCATTGTCTCGCGGTATTCATTGTCCTCGATCATGCGGCGGACCTCCTGCAGCACATTGTCAGGCGTGAAGTAGAATTGGAGCAGTTCGCGGAAACACATGCGGTTGAGAATCAGGTTTCCCAGCGAAATAAATCTGATTTTTATTATCTGCTTGGCTATCACGAAGTTGATTTCAGCGCCCTTGTATGCGACAACTTGCGGCGTACCAATCAGAGCCGTCTCCAATGAAGCTGTACCTGAATTGACTACTGCGGCTTCTGCGTGGCGCAGGACAGCATAACTCTGACCGAAAACGACCTTTACATATCCTTCACGCCCAGTAAGATATTTGCTGTAATCCGACATTGACCTGGAAGGTGCAGCCGCCAGAATGAATTGATATGAAGCGTATTGCGGCAGCGCATGCATCTTGTCGGCAAATTCCATGAAAACGGGCATCATTGATGAAATCTCACCTGTCCTGGAACCGGCCATCAACGCTATTATCGGATTGTCATTCAGATTGTTGCGCGTGAGAAATTCTGTTCTGGTCTCTTTCAGCGCCACGGAATTGTCGATGGCGTCGATAAGAGGATTGCCCTTGTACACGAACTCGACATTCTTCTTCGTGAAATATGGAATTTCGAACGGAAACACGATGAAAAGCTTGTCCACGTACGCTTTCAGCTTCTTGATGCGGCTTTCCCGGGATGCCCACACTTTCGGTGCAATGTAGTAAAAAACCTTGAAGCCTTTTTTATGGGCAAATTCGGCGACGCGGAAGTTGAATCCCGGATAGTCTATCAATATCACCACGTCCGGATTCCACTCCAAAATGTCGGCAAAACACTTCTTGAAGCGGTTGAGATACGTTTTCGCTTTCAGAAGCACCTGTACGAAACCGATGATCGCCCCGTCTTTATAGTCCTGAACGAGTCCTGTGCCGCTCTGGTGAGCCTTATATACGTCATTCATAAGGTCGCCGCCCCAGAAACGGATATCGGCCTCCGGGTCCTCATGATACAATCCCTTCATCAGATTCGATCCGTGAAGATCGCCTGAAGCCTCGCCTGCTATAATATAATATTTCATCGTAATTTCCTGTAAATCAATGTTGTCTATTTTTCAGCGCCCGCATTGAACTCCTCATCGAATCCGAGATTCTTCAATCTCGTTTCCTCAGGATAATCCGTCGAGTCAATGTTGTCTGCGACAATGCTGATATATTTGTCTGCCATCAATCTGTGGTCAGCGCATGAATCGTTCCTTTCGTCGTCCAGAAAATCGCCGACCATCATATAAAGTTTCTCGCCGGGTTCAAGTGACGGCGAAGAGCTTTGGCCCAATGATTCCGGGGTGATGCCATACTTCTTATATACAGACGGGTCCCAGTCGCGGAATTCGCGCACCCATCTTCCGATGCCCTGGTGGCCGACTTTTATTCCCTTGATTTCATCGGCCGGAATGTCAGGAAAATTGACATTGAAATAAACGCCGTGTCTGTCGGGAAGATTCGACATTATTTTTCTGAAAATGTCGGGGAAGAATTTCTGGACTGCAGAGAAGTCAGCATTGGGGTCAAGGGTATCCAGAGATACGCCTATCGCCGGAATGCCGTTCAATGCAGCCTCTGCAGCAGCGCCCAAAGTTCCTGAATAGCAGGCTGCTGTGGCAGCATTGGAACCATGGTTGATTCCTGAAACCACTACATCGGGAAACCTGTCGATGAACGGCACGTTCAACCCGAATTTCACGCAGCTTGCAGGAGTGGCATCCAGATATGACCATTTCCCCGGCTTCATTTCCGGGAGTTCCTTGTATGCTATCTGTTTCAGACCGAGAGAAACTGCCATGCTCATGCCGGATTGGTGGGATTTCGGAGCTATGACAGTAACATTGCCAAATTGGCACATTATCCGGGCGAGGACGTTGATACCTTTGGCAGTATATCCGTCGTCATTGGTGATAAGTATATTCATATTGTCAGGACTTTTCAAGTGATTGCCTCTCATATAGTTCGACTTAAACGATAAAGTCCGGCAATTGCTTGTTTTTTCTTTACAAAGATAGGTAAATATTCAAAATTTTGGCTAATTTTGCACCGTTTTTGCAGGAGAGACCTGCGGAGTGTGAAAGTTCTATTGAAAATTCGGCTCTTTGAAAAGACAAATAAAGTTTAACTTAATAAATATTTGTTAACAATGGTAAAACTTGGTATTAACGGATTTGGCCGTATCGGTCGTATGGTTTTCCGTGCCGCTGTTGAAAACTTCGCAAATGACATCGAAGTTGTAGGTATCAACGATCTTCTCGATCCAGAGTATTTGGCTTACATGCTTAAATATGATTCAGTTCACGGAGCATTCAAAGGCGAAATTTCTGTAGAAGGCAATACTCTTATCGTAAACGGCAAAAAAATCCGCCTCACCGCTGAGATGGATCCGGCTAACCTCAAATGGAACGAAGTTGGTGCTGATGTAGTTGTAGAGTCTACCGGTCTCTTCCTTACAGACGAGAAAGCTCGCAAGCACATCGAGGCTGGCGCTAAGAAGGTTATCATGTCAGCTCCTTCAAAGGACGCTACTCCAATGTTCGTATATGGTGTAAACGACAAGGCTTATGCAGGTCAGGACATCATCTCCAATGCATCTTGCACAACCAACTGTCTTGCTCCTATCTCCAAGGTTCTCGATGAGAAATTCGGTATCGTACGTGGTCTCATGACTACTGTTCACGCTGCTACCGCTACTCAGAAGACCGTTGACGGTCCATCAAAGAAGGACTGGAGAGGTGGTCGTGGTATCCTCGAGAACATCATCCCTTCTTCAACAGGTGCAGCAAAGGCTGTAGGTAAGGTTCTTCCTCAGCTCAACGGCAAACTTACAGGTATGTCTCTCCGTGTTCCTACATCTGACGTATCTTTCGTTGACCTTACTGTAGAGCTCAAGAAAGAGTGCACATACGAGGAAATCTGCGCAGCTATGAAAGAGGCTTCTGAGGGCGAGCTCAAGGGCGTTCTCGGATACACCAACGAGGCTGTCGTTTCTACAGACTTCCGTAATAACTCCCACACCTCTATCTTCGATGAGAAGGCAGGTATCCAGCTCGACAGCACATTCGTAAAAGTTTGCGCTTGGTACGACAACGAGTGGGGTTACTCTAACAAAGTGCTCGAAATGGCACGTGTGATTTCCAAGTAATTTTACTTGAAATAACATATAACCGGCGGTCTGATTCTTCAGGCCGCTTTTTTTATGCTTATTTATTTTTAATGTGTAAATTTGCAAGATACAAAAACGTATAATCATGATTGAAATCAATGAGCGTCTGACGCTTCCCGAAATGGAGCGGATTTTATATGGCAACGAAACTGTCCGGGTTTCAGAAAAACTCAGAAGCCAGGTCGTCGCAAGCTATGATTTTCTGAAAGAATTCTCCAAGGACAAAGTCATCTATGGCATCAATACGGGCTTCGGTCCAATGGCACAATGGAGAATTGAGGATGCTCATCTTAAAGAGTTGCAGTACAATATTATACGCAGCCATTCCACCGGAGCCGGAGACCGTATTCCGGATATATGCGTAAGAGCTGCAATGCTATCCAGGCTGATGACATTTCTGGAAGGCCATTCGGGAGTACACGTTTCTCTCATTGATCTTCTCATAGAATTTATAAACAGGGGAATTTGTCCTGTGGTACCGCGGCATGGCAGCGTCGGTGCCAGCGGCGACCTGGTGCAGTTGGCTCATATAGCATTGACACTGATAGGCGAGGGCGAAGTGTCGTATGGCGGGGAAATCCGTCCGGCAGCGGAGGTGATGTCCGAATGCGGGCTCAAACCTCTGGAAATGCATATCCGTGAGGGACTTGCAGTTACGAACGGTACAGCCGTGATGACGGGTATCGGTGCCGTGAACTATATGTTGGCCAAGAGGTTGCTTGGATGGGAGACATTGTGCTCCGTCATGATCAACGAGATTGTTTCTTCTTACGATGATTTCATGTCGGAAATATTGAACGGCCTGAAACATCATCCCGGACAAATCCGTATCGCGGAACTTATGCGCTCTCTGTCGGAAGGCAGCAAAATGCTGAGAAACAGGAAGGTGGAACTGTTCCATAAGTCAGGGGAGCAGGTCTTCAAGCAGAAAGTTCAGCCATACTATTCACTGCGTTGTGTACCGCAGATTCTCGGACCGGTATATGATACCATGATGAATGCGGGACAGGTTCTGGAGGATGAAGTCAATTCTGTGGATGACAATCCGATAGTCGATATTGAAAGCGAAAATGTCATTCATGGCGGCAACTTCCATGGAGATTATATCTCTTTCGAAATGGACAAGCTGAAAATTGCCGTGACCAAGATGACAATGCTTGCGGAACGCCAGATGAATTACCTGTTCCACGACCGGATCAACGGCATATTGCCGCCGTTCGTGAATCTTGGGGTGCTGGGACTGAACTATGGGCTCCAGGCTTCGCAATTTACGGCCACATCCACCACGGCGGAGAGCCAGACGCTTTCCAACCCGATGTACGTTCATTCCATTCCTAACAACAATGACAATCAGGATGTCGTGAGCATGGGTACCAATTCGGCCCTGCTTTGCCGTATGGTGATAGAGAATTGCAGCCAGGTCATGGCAATACATCTCATGGCATTGGCTCAAGCTGTTGATTGTCTGGGAATTGCGGATAAATTGGCACCGGCTACGAAGAAATTGTACGATGAAGTTCGTGCGCTCGTCCCGGTATTCAAGGACGATACGCCTAAATACAATGAAATCAAGGCGTTGCAGAAACTTCTTGCGACAGGACCGATAGAACTTTAGTATAGTTTTTTTTTCATAATATGAAGTCACTCAGAGAATTATATAAGATAGGACGTGGCCCTTCGAGCAGCCATACGATGGGGCCGATGAGGGCGGCACAGATATTCTTGTCGGAGCATAGGGATGCGGCGTCATTTCAGGTGACATTGTACGGAAGCCTTGCAGCTACCGGAAAGGGGCATATGACAGATGCGGCCATCATTGACGAACTTAGGCCTGTGGCTCCCGTGGAGATCGTCTGGAAGCCGTCAGTGTTCCTGCCGTTCCATCCTAACGGTATGAATTTCAAGTCTTTGGATGCGGATAAAAACGTGACCGGAGATTGGACCGTATACAGCGTCGGTGGCGGGGCATTGTCAGAGGGAAAGGCAAATGGTGACAGGTTCGATACCAGCAGCAATGTCTATGACCTGGAGAGGCTTTCCGATATCCAGACCTGGTGCGAAGATAAAGGCCGGAGTTACTGGGAATATGTGGAAATGTGCGAGGGTGAGTCCATCTGGGATTACCTCATGGAAATCTGGACGGCGATGAAAGAAGCGGTGGAACGCGGCATTGAACATGAAGGCGTGCTACCGGGACCGCTTAATCTGGCGAGGAAGGCTGCGACATATTATGTCAAGGCTACTGGATACAAGAAGTCATTGCAGACCAGGGGATTGGTATATGCTTATGCATTGGCGGTCAGTGAAGAGAATGCCTCCGGCGGAAAGATTGTCACGGCCCCTACCTGTGGTGCCAGCGGCGTGGTTCCGGGAGTTCTCTATCACATGCAGAAAGGTCACGAATTCAGCGATACCAAGATGCTTCACGCATTGGCAACTGCCGGTATCATCGGCAATGTGGTGAAACAGAATGCCTCCATTTCCGGTGCGGATGTGGGATGCCAGGGAGAAGTCGGTGTGGCATGTGCAATGGCGGCCGCTGCTGCTTGCCAGCTCTTCGGCGGAAGCCCTTCACAGATTGAATATGCGGCAGAAATGGCACTGGAACACCATCTTGGCATGACTTGCGACCCTGTATGCGGACTTGTGCAGATCCCATGTATCGAGCGCAATGCGTTTGCCGCCACCAGAGCATTGGACGCGAACTTGTATGCAGCATTTTCGGACGGAAAACATCGGGTTTCTTTCGACAGGGTAGTGGAAGTGCTGAAACAGACAGGACACGATATTCCGTCTCTATACAAGGAAACGTCAGAAGGCGGACTCGCCAAAGGGTTTATCTTCTAGTTGTAGCCTCTATTTGAACTTTGGACTTATAACATTCAGATCTACAGGGCCGTCGATACCATAAACGACGGCCTTGTCTGTAAACTGCCACATCGCCCAGCCTTCGCGCTCCGGTTTTTCTTCGCGGTATCTGGCTACCCACAGGGGATAATTGCGTCGGATTTCATCGGTAAGATTATCATTGATGAAAGATTCGTAAGAGTAGACGATAGGCTTGCGTCCATAATGGTCCTCCACGATTTTCAGCCAGGCCAATGCCTTGTCATTAAGCTCTTTACGAGTGCATCCCTTGTGGATTGTCTCGATATCAAGAATAGGCGGAAGATCGTTCTCCCGGAGATGCCCGACAGTCTGTATGTAGCTTTTGGCCTGATTTTCCGGATTCTTGGAGGAGCGGAAAAAATGATAGGCGCCACGTCCCAGGCCAGCTTCTCTCGCTGCGTTCCAATGCTTGTGAAACTTTCTGTCTTTCAATGTGATTCCTTCTGAAGCCTTCAGTATTACATAAGATACGGGCAGGATGTCATTTGCCTTGTTTATGGATTTGGTAGTGCGTCCCTTGGAATCGATCATGACATGCAGGGAATCCCAGACAATGCGTCCGGGATTGTGGTGAGAGATATCTACTGCATAACGGTAAGCCCTGCCATGTGCCTTCGCTCCTATTTCATCATATAAATCAGAAGGGCGTTGAAGAAGAGAGAACAGAACCACAATGCCGAGAACCGCTACGGCAATCCATACGCCAAGCCCCTCGATCCGGGACTTTTTTTTCGTCGTTTTCCTGCGTTTATTCTTGGCGGGTGTTTTCTTGACAGGCTTTTTCCTGCTTTTCTTTTGATTTTCTTCCATAGATTGCAAAAATAGCGAAATAATTTTTATCTTTGAATGATAAAATAAGGGGAACTAGGTGCGCATTATGCGCCGAGTTCAAGTTAAATAATTTATAGACAAATTATTATGGCAGAATTGAAAGGATCAAAGACCGAGCAGAACCTGATGACAGCGTTTGCAGGAGAATCACAGGCACATACAAAGTATCAGTATTATGCTTCCAAGGCTATCAAGGATGGCTTCGTGCAGATTGGAAGACTCTTCGAAGAAACAGCAAAGAACGAGAAGGAACATGCGAAGATATGGTTCAAATTCCTTCATGGCGGGGAAGTTCCTGATACCATGACCAATCTCGCAGATGCTGCTGCCGGTGAGAACTACGAGTGGACCGACATGTATGCCGGTTTCGCCAAGACAGCCAAGGAGGAAGGCTTTACTGATATCGCTTTCCTGTTCGAGAAAGTAGGTGCCATCGAGAAAGTTCACGAGGAGCGTTACAGAAAGCTTCTCAAGAATGTAAAAGACGGTGTGGTTTTCTCACGTGATGAGGATATGATATGGAAATGCACCAACTGCGGACATATCGTTATCGGTAAGAAAGCACCGGAAGTTTGCCCTGTATGCAAACATGCCAAGAGCTATTTCCAGATCAAGGCCGAGAATTATTAGTGTGGAGCGTAATCGAGTGATTACTAGCGATATAAAAGAAATCAGAGTTGCTGATACGGCAACTCTGATTTCTTTTATTATGTTGATGTACAGTCAATTACGCTCCACGCCTCATGACACCACGTCTCTTGACAACATCCGCCACGACATTCAGCAAGATATAGTATATGAATGTCAGAAGCACTATCAGCGACCAATTGGCTCTGGACAATATCGTTCCCACGATTATGCAGACGATGCCGACGATGAAGCAGCTCCGGAGCATTTTGGTTGTCTTGTCGGCCTCAAGTCCCTTTCCGAATTTCATGGCGAACATAGGTATTTCGCTGACCAGCAATGCTGAAAGTAGGATTGCCAGAACCGGGATGAAATAACACGTCCCGCATAGGGAACTCATCCATGAATCAGGTGTGATATCTACGTAGTAGGCGAGAGAGCCGCAAATCATTGCCGCTGCAGGGGTCGCCAGGCCTATGAAACTGCCGTGCTGGCGTTCATCCAGATTGAACTTTGCCAGGCGTATGGCGGAAAATGCGGCTAGTACCAGCGGAATGTATATGGCGAACTGCCATGTGCCGCAGATACACATTATCTTATAGAGCATTATTGACGGCAATACTCCGAAACTCACCATATCTGCCAGAGAATCAAGCTCTTTCCCGATTTCTGAATGAGCATTGAGAAGTCTGGCTGAAAGGCCGTCGCAGAAATCGAAGCCTGCGGCTGCCAGCATGAGCGGGAATGCTGTTTCAATGTGTCCCTGCAAGGTGAAAATCACCCCAAGAGTGCCTGACAACAGGTTCATTGAGGTGATTGTATTTGGTATATGCTTGATAAACTGCATCTACGGATTATTTAATGCCGAGCTTCTTGGCAAGAGACTTAGGAAGAGCATCCTTGTGGAGGACGATATCCATAGTCTTTCCTTTTACGTAAGCCTCTGTAACGTACCAGATTCCATTGTACTTTCCGGCTGAACCCCAAGAGTTCTTCACCATGTAGTATTTCTTGCCGAACTGGTCTTTTGCGATACCGAAAATCTGCATTCCGTGGTCATCGGTAAGGGTCTTGTTGTCATAACCTTTCTGTCTGTATGCCTGATCAACCTCTTCCTCTTCCGGTGCCTGTGGCTCTTCCTCCTTATCTGTGCTCTTGCCTACCCAGCGCTCCTGGTCGGAACCTGCTGATTTCTTGGTGGTTTCCTTATAGAGAATACCAAGACCGTCGCGAGTGAAACCTCTCTCGCTTACGTCGGTACCCCAAAATGCTGTATAACCATTCTCGAGAGCATTGTCAAGCGCAGCCATGAACTCGTCGATAGGAATGTTCCAATCCTGATCCCAACGCCAGTTGTCGCTGATTTCGAGAGCGAACTTCTGGTAGAACGGATGATGTGAGAAAGAGGTCAATGAAACATAGTCATCAGCATTGATCTTGTATGAATCACGGAATGACTGCGGAGTGTATTTTACGCCGTTGTATGTGAATTCTTCAGGGCATTCTCCGAAATATGCGTCCATGATGCCTTTGAAGCCATTTTTCCACGCGGTGGAAAGTGTTCTGTTAGGATTCTTGGCGACGGCATCCACATATGCGAAAGCCACAGCGTCGAGCTCTGCGTGTACAGGCATCTCGGTACCATAATTGAGACCAGGCATAACTCCCTGTGGTACAAGACCATAGTTTCTTACGACATGAAGAACGTCACCGCCCTCGGAACCTGCTCCGAAATTCAATTTGCCGTCAAGTCTTACATACTTCTCAGCCCTGTCCTGATAAGAATGGCTTACAACGAACATCTCTGAAAAGTCAGGATACAATGTGGTATCCTTGATGTTGTTGATTCGGATGGCCTCTGACTCAAGGAATCCGAGTGCGGAGAAGCACCAGCATGTACCTGAACGGAACTGGTTCTTGACAGGTGTGATCGGATTGGCCTTTACGGTGGTGAACTCGTATTTTACCTGCCCTTTTGAAGGCTGTGCGAGCATAATGGCCGACAGGCTCAATGCCGCTAATGAAGAAACCAATAATTTTCTCATTTCTAACTGTTTATAATAAAATTTTGTTTCAATTCTCTAGTAAAAAGTCAATGCTTGTTCACATGTCTTACAAATATATATAATAATTGCTAAATTTACAATCGATTAATGGATAAGTAAGTTTCCCCAGATTGTTTTATGAAGAATTATACAATATTATATGTACACGGCATGGGCGGCGGAGAGGACAGCCGCATACCATCGATATTGAATCAGCATATCAATGAGTTTGTCAATCCGGAAGACACGCATATTGACGTCATTGTCCGCACGTATGACATTGACCCTCAGATAGCCATGGAACAGGTGACGGCGTGGTTCAATGAACTTGAGCCTCAGCTTGTCATAGGAGAGTCGCTCGGTTCTCTCCATGCGATAAGGCTTGGGGGTGTGCCTCATATCTTCGTTTCACCTGCTGTCGGTGCGGCCAGATGGATGTCAATCGCCAGCTATATCCCCGGAGCTGCGGCGTTTATGCGTAATTTATTCAAGCCCCGTCCCGGGTCCAGGCAGACGCTGGATTTTACGCATGAGATACTTTCCCATTATCGCGGGATGCGTGAGCGTGTGCTGTCATGCTCCCCGTCACATGGAAGCAAGGATTATTTCTTCGCGTTTTTCGGAACTGTCGACACCTATCGCCGTTGGGGGGTAGTCAATATAAGAAGTTGGGCCCGCCATTTCGGCAAGTACAGCTGCCAAATATATAAAGGCACTCACTACATGGAAGAGGAGTACCTTTATAGCATGTTGATACCTAAGGTGTTGAAGGTCTTGGGTGTCAGTCGGCAAATGAGGTGCCGTCCATAAATCAATTCCTGCCGGGATAGGCTGCGAGACCTTTTTCGAGGACATCCAGGGCCTTTTCCAGCTCCGGAACTTCCAGGACGTATGCAATGCGGATGTGATTGGTGCCGACTCCAGGGGTCTTATAGAAAGACGCTGCAGGTGTCACCATCGTAGTCATACCATTGTAACGGAATTCCGTAAGCATCCATTTTGCGAAACTCTCGGCATTGTCAACCGGAATTTCGGCGATTGTGTAGAACGCGCCCATCGGAGTCGGCGAATATACGCCAGGCATATTGTTAAGGCGACCGATCATGTAGTCGCGCCTTCTTATATATTCTTCTTTGACTGCATCGAAATACTCTTTAGGCGTATCGAGAGCGCCGATTGCGGCAATCTGTCCGTAAATCGGCGGGCAGAGGCGTGCCTGTGCATATTTCATGGCAGCCTTCATGACATCTGCATTGTGCGAAACGATGCAGCCGATACGGCATCCGCAGAGATTGTATCGCTTTGATACAGAGTCAATCAATATGACATTTTGCTCAAGCCCTGGGATGTTCATTGCAGAGAAATGCGGCTCGTCCGTGTAGCAGAATTCCCTGTAGACCTCATCGGAAATCAGGAACAGGTCATGCTTTTTTGCTACTTCACCCAGTGCCAGCATGTTTTCCTTCGTATAGAGAGTTCCGGTCGGATTTCCGGGATTGCTGATGAGGATGGCTTTCGTACGGGGAGTTATGAGTTTCTCGAACTCAGCCATGTCCGGCACTTTGAAACCATTGCGGATATCGGTGTGCACGGCTTTCAGCGTGATGCCGTTCATGAATGCGAAAGTGTTGTAGTTCGTGTAGAACGGCTCCAGCACAATGACATCATCTCCCTCGTCGCATGTAATCTGCAGTGAAAGGTTTACGCCCTCGCTGCCGGCGACCGTCACGATAAGTTCCGGCACATCTATGTCAATGCCTATTTTACGATAGTACTTTTCCACCAGACCCTTGCGGAGTTCAATCAGTCCTGCGGAGTTGGAATAAGACACATGGTCCAATGTGTTTTTCTTCACCGCTTCAAGTGCGCATTCAGGAGATTTGATGTCGGGCTGACCGACGTTGAGATGGTAGACTTTTACTCCTTCTGCCTTAGCTGCATCTGCGAATGGAACCAGCTTTCTGATCGCCGAAGCGGGCATTGATTCAGACTTTTTGGAAATTTTTGCCATTATGTTTCGTTTTATATGAAAATTCGCAATTTTTAGTGCTGCAAAGATAGCGTTTTTTTCTACCTTTGTGGACGTGCTTAACAAAATCTATTAAAATTATGTCAACTTTCAGGCAAAGAGCTTTGGACGAAGCTGCTGCTCACACGACTGAGCGCTATTTCGTTGAGAAGAGGCCGATCTCGGCTTACTTCGGAGAAAATGTGTTTGACCTCGCCAAAATGAGGAAATACATGTCTCAGACTGCCTATGACGCTGTTTTGTCTGCTGTGAAGTTCGGCAGGACGATCGACAGGGCTGTTGCGAATGAAATCGCTTCAGCCATGAAGACCTGGGCTACGGAGAAGGGTGCTACCCATTACACGCATCTGTTCCAGCCACTTACCGGAACTACTGCAGAGAAACATGAGGCCTTCGTTACTGTGAAGGATGGTCAGGTATTCGAGAGATTCAGCGGAAGCGCGCTTGTCCAGCAGGAGCCGGACGCATCCAGTTTTCCTAACGGAGGACTGCGTAACACATTTGAAGCCAGAGGTTATTCCGCATGGGACCCTAACTCTCCGGTATTCATCTTGGACGAGACACTATGCATCCCGTCTGTATTCGTGTCGTATACAGGCGAGGCTCTTGACATGAAAGTGCCTAACCTGAGGTCCATCCAGGCGCTCAGTTCAGCGGCCACTTCCGTAGTGAACCTTTTCGACAAGTCGGTCAAGGCTGTCACCGTCAATGTCGGACTGGAGCAGGAGTACTTCCTGGTGGATGAGTCATTGTACAATGCACGTCCTGACCTCAAGCTTTGCGACAGGACCGTCATCGGTCATACATCGGCAAAGGACCAGCAGCTGTCAGACCACTATTTCGGTGCAATTCCTAGCCGTGTGGCTGCATTCATGAAGGACTTCGAGACGGAAGCATATAAACTCGGCATTCAGCTCCAGACCAGACATAATGAGGTAGCTCCTAACCAGTTTGAATGTGCACCTGTATTCTGCGAGGCTACCAAAGCCATCGACCAGAACATGCTGCTGATGATTCTCATGCCGAAAGTAGCTGAGAAACACCATCTTAAGGTGATTTTCCACGAAAAACCGTTTGATGGCGTGAACGGCAGCGGCAAGCACTGCAACTGGTCAATGCAGACTGATTCCGGTGTGAATCTCCTTTCTCCTGGCAAGACACCTACCAAGAACCTTCAATTCCTGGCATTCTATTCATCTGTAGTACGTGCGGTGTATCGCCATGACTATCTGCTGATGACTTCAATATGCACGTTGAACAACTCCTATAGACTTGGAGGCCATGAGGCACCTCCTGCTGTCATGTCGATATTCTCAGGATCCACATTGTCCAAGATTTTTGACAGCATCCTGAATATGAAAGACGTTTCCGATGCCGAGGCCAGCAAGGCTTCCATCCAGATGGTCAGCTCCATTCCGGAAATCGTTCAGGACAATACCGACCGCAACAGGACATCTCCGTTCGCATTTACCGGTAACCGCTTCGAGTTCCGTGCAGTAGGTTCTTCCGCAAATGCGGCATCTGCCACGTATGTGTTGAATTCAATTGTGGCTGAGAGCCTTAACGAATTCAGAAAGGAAGTTGACGAACTTGAAGCCAAGGGTGAAACACGTCAGAGTGCCGTACTTACAGTAGTTAGAAAGTTCATTGCAGAGTCCAGGAATGTAATGTTCGAAGGTAACGGATACAGCAAGGAATGGGAGGAAGAAGCAGCACGCAGAGGCCTCAGGGCTGTACGCAATGTGCCTGAAGCATATAAAGTGTTCCTTGAGAAAGACAGCATTGACATGTTCGCGAAACTTGGTGTACTTTCTCCTGCCGAAACCCAGGCACGCTATGAGGTCTTGAACGAAACCTATGTCAAGAAACTTCAGATCGAGGCCAGGATTATCGGAGACATCTGTCTGAACCATGTAGTTCCTGCTGCGGTAAGCTACCAGAACATACTTGTAACCAGCATCCAGGGCTGCAAAGACGTGTTCGGAGATGAATTCAAGTCGCTTTGCAAGGCCGACATGGATACCTACAAGAAGATTTCCGGTTTCGTGAACAACCTTTCTGCTGACGTGGAGACACTTGTGGAGGCCAGGAAGAAAGCTAACAAAGTGGAAGACATGGCCGAAAGGGCATATCTCTACTCGACCGAGGTAAAGGACGAGATGGACAAGGTCCGCAACAGCGCCGACCATCTGGAAATGCTGGTGGACGATGAGCTTTGGCCGTTGCCTAAGTATAGGGAACTATTGTTCTTCTAGTGTAAAACAAATACCTGTTTAGCGGGTATTAAAATATTGATTGTGAAGAAGTTACTATTATTACTATCTTTAGTTTCGCCGACCTTCATGGTTTCATGTATGAACCGTGAGGCCGGTGATTCCTTGTCAATCCCTTACGTAAGGGAGGTGCTTTCGGACACAACATCATTGACTTACCGTATAATTGCGGACGGTTGCCCGGACCGCAGGGACGGAACGATTGCAGTCGTCGGACAGGAATTTGATGTGTTCAGCGTTGCGCGGGAACTTGTGAATTGCGATTATTTCGACAATGTCGACGGGCACATGAGGCCTGACGGCCTTCCGGATTTCGCGGGTGAGACCATCGCAATGATTTGTGACAATGCGAATGAGCCATATCAAGGGTATCTGGACAATAATAATGAAAACTATCTTAAAGAGCTGAGTGTCAAGAATTTCATAAGTGCTGTCGATACGACTTGCGCATTGAATCCGTTTGACCGTAAAACCAACATACACAAGACCGGCTCCAAGATAGTGATTTTGGCTTCTTCATATTCTTCAGCATTCGGATATGATGACGTCATGAGACTGGTGAAATCTGCCGGATCTGATATTGCCGTCATTTCTCCGGTACATTCAATGTTCAATTATGCAGTACGGAAACATTCGGAAAAGGGGTGTTTCGGCGTCTGGACTACCGAAAAGGAGTTGGGTGCAGGTATATATTCCATCGTGAAGGCGGATTTTGAAAAGAAATACCCGGAATTGGAATACGACGCATTCTGTCCGGTTGCTGCTGAAGCATTGAAGGACAGGATATTGTCTTTCCTGGAAATGTACAAGGAGGCCGGCAAGGAAAAGGTGCTCGATGCCGTGATCGTGGATGAAGCCGGGCTGAAAGCTGACGACTTGAACGGGACATTGCAGGAAATGATTTCGAAAAACGACGGAACAATGATGAAGTACATTGACATGGTTTCGGAGAATTTCGAGTTCATCGATGCGCGCAGGACCGTAGTGGCTGACTGCATCGCATACCTTCGTGACAGGAACCTGTTCACCCATAAGGTGGCCTATCCGGCATTGGCAATGTATGCTACTGTTCCTGCAAGCGGCCTGGCTGACCAGGATTACAATGCAGACGGCAGTCTGTCAGACAGTTTTAAGTATAACCGTGCGGAGAATTCTGATTTCGAAACATACTTGCTGATGGAGAAATCGTTGATACCGACAACATTCGATGCGTATGTTCCAAAGTAGTGTTACGCCCGAGGAGATAGAAAAGCTGGAGTTGGCGGCGTTCGGCGGCAAGATAACCATAATTGACAAACCCGGTAAGGAATTTGACAGGGCTGTCGCGTATTTGAGACGTCAGAAAATCATAGGGTTCGATACGGAATCGAGGCCTTGTTTTACGGCTCAGCAGCCGAGGAGCGGCGTCACATTGCTGCAGCTCTCCGGTCCTACGGAGGCGTTTCTGTTCAGGATACAGATGCTGGGCATGGACAAGAAACTCTGCCGTATATTGGCCGATGAAAAAATCATCAAGGTCGGGGCGGCAGTGCATGACGACGTGAGGGGGCTCCAGAAATATTGCGAGTTCGAAGCGAAAAACTTCGTGGATTTGCAGAAAATAGTCTGGGAATATGGCATCAAGGACAAGAGCGTAAAGAAAATGTCCGCCATAATTTTAGGCGTGAGGATTTCCAAGACCCAGCAGCTGTCGAATTGGGAAGCTGTGGAACTCTCTGATTCCCAGCAACTTTATGCAGCTACAGATGCGTGGATATGTCGTGAAATGTATAAGTTGCTCATGAAATCCGAGAAGCATCCGCTGACACCGGAAGAGATGGCACCTCCTCCTCAGGAAGCCAAGCAGCCTGCCGAAGAAAAGAAAAATGAGGAGGCTAAGCAACCGGAGAATAAGAAAACCCGCAGTCGGAAAAGACGCGACTGGAGGAGAAAGCGATATTATAGAAACAGAAGAAACAAGTCTAAGGATAATGGCAAAGATAATACTGAAAAAAGGTAGGGAAGAGTCTCTGAAGAGGTTTCATCCATGGGTGTTTTCCGGGGCAATTGCCCAGATTGTGGGGGAACCCGCAGAAGGTGATGTGGTAGAGGTCTACGGTCAGGACGGCAAGTTTCTGGCTGCCGGCCATTATCAGATAGGATCAATTGCTGTCAGAGTCCTCAGCTTCGAGAGCGGCGTGATTAATGATGACTATTGGAAATCAATGCTTTCCAGAGCATTGGCTGTCCGTATTGCGACCGGTTTGGCTGACAGTGAAACCACCAACTGTTATCGCCTTGTCCACGGCGAAGGAGACAATCTTCCGGGACTTGTCATTGACTGGTATGACGGAGTGTGCGTGATGCAGGCCCATTCTGCCGGTATGTTCAGGGCAAAGAAGCAGATTGCACAGGCATTGGTGGAAATTTACGGCGAAAAACTGAAAGCCGTATACGACAAGAGTTCCGGCACCGCGCCTTTCAAAGCCGGGCTTGATCTGGTCGACGGATATCTCTATAAAAAGGACGGTTTCAATGACAATGAGCAGGTTGTCATCGAAAATGGGCATAAGTTCATAGTAAACTGGACTGAGGGGCAGAAGACCGGATTTTTCCTTGACCAGAGGGAGAACAGAGCCCTTGTAGAGAAATATGCAAAAGGTCGTAATGTGCTGAATCTGTTTTGTTATACCGGAGGATTCTCAATTTACGCTTTAGGTGCAGGCGCGACACATGTCGATTCTGTGGACAGCTCCGCAAAAGCTATGGCTCTCGTGGACAAGAACGTGGAAATCGGAGGTTTCGACAAATCCAGACACACCAGTCTCTGCGTAGATGCGCTGGACTATCTGCGTGATGTTCCTGAAGACAAATACGACTTGATGATAGTGGACCCGCCGGCATTCGCCAAGCACAGAGGAGCACTCAACAATGCTCTACGCGCATATCAACGTCTCAATGCTGCCGCCATTTCCAAGGTGGCTCCAGGTGGATTCGTATTTACCTTCAGTTGTTCGCAGGTTGTCACGAAGGAAGCATTTGCATTGGCAGTATTTTCTGCCGCCGCCCAGACTGGCCGCAAGGTCAGAATCCTGGACAGGCTGAACCAGCCGTCCGATCATGCGGTAAATATCTATCATCCGGAAGGGGAATACCTGAAAGGACTGCTGCTTTACGTAGAATAGGTTATTGATTATAAACGTTTTACGGCTATTTCTCTGAAGTGGCCGTAATTTTTTTTGCCTGTTCTTGTCACGTTTTATATGATTGGCTTGCAGGTGTTTTGCGAGTTTGGAGGATAAGGCTCGTAAATAATTGTCACAAAATAATTTGCAGTAAATTATAAAAGCCGTAACTTTGTATTCGGGTTGATGATGGAGTTCTTCCACATACAACTCGTTGGTTATTAGTTTTAGTGTTATTAATTATGTGGTTAGTGTGAGTTTTTGCGCGTGAGGCGTCATTACTCAACGATTTAAAAAGGTCCTTATCGAAAGTAAGGGCTTTTTTGTTTTCTATACCGCCTCATCTTCCTGCTGCATGCTCTGTCAGAAATTAGAGGTCAGGGAAAAATTCCGGTCAGGAAATAACGTTGCACCACTCTCTCGTGCGCGATAAAACGTTTTCTACGCACGTCGTGTGGGAAAATGGTCATGTTGTGAGTAAATCCTGCCTTTTTACGCACGAGAGGTAAGCGTTTTCAGGGGTTGTCCCAAGACCGGCAGGTGCGCATTTAATGACATTGGAATCCGGCGGCGATTCGGCGGCGGACGCGGCCACGCTTCATTTTTGGGAGCATTGATTTTCAATGAGTTATAAAACAGGGCGTGGAAACGTGACCAAAAAAAGCCTGCGTTTCCACGCTGCTGTTAAAATGGTATTTGATTATCAGTCAGTTACAAAATATGCCGTGGCCGCGTCCCGACAGCTTGCTCCGGAGGTAATCATGGTGATGTTTATGTTGCCCTTGGACGCGCCCCGGCGGGGGGTGGGACCTCTGGAGGTTCGCTTCGCTCATCCCGTCAGGCTGCCGCCTGCCACCCATTCA